>Ga0316604_10000016_pt1 | contig 341871 bp, 316 predicted proteins | sample OWC_soil_day20_C_FD_207650 | JGI IMG/M metagenome (GOLD analysis project Ga0316604, IMG submission 207650) | Wetland soil microbial communities from Old Woman Creek delta, Ohio, United States - OWC_soil_day20_CT | ecosystem: Environmental > Terrestrial > Soil > Wetlands | place: USA: Ohio... | reverse complement strand
GAGATTATGAAGCAAACCCCTTCTCCCGTCAAGCACTTCAGCAAAATTTCTTGCTTCGCCTGACTCTCCTACCCCGCCGAAAAACCCCGGCGCCGCAGAAGAGGTGCGCATTATATAGAGACCAAACCGGCCGTCAAGCGCTTTCTCGAAATACTTTCCTAAAAAACCAAGACCAGCTGAAGAATCAGTCAATTACCTGATAGACAACTTCAAGGATATCTATTTCCCGAACACCGACCGGACTTTGAAAACGAATGGAATCACCTTCCCGGGACTTTATCAGCGCGCGCGCCAGAGGCGATATCCAACTGATCCGCCCTCTTGAGACGTCGGTTTCATCCACACCAACAATCGTATAAGTGTTTGCAACACCGTTTATGTCAGCAATGGTCACCGTGGCGCCAAAGAAGATCTGATCGTTATGTCCCTGACGCAGAGGATCAATTACTTCAGCGACATCCAGACGCTTGGTCAGGAAGCGGATACGGCGATCGATTTCACGCAATCGCCGCTTCCCATATATATAGTCACCATTTTCGGAGCGGTCGCCATTGGATGCCGCCCACGAAACAATCTCAACCACATGCGGCCGCTCCCGTTTGACGAGATGCTCCAACTCACTCTTCAGCCGATCATGCCCAGCCGGCGTAATGTAATTGCGTGTCCCCGCCGGAAGCTTTAGCGATGGCTCAAGCTCTTCGTCGTCATCGCCTTCACTCTCCCGCACGAAGGCCTTATTCATTAGTAGCCGATGCTGTAATGCTCAACATCGATCCGAATCAGTTCGCGACCAAGAAGGGCAGCCGTATATTTTGCAAATTGCTCGGCCCAGGTTCTCTGATTGTGAAAACGGCTTTCCCCTGCATATTTCGCGACGCTCAGAATGCGATCAACAGCAAGAATTTTGCCGGTTGGGGTTGCCACATCGCATTCCAGAACCGTAAATTCATGATCAAACCATTTACGCGCTTCGTCAGGCGCAGCGCCGGCAGGAAACTTGAATTCGAATTCTTTTTCTTTGCCGAACGAGACAATTACATGGTGCTGCATTTCTCTCTCCTCCGTTGATCTGTTCAAGGTATTCTAGCAAAACAACAGAAGCCGTCAGGAGTTGTAAATGTCACTGCACCCGCTGAGCGAACCAGAAATCAGCGATATCCGCGCCCAACTTCATGAGTTGCAAATTGAACACCGCGACCTTGACCTGGTAATCACCCATCTGATCGACAATCCGCCACCGGATGACTTACTGATTCGGCGCCTGAAGAAACGTAAATTGCTATTGAAAGACCGGATTCTGCAGCTAGAGGAATTGCTGGTTCCGGATATCCCCGCCTAACGACTGCTTGGCGGAATACGAAAGAAAACCCAGTAGACGCCGCCAATCACGCCTGCGATGGCCACTTCCCAGAGAAAGGGGAACCTCCATACAAGTCCTGCCAGCAGAGCCAGCAGGAGCGTAAAGGCAACGACCTTGAAGATCAGAGGATGAGCGTGCCGAGGTACCAAGCCGCAGCAGCCATCGCAGCACTGCATGGTATGGTCAGAATCCATGCCCAAACGATACCACCCGCCACCCCCCAGCGGACACGACGAGCCCCACGGGTGGAACCAACCCCTGCAATAGCACCGGTAATGGTATGTGTGGTGGAAACAGGAATACCGAAGGCGGTTGCGAGAAACAGGGTAATGGCACCACCGGTATTGGCGCAGAAACCACGAGCCTGGTTGAGTTTGGTGATCCGGTTGCCCATGGTTTTCACGATGCGCCAACCGCCAAACATGGTACCAAGACCCATCGCCGTATAGCACGAGAGCACGATCCAGCTCGGAATTGCGTCAGTGGTCTTGGAGATACCTGCAGCGATCAGCAACATCCAGATGATGCCAACAGTTTTTTGTGCATCATTGCCTCCGTGCCCAAGGCTATAGGCAGCAGCCGACAACAACTGGAAACGCCGAAAGTGTTTATCAACCTTGCGTGGCGCCATGTTTCGGCAAATCCACGAAATAATCACCATCAAGAAACCGCCGATCACGAAGCCCAGAAACGGGGCCACAAAGATGAACGCGATGATCTTCAGAACACCGGCCGAGACCAGCCCGCCGATGCCTGCCTTGGCCATGGCAGCGCCAACCAGGCCACCAACCAGGGCATGCGAAGAAGACGACGGAATGCCGTAATACCAAGTAACGATGTTCCAGACAATGGCACCGATCAACGCACCGAAGATGATGTAATGATCAACAATCGACGGATCGATGGTGCCCTTGCCGATGGTCAAGGCCACCTTGAGCGGAAACAGGAAATAGGCGAGAAAATTGAACGCCGCTGCCCAGATGACGGCTTGGTGCGGCTTGAGAACCCGGGTTGAGACAATGGTGGCAATTGAATTAGCCGCATCGTGAAAACCGTTCATGAAATCGAACAGCAAAGCAACGATGACCAGGGTAATGACAACCCCGAGGCTGATATTAAGGGTGTCCATACCGAGCTACCCGCTCAGGAGTTTTCGAGAACAATGGCTTCGATCGTGCCGGCCACGTCCTTGCAGCGATCGGTGACCGATTCGAGCAGTTCGTAAATTTCCTTGAGCTTGATCACTTCACGCGCATCCGGCTCTTCGCGGAAGACTTTTGACATGGCACCGCGCAACGAACGATCAGCCTCAGATTCGAGTTCATCGATTTGATGGCAGAGTTTGAGAATGGCTGGCGCGTTATCCATGCTATGCAGCAACTTGACGACCGACTGCACGCAAACGCAGCAGTTTTCGGTCACCACTGCCATGGCCTTGGCATCTTCCGGAACGCGGCGGATATCGTAAAGCGAGATGGACTCGGCCACATCCTGCATGATGTCCAGAATGTCATCCATGCCGTTGATCAGCTGATGAATTTCATCGCGATCAAAGGGCGTGATGAAGGAGGTGTGCAGTTGCGACAGCGTGTCATGAGTAATGGCATCCGCCTTGCGCTCGAGGGTATCAATTTCCTCGGCAAACTTGTCAGCCAGTTCCGGCTGATCAACGAGCGCGGCAATCAGGTTGGACAGAGCCTTCCCGCCTTCTGCAATCAACACGGCGTGCGAGTTGAAAAGATCGAAATACTTGCCCTCTTTGGGCATCAAACGACCGAACATGACAGTCCTGTGAAGTTATTGTTACAGACTTGAATTCTAACACGTCGCACGAATGGGCTCACGCGACGATCATCAACGAAGGAACCTCTTCCCGCTAAAATTGTCCGATGACCGTTTTCCCTCTCGCTCCTGACGCCTTTGGCGACCGCTTTGAACTCGGAGCATTGCCCTTGCCGCGCCCACCCGCAGGCTACGCGGTTCAGATGCTCGACACCGACCGCTTGCTGGATCAACAATCCGGTGATTTTCTGCCAGTAAGATCAACGGCACTTCAGGCATTGTTCGAAAGTTTTGACGCGGCTTACGCGGCGGCAAAGGCGTGGGTGGAAACACACGACACCGGTCCGGATCAGCATCGACTCGCTATCGTTCCGGCCGGCTACGACTCAATACTTGAGCGCCACATACTGATATATGGCGTTCTTGGCGGACAACCATGATGCATATCGGAGACCTCTCATGAATCCTTTCCAGAAAAATCCGCTAGGGCGCAACCACTTCGAAGTTCCCGAAGTCTGTCTTGGCACGATGACCTTCGGTGAGCAGACCAGCGAGAGTGACGCGCACGCCCAGCTCGACTTTGTGCTGGCCAATGGCATCAATTTCATCGACACCGCAGAGATGTATGCTGTCCCGCCACGCGCGGAAACCTGTGGCGCCTCGGAAACCATTGTCGGCCACTGGTTGAAGCGCCAGCCCCGCGACAAGGTCTTGATCGCGACCAAGGTCGCCGGCCCAAGTCGCAACCTGAACTGGATCCGGAACGGTCCACCAGCCCTGGACAGAACAAATATCCGCGCCGCCATCGACGGTTCGTTGCAACGCCTGCAAACGGATTACGTCGACCTCTACCAACTGCACTGGCCCGAGCGCAACCAGCCGATGTTCGGACAATGGCAATTCGATCCGGACAAAGAACGCGACGGTACGCCCATCCGTGAGCAGCTTGAAGCACTCGGCGAACTCGTTCGGGAGGGCAAGGTCCGCCATATCGGCGTCTCCAACGAACATCCGTGGGGCATCATGCAATTCACCCGGCTGGCCGATGAATTGGGCCTACCGCACATCGTGTCGACGCAAAATTCCTACAGCCTGCTGAACCGCACTTTTGAAACGGGACTGGCTGAAGTCTGCCATCGCGAACGGGTCGGCCTGCTGGCCTACTCCCCCCTCGCTTTCGGGCACCTGACCGGCAAATATTTGAACCGACCGGACGCGCCGGGCCGCCTGACCCAATGGCCGAGCTTTGGACAACGCTACACCAAACCCAACGTCATTCCCGCCGTTCAGGCTTACGCCGAGCTGGCCAGGAAACATGGCCTGACGCCAACTCAACTGGCACTCGGTTTCACCCGGTCGCGCTGGTTCGTCGCCAGCACCATCATCGGCGCTTCGTCGCTTGAACAACTTAAGGAAACGCTACCGGCCACGCAGACGCCGATGTCGCAAGAGATACTGGCCGAGATCGATGCCATCCATTTGCGCTATACCAATCCCGCACCATGACCGAATCGCTGTTTCCACGCCTATCAAATGCCCTCGCGGCGACCGATATCGCCGAGAAGATCGAGTTGACGGCGAAAATCGCTGCAGACTGGCGAGCCGGCAAACTGGATTGGCGCGATAGCACACCAGCCCCGCTGACCTGCGGCCGCCCCGCAAAACCGGAACTGGTCACGCACAAAGAAGTCTTGCAGCGCAGCCCGCAAACGCCGGAAGGACGAGCCCACCTGCTGCACGCCATCGTGCATATCGAATTCACGGCGATCAACCTCGCCCTCGATCACGCCGCCCGCTTCCGCAATATGCCTGAACAGTACTATGGCGACTGGATCGGCGTCGCTGCCGAGGAGGCCGAGCACTTTCAGCTGTTGCGCGGGCGCCTGCAGTCGCTGAACCACGACTACGGCGACTTCCCTGCCCACGCCGGCCTCTGGGAAATGGCCGAGAAGACTGAAAACGACGTTTTGGCCCGTATGGCGCTGGTCCCCCGCCTGCTCGAAGCGCGGGGCCTTGATGCCACGCCGCCTATCCAAAAAAAGCTGGAAGCCGCCGGCGATCATCAAAGCGCCCGCGCGCTGGACATCATCCTGCGTGACGAAATCGGTCATGTCGGGCTTGGCGACCGCTGGTTTCGCTACCTTTGCGCCGAACGTAACCTGGCACCGGAAAGCACCTACCGCGAGCTCCTTACCCACTTCAAAGCCCCGTGGCCACAGGCCCCGATGAACGAATCGGCGCGCCTTTCTGCGGGTTTCAGCGCGGATGAACTGGCGGGATTGACAAAAAAAAGGTAGAATAATCAACTCAATGCGTTGATGCATCGCCCGCAGTAACTCCGAGCAGCCCCCGGTTTTGAAGGTTCTTGTGCAGGATTCACCCCATTGATTCGTTCCCCGGCATGGCTGCGTCGGGGTCACCCAGGCCGCCCGACCATCGGGCCAATCCGTCGCCAGTTATAACAACGTCAAGGGCGGCGAGGAAAGGAAACAGCATCTATGTCGACACCTGTCGAAAGCTTTGCCGATCTCGGCTTAAGCGAAACGCTTCTGCAAACTCTCACCCAAATCGGCTACGAAACCCCGTCGCCCATTCAGGCCCAATGTATCCCTGTTCTGCTCGAAGGTCATGACCTGATCGGCATGGCCCAGACCGGCACCGGCAAGACCGCCGCCTTTGCGCTGCCGCTGATGGAACAGATCGACGTCAAGCTGACCAAGCCGCAGGCGCTGATCCTGACGCCGACGCGCGAACTGGCCATCCAGGTCGCCGAAGCCCTGCAGACCTACGCCAAGAACCTGCCCGGCTTCCACGTGCTGCCGATCTACGGCGGCCAGAGCTACACCATCCAGCTCAAGCAGTTGTCGCGCGGCGCTCACGTCATCGTCGGCACCCCGGGGCGCGTCATGGACCACCTCGAACGCAAGACGCTCAACCTCGACCACCTGAAGACCATGGTGCTCGACGAAGCCGACGAAATGCTGCGCATGGGCTTCATCGACGACGTCGAGTGGATTCTCGAACGCACGCCAGCCCAGCACCAGACCGCGCTGTTCTCGGCCACCATGCCGGAACAGATTCGCCGTGTCGCCCAGAAGTATCTGGTCGAGCCGCGCGAAATCAAGATCAAGTCGGCCACTGCCACCGTTGCCGCTATCCGTCAGGTTTACTGGCAGGTTTCCGGCATGCACAAGCTGGATGCCCTGACCCGCATCCTCGAAGTTGAAGAAGACTTCGACGCCGCCATCATCTTCGTGCGCACCAAGACGGCCACCGTCGAACTGGCCGACAAGCTGTCGGCTCGCGGCTATGCAGCCGCCGCGCTGAACGGCGACCTCAACCAGCAGATGCGCGAACGCGTCATCGAGCAGTTGAAGTCCGGCGCTCTCGACATCGTCATCGCCACCGACGTTGCCGCCCGCGGTATCGACGTACCACGCGTCAGCCACGTCGTTAACTACGATATTCCATACGACACCGAAGCCTACGTGCACCGGATCGGCCGTACCGGCCGCGCTGGCCGCACCGGCAACGCCATCCTGTTCGTCGCGCCGCGCGAAATCCGCATGCTGCGTACGATCGAGCGCGCTACCCGTTCGCCGATCGCCCCGCTGACCCTGCCGAGCCGTGCCGATGTGACCAACAAGCGCGTTGCCGACTTCAAGAGCAAGGTTGTCGAAGTGCTGAACGCCGAAGGCCTGGATTTCTTCTCGAACATCGTCTCGCAAATTGCCGAAGAGCAAAATGTCGGCGCCGAGGAAGTGGCTGCTGCGCTGGCCATGATGGCTCAAGAAGGCAAGCCACTGCAGATCGCCGGTGAAGATCCGCGTCCGGCACCGGCGCCCCGTCCGGGCAGCTTTGGCGAAAGCGATCGCAAGCCGCGTTTTGAAGATCGTGGCGATCGTCCGCGCTTCGAAGATCGCGGTGAACGGCCGCGTCGCGAAGACCGCCCGGCTCGCCAGGCTCCGGCCGGCGACATGGTGCGCTACCGCATTGACGTGGGTCGTGACCACGGCGTCGAAGTACGCGACATCGTCGGCGCCATCGCCAACGAAGCCGGCATCGAAAGCCGTTTCATCGGCCGCATCGGTCTCTACGAAGACTCCAGTACCGTTGAACTGCCTGCAGGCATGCCGGCCGAAGCCTCCAACGCCCTGAAGCGCACCCGCATTCGCGGCGTGCCGATCAACCTGCGTCCGGATGAAGGTCGTCCGGGTGCCGGCGGTGCTGGTGGCGGCGAACGCAAGTTCGGCGGCGGTGATCGCAAGCCTGAAGGTGATCGCGGCGGCTTCAAGAAGAAGAAGTTCGGCGACCGCTAAACCAGCCTCACCCTTAGAAAAAGCCACGGCAAACCCGTGGCTTTTTTTGCGCCATATAAACAGATGAGAATTATTCTTGTTTACACAACATGAAAAATCTATAAGATAGGAATCATTCTCAACAAACCACAAGCACCAATGCGCTCACTGCTTACTCACGTCTCAATCGCCGCCCTGCTCCTCGGCTGGGCGCTGTTCACGCTAACGCCCGTCTGACCCGGAGAGTAATCATGCCATCCAGCGCTCTGTGGGCCGGCGCACTTAGCCTGGTCCTGATCCACGAAGAAACCGGCTGCGTTCATTCCGCATTGCATGCGGCCAGGCTTCTCGAACAACTGAGCGATACCGAAGAAGTGGACGACGATACTCGCCGCCTCTGTGAGCGAGCCAGTAGCCGCCTAACCCGACAGGAAGCCCATCACGCTCGCCCCACATAAGGGTCACGGCATCCTTGAGCGCGAGAGCGCAAGCAATGACCAGCTTGTGGCCGAACGACAAGCCGAGAATATCGCATCCGGCAAGGCCCACCCAGCAAGTCCGGGGCAGCGGGGTTTCGGCCTTCGAGCGCGAATTGGGCAATTTCGAACTGGCAATACGCGTGGATGTTGAAATCAAACACTTCGACGTTGACAATAATTCTCATTAACAAAATAATACGAACCATTCTCGTTTGCGTTAGCTCTTCATGAACAACCAATCCAAACCGCCCTGCCAGAATCCGCCGTCTGCTTCCAGCAATGACCGCCCGCGCATCGACAGCGGCAAGTTGTTGCAAGGCGCTTCGGCTGTCGAGATCGAACACGCTGGCCAGCGCTACCTGCTGCGCGTTACTCGCGAAAACAAGTTGATCCTGACCAAGTAGTTTTCCCTCCGTTGTAAATCTCTCGTTCCCATAGCCAGCCAGTGAAACGCCAGCCAGCCAAGGTTTTTTTGCCGAATGTTCGGAAGAAACTGAATATAAATTGATGAGCCACGTCCTTTCCCGACCTTCTTCAGCCCAGCGCAGCGGCCTGCTCGGCATTGTGATCGGTGCTCACATTGCGGTCTTCCTGCTGGTTATCGCGGCCAGAACGGTCGTGCCACAGATCATGGAAATACCGCTGGTTGTCGATCTGCTTGAACCGGCTCCGGTCGCCCAGAAACAACCTGAAGCCAAAGCGCTGCCCATTGCCAAACCACAGCCGATCCGTCAGTCAGCGCCAAAGATACCGGCGCCAGTGATCGAAGCCACCCAGAGCAATGCTCCAGCCCCGTCGGCCCCAGTAGCATCGCTGCCCGACGTCAAACCAGCCCCGCCAGTCGTACCGGTTGCCGAGGCAATCAGCCAGGCACGTTTCGATGCCGACTACCTGCGTAACCCTGCCCCCCCCTACCCGCCACTCTCCCGCCGCATGGGCGAAGAAGGAAAGGTCATCTTGCGCGTCTCGGTCAATCCGCAAGGTGCCGCCGACAGCGTAGAGGTCAAGACCTCTTCCGGCAGCCAGCGCCTTGACGATTCGGCCCAGAAGACCGTGCGCAACTGGAAATTTGTGCCAGCCAAACGAGGCGATACCGCCATCCAGAGCTGGGTACTGGTGCCCATCATTTTCAAATTGGAGCAATAACAAATGCAGGAAACAGCACAAAATGCCTTCGGCTTTGCCCACCTTTGGGCCAGCGGTGACCTGATCTCCCATGCCATTGCCTGCATTCTTGCCGTCATGTCGATCGCCAGCTGGTATCTGATTCTGGCCAAAGCCTGGGACTGGTTCCGGGCCCGCCGCGCCGCCAAGGCCATGGCCGCCTTCTGGGCCGCCAGCAGTGTCAGCGAAGGCATCGAACAACTGCGCAAGGCAGGTGAAGACAGCCCGTACGCCCAGTTGGCCACCCAGGCGAATTGCTGCAACCATGACTGCGAAGCGGTTACCGGCCGCCTGGCCTCCCGATTCGACCCAGCCGAACAAATGGAACGCGCCCTGCGCCAGCAGCTTTCCGCCACCCAGGCCCGGATGGAAAACGGCCTGACCCTGCTCGCGACCACCGGTGCGACATCACCGTTCATCGGTCTGTTCGGCACCGTCTGGGGCATTTATCACGCCTTGGTCGCCATCGGCATTTCCGGCCAGGCCGCGCTGGAAAAAATCGCCGGGCCGGTCGGTGAAGCGCTGATCATGACCGCTGCCGGCCTCGCCGTTGCGTTGCCTGCCGTCTTCGCCTACAACGCCTTCACCCGCGCCAACCGTGTCCTATTGGCGGATCTCGACGCCTTCGCCCACGATCTGCACGCGTTCTTCACGGTCGGCAAGCCATTCGTCGCCAACAGTGCGCAGATCCACCCGATGCGCGCCCGCGCCGCCACGGAGGCTGCATAACATGGCCATGGGCAGCTTCAGTTCGCAAAATCACCAGATGCCGACCGCCGAAATCAACATGACACCGCTGGTAGACGTGATGTTGGTACTGCTGATCATCTTCATGATCACCGCACCGCTGATGACGCATTCGGTCAAGGTCGAACTGCCGCGCGCCTCCAGCACACCGACGCCGGAAAAGCCGATGACGCTGCAGGTCTCGATCAATGCCGAAAACACGGTTTTTGTCGGCACGCAGGCGGTCGACCGCAACAGCCTCGAAGCCAGATTTAGCGAAGCGGTGGCCCAGGATGCCAATGTTGAAATGCACTTGAAAGCCGACCGCGCCACCCGGTACGAAGCTGTCGCCGAAACGATGAGTGCCGCCCGGCGCGCCGGGCTGACCAAGATCGGCTTCGTCACGCAACCGGGAAGCGACAAGCCTTAACCCTTTTTCCTTTACTCAAATTTAACCATCCTCAAGCCAGCCAGCCCGACGCCAGCCAGCTATTTCGGATAGCCCACCGCGTTGTGGTCAGCGAGCCAGAGACTTTCAGGAGTCAATGCCATGTTGTCCACCAAAAAACTTATCTCCGCTCTGGCGCTTTCTGCAGCCCTGGCCGGCCCCGCCCTGGCCATCGAATACCCGATCGGCGTGCCGCAGCAGCGCAACGGCATGGAAATCGCCGCCGTCTATCTGCAACCGGTTGAAATGGAACCGGAAGGCATGATGAAGAAGGCGAGCGATTCCGATATCCACCTCGAAGCCGACATCCACGCACTGGCCAACAATCCGAACGGTTTCGAGGAAGGGGCCTGGATGCCCTACCTGGCGATCAAGTTCGAAGTTTCCAAGATCGGCGGCGACTTCAAGGTGAGCGGCGATTTCATGCCCATGGTCGCCAACGATGGCCCGCACTACGGCGACAACGTCAAACTGGCCGGCCCCGGCAAGTACAAGGTGAAGTACACCATCCTGCCGCCGTCGGCCAACCCGCACTCCCATTTCGGCCGCCACACCGACCGCGCCACCGGCGTTCGCCCGTGGTTCAAGCCGTTTGAAGTCGAGTACGAATTCACCTACGTCGGCATCGGCAAAAAGGGCGGTTACTAAGCATGCAACTTGCCAAACTGACCGCTGCGCTGGTCGCGGCGGGGCTGGCCCTGCCTGCCCTCGCCGCACCTGACGCAGCAACGCTGCAAAAACTGGTCGAGCGCATGGAAAAGCTCGAAGCCCGCAACGCCGAGCTGGAAAAGGAAGTACAGAGCCTCAAGGGCGAAAGCACCAAGCTCAGCCAGGCACTGGAAAGCCCGCGCCTGTCCGAAGATGAGCCGGAACTGACGGTGCGCCTGAAAGCCGTCGAAAAAGACGCGCTGAACATGAAAAAGGCCGCAAAGATTGCCGAAGGCCTGGACGGCATCAAGGTCGGCGCCGCGCTGGCGACTGTTGCCCAGCAGGCACGCGGCCTGCCGGACGGCATCGAAAACGGCCGCAGCCAGCTGAATTACCGCGCCGATGTGTCGGTCGAACTGCCGCTCAAGCCGCTCGGCGACATTGAACACAAGCTGTTCGCCCACTTGCGCATGGGCCAGGGCCTTGGCCTGAACGCCGCTTTCTCCAACCTCGGCCACTTCGCCAGCGCCCCCAATGCCCTGGCCTTCCGCGCCTCGGGCAGCAGTCCAGACGACTCGGTGACCATCCTCGGCGAAGCCTGGTACCAGGCCAACATTCCGCTGCCTTTCCTCGGCTTCAAGCCCTATTCGCGCGAAACCCTGCAACTGACCTTCGGCAAGATGGACATCTTCGGCTTCTTCGACCAGAACGCAGCCGCCGGCGACGAAGCCAAGCAGTTCCTGAATTCCGTTTTCGTCCACAACCCGCTGCTTGATGCCGGCCGGGAAGTCGGCGTCGATGCCAACGGTTTCCAGCCAGGCTTCGTTGCCTCCTACCTGAACTATTTCGACAAGACCCAGCCGTGGCGTCTGTCGGTTGGCATGTTCGGGGCTGGCGACCGGGGCTCGAACTATCAGCACAGCCTGTCTTCACCCTTGCTGATGGTTCAGGCCGAAAAGCAGCTGAAACTATTCGGCGGCCTGACCGGCAATTACCGGATCTATGGCTGGAACCGCAGCCAGGCCGCCGATTACACCGGCGAATTGCACAAGCACACCGGTATCGGCGCTTCGATCGACCAGCGCGTTGGGGATGGCATCAAGCTCTTCGCCCGTTACGGCAAGCTGGTCAGCGGCGAGTTGCCGTTCAACCAGGCGATGACAGCCGGCGCCGAGTTCTCGGGCAGCTACTGGAATCGCGGTGCTGACTCGATCGGCATTGCCGGCGCCTGGCTGCAGTCGGGCAAGGGCTACCGGACCAGCACGGCGACGGCTTATCTCGACGATGCCCAATCGCAGATCGCCTACAGCTTCACCCCGCAAGGCGCCGAGAAACTGACGGAAATTTATTACCGTTACCGCATGTCGCCGCAATTCGAGTTGTCGCCTGACTTCCAGTACGTCACCAATGGCGGTGGCAATAGCGATGCCAAGTCGGTCAAGGTCTTCGCCCTGCGCGCCAATATCGCCTACTAAGGAAATTGTATGAAACACGCTCTCTATTCCGCAGCTTTTGGCCTTTTCCTGGCGTCGACCACCGCCGTGGCCGATGACATGCCGACTTTCAAGCTGTTGATGAAGGAAGGCCGACTCTTCCCCGAAACGATTGAAGTTCCCGCCGGCAGCCGTTTCCGGCTGGAGGTGAAGAACGAAGGGCCGGGCGCTGCGGAATTCGAGAGTCTGGAATTGAAGAAGGAACTGGTGCTCGCCCCCGGCGTCACCCGCAGTCTGGTGTTTTTCCCGATGAAACCCGGCAGCTACAAGTTCTTTGACGATTTCCACCCGGAAACCGGGCAAGGCAAGATCGTCGCCAAATAACGATAACGAACCGCAACGGAGCACAGCATGGGTAACGCATTTTTTGTCGTCTGGCGCGAGAGCCTCGAAGCCTTCCTGATCGCCGGCATCCTCTACGCCTGGCTCAAGGCCAACGACGACAGCGGCAGCGGCAAGCGCGCACTGTTTCTCGGACTGGCAGCCGGGGTCGGGCTGGCGCTGCTTCTCGGCTGGGCGCTGCTCGGCGTGCAGGACGGACTGAGCGGCGATGCGCTGGAAATCTTCCAGACTGCAACGCTGTTCGTCGCCGCCGGACTGATTACCCAGATGGTGCTGTGGATGAAGAAAAATGGCCGGCAGATGAAGGCCATGCTGCATGCCGAACTGAGCAGCGCGGCCGAACGCTCCGGTCACCTCGGCGTCGCCGTGGTGGCGGCACTGGCCGTGGCCCGCGAAGGGGCCGAAACGGTCATCTTCCTCTACGGACTGGCCCAGGGCGGCGAAATGCAGGCGCTGGCCTTTGGCTGCATCTTCGGCCTGGCCGCCGCCGGACTGACCGCCTGGCTGGCGGCACGCAGCCTGGCCAAACTCAACATTGCCCTGCTGCTCCGCCTGTCGTCCATCCTGCTGCTCGTCCTGGCTTCAGCCCTGCTCCTTTCCGGCATCGACCGGATGATCGGTGCCGGCTGGCTGCCGCCGCTGCTCGACCCGGTGTGGGATACCTCCATGCTGCTCGACGACACCACCAAGGGCGGCAAGATTCTGGCCGATTTCACCGGCTACCGCGCCCGCCCGGCCCTCAGCGATCTGCTCGCCTGGGCCTGCTACTGGGGGGTTGTCATCGTCGCCCAACGGAGAATCGCCCGTGGCTGAACACGTCATCCAGTTCTACGCCAAGGCCGAGACTAGCCGCATTGCGCGGATCGGTCTCTTTCTGCGTAAAAACCGCCGACTGATCATCGCCATTCAATGGGTGATCGTCGTTCTCTACGCGGCGATGGTCATCATCCCCGCCTTCATCCCCCTGCCGGCCGAAGACGCCCATATCTGGGACAACCTGCGCCTGTTCGCCCAATTCTGTTTCTGGGGTCTGTGGTGGCCGGGCGTGATGATCGCCACCGTCACCATGGGCCGCGTCTGGTGCGGCCTGTTCTGCCCGGAAGGCGCCATTTCCGAATGGGTCAGCCAGTACGGCCGGGGTAAGGCGCTGCCGCGCTGGCTCAAATGGACCGGCTGGCCCTTCGTCGCCTTCGTCTGCACCACGGTTTACGGCCAGCTGGTCAGCGTTTACGAATACCCGCAGGCCGCACTGCTGGTGCTGGGCGGCTCGACCGTTGCTGCCATCGGCATCGGCCTGCTCTATGGCCGCGAGAAGCGCATCTGGTGCCGCTACCTGTGCCCGGCCTCCGGCGTCTTCGCCGTGCTGGCCAAAATCGCCCCGCTCCACTACAAGGTCGACCGCGACGCTTGGGACAAGCATCAAGGCGATTTCGAGCCGGTCAATTGCGCCCCGCTGCTCGACGTCCGCCGCATGACCAGTGCCTCGGAATGCCATAGCTGCGGCCGCTGCGCCGGCCAGCGCGACGCCGTCACCTACTCTGCCCGCTCGCCGTTCAGCGAAATCCTCGATTTCAACAACCCGGCCAAGACGCCGGATGCGCTGACACTGGTCTACGGCGTGCTCGGCGTAGCCACCGCTGCCTTCCAATGGACGCTCAGCCCCTGGCTACTCAGCGCCAAACTGGCTGCCGCCGAATGGCTGGTCGACCACGACCACTTCGCGCTGCTCGACAACGACGTACCGTGGTGGCTGCTCACCCACTACCCGGAAGCCAGCGACCTGTTTACCTGGCTCGACGGCGCGCTGATCCTCGCCTACCTGCTCGGCGGCGGCTTCCTGCTCGGCAGCCTGCTGCTGATCGGCCCGGCCATCGCCGCCCGCGTACTCAAAACCGAACACCTGACCTGGCAACGCTTCACTCTGGCACTGACGCCACTGGCCGCCGCCAGCGTCATCCTCGGCCTGTCGATGCTGACCGTCACGCATTTGAAAGCCGAACACCTGTGGCTGGGCTGGTTACCGTATTTCCGTATCGCCCTGCTGACGTTAGGTTGCCTCGGTAGCCTGTGGCTGGCCTTCCAACTCGTGTTGCGATCAACCGGGAATGTCGGCCAGAAACTGCTTGCTGGAATCGTGATGCTGTCACCGGTCGGGCTAATGGCCACGATCTGGACGCTGGTTTTCTTTGTCTGGTAATTCATGATCGAGGCAAATTTGCAAAACTTGCTATAGCTTTTGAATGGCATCATTGGCCAAATACAAAAGCATAGGGGGCGGCCTTGGCTGCGCTGATACCGGCAATCGGCACCTGCGTGTCGAACATGACAGGCGGTGAGCGCCACCAGGCATACCGCCTCGAACAAAAGCTCGAAGACGACTGGCTGCTCTGGTACAAAGCTGGTGCGAGTTCCTGCCGCCCCTGAATGGCGTCCGCTATCTGTGGTTCCAGTCGCGCACGCCGCAGGAGCTTTTCGACGCTGCCTGCCGCATTCCGTCGCTCGAAGGCCTTTACGTCGAATGGAGCGGCATCTCCTCGCTGGCCGCCCTGCCGGCGCTGGGCAGACTCCAGGCGCCGCATCTCGGCAGTTCGCCGGGCGTGACGAACATCGACGTACTTGGCGAAATGCACTGGCTGCGCTGGCTGGAACTGGACAATCTCAAGGCCATCACCGACCTCTCGCCACTGGCCACCCTGACGGATCTTGAAGGCCTCGGCTTTTCCGGCGCCGAAGGCAAGCGCCAGACGCTGGCCACTTTGGCCCCGCTCGCCAACCTGACCCGGCTGCGCTGGCTGCATCTCGGCGCGATTCACGTTGCCGACGGTTCGTTGCACCCACTCGGCAATCTCAAGGCATTGCGCGGGATCGGACTGGGCAACTTCTTCGACGTCGGTGAATTTGCCTAGCTAGCCGCCGCCCTACCTGAAGTGACGTCGGACTGGACGAAACACTACCTCGACTTGAGTCACCTCGTCATCCGCTGCAAGAAGTGCCGCACGCACGCCATGGTGATGCTGTCCGGCAAGGGGCGCGGCACGATCTGCCCGGAATGCGATTCCGCGAAGCTGCAAAAGCAACTGGCTGCCTTTCTTCCGGCCCCATAGGCACCGCGAAAAGAAGCTTGCGTTATGTAGTGAATGCTTTTTTTGATTGCATCTGCAAACTTACAAAGTCATGGTTTTCCGGCTTTACCGAAGAGGCAACTTCAATTGAAAAGCCTCTGCTACAGGGTCAATAGAGGTTAGAGCAGTAGTATTTGCAGATCGGATATGCGGCTGGCGCGGCGAATTTTCTGACGATCAGCCTGCCCTGCCTCGAGGCAGCAGCGTGATTCAAATTCACGTATACAACATCAGTTTAACCAGCGATAATCTAGCTCCCCTTGGGCGCCTGGCGTCCGACCGAACATGATTGATTCGGGTGGAGGAGACAAATCATCCGAGAGCCCGCACTAGACGGGCTTCTTTTTTGTCCTTGCAAATGGCGCAAAAGCCCATCTGTTCGCCTGCGTGTGATTCATCCGGACAAAAAAATGCCCGCTCTAGGCGGGCATAAATCCATTTCTTGGAGGAGATGGAGGAGACAGCCGCTATTGTCTCAGAAAAATGCTGCATTGCAACAAATTATGTGTATCGTTTTGTAATTGGCACGTAGCGGCAGGCATATCGGGGATTTTCCCCCTTTCATTTTTCACGCTTTTTGCCGCTTGACCAAGGAAGCCTCCATTCGGAAAGCTCTGGGTCAGCTCCCCATTACTATTCGGTCAGCTGCCAAAAATAGCCCAAAAAATCGGCCAGCTTCTTCCTGCTTGCTCTTGCCGCTTAGCCGGCAAAAATCACCTGCTTGCCAGGAACGTGTCGGCTGGTTTCAGGTCTGTCATTGACCATGGAAGTTTTGCCCGGCACGTTCCGTTGCCTTCGGGTTCCTTGTGCTGCAAGCGGACCGACCGGAAGGTTCTGCTTTGCGCCACTACGCCCCAAGGCCGTGCGGAAGATCGGTGTGATTGTTGCTTGTAACTGGACATGAAGCAGGACGAGGGCCTTTGGCCTTCGAAACAGTTGGAGGCGTTATGTCGGTTAATGGAATTAACAGCACCAGTTTCGATTTCTCAAAACTCCTGGGCGGCAAGGCGACGACGCCGGCGGCCGGTTCAGCGGGAGCGGTGGATTTCTCGTCCGCGCTGAAGTTGCAGATGGCCAGTATTGAATCGCAAACGGTCGGTTCGCTGGTTTCGGCTGCGCTGGGTTCTGGCAAGGTGTCGGGCGGGGTGAACTTTGCCGATATTCTCGGGGCCGGCAAAACGGCTGGTGCTTCGTCTCTGGATTCCCTGCTGGCCAGCGCCGCCAGCATGAGTGGCACGAATGGCGTTTCGGCGGCGGGGCGCAACATGGCGCTGTTCGATCCGGAGTCAGCCTACCGGATGATGACGGATATCAACGCCAAGGCCGTCGCCTACAAGGCCGAGGCGTCTGAAATGGGCGACATGAAGTCCTACGTTTCGACGCTGCAGCAGGAGGCTATCAAGCTGGGCAGCACCGATGTATCGACTGGCGGGGAGGAACTCCGGGGCCGCGTGCAGGCATTTGCCGATGCCTACAATGGTTGGATGCAGCGCTTCGGCAGTGAGTTGCAGGATGGCGGCATGCTGGCGGGCACGCAGGCGGCCAGGGTCTCGCAGTGGGAACTGGAGCAGAGCATCGCCAATCCATTCAATGGTGCCAAGGACGGGCTGCACGGCATGGCTGACCTTGGCCTGAGCATTGATCCGGTAACCAAGCTGGCGAGCGTGGATAACGCTCGGCTGGATGCCGCGCTGGCCAACGACAAGAAGGCTGCGATGGGCGCGCTGCACGAATTCACCGCCAATTTTGCCAAGTCGGCTGAGCTGTTGAATTCAGCCGGCAACTTCATTGCCAACCGCTTGGAGAATCTATCGCGCGCGATTAGCTACATCGACACCAACATGACGTCCTTGCAGGCCGAATTCGGACTAGGTGACCAGGCGAGCCCGACCGGGCAGGTGGCCAAGGCTTTGGCCAAATACAACGCGACTCACGGCATGGGGTGAATCAGGCTGTGGCGAATCGGCTGCGCAGATACTTGATGATCTCGCCGGATTCGTAGAGCCACTGCGTCTTGCCGGCCGAATCGGTGATTTTCAGGCAAGGCACTTTGGCCTTGCCGCCACCGCTCACCAGATCCTCACGGTTTGCCCCCGGTTGTTGCGCATCAAGCTTTTGCACGGTGAGGGCCAGACGCCGCATTTCCTGGCGCACTTTGATGCAAAACGGGCAGGTTTTGTACTGATAGAGGACGATGCTGGCGCACTGTTGATCGACTTCGGCCTGACTGGCGGCTGGCCGCAGCACACCCTTCGGCCGGGTGACGAATTCACCGAGCAGCATGAAGGGACCGATGACGACACGAAGGGTTTTGAAGAAGGCTCTGACGACTGTTTTCATGAGTGGTGACTTGATTCCGTTGAATGATGGGCTTAAGGAAGTCTAACCGCTGTGGAGTTCCTGGCGGCCCAACTTGGCGTGTCGGCCTTTACCCGGCCACATTCCATTCCGCCAGAAACTGCACGACGAAATCTTCCATGAATTGGTGGCGCGGTTCGGCCAAAGCGCGGCCGGTCGGTGTGTTCATGCGCTCCTTGAGCAGGAAGAGTTTTTCGTAGAAGTGGTTGAGGCTGGCGCCTTTCGAGGCTTTGTAGGCGGCTGCGGTCTGGTGCATGACCGGCGCTTCGTCGGGGTCGTGCATCAGGCGGCCGGCGTGGCCGCCGTAGGCAAAGCAGCGGGCGATGCCGATGGCGCCGATGGCGTCCAGCCGGTCGGCATCCTGCACGCATTGGCCTTCCAGCGTTTGCATGGCAGTCGTTACGCCGGCGCCTTTGTAGGAGATGGTGGCGACGATGTCGACCACCGCTGCGATGACTGCATCCGATGCGCCTTCGCGGAGGAGCAATATTTCGGCTTCGCGCGGCCCGACGCTATCGTCTCCATCGTGGAATTTCCAGTCGGCGATGTCGTGCACCAAGGCGCCGAGTTCGGCGATTTCGCGATTGGCGCCTTCCTGCGCGGCGATCTGGCGGGTAAGGTGCCAGACGCGGTTGATGTGGTGCCAGTCATGGCCGGAGCTTTCGGCCAGAAACTTGGCCTTGATATGGGCGGCAACGCGTTCGACCAGAGTTTGCATGGGGTTCCTTGGGCTTTGGGGCGATTTGAATGGGTGCGAAGTGTAGCGACAAGCAGCCAGTGGCGGAATTTGCATGTTGGGAGACCTGGCAAACAATGCTCGGTAACGGCTGCCTCCGTTAGGCTAGTCTTTTGCGAATAACGGAGAGACAACATGCAGGCATTTCAGGATTACTACCCGGAGGTTTTGGCGCATTGCTACGGTTGCGGCCGCAACAACGAGCACGGGCATCAGATCAAGACCTTCTGGGATGGCGACGAAACGGTGACGCATTTCCAGCCGCGCCCGGAGCACACGGCGATTCCCGGATTTGTCTATGGCGGCCTGCTGGCCTCGCTGATCGATAACAATAGGGGTCAGCCCCCTATTTTTTCGCCAAAGCCCCCCCCCGGGATCTCCGCATGCCGCGTGGAGGACCGGGGTTTCTTTCTGGTGGCCTAAACGCTCAGTGGCGGGCGGTAGCCACCGGATCCGCGGCTTCCACGACCCGGACTTCGCTGGCCGGATAGAGTTCCTTGGCGAGCGTCATCCAATCCTCAACCAATTCTCCATTTTCCTTGACGCCATCGACAAGCTGAATCCAGTTGCCGCTGGGGGTTTTGACTTCAATCGCAACAGACATCGCCGACCCCGCTTTCTGAAATTGTTAGTAGGTCGAAACATGCTAGCCGAGGGCGTGAAAACCCCTTGTGAGAAAACTCACGGCGAGGATTTCCTGACAGACAACACCATTCATAGAAGGAAAAACACTTACTAGACGACCGGTCTAATTTATGACAGACTACCCTTCATGAACAATCGTCACGACAATACCCGCCAGCACATTCTCGAAACCGGCCACCGTATCATCGCGGGCAAGGGCTTCGCGAGCGTCGGGCTGAACGAAATCCTGACCTCGGCCGGCGTGCCCAAGGGTTCGTTCTACCACTACTTCGAATCCAAGGAACAATACGGCCAGGCTTTGCTGCAGGAGTATTTCGACCATTACCTGGCTGATCTCGACGAACTGTTCGCCGCCGATGCCGCCTCCGGGCACGAGCGCCTGATACGCTACTGGCAGCGCTGGCTGGGCAAGCAACTCGAGGCCTGTGCCGAGCAGAAATGTCTGGTCGTCAAGCTGGCCGGCGAAGTGTCCGACCTCTCCGACGCCATGCGCATCACCCTGCGCGACGGCACCGATCAGATCGTCAAGCGTATCGCCCGCATCATCGAAGCCGGTGTTGCCGATGGCTCGGTGCCGCCGCTTGACCCGCAGATGACCGCCCAGACGCTGTACCAGATGTGGCTGGGCGCCAGCCTGCTTGGCAAGTTGCACCGCGACACCGCGGCGCTGGAAAACGCCATGGTCTTCACCCGAAAACTGCTGTCCCGCTAAGCACATGCAAACGTCAATGGCCGCCTCCATAGCGGCCATTTTTTGAACCCAATCACTAGACGACTGGTCTATTTAGCCAACCACTTCAGAGGAGCACCGTATGACTACCTTGTTCGATCCAATCCAGATGGGCGACATCGCCCTTGCCAACCGCATCGTGATGGCACCGCTGACGCGCAACCGCGCCATCGAGGGCAACAAGCCCGGCCCGCTGACCGTCGAGTACTACCGCCAGCGCGCCACGGCCGGCCTGATCGTCGCCGAAGCCAGCCCGATCAGCCCGACCGCCCAGGGCTATCTCGATACCCCGGGCATCTGGTCAGCCGAGCAAGTCACGGCCTGGCAGGCAGTAACCAAGGCTGTCCATGCCGAAGGCGGCAAGATCGTGTTGCAACTCTGGCACGTCGGCCGAATTTCGCACACCTCGCTGCTGCCGGCTGGCGAAGTGCCGGTGTCGTCGACTGACAAGGTGGCCGATGCATCGACCTTTACGAGCGAAGGCTTCATCCCGGTGTCCAAGCCGCGCGCCCTGCGCGACGACGAAATCCCGGCGCTGATCGAGGACTACCGCAAGGCTGCCCGCAATGCGATCGCCGCCGGCTTCGACGGGGTCGAAATCCACGCCGCCAACACCTACCTGATCGAGCAGTTCCTGCGCGACAGCGTCAATGACCGTAGCGGCCCATACGGCGGCAGCATCGAGAACCGCACCCGCCTGTTGCTGGAAGTCACCCGCGCTGTTGCCGGCGAAATCGGTGCTGGCCGCACCGGCATCCGTCTGAGCCCGATGACCACCTTCACCGCACCGCTCGACAGCAACCCGCAGGCGCTCTACGGCTATGTCGTCGAGCAACTGGCCCCGCTCGGCCTGGCTTACCTGCATGTCATCGAAGGCGAAACCGGCGGCACCCGCACGCCGGAGGGCAAGCCTTTCGACTACGCGGCCCTCCACCGCGCCTACCCCGGTGTCTGGATGCTCAATAATGGCTACGACCGCGACCTGGCGCTGCAAACCGTCGCCGACGGCAAGGCCGACCTGATCGCCTTTGGCCGTCCGTTCATCAGCACGCCCGACCTCGTCCGCCGTCTGCGCGACGGTGCGCCGTTGAACGAATTACGCGCCGACAAGCTCTATGGTGGTGGCGCCGAGGGTTACACCGACTACCCGACGCTGGCCGGCTAACAACAACAAACCCCAACCCCAGGCCGCGCACCGGAAAATCCGGGCGCGGCCCACAGAGAACCGCATGAATTCCTACCGCCGCTGGCTTCCGGCCATCGCCCTCGCCGTCCTGTCCCTGACCTGGGGCTACACCTGGGTGCTCGCCAAACAGGGCCTGGCCTACGCACCGCCCTTCGCCTTTGCCGCTGAACGCTGCGTCGGTGGCGCGCTGTCGCTGCTCGTCGCCCTCAAGCTGACCGGCCGCCGGCTGACTCTGGTCGCCCCCTTCCAGACCCTCGGCATTGGCCTGACCCAGGTCGCCGGCTTCATGATCTTCCAGACCTGGGCGCTGGTCGAAGGCGGCCCGGGCAAGACCGCCGTGCTCATCTTCACCATGCCGATCTGGACCCTGCTCCTCGCCTGGCCGCTGCTCGGCGAGCGGGTGCGTGGCAAGCAGTGGCTGGCGGCGGCCAGCACGCTGACCGGCCTGCTGCTGATCATCGAACCGTGGGACATGCACGCCAGCTTGTTCAGCAAGTTCCTCGGCCTGATGGCCGCCCTGTGCTGGGCCAGCGGCACCATCCTGATCAAGCGCCTGCGCGCCGTGACGCCGGTGGACCTGCTGACCCTGACTGCTTGGCAGATGATCCTCGGCGCCGTGCCGCTGGTCCTGCTCGCCCTCGTTGTGCCCGAACCGGCCACCCACTGGACGCCCGCTTACGTCGGCCTCCTGCTCTTCATGTCGGTGGCCAGCACGGCGATGTGCTGGTGGCTGTGGATCTATATCCTCGACCGCGTGCCAGCCTGGGAAGCCAGCCTGTCGGTGCTCGGCACGCCGGTCGTCGCCATCCTGTCATCGCGCCTCACGTTCGGCGAATCGTTCAAGGGCACCGAGATCGCCGGCATCCTGCTCATCGGCGGCGGCCTCGCCCTGCTCTCGCTGCTTGGCTGGGCGGCCAGCCGGCGCAATCCGGCGCTCACCCACCCCAAGGAACGCACATGAACCCGCTCGCCAATCTCAAGCTCTCCATGCTCGACCTGGTCGCCATCCGCGAAGGCGGCACGGTGGCCGATGCGCTGGCCATTTCGCTGCGCACCGCTCGCCATGTCGAAGCGCTCGGCTACACCCGCTACTGGCTGGCTGAACACCACAACATGCCGGGCATCGCCAGTTCAGCCACCGCCGTGCTGGTCGGCCACATCGCCGGCAACACCCAGCGCATCCGCGTCGGCTCGGGCGGCATCATGCTGCCCAACCACGCCCCGCTCGTCGTCGCCGAAGCCTTCGGCACGCTGGCCGAGCTTTACCCCGGCCGCATCGACCTCGGCCTCGGCCGCGCCCCCGGCACCGACGGCCTGACCATGCGCGCCCTGCGCCGCGACCGCATCGAAACCGAAGCCGACTTCCCGCGTGACGTCGCCGAGCTGCAGCGCCTGCTCGCCCCCCGCCAGCCAGACCAGCAAGTCGTCGCCGTGCCCGGCGCCGGTACCGAAGTGCCGATCTGGCTGCTCGGTTCCAGCCTGTTCTCGGCCCGCCTTGCGGCCGAACGCGGCCTGCCCTACGCCTTTGCCTCGCACTTCGCCCCGGCCCTGCTGCTGCAGGCCATCGAGCTTTATCGGCACAACTTCAAGCCGTCGGACAAGCTCGACAAGCCCTACGTAATCATCGGCGTGCCGCTCATCGCGGCGCCGACCGACGACGAAGCCGAATTTCTCGCCACCAGCACCTTCCAGCGCGTGCTCGGCATCCTGCGTGGCGACCGTCGCCCGTTGCCGCCGCCGGTCGAAGGTTTCCTGCAGAGCCTCCACCCGCGCGAACATTCGGGCATTGCCGATTTCCTCGGCGCCGCGGTCATCGGCGGCCCGCAACGCGTCCGCGACGGCCTGCGCGATCTGCACGCCGCCACCGGCGCCGATGAAATGATGTTCGTCAGCGATGTCTTCGATCCAGAACTGCGCCTGCGCTCGCTGGACATCGCCACCCACGCATGCTGGCAGCCCTGAGCCCGATCTGACGCCATGCCCGAAGCTCCGGAAGCCCAACACCGCCGCGCTGTCATGCTGCTCTCCGTCGCCGCCTTCGCCAGCGCGGCGGCAGCGCGGCTGTGCGACCCGATGCTGCCCGACCTCGCTCGCAGCTTCACGGCCAGCCCGACTGCCGTCGCCTCGGTCATCTCCTCGTTCGCCATCGCCTATGGCCTGACCCAGGCCATGTTCGGCCCGCTCGGCGACCGCCTCGGCAAATACCGCCTGATCGCCCTGACCACCCTGCTCAGCACGCTGGGCGCCCTTGGCTCGGCCGTCGCCTGGTCGCTCGATGCGCTGGTCATCTCCCGCGTGCTGCTCGGCGCCACGGCGGCCGGCATCATCCCGCTCTCCATGGCGTGGATCGGCGACACCGTGCCCTACGAACAACGGCAGGCCACGCTCGCCCGCTTCCTGGGCGGGCAGATTCTCGGCGCCATCGGCGGCCAGTTCATCGGCGGCGTGTTCACCGACACGCTCGGCTGGCGCTGGGCCTTCGCCTTCCTGGCCGGGCTCTACCTGATCATCGGCGCCGTCGTCCTGCTCGAATCGCGGGCCAATCCGAGCACCCATCACCGCCATGCCGATACCCCCCGCCAGGGCATTCTCGGCCAGGCCGCGCAGGTCTTCGTCCAACCGTGGGCCCGGGTCATCCTGAGCATCGTTTTCCTTGAAGGCATGCTGGTGTTCGGTGCCCTGGCCTTCGTGCCCTCCTACCTGCACGAACATTTCGGCCTCAGCCTTACCATGGCCGGCGCCGCCATGGCCTTCTTCGGCCTCGGTGGGCTGTCCTACATCCTCGCCGCCCGGCATTTTGTCCGCCGCCTCGGCGAAGTCGGGCTGGCCACCGGCGGCGGCATTCTCATCGCGCTCGGCTGGGCGATGCTCGCCTGGGGCACCACCTGGCTGTGGGCCCTGCCGGCCAGCTATTTTGTCGGCCTCGGCTTCTACATGCTGCACAACACCCTGCAGACCAACGCCACCCAGATGGCCCCCGCCGTACGCGGCACCGCGGTCTCCCTGTTCGCCTCCAGTTTCTTCCTCGGCCAGTCGCTCGGCGTCACCCTCGCCGCCCACATCCTGGCCGCATCCGGCATCGTCCCCATGCTGCTGATCGCTGCCATCGGCACGCCCTTGGTCGGCAGCACGCTGGCCTGGCTGCTGGCGAGGCACCACCGCACGCAACAAGCCTGACCCCGCTTCGCCCCACCAAACTTCCAAGGCCACCTGCGCCAAGATTGAGGAAAGTTCAGCCTCAAGAGGAGGAATGGCGATAATACGGAGTAGCGTCCACCACCAAAGTGGATAGTGGAACGAAAAGCGAGGAATACCGATGAGCAAACCCACGAAACAGCCGATCTGGCTGGCCGAACCGGAAGAGCACGACTACCCTGCCGCACTTTCGTACTTGTGCCTCATCTTCGATCCACAGCTCGCGGCCGCTCAAGTCGAAACGCTCAGGAAGGCAGCCATGACGTCGTTCAAGGCGAAGGACATCTTCCGAGCCTCCGGCCTCCCCCTGCTTGGGATCAGCAACTCGCATGTCGAAAAGAATCACGCCAAGATTGAGTCGGACACCCGACTCTCGCCGCTACTGCTGATCAGGGATCCTGCTCATGGCAAAGTCATCATCGCAGACGGCTATCACCGTATGTGTGCGGTCTATGCGTACGATGAAGACGCGCTCATTCCGTGCAAGATTGCGTGACCCCTGCACTGAGACTGCACCGCTCGAAGGAGGACGAGATCATCGCTGCCCCTCTGCTCGTACTGGAAAGCCAGTCCCCTTTCTCAGCGCCCGCCCTTCTGCGAAAATCGCTGCTTTCCTGACGCCAGCCCAACCATGATCCAAGGCCAATTCCGCTCTTCCATCCTGCAGGTGCCTGCCGAGGTGACGCCACTCAAATTGCGCGGCTATCTGCGCAAGGAGATCGAGGCGGTGCAGGCGACGGCGCAGAACGAGGAGGACATCATCATCGTCCGCCTGTTCGTACTGGAAAAAGTGCTGTTCGGCCTGGGTGAAAAAAAGGTCGACAGCATCCTGCAGGGCGTTGTCGGAAAATGTCCGAATATTCAGCGCATCGAACTGGAAGCGCTGGTTCGCCCCTTGACCGAAAATGAAATGCAGGAAGCCGCCGCCGAGGCGCAAGCAACGCTGCTGGCGCTGAGCAATCGGGTGATGGCTTCGGGCGGCAAGCTGGGGCCGGACACCGGTACAAACTAACCGGCAGCCAGCGCCCGACGCCAGGCGATCAATTGGCGAACGCCTATCTCAGGCGCCCGTTGAGTTCATCGATCACGGCCGACCAGTCCGCATCTTCGATGATTTCCTCCTTGAGAAACGCTCTTTGCGCAGCGCTCCAGAAGGGTGCCCGATAGAGGGCAACACCATTTTCCAACGGGCGGTGGGTGGCGATGAAGTTCTCAACAGCAGCCTGTTCACTGGGCAAGCCGAGTTGGGCAAACAGGTTGCTCATGGTGTGCTGTTGAGCGTGCATGGCGAACTCCTTTTCCGGGCAGAGGTTATCTGTTCGATGAATGCTGGCAGCGTCTTACAGTTGGGCTTCGACCGCTTCGACCAATTCGTCCGGCCGGGTGGCCGGGGCATAGCGATGAACGACCTTGCCATCACGGCCGATCAGGAACTTGGTGAAATTCCATTTGATGGCCTCGGTGCCGAGGATGCCGGCGGCTTCGTGCTTGAGCCAGGTGTAGAGCGGATGGGCGCTGTCGCCGTTGACATCGACCTTGGCGAAGAGCGGAAAGGTGACATCGAAACGGGTCTGGCAGAACTGGCCAATGGCCTCGGCGTCACCGGGTTCCTGTCCGCCAAACTGGTTACAGGGGAAGCCAAGGACGACGAATCCTCGGTCCTTGAACATCCGGTAGAGCTCTTCAAGGCCGGTATATTGCGGGGTGAAGCCGCATTCACTGGCGGTGTTCACAATCAGCAGTACCTTGCTGCGGTAAGCTTCGAAGTCCTGCGGTTCACCGTTCAGGCGCTGGGCGCTGAAGTCGTAGAGAGTTTGGCTCATTAAATTTGATCGCTCCGGTTTCAGTCAGATGGCTGCACTAATCATATGGCCTTTGAGTGCCGATATCCGGCTTGGTTCGACGATTCGTTGCCTCCCTTTGTCAGACTTGCCATCGCGGCCTGTCGCAAAACCGGCATTTGCGCTGACCAGAAAAATTTAAATCATTGGAATCAACAATCTGGCCTTGGGCATCGCTCTTGCATGAATCAATCCATGCACGCTCACGCCCATCTCGCCAGACCCGACCTCGCCGCCACGGCGCATGAAGCACTGCTCGCCGGCTTCACGCTGCGCGAGTTGCCCAAAGGCTACCTGCTCTCGACGCCGGAATCCCCTCACAACCAGGTGCTGATGGTCCATTCCGGGCGTTTACGCGTTTATCTGGCCGGCGACAACCGGGAACTCAACCTGAGTTTTCTTGAGGCCGGCGACATCTACACGACCCACACGCCGACCTATGTCGAAGCCGTTGTCCCGAGCAGCATCTGGCTGATCGATACGCCGACATTCGCCCGCAAGCTGGCCACCGATCCCTCGGTAACGCCAGCCATGATGCGGGTCATGGGGCGCCTGCTGAGCAATGCAGTCGGCCTCATCGAAGACCTCGCCTTTCGCGAAGTGCCGGCCCGGCTCGCCCGCTTTCTCTGGCAACTGGCCGAGCGGCGCGGCCATCGGCTGGAACACGGCTGGCTGGTACCGCTCGATTTCAGCATGCAGGACATCGCCAGCCTGCTCGGCACGACGCGGCAGAGCGTGTCCTCGCTGATCAACCAGTGGGAGCGCGAGGGTGTGCTGCAGCGCCAAAGCCGACGCAGCCTGCTCGTCCCATCGCTCGATAGCTTGAAGGCACGCAGCAGTCCCGTTCCCTGAGCCAAAACGTCGGCCAGCCGACGGACAGCAGCGCGCGGTGCCAGCTAAAGTTGTTTCAGACAACTTTCAGGAGAACGCCATGCCTCAAGACTGCGCTTGCCGCAAGACCGACCGCTACGTCAGCTTTCAGAACATCGACTGCACCGGCAATGCCCGCCGACTCATGGAACATCTCGACCGGCAACTGAGCATCCCGGGCCGTAGCACTGCCTTCTGGGAATATTTCGCCAAAAAGCGGGCTGGCAGCGCTGCCGCCAAACCCGACGACCTGTTCCTGATTCATTCCAACATCAACCAGTTCCGCGAATTTTTCGAACAATGGAACGACAGCGACGCGCTGAGATTGTTGCTGCAGATCGAGGAAGAGTGCTGCTGACCCCGGAATCCACTGGAAAAATCGCCCACAAATAAAAGGCTATCCGGAATGTAGTGTGGAACGCCCATTGCCGCGGAGAAGGTCGTCGGGGGCCTTCCATAGCGAAACCGGATGGTCTGCAAGGTGCCCACAACGGACTGATGATGTTTGCAAGCGCAATGGCGGCTTTATGATCATAAAGCCGCCGGTCTCGGGAGTCTGCCCTCTGTTTGCTGTCCGGTTAAACCGGCAATCCAACCAGCAAGGGCGGCGACTGCGGTTTGGGCGGTGAAGCAGCCGCTCATAAGGAATGGGCCGAGGATCGAAAGTCCCAGCACATGGATTTGAAACGGATTTTTACCGTTTCTTTATATTTTCCCCCTCATATTTCTCGAAAATTTTAATAGAGCATTTCCTAGTATGACCATGTCGCAATACCAACATGGGGTGTACATATGGATCTCGTCTATCTCGCCGGTATCGGGCTGTTCTTTGCCCTGATGCTCGGTCTCGCCGCCGGCTGTGCCCGGCTGGGGGGTGCCAAATGACCTGGCTTTTCGTTCTTAGCGGCGTGGTCGCCGCCGGTCTGCTGGTCTATCTGATCGCAGCGCTACTCAATCCGGAGGACTTCTCATGAGCAACCATGCCTGGATTCTGCTCGGGATTTTTCTTGTCGTCCTGTTGTTGACCGTCAAGCCCCTGGGGACTTACATCGCCAACGTGATGGAAGGCCGCTTCCGTCTGGCCGGCAAGATCGAAAGCCCGATTTATCGTCTGTGCGGCATCCGTCCGGACGAGGAAATGGGCTGGCTGAAATACGCCTTCGCCATTTTGCTCTTTAACGTGCTCGGCGCCTTGACCGTTTATGCCTTGCAACGCCTGCAGGCCGATCTGCCGCTCAATCCGCAGGCTTTCCCGGCGGTCAGCCCGGATTCAGCTTTCAACACCGCGATCAGCTTTGCCACCAATACCAACTGGCAAGGTTATGGCGGCGAAGCGACGATGAGCTACCTGACCCAGATGCTGGCACTGGCCGTGCAGAACTTCTTCTCGGCCGCCACTGGCATCGTTGTCGTCATCGCGCTGATCCGCGGTTTCGCCCGCCACACTGCCAGGACCGTCGGCAACGCCTGGGTCGACCTGACCCGCATCACGCTGCACGTGCTGCTGCCGATTTCGATCATCTATGCAGTTTTCCTGACTGGCCAGGGCGTCATCCAGAATTTCGATGCCTACAAGGACGTGACGACGCTGGAAGTGACCAGCTTCGATAATCCGAAGCTCGACGACGCCGGTCAGCCGCTCAAGGACGACAAGGGCGCCGTCGTCACCGAGCCGGCGCAGACGCAAACGCAGACGCTGGCCATGGGTCCGATTGCCTCGCAGGAAGCGATCAAGATGCTGGGTACCAACGGTGGCGGTTTCCTGAACGCCAACTCGGCGCATCCCTATGAAAACCCGACGCCGCTGAGCAACTTTATCCAGATGCTGTCGATCTTCCTGATCCCCGCCGCGCTGTGCTTCACCTTCGGTCGTATCGTCGGCGATACGCGCCAGGGCTGGGCGGTGCTCGCCGCTATGACCCTGATGTTCATCGCCCTGGCTTATACGGCGATGCATTTCGAACAGCAGGCCAATCCCCTGCTGACGCAACTGGGCGTCGATCCGGCTTCCGGCAACATGGAAGGCAAGGAAACCCGCTTCGGCATTGCCGAATCCGGCCTGTTCGCCACGATCACGACGCTGGCTTCCTGTGGCGCGGTTAACGCCATGCACGACTCCTTTACGCCGCTTGGCGGCCTGGTACCGCTGGTCAACATGCAGCTTGGCGAAGTCGTCTTCGGCGGCGTCGGTACCGGCCTCTACGGCATGCTGGTCTTCGCCATCATGGCCGTCTTCATCGCCGGTCTGATGATCGGCCGGACGCCGGAATACCTGGGCAAGAAGATCGAAGCCTTCGAGATGAAGATGGTTTCCATCGCCATCCTGGTCACGCCGCTGCTGGTGCTGGTCGGCACCGCCATCGCGGTCATGCTCGCCGACGGCAAGGCCGGTATCGCCAACCCGGGCGCCCACGGCTTCTCGGAAATTCTCTATGCCTTCACCTCGGCGGCCAACAACAACGGCAGCGCCTTCGCCGGCCTGTCCGCCAATACGCCGTTCTACAACGTGATGCTGGGCATTGCCATGTGGTTCGGCCGCTTCGGCGTGATCGTGCCGGTGCTTGCCATTGCCGGTTCGCTGGCCGCCAAGAAGCGCATCGCCGTCGGCGCCGGCACCCTGCCGACCCATGGCCCGCTGTTCGTCACGCTGCTGATCGGCACCGTGCTGCTGGTCGGCCTCCTGAACTACGTCCCGGCGCTGGCCCTCGGCCCCGTCATCGAGCACCTCGTGCTCTGGGCCGCTCACTAAGCGCTTGGGGAGAAAACCATGACACGCAAGACTTTTACCCTGTTCGATCCGACGCTGGCCCTGCCGGCCATCGCCGATGCCTTCCGGAAACTGAATCCGGCCGTGCAATGGCGCAATCCGGTGATGTTCGTCGTCTATGTCGGCAGCATCCTGACCACCATCCTGTGGGTGCAAGCCCTTGGCGGTCAGGGCGAAGCGCCGGCCGGGTTCATCCTGGCCATCACCATCTGGCTGTGGTTTACCGTGCTCTTTGCCAATTTCGCCGAAGCCTTGGCCGAAGGGCGCAGCAAGGCGCAAGCCGCTTCGCTGCGCGGCCTGAAGAAGGAAACCTGGGCCAAGAAGCTGGCTGAACCCCGTTTCGGTGCTCAATGGCAGATGACCCCGGCCGCCGACCTGCGCAAGGGCGATGTGATCGTTATCCAGGCTCAGGAAACCATCCCGGCCGATGGCGAAGTCATCGAAGGCGTTGCTTCGGTGGACGAATCGGCCATTACCGGCGAATCGGCCCCGGTCATCCGCGAATCCGGCGGCGACTTCTCGGCCGTCACCGGCGGCACCCGCGTGCTGTCCGACTGGATCGTCGTCCGGGTTAGCGTCAATCCGGGTGAAACCTTCGTCGACCGCATGATTGCCATGGTCGAGAATGCCAAGCGCCAGAAGACGCCCAACGAAATCGCCCTGACCATCCTGCTGGTCGCATTGACCATCGTTTTCCTTGGCGTCATCGTCACCCTGCTGCCGTTCTCGATGTTCAGCGTTGAAGTGGCCGGCGCTGGCACGCCGATCAGCATCACCGTGCTAATCGCACTGCTCGTCTGCCTGATCCCGACGACCATCGCCGGGCTGCTGTCGGCCATCGGCGTCGCCGGCATGAGCCGCATGATGCAGGCCAACGTCATTGCCACCTCCGGTCGCGCCGTCGAAGCGGCGGGCGACGTCGATGTGCTGCTGATGGACAAGACCGGCACGATTACCCTGGGCAATCGCCAGGCGTCGGTTTTCCTGCCGGCCGATGGCGTCAGCGAAGCCGAACTGGCCGATGCCGCCCAACTGGCCTCACTGGCCGATGAAACGCCGGAAGGCCGCAGCATCGTGGTGCTGGCCAAGCAGCGCTTCCAGTTGCGCGAGCGCGACATCCATGCCCTGGATGCCCACTTTGTGCACTTCTCTGCCCATACCCGCATGAGCGGGGTGGATATGGCCGGTCGCCAGGTGCGCAAGGGTGCCGCCGATGCCATCAGGAAACACGTTGAAGCGCTGGGCGGCAAATTCCCGGCATCGGTGTCGGGCAAGGTGGATGAAGTCGCCCGCCGCGGCAGCACGCCGCTGGTCGTTGCCGATGGTACCCGCGTCATGGGCGTCATCGAGCTCAAGGACATCGTCAAGGGCGGCATCAAGGAGCGTTTCGCCGAACTGCGCAAGATGGGCATCAAGACCGTCATGGTGACTGGCGACAACCGCGTGACGGCCGCTGCCATCGCCGCCGAGGCCGGGGTCGACGACTTCCTGCCGGAGGCGACGCCGGAAGCCAAGCTGGCGCTGATTCGCGAGTACCAGTCCGAGGGCCGGCTGGTGGCAATGACCGGCGACGGTACCAACGACGCCCCGGCACTGGCCCAGGCTGACGTCGCGGTGGCCATGAACACCGGCACGCAGGCCGCCAAGGAAGCCGGCAACATGGTCGACCTGGATTCCAACCCGACCAAGCTGATCGAGGTCGTCGAGACCGGCAAGCAGATGCTGATGACGCGCGGTTCGCTGACGACGTTTTCGATCGCCAACGACATCGCCAAGTATTTTGCGATCATCCCGGCGGCCTTCGTGACCACCTACCCGCAGCTCGGTGCCCTCAACATCATGGGCCTGGCCAGCCCGGCCTCGGCCATCCTGTCGGCGGTGATCTTCAATGCGCTGATCATCGTCTTCCTGATCCCGCTGGCCCTCAAGGGCGTCAAGTACCGCCCGCTCGGCGCGGCGACGCTATTGCGCCAGAACCTGGCGATCTACGGCCTGGGCGGCGTCATCGTTCCCTTTATCGGCATCAAGCTGATCGACCTGGCCATTGCCGCTGTCGGCCTGGCCTGAGGAGAAAACTCATGAAAACCCTGTTACGTCCCGCTGTCAGTCTGTTCGTCCTGCTCACCGCCGTCACCGGCGTAGTTTATCCGCTGGCCGTCACCGGCGTCGCCAAGGTTGCCTTTCCGGAAGCGGCTGACGGTAGCTTGATCGTCAAGGATGGCAAGGCTGTTGGCTCCAGTCTGATCGGGCAGAATTTCAGCAACCCAAAGTATTTCTGGGGCCGACCCTCAGCCACCAGCCCGATGCCATACAACGCATCGTCTTCCAGCGGCTCCAACCAAGGGCCGCTCAATCCGGCCCTGGTTGATACCGTCAAAGGGAGGATTGAGGCTTTGAAGGCGGCCGACCCCGACAACAAACTGCCGATCCCAGCCGATCTGGTCAATGCCTCGGCGAGCGGTCTCGATCCGCACATCAGCCCGGAAGCAGCGGCCTATCAGGTGACTCGCGTCGCCGGCCAGCGCCATCTGCTGCCGGCCGACGTCAAGGCACTGGTCAGTCAGCACACCGAAGGTCGCCAATGGGGTGTGTTCGGCGAACCCCGGGTCAATGTGCTGCAACTCAACATCGCGCTTGATTCCGTTAGCAAATAAACCATAGAAAGACTCTTATGAAAAAAATCTCCGTGTCCATCCTGGCTGTTGGTGCCGCCGCCCTGGTTGCCGCCTTTTCCGCTCCGGCTTTTGCAGAAGAAGCCGCTGCATCCGCTGCTGAAGTTCCCGCCCTGACCGGCAACCTTGGCCTGTTCTCCAGCTACCGTTTCCGTGGTATCGATCAGACTTTCGGCAAGCCGGCCCTGCAAGGTGGTTTTGACTACGCCCACTCCAGCGGTGTCTATGTCGGCAACTGGAACTCCAACGTCAATTCCGGTGCCGGCTACCCGGAAGGCAATCTCGAAATGGACTTCTACGGTGGTTACAAGCAAGCCATCGGCGATTTCGGCATTGACGTCGGCGGTCTGTATTACTACTACCCGGGCTCCACCTACCTGAACAAGACTGTCAAGAACGGCGAGTTCTACGTCGGCGCCAGTTGGAAGTTCGTCACCCTGAAGTACTCCTACGCGGTGACCGATTACTTCGGTGCCAAGACCAGCACCGGTGGTGACACCAAGGGTTCCAGCTACATCGACCTCAGCGCCAACTACGATCTGGGCGAGGGCTGGGGCATCAACGGCCATGTTGGCCATCTCGACTTTGCCAAGATCAGCAACGGTTCCTACACCGACTGGAAGATCGGCGTGACCAAGGATCTGAGCGGCTGGGTTGTCGGTCTTGCCTATATCGGTACCGATGCCAAGGGCGACTGTGCTGCTGCTGAGTTCTATTGCTTCTCCAGCGACTTGAGCCCCGCCGGAGTTCAGACGGGTACGAAAACCAGAGATGCCGGTCGTGGCACCGCCGTTCTCTCCGTAACCAAGAGTTTCTAAGTCAAGGCAGATGCCAGCGCTTAAAACAGTGCGATGGGGAGCGGGCCGTTCCGCTCCCTTTTACCGCCAGTGGATCGAACGATGGCGGGTACATCACCCAATCGAGGAATATCAATTGAATACCATCGCCGATCTACTCCGGGCAGAAGACATTCTTCTCAATCTCGACGTTGCGACCAAAACCCAGCTCATTGAAGAAATCGGCAGGCATATGCAGGCGAGACATGGCATGCCGCAAGATTGGGTCATCCTCAGTCTCTCCCGGCGGGAAGAGGTCGGATCAACCGGCCTGGGCGAGGGAGTGGCCATTCCGCATGCCCGAATCAAGGATCTCGATCAGATTCGGATAGCCTATTTCCGCCTGGCGGCGCCTATTCCTTTTGCCGCCCCGGATGGCAAGCCGGTGTCCGACATCCTTGTCCTGCTCGTGCCGAAACAGGCAATGGAAGAACACCTCAGCATTCTGGCTGATGCCGCGCGGATGTTTTCCGATGCCCGCTTTCGCGAGCGCCTGCACCTGTGTGAAGACTCATTGGCAGTACTTCAACTGTTTGCAACCTGGCCGCACCTGTCCTGACTCGACAAGCTCAATTTATATGTTCTTTTTATAGCGAAACACCGATATTTTTCAGAATCTTGAAATCGATTTTCCTAGTATTCGGCGTGTACCAGACCTGTTGAACCGAAAGAATATGGATGCCGTGAATTTTCTGCTGGCCGTTGCCGTCATCCTCATTCCCCTTGGACTGGCCTGGCTGTATATCAATCGAAAGTGAAGGACACCATGAGCTCAGATTTATGCATCGGCATCGCCTCGACCAATGACTCGCTGGAAATCGCCGCCCTGGAACCCGGCAAGGCTGCCGTGGTAACGAAATTTCCGGCAACGGGAATGGGGATTGAAGGCATCAGGGCCTTTCTGTCCTGTTACGCAAATCCGGTGCGGATGGCCGTGGCAGGTGTCGCGGCCTTGAGTCTGGCGCTGAGTCTGGGTAATGTTCGCGGTCGGGAAACCCTCATCGTTTCTAGCGCTATCGCCGATCAGGCGGTAGCCCTGGCCCGTTATGCCGAACATGCTGCATAACCTGTCATGGCACTACACACATGTCCGGTATGTGGTGATCGACATGAGGTTCACCCGGTACTCAACCGTCTGGCCTATGGTCGGCAATTGACCTGTTCCCCGCACTGCAAGTCGGTCTTCCCGGGGTTGATTCGGGCGCGCGTGCTCGCTGAAATGGCTAAAAGCGTGCAGGATAGGGTTGTCGAAACGCAGGGGGATATTGAATGCTGATCAATTGTGTTGCCTATGAAAACGGCTCGCGCCTGGCCGACTTGGCAGTTGAGGAAATCAGCGACTATCTGGCCAAACCGGATTGCTTCGTCTGGGTAGCCCTACGCGATGCAACACTGCAAGAGCTCGACAAGATGAAGGAAGAGTTCTCGCTGCACGAACTGGCCGTGGAGGATGCTCGCCATGGTCACCAGCGACCGAAGATCGAGGAGTATGGTGATTCGGTATTCGCCGTCATGCACCTACTCGAAGATGACAAGGGCGAGTTCAATATCGGGGAGGTCAATGTCTTCGTCGGCCGGAACTACGTTCTGTCGGTCAGAAACCATAGCCAGCAGGGTTTTCTCGGGGTGCGCGAACGCTGCGAGCGGGAGCCGCACCTGCTCAGTCATGGGGCGGGCTTTGTCCTCTATGCCTTGATGGATGCGGTAGTCGACCGCTATTTTCCGATCACGGACCGGTTGGAGTCGGAACTCGAAGAAATCGAGGAACAGATTTTTGCCAAGGGCGCCGCCCGCAGCAATATCGAAAGGCTATACGAACTGAAGCGCAAGATTACTTTGCTCAAGCACGCGGTGGCGCCAATGATGGAGGCGACCGGCAAGCTGTCGGGCGGCCGGGGGCCGGCAGTCTGTGCCAACAGCCGGGACTACTTCCGCGATGTCTATGACCACCTGGCCCGGATCAATGCCTCGCTGGACAACATCCGCGACACCATCGGTACCGCCATTCAGGTCAATCTTTCCATGGTGACCATCGAAGAAAGCGAAGTTAACAAGAAGCTGGCGGCCTGGGCCGGGATTTTTGCCGTCGCCACGGCTTTTGCCGGCATCTGGGGGATGAATTTCAAGGCAATGCCTGAGCTGCAATGGGAGTTCGGTTACCCGATGGCGCTTCTGGTCATCAGCGTGGCCTGTTCTGCGCTCTATGCCAACTTCAAACGCGTCGGATGGTTGTGAGAATGATTTGATGTCTGAACAAAGACCTGACCCCGATCAACTGCTCAACCGCCTGAATGCGGAAGAAGCCAAGGCCAAGCGTGGCAAGCTGAAGATATTTTTCGGCGCCTCGGCCGGCGTCGGCAAGACCTACGCCATGCTCGGGGCCGCCCGGCAGCAGCTTCTGCAAGGCGTGGATGTGGTCATCGGTATCGTCGAGACCCATGGCCGGATGGAAACGGAGGTCATGACCGACGGCCTCGAGCACCTGCCCTTGCGGGATATTCCCTACCGGGACCGCATTCTCAGGGAATTCGATCTGGACACCGCGCTGATTCGCAAGCCGGCCCTGATCCTGATGGACGAACTGGCCCATTCGAACGTCGCCGGTTCGCGCCATGCCAAGCGCTGGCAGGATATCGACGAGTTGCTAGCGGCCGGCATTGATGTCTATTCGACAGTCAATGTCCAACACCTGGAAAGCCTGAACGATGTGGTCAGCGGCATTACCGGCATCCGCGTTTGGGAAACGGTGCCGGACAAGGTGTTCGATGCCGCCGACGAGATTGTCCTGGTCGACCTGCCACCCGATGAACTTCTGCAACGCTTGCAGGCCGGCAAGGTCTATCTGCCCAATCAGGCAGAACGGGCGATTCGCAACTTTTTCCGTAAGGGCAACCTGATTGCCTTACGCGAACTAGCGTTGCGCCGCACGGCCGACCGGGTCGATGACCAGATGCTGCAATACCGGCGCGATCAGCTCGTGTCGCCGGTCTGGCAAACCCGGGATTCCCTGCTCGCCTGCATCGGAACTGGCGCGGGAGGGGAAAAGATCGTCCGCACCACGGCCCGTGTTGCCAACCGGCTGGAAGCCCCTTGGCACGCCATTTACATCGAAACCCCGGCGTTGCAGCGGCTGTCCGAGAACAGTCGCCATCGGATCCTGCGTAATCTCAAGCTGGCCGAGGAACTGGGTGCCCAGACGGCTACGCTATCGGGCAACGATGCCGAAGGGGTCGCAGTCAAATATGCTCGCGATCACAACCTGTCGAAGATTTTTGTCGGTCGGGATCACCCGCGCCCCTGGCGTCCCTGGTACCGATCCTTCGCCGACCGCCTTGGTCAGCGAGCGCCCGATCTCGATGTGCTTCAGGTAGCGCGTGCCGATACCGAGCGAGAGCCCAGAAAAAATATCCAGGAAAGTCTCGGTGACAGCATTTTCGACCAGTGGCCGGCTTACGCGAAAGCAGCCGCTGGTTGTGCTCTGGCTGGGATTGCTGCTGCCGCGCTGTTCCCGATTGTCGATCTGCCGAATATCGTCATGGTCTTTCTGCTGGCGGTGGTGCTGGTCAGCGTGCGCTATGGTCGCGGTCCAGGTGTATTGGCTTCCTTCCTGTCAGTCGCCATTTTCGATTTTGTCTTTGTTCCGCCCCGTTTTTCCTTCGCTGTCACCGATGTTCAATACCTGATGACCTTCGCTGTCATGCTCGCGGTTGGCCTGATCACCGGCCAGTTAACCGCCGGCTCCAAATACCAGGCCAAGGTGGCGACGCGCCGGGAACAGCGCGTCCGCTCGCTCTATGAAATGTCGCGCGACCTTTCAGCGGCGCTGATGCCCGAACAGATCACTGAAATCGGCGAACGCTTCATCGTTGCTGAACTGGGGGCCAAGGCCGCTTTCCTGCTAACCGACGACAACGACCGCTTGCAGCCGGCTCTTCCCTCGGCCAATGGCCTGCCGGCCGTCGACATGGGTATTGCCCAGTGGGCTTTTGATCACGCCGAAGCAGCAGGCCAAGGGACCAATACGCTGGCGGCCAGCCCAATTCTGTATTTGCCATTGAAGGCGCCAATGCGCCAGCGCGGGGTGTTAGCGCTGGAAATGCGCGATACGGACCGCCTGCTCATCCCGGAGCAGCGGCGCTTGCTCGACACCTTTGCCTCTCTAATTGCCATCGCACTGGAACGGGTGCATTACGTTGAGGTCGCCCAGAACACGACCGTGCAAATGGAATCGGAGCGTCTGCGCAACTCCGTGCTCTCGGCCATTTCCCATGATCTGCGGACCCCGATGAGTGTCTTGGTTGGGCTGGCCGATTCGATGTTCCTGACCCAGCCGCCACCGACCGGACCGCAGGCCGAAATTGCCCACTCCCTGAAGGAAGAGGCGCTGCGCGTCAGTAGCCAGGTCAACAACCTGCTCGACATGGCCAAGCTACAGTCAGGCCGGGTGGAGTTGAACCGGCAATGGCAGCCGTTGGAGGAAGTGGTTGTCAGCGCCCTGAAAACACTGGAGCGGGCCTTTGCTGAGCATCAGATCAGTGTCTCGCTCGATGAAAACCTGCCACTGGTCAACATTGACTCCGTGCTGATGGAGCGGGTTATCTACAACTTGCTGGAAAACACAGTCAAATACACGCCGCCGGGCAGCTTGGTCGAAATCGGTGCCAACGTCACAGAAAGGATGATTGAGGTCTGGGTTGAAGATAACGGCCCCGGATTGCCCGAAGGGAAAGAGGAAGTTATTTTCAAGAAATTTGAACGGGGGCAGCCGGAAAGTGCCACCCGGGGCGTCGGTTTGGGACTGGCCATTTGCCGGGCTATTGTCGAAGCGCATGGTGGAGAAATTTACGCGGTGAATCGGCCGCAAGGTGGTGCGCGTTTCATGTTCACCCTGCCAAGGGGCAATCCGCCATCGCTTGATGCTGAGGAAATGCCAGCAGACGAGGAGGCTCATTAAATGACTACCACTACACCAATCGTGATCGTCGTTGAGGACGAAGCCAAGATACGTCGCTTCATCAAACTGGCTCTGGAAGCGGAGCAACTGGAGGTATTCGAGGCCGATTCAGTGGCTCGCGGCCTGATCGAGGTTGGCACCCGCCACCCCGATCTGGTGGTGCTCGATCTCGGCCTGCCGGATGGCGACGGCATCGACCTGATCCGCGACGTGCGGACCTGGTCGGACATCCCCATCATCGTTCTTTCAGCACGCACGGCCGAAGGCGACAAGGTGGCCGCACTTGATGCCGGCGCCGATGATTACTTGATCAAGCCGTTCGGTGCAGCTGAACTGCTGGCTCGCGTCCGGGCCCATCTGAGGCGGCGTTTCCGGGCCGGAACGACAGGTATGACGGTCTTTGAGTTCGGCAATGTTCGCGTCGACCTCGGCAAACGTATCGTTGAAAAGGATGGACAGCAGATACACCTGACACCGATCGAGTTCCGCCTGCTCGCCTACCTGATCGCCAATCCGGATTCCGTCCTGACCCATCGTCAGCTATTGAAGGCGGTCTGGGGGCCATCCCATATTGAGGACAGCCACTACGTTCGGGTTTACATGGGACATGTCCGAAAAAAAATCGAGGATGATCCTACGCGCCCCAAGTTCATACTGACGGAATCTGGTGTTGGTTACCGGTTTGTGAGCTAGCGATATTGACCCGACAATCGACGATTCAGCTTGGAAGCGAAAGTCTGCATTCTGATCACTTAGCTGCCGTTTGGATTTCTTGGTTTTGACCTGCCTGAATGACCGCCTCTGGGCCGAAGGCGGCCTCCCGACTTTCAGAAAATGTGCAGAGCAGCACCTACCGTACCTCTAGAACAGTAGATTCCCGATACCCGAGAATGCCGACGAATGGCCTGAGGCCCCAATGGCCGAATTTGCATGCACTCTGTCTGGCTGAACAGTAGCCGCCGTTCAACGGCCAGCCTACGATGCCGTTTTGCCAATAGAAGGAAACAGCATGCAGGCGTTTCAGGATTACTACCCGGAAAATCTGGCGCATTGCTACGGCTGCGGCCGCAATAATGCGCAGGGACATCAGATCAAGACCTACTGGGAGGGCGACGAAACGGTCACGCATTTCCAGCCACGCCCCGAGCACACGGCGATTCCCGGCTTTGTCTATGGTGGCCTGCTCGCTTCGCTGATCGACTGCCATGGAACGGGGACGGCCGCTGCGGCAATGTACAAGGCCGAAAACCGCAGCATGGACAGCCTGCCGGCCTTTCGCTTCGTCACCGGCTCGCTGCAGGTCAGTTACCTGAAGCCGACGCCGCTTGGGCCAGTGCTCGAAATACGCGGCAAGGTAAAGGAAATCAAGGGGCGCAAGGTCGTGGTCGAAGCCACGGTATACGCGGATGGCGTTGCCACAGCACGCGGCGAGGTGATCGCCCTGCAAATGCCGGATACCTTCGTGGCGAGCTGATCCCGGCTGCTTTTAACTTGGCGCTGACTGAATACGCCCGCCCCCTCCTCCCGGCTCCCACGGCGGGCTTTGCATAGCCCGCCGGCTGCGCTGGCGTGAAACCTTGCTTCACGAAACCCCAACCTCGCCCCGTTAAGCCGGAAGGGTGTGGAGGGGTTGAGCTGCTGGTCAGCCGCGCTTTCCTTGAATTATTCAGCGCCACGCGGTCGAAGCTATCAACTGCCGTCCCGGGCAGCGTATCCTTGGCGCCCACGCCAGACTTTGCCACCCCATGACCACCACGCTTTCTCCCCGTGCCGAACGTTTCTTCCTGCTGACGCTGGCCGGCATCCAGTTCAGCCACGTGCTGGACTTCATGATCATGATGCCGCTCGGGCCGGTCCTGATGGCGGCCTTTGGCATCGGAACGCACGAATTCGGGCTGCTGGTGGCCTCCTACAGTTTCAGTGCGGCGGTTTCCGGGATACTGGCGGCGACCTTTGTCGACCTGTTCGAGCGCAAGCGGATGCTGCTGGCCAGCTTCACCCTGTTTGCGCTGGCGACCCTGGCTTGCGGCCTGGCGCCGAGTTATTCGATGCTGATGCTGGCGCGCGGTCTGGCCGGAATTTTCGGCGGCATCATGGGGGCACTGGTGCATACGATGATCGGCGATGCCATTCCCTTTTCCCGGCGAGCCAAGGCAAGCGGCATAGTTTCCAGCGCCTTTTCGGTGTCGACGATTGCCGGTGTGCCTTTGTCGCTGTGGCTGGCCAACCATCTCGGCTGGCGGGCACCATTCGTGTTCATCGCTACGCTGAGCGTGGGCTTTCTGGCCATCGGCCTGCGCTTCCTGCCGGAGTTGCGGCACCACCTGAGCGACGAGAAGCGCGCCCATCTGTTCTCGGCCACCTTCAGCGTGCTGGGTGACAGCAACCATCTGCGCGCCCTGCTGTTTTCGGCGCTGATCATTTTTTCGGGCTTTACGGTCATTCCCTACATCACCGTCTATGCGGTCAACAACGTCGGCATCGCCCAGCAGGACATTCCCATTGTTTATCTGGTCGGCGGTTCTGCCACCTTCATCAGCGCCCGGCTGATCGGGCATTGGGCCGACAAGCACGGCAAGATCGAGGTTTACCGCCGGGTAGCGCTGCTCGCCATGCTGCCCTTGCTGGCCGTCACGCATGTCGGGGTACTGCCGCTATGGATCTGGCTGATCTGTACCACCAGCTTTTTCGTGCTGACCTCGGGGCGGATGATCCCGGCCATGGCGATCATCTCTTCAGCTGCCCAGCCCAAGCTGCGCGGCACTTTCATGTCGCTGAACGGCACCGTGCAATCGCTGGCCATGGGGCTGGCCACCACGCTGGCCGGTTTTGTCACCTCGCTCGACGCCAGCGGTCGCATCGTCGACTACCCGCTGGTCGGCTATGTGGCAGTCGCGGCCAATCTGCTGGCGGTATGGTTTGCCTCCCACATCATCATGCACGGGCGGCATGCCTAGGCACGGCGGTCCGAAATCCGGAAGCCGCCTTGTTTACCCGGAAAATACTGTATAAACTACTGTATATCGTATCACCGGAGACGCCGCCATGTGCGGAAGCTACGAACTCAGGGCCAAGGCCAGAGCGCTGAACAGGCAATTCCCGCCGCTTCACCTCGGCCTGCCTGACATGCCCCACAGCGTCGAAATGCTGCCCGCCGAGCCGGTGCTGATGATCACCGCCGGCGCCATCGGCTATCTGGGCAACAAGGCCCGCTGGGGACTGGTCGGGAGTTTTCTCGACCGGGAACCGCGCAGCCCACCGCTCACCATGCCGAGCGAAGGCCTGGTCACCAAACCGTTTTACAGCAAGATCCTGAAGCGAAGCCGTTGCCTGATACCGGCAACAGCCTTCCATGAATGGCAGTCGCTGGCTGGCCGCTGGCAGAAAATGCGGATCAGTCACGCCAAGGGAAAAACGCTGATGTTCGCCGGTATTTTTGACCATCACCCGCTGGCCGGAACGACCTGCGCCATCCTGACCACCGTTGCCGATGAAATGCTCGGCGGTGTTCAAGCGCGCATGCCGCTCATTCTGGAGCGCGAGGAATGCCAGTTCTGGCTGGAAGACCATGCCGAGTTTCCGGACGAAGCCTTCGAGATGCTTCTGCACAACCCTGCGCCACCGCCGCTGATGATTGAGGCAGTCGTCGACGAAGCGCCTTCTCCGCAGTTGTCGCTCGCCTTCGCTTAAACTGCTTACTGACTGCCGATCCGGCAGAGCTAATCGCAACGAAAGTAAGGACATGTTCGACAACCTGGCAGGATTTTTCATTCAGTGGGGCATCACCGCCCTATCCCTGTGGGGCGCCAGCCTGGTCTTCAAGGGCATCCGCTTTTCCGGTAAATCGTCGCTGATTGTCTCTGCCCTGCTCCTCGGCTTTGCCAATGCCGTTCTCCGCCCGCTGGTGGTCTTTCTGACCCTGCCGCTGACACTGATCACACTCGGCTTTTTCCTGCTGGTCATCAACGCGCTAATGCTGTTGCTGGTCGCCAAAGTGGTCAATGGCTTCACCATCTCCGGCTTCTGGACAGCCTTCTTTGCCAGCATGTTCATTTCCATCCTGGGCATGGCGCTCGGCACGCTGGCACCGAACGCCGAATTGACGATTTACCGCCTGCCCGAACATGGCTCGGCACAGACAATCTCCATTTAAGTGACCTCAGCATGACTCAAACCAGTTACTGGATTCTGCGCTCCGAACATCGCCTGCTGACGATCACCGGCAATGGGGCGGAGGCGATTTTCCCGTCTGCCCTGCCAGCCGATTTCAAGCATCCGGCCAACGCACTTCCCGTCGGACAACTCAACGGACGCCCATGCTATGCCGCCGATGTCGAGCATCTGCCGGCCATCCCCGGCAGCGAGCCAACGCCGTTGCGCACCATCTTCCAGCTGGCCGGAGCCGAAACCTTCGCGCTGGCCGGTCGCGCCACGCAATTGCTGGACTGGCAGAACAACCACCGTTTCTGCGGCAAATGCGGGACGCCAACAGCCATGAAAACCGGCGAGCAGGCCATGCAATGCCCGGCCTGCGGGCTACTGGCCTATCCACGCATCTCCCCGGCGGTGATGGTGCTGGTGCGCGATGGCGACAAACTGCTGCTCGGCCGCAGCCCGCACTTCAAGCCGGGCGTCTTCAGCGCCCTGGCCGGTTTTGTCGAACCTGGCGAAACGCTGGAGGAATGCGCCGCCCGCGAGGTTCGTGAGGAAGTCGGCATCGAGATCGCCAACCTCCGCTATTTCCACAGCCAGCCCTGGCCTTTCCCCAACTCGCTGATGGTCGCCTTCTTCGCCGACTACGCCGGCGGCACGATCACGCCGGACCCGAACGAGATCGAGGCCGCCGACTGGTTCCCGCTCGATGCCCTGCCCCTCCTGCCGGAGCCGATCAGCATCTCGCGACGATTGATCGATGCAGCCCGAAAACAGACCGATAACGCTAATAACTAAGCAGGAAACAGCAAATGACCCGACGCAAAACCAAGCTTCACCGCCACCCCACGACTCGCCCGGCCGCGCGGGCCAACCTGCTTTTTGTGCATGGTGGCTACGTTGATTCAAGTTGTTGGCAACATAACTTCATCCCGTTTTTCCAGCGACACGGCTACAACTGCTACGCCGTAGACCTGGCCGGACACGGGGCGAGCGACGGCGGTGAGCGCATTGACGATTTCGGCATCGACGATTACGCCGCCGACGTGGCGCACGCCATCGAGCAGATTGACGGGCCGGCCATCCTCATCGGTCACTCGATGGGTACGATGGTGCTGGATCGCTATCTCGAAAAAGGCGAAGCGATTGCTGCCGCCCTTCTTTCGCCCGTACCACCGACCGGCACGCTACCCAGCGCAATCAGCTTGACGACCCGCTTTCCCGGTTTCCTGCAAGCCATCGAAAAAGTGCTCAACGGCCAGAGATCCGATGACATCGAGGAAGTCTTGACCCGCGCCTATTTCGCCAAGGACATGACCGTCCAGGAGGCCAGGCGCTTTATGGAAATTGTCGTGCCTGAATCGCAGAAAGCGATCGCAGAAATGGCAACCGTCTTGATGCAGCGGCCAAAATCGCGGCAGAAACTTCCTGTGCTGGTCATGGGCGGAGAAGAAGACGCGGTATTTTCAAGTTCGATGCTCTATTTCTCAGCCGTGCCATGGCGTGCCGAAGTGCGGCGCTTGCCCAATCTGGGCCATGTCCTGATGCTTGACTCACAGTGGGAATCAGCGGCCAACGCCCTGCTTGAATGGATGGAAAAGCTGCTTCCGGCAAGCGCTTAAGCGATCAACCCAAGCCGTCACACTGGTTTTATACCGGGTATAAAGGCACATAGCATCGCTTCACTTGAACGCTGAGCGTCGGCTTTGTTTGAGTCTGACTGACCGCATCGGGGTGCATGCGTTGAGTTAATCCGCCTGAAGCGCTCTCGCAATTCACGCCTTACCCCCGGCGCAAGGCCGATGGCGGCATGCCCCTCAGCCTGAGAAACGCTCGGCGCATGGTTTCCGGGTTGGTGAAACCGCAGTGGCGGGCGGTGGTTTGCACTGCGCCGCCGCTCTCCAACTCGCTGGCGGCGGCTTCGACGCGCAGACGTTCGACGGCGCGGGCCGGCGAGGTTCCCGTTTCGGCCGTGAAGCGGCGGGCAAAATGACGCGGACCCATGCAGGCGCGGGCACGATGGATGAACTGCGCTCTGCCCCCGTGGTGCCAGCGAGACTTGAAAACGCTGACCGGTGGTCTGCCTATATCGACCCGAGCATGGGGAGCATAAGAAACCTAGCTGGAAATGCACCCTCGCCTTGATAAACAGGCCGGACTGCTCGCTGGATTGGAAAGTATCAAGGCGCAAGACTTTCAACAGGCACCATGCGCCCTTCAGACGCCCCCTGAAGTCAGCGTCGCGACGGCAGGACATAGCACTCAGGCAGCCAATAGTGAATCAGGCCAACTTCGACAGAGCGGCGACGGTGCAGCGCTCAATATTGGCAGCAGCTTCACCAACCCCAAAGACTTCTTGCTTGCCGTCAAGCAACGCCCCTAACGCCAGTACGGATCAACGAATCGCATCTGCATTCGAAATACCTGGTCCGAACTAGAGCATAAACATGCAACTTGGAAAAAGTTGCACCAAGTTGGGGCGTGGCGAAAAGTGCAAACTAATCAATCGTTATATACAGCGACACAAAGCGCTTTACTGTCATGTGCTTAGAATGTATTTGCCAGGTCTGGCACTTCTCTTGCTGAATTCAAGGTAACCAGAATTGAAATTGCAGAGGAACAAGCCAATATGAGAAAACGCAAGAAGTCGTATGCCAAGGCCGACTTGAGTTATCTATCTCGCTTTATGGGTGCTCTCGTCCCAGACCAGAAGCGCCTAGGGGAAATCCAGGCTGTCTATGACAACCTGACTTTACTTGGCCAGTTGCTCGGAGCTGGTACGGATATCAGCAGCATGCGCCAGGATTTTCAGCACTTGGCGACTGTTCTTCTGGAGCAACTAGCCAAGGAGCACTACAAAAAAGCTGCACTCAACCTCAGTTCATGTGCGCGGGTGGCCATTGATGTGCTCACGCGCAATCTGTTTGAGCGAACTGCTGACATCGGATTCTTGGCGACTGACACTCAAATTTGCTCTTTCGCCGAGGCGGTTGAGGCAAATCCAGAGGTCAAGAACGACCCCGGTTGGCGGTTAGAGCTTCAGAAGCACTTTGCAGAGTACGTCAGTAAATATTCGGTCTATCACAACATCATTTTATTGTCGCCCACCGGCGAAGTTCTGGTTCAGCTTGAAGGCAACAATCCGGCGACCCAGACAACGGACCGATTGCTGGATGACGCATTAACGACAACCGAGGGATATATCGAAGCATCTCGGCCGGTCGACCTGCTTCCCAACGACGCGACTCCCCTGATTTACGCGTACCGGGTCATGTCGAGTGACGGTAGTCACCCGGTCGGCGTGCTGTGTCTGTGTTTTAAATTTCAGGACGAGTGCCAACGAATCTTTGAGAGTCTGGTTGCTGAAGATGACTGGAGCGTTTTAACGCTGCTCGACGCCAACAACACGGTTATTTCAAGTAGTGACCCCTACCAGTTTCCTGTGGGAGCCCGTCTGGAACCCATTGCTGACGATGCCTGCCACATCATTCGCTTTAGTGGCCGCGAATACCTCGCCACCTCGCGTAAAGCGCACCCGTATCAAGGCTATGCTGGACCTGGCTGGGTTGGGCACGCGTTGGCCCCGCTCAATCATGCCTTCGACATATCGGAGTCTTTGGAGCTTGAAGGCGTTTCAGAAGACTACATTCAGAGCGTACTCGACGTCTCGACGCTGTTTACCCATGAACTGCGTGATATCCCCGTCCGGGCGGAAACTATCCAACAGGAACTCAATCGGGCCGTATGGAACGGGAATATTTGGCTGGCCCGGGATAACAATGCGCATAACTCGGAGTTTGCCAAGGTGCTTCTACGTGAAATAGGGAGCACCGGTGCCCATACGCGTGATGTGTTTAGCGAAGCGACCGCCAATTTATACAAGACAGTCATTTCATCCGTACTGTTCGATTGCGGAACGCAGGCTGCACTTGCTATCGACATCATGGACCGCAATCTCTACGAGCGCGCCAACGATTGCCGGTGGTGGGCACTGACCAAAGAATTCCGGCACGAGCTGGCTTGTGTCGACCTTGCGGATTCAGAACAGCAGAAGCGCCTGAGGGATATCCTGCGGCGCATCAACTCCCTGTATACGGTCTACAGCAACATGGTTCTTTTTGACCGAAGCGGTCGCGTAGTCGCACTTTCCAATCCAGCCTATGACGATTGGTTAGGGAAGCCAGTGAACGAAAGTTGGGTGCGTGAGACGCTGGGGCTCAAGGAAGCGCAGCTTTATTCAGTATCCGATTTCGCGAATAGCGAGTTGTATGCAGGCCGTCCTACTTATGTCTTCACCGCCGCCGTGCGAGCGCCGCAAAGTGATGAACCGGTCGGTGGTATCGCGATTGTGTTCGACTCAACTTCACAATTTAAAGCGATGCTGGACGACGTATTGCCAAGACAAGAAAACGGTGACTTGGTCGAAGGGGCCTTTGCGGTATTTGCCGAAGGTGATGGCAAAGTTGTTGCCAGCACCCATCCGGAAATTGTGCCCTGCACCCGACTGGAAATTGGACGTGAATTCTTGACCATTCAGCCGGGTGATGGTGTCACCAAGATAGTCGAGCATCATGGCAAATACTACGCTGTGGGGTCCTGCATGAGCGCTGGCTATAGGGAATACAGTGCGACCGGCACAGGCAAATCAGTCGGCGTCGTTGCCCTTGTCTTTACGCCGCTATCGGACAGCATTGCCACTGAACAGCGACGGCCACCACTACGCGCATCCAATAATCGCCTCAGGACAGTGCCAACCCGCGGCGTCGAAACGGTGGATATTGCGAGTTTTTATATTGGTCAAAGCTGGTACGGTCTAAAGCCGTCCTCTGTTATTGCTGCTGTCGATGCCGAACGTTTGACCCCCATGCCAGGAACGTCAGAGTTTGTAGCGGGCTGCTTGATGTTCGACGAACGGGCCATTTCGGTATTTGACCTCTCTTCGATACTAAGCCCCGTCAGGCCGGATGAAGAACGGCGGAAGCTGCGAAGTGGCACAGGAAAGCGCCAGATTCTTATTTTGAACTCGCAGCATTACCAGACGCAATTTGGAATTCTGGTGGACAATCTCGCTGAAATCACCGAAATCGCTTCGCATCGCATCGAGCCCGTACCCGGCATGATGTCGGATGGGAATTCGCTAATTGATAGTCTCGTCAAGCCAATGGAAAATGATGCTGAGCGGAGAATTCTCATCGTTCTCTCCACAGAAAAACTCGCGAAGCGCTTTGCGGCGCCTGCTGCGATTACAGTGACGCCTGTGCATCACTCTGTCGATTCATTGCAGCGAATTTGCGCTATAGCTTAGGCGAGGTATTGTTAGTTGGATTTGAGGTCAGAAAGGCGGCTACAAGCCGCCTTTCTTGCGCAAAGACTCAAGGCCACAGCTAACGCCTTACCCTCGTCGCAAGGCTGATGGTGGCATGCCTCTCAGCCTGAGAAAAGCACGACGCATGGTTTCCGGGTTGGTGAAGCCGCAGTGGCGGGCGGTGGTTTGCACTGCGCCGCCATTTTCCAACTCGCTGGCGGCAGCTTCGACGCGCAGGCGTTCGACGGCGCGGGCCGGAGAGGTTCCCGTTTCGGCCGTGAAGCTGCGGGCAAAATGACGCGGACTCATGCAGGCGCGGGCAGCGAGATCTTCGACGCTGAGCGGCTGGTCGAGATGGCTGCGGATGTAGTCGAGCAGTTCGGCGAATCGGCCCTGGCCGCCGCTCAGCTCAAGCAGCGCCGAGTATTGCGACTGGCCGCCGGGGCGCCGGTAATAGACCACCAGTTGGCGGGCGACCTGACGGGCGATCTGCTCGCCAAGGTCGGTGGCAATCAGCGCCAGCGCCAGGTCGATACCAGCAGTGATGCCGGCCGATGACCAGACCCGGCCATCGTTGACGTAAATGCGATCCGCCTCCAACTGCACGCCAGGAAAGCGACGGCGGAAATCGTTGCTGCGCTTCCAGTGAGTCGTCACCGTTTTGCCGTCCAGCAGGCCGGCCGCCGCAAAAAGAAAAGCCCCGGAGCAGATGCTGGCCAGCCGCTCGGCCTGGACGGCCCTCGTCCGCAGGAATTCGAGAATAACGGGGTCTTCACTGGCCGCATTGATGCCGTGGCCGCCGACCGTCAGCAGCGTGCTGCCTGCCTGGGCAAGCGTTTCCGTTGCACCAAAGGACTGGGTCGGCAAAGCGATGCCGGACGAACTGGCAACCAATCCGCCCTGCTGACTGCACAGGCGGACTTGATAGCTGCCCGGCGCCTGTTCGTTGGCCGCCTCAAAAGCAGCGACCGGGCCGGCAACGTCGAGTAGCTGAAAATTGGGGTAGAGGACGAACAGCAGGATTTTTTGCATGGCGTAAATCGTGGGAAAGTTGTCATTTGAGACATTAATCCTTTTCGGCAAGATGGGAAACACCTAATCAAGCCTGCCAAGGAGAACCCCAATGTCGATCAAGCCTGAGCCTTCCCCACGCGTTGTCATGCGCCGCAATGTCCTGCTGCTTGCCCTGTCTCAGGCGGCAGTGATGACCAGCATCAGCCTCGTGCTGGCTTCTTCGGTGCTGATCGGCGTGCAACTCGCTTCGCCGGCGCTATCGACCTTACCGCTGGCGCTGCAGTACCTGAGCACGATGCTGGTGCTCTACCCGGTGGCGCGGTTGATCAGCCGCTACGGGCATCGCCCGGTATTTTTCGGTGGGGCGCTGCTTGGCGCGCTGGGCTTGGCGATCGCGGCCGCCGGTATCTGGCTGGGCAATTTTGTGCTGTTCGCCCTGGCTGGCGGGTTGATCGGTATTTTCAACGCGGTCAGCCAGTACTACCGCTTTGCCGCCGCCGACGCGGTGCCGGTTGAGCGACGGAGTTCAGCCATTTCCCTGACCTTGAGCGGCGGCGTGCTGGCAGCACTGGCCGGACCGAGCCTGGCCAGGTGGACCAAGGATGCGCTGCAGCCAGCCTTTGCCGCCAGTTTTCTGGCCCTGGTGGGCGTTGCCCTGCTCGCCGCCTGGCTGGCGACCCGTTTGCGCCTGGTGCCACCGGCAGTGACCGATCAGCAGCGCCCCACAGCCCCGTTCGCCCCGCTCCTGCGCCAGCCGGATTTCCTGCTGGCGGTAGTCGTCGGTGTCGTCGGCTATGCCTTGATGAACCTGCTGATGACGGCAACGCCGCTGGCGATGATGTGCAGCCACCTTGGCTTTGCCGAGACGGCGACGGTGATTCAGTGGCACGTCGTCGCGATGTTTGCGCCCTCCTTCTTCACCGGGGCATTGATCCAGCGGATTGGCGTGCTGCCGGTGATGTTGCTGGGTGGCGCTTGCCTGCTCGGTTCCATCGCGGTCGCGGTTAACGGCGACAGCCTGCCGCATTTCGAACTGGCGCTGATCCTGCTCGGCATCGGCTGGAATTTCCTTTACGTCGGCGCCACGACACGTCTGGTCGAAATCTGCCCGCCCGAGCAGAAAGCCCGCGTCCAGGCGTTCAACGACAGCCTGGTCTTTCTCGCCATTGCCGGTGTGACCTTCAGTTCAGGCAGCCTGGTCGACCGCTTCGGCTGGCCGGCACTGAATCTCTACGCCGCAATTCCCGTGCTGCTGATCATGCTGGCGATCCTCGGTCGCTGGCTTGCGACAGGGCGCCGGCAATGGCGGGTCGCATGAGTTGCTTTCCGTTGCCCCACCGTTCAGCGCCGGTTTTCCCATTTGCTAACGCGTCGCAATTGCAAAAACTTGGGCCAGATCATCAAAAGCTGATGTGATCCGGCGTAAAGTAACGCTCGGCCCGGCACTTGCCGGGCATAGCGCAACGCCAGAACCCATTGAACGTGACTACTTCTTCATCCGCCGCCAACGCCATTCTGCTCGTTGGCCACCCCAACGTCGGCAAATCGGTCCTTTTTCACCGCCTGACCGGCGCCTACGTTAACGTTTCGAACTACCCCGGCACCACCGTCGAAGTGACCCGGGCCAGCGCCCGCTTCGACCGCGAGGCGATGCTGCTCGATACACCCGGTGTGCTGGCCCTGCCGTCGCGCAGCGATGACGAACGGGCGACCATGCGCGCCCTGCTCAACGAGTCGTCGCGCTGCCTGGTTCAGGTCGGCGATGCCAAGAATCTGCGCCGGACGCTGACCTTGACCGCCCTGCTGGCCGAACTCGGCCTGCCCATGGTGCTGGCGCTGAACATGCACGACGAGGCGGCCGCCCGTGGCGTCATGGTCGACATCCCGGCGCTGTCCGAAGAACTGGGCATCCCGGTGCTGGCGACCGTGGCCACCGGCGGCGAAGGCATCGGCGAACTGACCCACGGCCTCGGCCACGCCCAGCGAGCCGAAGCCCTGCTCCGCTACGACCCGGAAATCGAAGCGGATATCGAGCGCATGGCCGACGCCATTAGCCGCTACGCGCCGCACCCGCAAATGGCCGCCCGTGGGCTGGCCATTCTTTATCTGGGCGGCGATTCGGTCGTCGCCGACTGGCTGGCCGGGCATGCCGGCGACAAGCTGCCGCAACTCGAAGCGCTCCGCCAGTCGGCCACTGAACGGGCCGAAGGCGATCTCCCCGCGCTGCTTGCGCGCGAACGCACCGAAGCTGCCGATACCCTGGCCGCCAGCGTGATCCAGCGTGCCGTCAAAAGCAGTCCCTTGCTGTCGCAACGGATTGGCCAGTATGTCGTGCATCCACTGTGGGGCGTGCCCATCCTGCTTGCCGTACTCTACGCGGTCTATCAGTTCGTCGGCGTCTTTGGCGCCAGCGTGCTGGTCGGCCTGATGGAGAAGGATCTGTTCGAAGGCATCCTCAATCCGGCCTTCACCAATCTGGTCAACGCTGTCGTTACCGCGCCCTGGCTCAGCGAATTACTGGTCGGCCAGTACGGCCTGTGGACCATGGGCATGACCTACGCGCTGGCGCTGATCCTGCCCATCGTCACCACCTTCTTCTTCGCCTTCGGCGTGCTCGAGGATTCCGGCTATCTGCCGCGCCTGACCGTGATCGCCAACCGCCTGTTCGCACTGATCGGCCTGAACGGCCGCGCCGTACTGCCGATGGTCCTTGGCCTCGGCTGCGTGACGATGGCGACGCTGACCACGCGCATCCTGCACAGCCCGCGCGAACGACTGATCACCATCTTCCTCCTCGCCCTGGCCATCCCCTGCTCGGCGCAACTCGGCGTCGTGCTCGGCATGCTTGGCGGCGTCTCGTTCGCTGCCGTCGTCGTCTGGGCCATCGCCATGGTCGGCATCCTGCTGCTGGCCGGTTTCCTCGCGGCCAAGCTGATTCCCGGCCGGCGCATCCCGCTGGTCACCGAACTGCCGCCGATGCGCCTGCCGATCATTGCCAATGTGCTGAAGAAGACCGGTGGTCGGCTGAAGTGGTATCTGATCGAGGTCATTCCGCTGTTCCTGCTCGGCACCTTCATCATGTATGCGCTGGACAAGAGCGGCGCCCTGCCCGCCATCATCGAAGCCGGCGAACCGCTGGTGTCCGGCTGGCTCGGCTTGCCCAAGGAAGCCTCGGCGGCCTTCGTGATGGGTTTCCTGCGCCGCGACTTCGGCGCCACTGGCCTGTTCACGATGGCGCACAGCCTGAGCCCGATTCAGGCCGTCGTCGGCATGATCACCATCACCCTGTTCATCCCCTGCTTCGCCAGCCTGATGATGATGGTCAAGGAACAAGGCACCAAGGTCGCGCTCGGCATGGTCGCGGTGATCGTCCCCTTCGCCTTCTTCATCGGCGGCCTGTTCAACCTTCTTCTTCGAGCCATCTGGTCATGAGCCCCGCCCACGAAGCCCGCCTGCCCCTCGCCTTCATTCCGCCCGGCAGCGAAGTCCGCCTCGCCGCACTGGGCGAGGAAATCGACGCTTTGCAGCGCGAACAGCTGACCGCCTACGGCCTGGCCGAGAACCGCCCGATCCGGGTGCTCCAACAGCGGCCAATGACCGTCATCCTGGCCGACGAAGTGGAACTGGCACTCGAACATGCGGTGGCCCGGCATATCTGGGTGGAAAAGCTGCCAACCACCGTTTAACGCGAGGCTGACTGCCTTAGCGACCCAGCGCGAAACTGCTTTTCTCGACGACGCTGGCCGCCGCATCCTGCCTGGCGGCGATACGGAAACTGATCGGCTGAATACCGCCCAGCGTGCCATCGCCCGGGGCCGAAACGGTCAGCGAAACCGCCCGGATGCTGCCCGGCTCAAGCGCAAACTCACGCTCACCCACGATCTCCAGTCCCGGCAGCCCGTTCACCTCGACCGTGAAGTCGCGCGGCGCTTCAACCAGATTCATCAGTTTCAGCGTGTAGGCATTTTCGATTCGCCCCTCCGCCGTCTCCCGCAGCAGGGCGCCCCGGTCGCGCAGCACATCGACCAGCAAGAGCGGACGCTTGGTGGCGGTCAGCGCCAAAAATCCGGCAAAAATCACCAACAGCCCGGCGTAGACCGCCACCCGTGGCCGCTCTCGCCAGCCTTGGGCTTTAGGGCGCCCGGCCAGCTCGCGCTCCGAAGCAAAGCGGATCAGCCCAGTCGGCGAACCAATCTTCAGCATCACCTCGTCGCAGGCATCGACACACAGCCCGCAATTGATGCACTGGTATTGCAGGCCATCGCGAATGTCGATGCCGGTCGGGCAGACCTGCACGCAGATGCCGCAATCGATGCAATCGCTGCGCTGCTGGTCGTAGCTGACCGAGGCGGTGGTGTCATCGAACATCACTCCCTGAAAACGCGAATAGGGACACATGTGCTGGCAAACCGCCTCACGGGCCAGACCGGCTTGCACGTAGGTGAAAGCCGCATAGAAAATCAGCCAGAAACCCTCCCAGGGGCCGACATCCCAATTCAAAATCGAGGGGAGTAGCTGGCGAATCGGCGTGAAATAGCCGACGAAACTGATCGCCGTCCATGCCGCCAGCACCAGCCATAGCCCATGCTTGATCGAGCGCAGCAGGATCTTGCGCCCGCTGAGCGGGCTTTGATCGAGCTTGAGGCGGGCCAGATGATCGCCCTCCACCTTGGCCTCGATCCAGCTGAAGATCATCGTATAAACCGTTTGCGGGCAGGCGAAGCCGCAAAACAGCCGCCCGGCCATGGCCGTGACCAGAAACAGCCCGGTCGCTGCCAGAATCAGCACGATGGCCAGCAGCAACGCGTCCTGCGGCCACAACACGAGGCCGAACAGATAGAACTTCTCGTGCGCAATGTCGAACAGCACGGCCTGCCGGGTCAGTCCGTTGCTCTCCCAGCTCAGCCAGCAGCCACCGTAGAAAATAATCTGGGTCAGCCAGACGATCACCCAGCGCAGGGTATTGAAGCGGCCGCTGGTCGCCTTGGCGTGGATTTTCCCTTTCTTGCGGTAAAGCTCCAGCTTGGCAGCCCGAACCTTGCTGACGGATTGATTCATTTTGGTGTTCCCCATGGCTACGACAGGGAAGCGAGTAAAACACCGGGGCGCCGATAGAAACAGTTTCAGATAAACGGATTTCTTATAGGAACAGATTTAACCAATCCGATATCTGTGCCTATCGAAAACAAGCTTTTCTGTTTCTGTGCCCAAACCACGGAACTGAAACAATACGCCGATCAATTTCCACCCTGAAAAAACACCATGAGCGCTGCCACCCTTGCCTTGGAAATGCCCCCCAGCCAGCCACTCGCCAGCGGACGAATCCCCGGCAACAAGGGAATCTGGGTCGGCATTTGCTGCGAATTTGTCGAATTCCTGGTGCTCTTCATCGTCTACTTTGTCGCCCGGTCGCATTTTCCGGAATCCTTCGAGCAAGGGGCCGACCGCCTTTCACGCCTGTCGGGAACGGTCATTACCTTGCTGATGGTGACCAGCAGTTTCTTCATTGCCTGCTCGGTCAACACCATGCGCGCCGGGCAGCGCCAGCGCTCCATCTACTGGCTGATCGCCGGCCTGATCGTGGCGCTCGGCTATCCCATGGCCAAAGTGCTGGAGATCAACTGGAACCTGGCGCACGGCATCAATGGCGAATCCGGCATCTTCTTCACGGTTTATTACTACCTCACCTTCAACCATCTGGTGCACGCCACCTGGGGCATTCTCGGCATGCTCTGGGTGCTCGCCCGCCATCTGGCCGGCGGCTACAGCAGCGACGATTATGTCGGCCTCGAAGCGCTGGCCAGCTACTGGCACGCCACCGACATCATCTGGCTGGTCATTTTCCCTTTCTTCTACGTCCTGGCCTGAATCATGAATGCAAGCAACGCGACACCTGCCGCCAATCTTCGCCCACTCGCCACCGCCTGGCTGGTGCTGGTCGCCCTCACCTTGCTCAGCCTCGGGCTGGGTCAATGGTTTCACGGCGCCCCATGGATGCCCTTACTGGTCGCCGCCATCGTCTGGATCAAGGGGCTGCTGATCGCCCGTCAATTCATCGAGGCCAGGCTGGCCCACGCCTTTATTGCCCGGGTACTCCGGGGTTTCATCGCCTTTACACCCATTGCACTGGTGCTGACTGCCTTCTTCGGCAGTCAGTTTGCCCGCTGGGCCAGCTTATAACTGGGCAGCAACCAGCTGGCCGAGCGTGGCAATCGCCGCCTGCTGCTCCGGCGAATCCGGATGACCAAAGTTGAGGCGCAGGCGGTTGGCAAACTCGCGCTTGGCCGAAAAAATCGGGCCGGGTGCGGTGCTGATGCCGCGCTCCAGAGCCTGCTGATGCAACAACAGCGCATCGACCGAACGGGGCAACTCCAACCAGAGAAAATAGCCGCCCAGCGGCCGGGCCAGACGGGTACCGGCCGGAAAATGCTGCTCGACTGCAGCAGTAACTGCGGCCTCCTGATTGGCCAGTGTACGGCGCAGGTGGCGCAGATGATTCTCGTAGCCGCCATGTTTCAGGTAGTCGGCCAGCGCAATCTGCACCGGCACCGTGGTCGCCAGACTGGTCGATAGTTTCTGACGCTGAATGGCCTTGGCGTAACGGCCGGCCGCCACCCAGCCGAGGCGATAACCAGGCGCCAGGCACTTTGAAAAAGACGAGACGTGCATGACCAGCCCGGCGAGGTCTTCGGCCTTGCTGCACAACGGTGCCTGCGGGCCGAAATAAAGCTCGGCATAGACATCGTCCTCGATCAGCGGCACATCGTGGCGCTGCAACAGGGCCAGCAGCGCCTTTTTGCGCGCATCCGAAACCAGGCTGCCCTGCGGATTGGCAAAGTTCAGCATGAACAGACAGGCCTTGATCGGGTGCTGCTGCAAGGCTTCTTCCAGCGCCGGCAGGCTGATTCCCTCACGCGGATGGGTCGGAATTTCGATGACCTTGAGCCCGAGCCGTTCGCTGGCTTGCAGGCCGGCGTAAAAAGTTGGCGATTCGATGGCAATCAGGTCGCCCGGCCGGGTGACGGCCTGCAGACACAGGTTCAGCCCCTCCATCGCCCCGGAAGTGATGATGATCTCCTGCGGCGCGACGGTTGCACCGTGCGCCAGATAACGCAGGGCGATTTGCCGACGCAGTTCCTCGTTGCCGGGCGGCAGATCGGTCACGGTCGCCAGCGGGTCCAGCTTGCGCGCGGCACTGGCCAGGAAGCGCCCGAGCTTGGCGAGCGGAAACAGGTAAGGACTGGGAAAACTGGAGCCGAGCGGTACCACCGCGGGATCCTTGACGCTTTCGAGAATCTGGAAAATGAAATCGCTGACCTCAAGCTGCGTCGAGTCGCCGAGCGGTTGCGTCATTTCCGGCTCGGGCAGGCGTTGGCCCAAGCGGGCACGAACGAAATAACCGGACTTCGGCCGTGCCTCGATCAAGCCCCGGCTTTCCAGCAAATAATAGGCTTGAGTCACCGTCACCGGGCTGACATCATGGCTGCGGCAGGCTTGGCGCACGGAAGGCAGGCGATCGCCAGGACGCAGCACGCCATTGGCAATGAGTTTTTCTGTCTGCTCGGCAAGATCCTGATAGAGGCTCATGGACGGATGTTATCAGCCCGTTGCGGCAAGATTGATTTTACTGTTCTGGTCAGCACCGCTCTCCTCGCCTAGAATGGAAGTTCAGGCAAGCCAGCCGATTTTCGCCAGCCAGCCTCCCGATCCCACGACCTCCGGAGAACGCCATGAAGGGCGACAAGAAAATCATCGATATTCTGAACGATCTGCTGACCGGCGAACTGACTGCCGTCGATCAATACCTGATCCACGGTGAAATGTATGCCGACATGGGCCTGACCCAACTGGCCGAGAAGTCGATCCACGAATCCGATCATGAGCGCCAGCATGCCCGCGCCCTGATCCAGCGCATCCTCTTCCTCGAAGGCAAGCCCGACCTCAGTAAGCGCGATGCCCTGAAAATCGGCAAGACCGTGCCGGACATGTTGAAGTCCGATCTCGCACTGGAATACAAGGTGGACGGCGATCTGAAGAAAGCCATGGCCGCCTGCGAAAAGGCCCAGGATTACGTCAGCCGCGACATGCTCGGCGTGCAGCTGGAAGATACCGAAATGGATCACGCCTACTTCCTCGAAAAGCAGATGAAACTGATCGAGCTGGTCGGCCTGCAAAACTACCTGCAGAGCCAGATGGGCTCCGGCAACCCGGCTTAAGGAGCGACCATGAAAGGCGACAAGAAAGTCATCGAAGCCCTGAACAAGGTGCTGAAAAACGAGCTGACCTCGATCAACCAGTATTTCCTGCATGCCCGCATGTTCCGCAACTGGGGCCTGGAAAAGCTCAACGACTACCAGTACAAGCAGTCGATCCGCGTCATGAAGGAAGCTGACGAAGTGATCGAACGCGTCCTTTTCCTCGAAGGCCTGCCCAACCTGCAAAACCTCGGCAAGCTGCTGATCGGCGAAGATGTGGTCGAGTGCCTGCAGGGCGACCTGAAATACGAGCGTGAAATCCAGCACCCGTTGCTGGTCGAATCCATTGCCCTGTGCGAAGAGCTGCAGGATTACGTCAGCCGCGACCTGCTCGAAGAACTGCTCGAACATTGTGAAGAAGCCATCGACTGGCTGGAAACCCAGCAAAGCCTGATCGAGAATGTGACCCTGCCGAACTATCTGCAGGCTCACATGGAGCCGGGCGGCGACTAATCCCTCACGCCTCCCGTGCCGGCCGCAGCGAGTGCTGCGGCTTTTTTTTACGCCTGAATCATGGGCAAGTCGCCGGATCGCTGGCGTAGGCATCCAGACCAAGACTACGCAGGCGCTCCAGATAGCAGCCATAGTGCTTTTGCCAGGCAAAAGCATGATCGTCAGCGAGCAGCCCGGGCAGGTTGGTCAAATCGATTTCGGCCACCTGCAGGCGCTCCCCGCCCGTCGCCTGGAGCAGGCCTTCGACCAGCAGCATGTCGGACAGCAACCAGGCCAGATGCCCAGAACCACCAAGCTCGGCGGCCGTTTCCTCCTGACTCAGGCGAGCCAGGCGTTCGATGGCCAAAGTCAGTTCAGCGCGTTGGAAACCTTTTTCCTCGCTGCTTGCCGCCGATAGTTTGCGAATAGCCGGCAACACGCCACGGCTGACCGGGCGACTGATCGCCGTCATGCTGACTGGTTCAGGCAACGCGCTGGCAACCCCGGTCAACTTTTCGGCCAGCAGGCTGCGCGCCATCGCCAGTTCGTCGCCGGTCATTGGCTGCAGGGTGCAGGGCGTCGATTCCGAATTGCGTATTTCCCGACAAAGGTGACGGTGCCAGACCTTCTGGCCCAGTGTTTCGCCGAATGAAATCTGATCCCCGGCAATTTGCAGGCTACCACCACCGATATCGAGCACATGCGTCGTTTTCAGGGCATCCCCAAGCAGTTGGCGCGCCCCGAAATAGCCGTAGGCCCCTTCCTTCAATTGAGGGATGACCAGAACCGCCACCCCACTCGCTGACCAGATTCTCTCCAGAAGACGCGACAGATCGCCCGCCCCCTGCGCCGTGGCCAGCCGCCAGGCCGAAAAACCGCCGCCGACCCGCTCACACTCCGGTGAAAACCCCGCTTTCTCCGGCAAATCATGGAGTGCCGTGATCGTTGGCACCACCGTTTCTTCCAGGCCATGCCCGGCCCACAACGGAGCAAGGTAATCGATATCGCCACGCGCCGTGACGCTGCTGTTGTCAGCACCGGCCCGAATACCGGAGGAACCGATATCGAAGGCGACGCGACAAGGCCCTTCTGCCGCAGCCGTTGTCGCCAGCAGGGCAAAAGCCAGCCCGGCCAGGAGGTGTCGCGCGATCAAAGGTGCAGGTACCCCATTACACCGGCCAGCACGCCCAGACCGGTCGCTCCATAAACACCAACCAGGAGCCAGCGCTTGCGGGTCAGCAGGGTAATCGCCGCCAAAGCGATGGAGATTTGCAACAAGGTCGTGGCCAGCGCCCAGCGCTCATGCACGTGCATTTCCGCCTCGCTGTGGTGGTCGGCTTCCTTGGCCGCCGCTTCAAGCTTGTCCGCCTCTGCCTTGATTTCCTCTTTTTCCTTCTTGTAGCGCTCGACGGCGTCCTTGAATTTCTGCTGGTCTTCGCCCGTCGTCAGCGTGACCGACAATTCGGCCAGATTCTGCTTGTTGCTCTTGGCCTGGTAATAATTCCACTGATTGGAAGCTGATGTTTTCTGGATCGCCGCCTCATTCTTGTAAAGCAGTGCCGCATTCTGCGAATGGCCGCCCATGTAGCCAAAAATGGCGCCCACCGTAGACAGGATTGCCGTCAGCACCGCCAGGCGTGATGTGAAACTGTCACCGCCATGCTGGGCAACGTGCTCGACCTCGTGATCGTGCGGTCCATGGACATGAAAACCGTGCTCTGACATATTGATTTCTCCTTGTATCTGCTGGGGACCACGCAAAGTGGCAGGGCGAATTCTAGCGCCACCAGCATAATATTTTCGGGAAAAACAAAAAGCGTATTGACATTCATTCTCATTTAAATAGAATGAGAATTGTTCTCAACCAATACCGTTCGTGGAGTCCCGTTCATGTACGTATGCGTCTGCCAGGCAGTCACCGACCGCCAGATTCGTGAAGCCGCCCAAGGCGGTGCCCGCACGCTGAAGGATCTGCGCCGAGATCTCGGCGTGACCCGCGATTGTGGCCGCTGCGCTTCCTGCGCGCACGACTGCCTGCGTGAAGTTCATGGTGATTCGGCCAAACCCGGCAAGGCCACGCGCCGCGCCGCCTGATTTTCACAAACAGTTATCAGCATGAACAACGGGAGCCGATTGGCTCCCGTTTTGTTTTACACCCAATGTCCCGCTCAGGCCTCGCCGATCAAGGCCCAGTGGTTATCCAAGGCCATTGGCTTCGGCCAGACCAGGAAGACCGGCTTGGCCGACGGATGCCAACGGACCAGCCCCAATGCCGTCGAGACAAGAACGCCACCGCCCGGCTGGGGACCATTCCATTCGGCCATGGCGTAGGCTTCCTCCAACTGGACAACGGGTGTCAGTTTGTCCGGCGCCCCGGGATGCCAGAGTTGGGCCAGACCGGCCTGATTGCTGGAAACCACGAAGCCGCCGTTGTACGCGGCGGCGATGTCCCCGCCGTAGCCGAAACCGTCGTTGGCCCGCGTCGGCACGATCAATTGGTCTCCTTCCAGAACGGCAAGCAGCGGAGCGCGGCTGCGCTGTGCCGCCTCCCCGTGCTCGGCCTGCATGGCGATACCCAGGCGCCGCTCGCCGTTCGGCGCAGTGCTCCAGGCAATATGGCGCAGGCTCAGCCGACTGTCGTCCACCGTCCATTGGCGCAACAGCTTGCCGTTACGGGCATCGAGGCGAACCAGCGAGGAATCCATGCGCGCCAGGTCAAATTTCTTGTCGGCCCGGTTACGCGGAATGCCACCGTTGGCGACCACCAGGTTACCTTCGGCATCGAGCAGCAACTGGTGCGGCTCCATGCCGCCGGTGTCCCACTCGCCGATTTTCTTCAGCGTAATGCGGTCACGTACGCCGACCTTGCCTCGCCCGGAGGCAAAGTCAGTTTCGGTGGTGAACACCAGATCGCCGGCCTTGCCGACGATGGCATGACCGTTGAGCAGCACATTGGCGGAAGGCTCGATATCGAGCTGACGGACGAGCTTGCCTTCCGGGTCGATGCGCATCAACCAGGTGCCTGGTCGCACGCCGGTCACCAGCAGGCTGCCATCCTCCTCTGGCAGCAAACCGTGGGGCCGCGTCGGCAGCGGCGTGGCATGGCGGATATCCAGCTTCTTGCGCGCCCAGTCGGCGACCAGGACGCCAGCGTAATAAGTGTCAGTCGGGTTCGGGCCGCGCCAGGCAGCGGCGATCAAGGCGCGTTGCGGCTCGCTCTCGCTGGCCGCCATGGCAATACCGCCCTGGGCGAGCAAGCTGCAGGCGCCGGCCAGCTTGAGAAAATCACGGCGATGCATGTTTTTCATTTCCATGCCCCGCTTAACGATAACCGGCGCGGTCGAGCAGCTTTTGCGCCGCCACGACATTTTTGGCCAGCGCGCCGATTGGCAGGGTGTCAGCCTTGAACTTGCCCATCGCCTCCAGTGCCGGATTGCCGGTCACCACGCTGGCCACCACCGGCCATTCATTGTTGCCGTCGGCGAAGTAGCGCTGAGCCTCGTCGCTGGCCAGGTATTCGAGGAACTTCACAGCCGCCTCGACGTTCTTCGAGGTCTTAACCACGCCGGCACCGGAAATGTTGATGTGCGTGCCGCGATTGGCCTGGTTCGGCCAGACGATACCGACGCGCTCCATCATGCGGCGCTCATCGACCTTGTCGGAACGGATCAGGCGGGCCAGGTAGTAGGTATTCGACACCGCCACGCCGCACTCGCCGAGGGCGACCGACTTGATCTGGTCGGTATCGCCGCCCTTAGGCGCCCGGGCGAAATTGGCGACCACGCCCTTGGCCCATTCCTCCGTCTTCGCTTCGCCGTCATGCGCGATCAGCGAGGCAACCAACGACAGGTTGTACGGATGCGCCCCCGAGCGGCTGCACAGCTTGCCCTTCAGCTTCGGGTCGGCCAGCGATTCGTAGGTCGCCACATCCTCGGCCTTGACCGCACTGCGGTTGTAGATGATGACGCGGGCCCGGGTCGAGAAGGCGAACCAGGTGTCAGTGTGCAGGTGGGCCGGAATGCGGCTCTCCAGCAGCTTGGACTTGACCGGCGCAAACAGCCCGAGAGCATCCGCATTGGCCAGACGGGCGGCATCGACGGTAATGAACACGTCGGCCGGGCTGTTGGTGCCTTCGTTGCGGATGCGCTCCATCAGCTCGTCTTCCTTGCCATCGATCCGGTTGATCTTGATGCCGGTCTGCTTGGTGAAGTTGTCGTAGAGCTTCTCGTCCGTCTGGTAATGGCGGGCGGAATACAGGTTGAGCACTTTCTCCTGCGCCTGCGTTGCGAAACTCGCCAGCACAGCCAGCGCGACCAGGGCTAATTGCTTTTTCATGAATGTGACTCCGTTGCGATCAGAATTTGTACTCGGTGCTCAGGATGAAACGGCGTGCCTGGCCGGGCACGGTAAAACCGCCGTTGTCATACAGGGCGTCGTAATACAGCTTGTCGAAAATGTTCTGGACGTTGAACTTGACCGTGTACTTGGGCTGGTCGTAGGAGACCATCGCATCCCAGCGAGTGTAGGACGGCACCCAGTTCGGGTTGAAAGCCACCGTACCGGTCGGCGCCCCGCCGTAACGCTGGCTCTTGTACTCCATGCCGCCACCAACTTTGAAGCCATAGGGCAATTGGTAGGTCGACCACAGGTTGAAGGTCCTCTTCGGCGTATTGCGCGGCATCTGGCCGATGAAATTCACATTACCGTTGCCCGGCGCCACTTCAAGAATCTCTGCATGTATCAGCGACAGGCCGCTGAACACTTCCCAGCTGTCGGTAATCCGGCCGGCCACTTCGAGTTCGACACCATCCGACTGCCGCTTGCGGGTCAGGATGGTCGCCGTCGATTCGAGGTCGGTATTGCGTTCCCAATCCTTGATAGCGCGGTAGAGCGAAGTGCGCAGGGAGAGGTTGCCATCGGCCAGCAGCCACTTGCTGCCCAGCTCGAACACCTTCGATCGCTCGGCCGGATACTGGTTACCGGACAACTGATAAAGATCGGCAGTCGGGCTGAACGAATCGCTCCACCCGGCGTAGTAGTGCTGCGCCGCGGTCGGTTGCCAGGACAGGCCAGCCCGGTAGCTGTTTTCGGCGAAATTGCCGCTAAAGGCCGTCGTCGTGAAGTATTCTGACTGCATGATGTCGCGGCGGATGCCGAGCGTCATCTTCCAGTCCGGAATGAACTCAAGGCTATCCTGCACGTAGGCGCTGTAGGTTTCGCCCTTGTAGGTAGCCGGCGCCGCCGTCGTATATTGACCCGGCTTGTACAGTGGGTTGTTGGCAGTACCCAGGTTGCGCAGCGCCCAGCGGATCGAATCCTCGTTGAGGTATTCGACACCGGTGATCAGTTCGTTCTTCAGGCCGAACAGCGTAAAGGCCGTGTTCAGATCGCTCTGCAACACGTAATTATCGGTCTCGAACTCACGGGTTTTGGCTTGTCCCGCCGTGCTGTTCGCGGTCAGGACGCCCTGCCCCGCCACCGCCCAGTAGGAACGCTTGTAGTTGGCCGCCCGCATCACAGTTCGCCACTGGGTATCCGGCGAAATCTTGAACAGGTAATTCAAGGTAGAGATATTCGTCTCACTGTCGTCGAAGTTGGCATCGACGCCGTAATAGTTTCCGGCTTTCGCCATATCCTCGTTGGGCTTGCGATTCACGAAAGGAACACCGTAATCGGCGCGATCCTGCGTCTTGACCCACAAATGGCTCAGCGTGACTTCGTGGTTGGTCCCCAGTCCGAACGAAACGCTCGGTGCGAAGCCCATGCGATGGATTTCCGGTTCAGTGCCGGTATAGGGATTGCTGCGCGCACTGCCTTCATCGCGATTCATCACGTTGATCCGGAAGGCCGTGGTATCACCGACCCGCTGGTTCAGGTCGGCCTTCACCTCCTGGAAGCCATCGGTGCCGATACCGATGCCGACCTTGTTGATGCCGTAGAGCATCGGCGTCTTGCTGACCTGATTGATCACGCCCCCTGCCTGGCCGCGCCCGAACAGCATGGCAGCTGCACCGCGCAACACATCGACCTGCTCGAGGTTGAACAGTTCGCGGTTGTACTGGGCCGTATCGCGAATACCGTCGAGATACATGTCGCCAAAGGTATAGAAACCGCGCAGATTCATGTTGTCGCCGGAACGACCACCCTCGGCAGCGTTGAAGCTGAGACCGGAAACGTTGCGCAGTGCTTCGCGCAAGGAGTTGGCTTCCTGCTCCTCGATCAGCGCCCGGGTCACCGTGGTGATGGCCTGAGGGACGTCATGCGGATCCTGCACCACCTTGCCGACGCGGGTCTTCGTGGCGCGGTAGCCATCCGGCCCATCCTGGGTTGCCGTCACCGTTACCGCAGACAAGGTCTTGTCTTCTTCGGCAAACGCCCCATCGGCGGCGCCCAGCAAACCTGCAACGACGGCCGCCCCCAGCGGCAAAAACCTACTGCGGCGCGCCATCGAGCGTTTGGCGAAAACGGCAGGGCAGGCAATCCGGGTCTTTTGCCCCGGCAAGATTCTTTTTTTCACAGGAATACCTCTATGGAGTCAGTCATGGTGGCTGGCTGGCATAAAGGCTGGCTTGCCGAACGTTAGGTTCGCGTCAGGAATAGCCGGCGGGGCGGAAGGCCGAAAATACCGCCCCTTGAATTATTCGCAAACGATAATGCGAATATATCTCATTTACAAAAGAGAAACAACTTGCCCGAAGGCCCGTTTCTCAAACAGAGAAAAGTGTTGTTTATTGCGTCAGAAACGTTAAATGACGTCGATACCCGGTTCGCCTTCGGCCATTTCGCCGATCACCGAAACGTGGGGGAAGCCGTGCTGCAGGAACAAGGAGAGCACTTCCGTCACCGTTTCCGGCGAGCAGGAAACCAGCAAACCACCTGATGTCTGGGGGTCAGTCAGCAAGGTCTGCGCGATGCCTTCGAGGCCGTCGGCGATACGCACGCCTTCGCCGTAGCTCGCCCAGTTGCGTCCCGAAGCGCCGGTCATCAGTCCGGCCTGCATGAACTCGCGGGCTTTGGGCAATACCGGCAAATCCTGGTAATTCACTGTCGCCCGCAGGCCGCTGCCCTTGCAGACTTCCAGCAGATGACCGGCCAGCCCGAAGCCGGTGACGTCAGTCACGGCATGAACACCATCCAGACAGGCCAATACCGGCCCCGGCGTATTGAGCTGGGTTGTGGTCTCGACCATGGCTTCGTAATCCTTGGCCTGGAGTTGATCCTTTTTCAGCGCCGCGCTGTAGATCCCCACACCGAGTTGCTTGCCAAGGATCAGCTTGTCACCGGATTTGGCGCCGGAATTGCGCTTCAAATGTTCCGGGTTGACCAAGCCGATGGCCACCAGGCCATAGATGGGCTCAACCGAATCGATCGTATGGCCGCCGGCAATGGGAATGCCGGCCGCCCGACAGACATCCTCACCACCTTGCAGAATCTGGCCGATGGTTTCCAGCGGCAGGACATTGACCGGCATGCCGACCAGCGCCAGCGCGAACAACGGCGTCCCGCCCATGGCATAAACATCCGAAATGGCATTGGTCGCCGCGATGCGCCCGAAATCGCGAGGATTGTCGACGATCGGCATGAAAAAGTCGGTCGTCGCGACAATCGCCTGTTGTGCGTTGATCTGGTAAACCGCCGCGTCGTCGCTGGTTTCGGTGCCGACCAACAACTGTGGCGGAATGATGCTGCCCGTGGTGCCGGCCAGAATTTTCTGCAATACGGCAGGCGCGATCTTGCAACCACAGCCACCACCATGGGAAAGCTGGGTAAGTCTGATTTTTTCTTCCGGCACGGCTGTTCTCTCGGGAAAGGCAGGTTGATTATTGTTTATTCGGCGTCGAAGCCGGCGTCCTCGATGGCATTGACCAGCGCGTCGCGGGTCACCACCTGCGAGTCGAAGGCCACGCGGCCTTCGGCAGCTTCCAGCGAAACCTCGACGCTACTCACGCCAGCCATGGCGCTCAGCACGCCGGTGATGTTCTTGACGCAGCCCTGGCAACTCATGCCACCAATCCTGATCACGGTATTTTCCATTGCTTTACCTGTTGATGAATGGTTGAAGACGCAGCATATCGGCCATGCCATCCGCCGACATCGGGCGACTGAAATAGTAGCCCTGCGCCATGTCACACCCCATTTTACGCAACAGCGCCAATTGTTCGACTTTTTCTACGCCTTCGGCCAGCACGGTCATGCGCAGACTGCGCCCCATGCTGACGATGGTCGACGCAATCGCCCAGTCATCCGGGTCGGTTTCAAGGTCGTTGACGAAGGAACGGTCGATCTTTAGTTTTCCGACCGGAAAACGCTTCAGATACGCCAGCGATGAATAACCGGTGCCAAAGTCATCAAGCGAAAGCTCAACCCCCATCCGGTGCAAGGCCGACAAGGTTCCCATGTTGATGTCCGCATCGTGCATCACAGTGCGTTCGGTCAATTCAAGCTCAAGGCGGCTGGCATCCAGCCCGGATGTCGCCAGCGCGCCCGCCACCATCTCGACAAAGCCGGCCTGGCGGAATTGCACCGGGGCCACGTTGACGGCCATGCAGATCGGGGGCAACCCGGCGTCGCACCAGGCCTTCGCCTGCCGACAGGCTTCGCAGAGCACCCAATCACCAATCGGATTGATCAGCCCGGTTTCTTCGGCCACATGAATGAAGCGGTCCGGCATGATCAGGCCTAGCTCCGGGTGCAGCCAGCGGATCAGCGCCTCGACACCAATGATCAGGCCGGTTTCCAGATTCACCAACGGCTGGTAATGCAGGATAAATTCGTTCTGAACCAGCGCCCGCCGCAAATTGCTTTCCATCAGCAAGCGGTCGAGCGTCGTCGTATTCATCTCGCTCGAATAGAACTGGAAGGCATTGCGGCCCATTTCCTTGGCCCGGTACATGGCCGTATCGGCATTACGGAGCAAGGTTTCTAGGTCACGACCATCGTGGGGATAGATGCTGATCCCGAGCGACGGCGTCACGGTCAGCTCGTGGCCGGCCACCTCGAACGGCCGGGAGAAAACCTCAACCAACCGCCGTGCCACTTCAACTGCCGCCGCGGTATGGAAACCAGGCATGGCAAAAATGAACTCGTCGCCGCCCAGCCGGGCCAGGGTATCGATGCGCCGGACCACACTATCCAGACGCCGGGCCACTTCGCACAACAACTCGTCACCGACGCTGTGCCCAAGCGAATCATTGACCCGCTTGAAATGGTCGAGATCGAGGAAGATGACGGCAATCTCGGATTTCTCTCGCTCAGCCGCAGCGAGCAATTGCTCGAAACGCTCGCGCAGCAATCGGCGATTGGGCAAGCCAGTCAATACATCGTAGTCAGCCAGTTCGCGGATTCTTTGCTCGGCTGCTTTCTGCGCAGAAATATCCAGCACGGTGCCGACGGAGGCCGGCAACCCGCCAATCACCGATGGCGACCCGAGCACCATGACCGGCAAGGTCGAGCCGTCCTTGCGTAATCCGGTCAATTCATAGTTGTGTCCAAGGACACCGGCCGCCCGTAACTGCATCTGCTCGATCACGAATGCGTGCTGCTCGGGCAGGATGAGGTCAAGCGGCCCCATCTGATCAAGCAACTCCTCGGCAGAATAGCCAAACATGCCCACCAGGAAGGGATTGACGTACTTGAAGCGCTGATTCTGAAGCACGAAGATACCAACCTGCGCGGCCTCCATTGTGCTTCGGAACATTGTTTCCTGCTCGGTCATCGCCGTAGCACTTCCTGCCGCTCCCGCCTTGCTATCAGAAAACAATTGTTCAATTATTTCTTCCCCGACCCCTCTGGTCACCGAGACTCCATTCCCTGCCGCCCAGCCCTGTCTTTGGGTCGCCAACGCTTGAGCAGAAGCGAGTTCGAAACCACTGAAACCGAACTCATCGCCATCGCCGCTCCCGCCACCACCGGGTTAAGCCACCCGAAGGCAGCCAGCGGAATTCCCAAAACATTGTAAATGAAAGCGAAGAAAAGATTTTGGCGGATTTTGCCCAAGGTGGCCGCCGATAGGTCGATCGCATCAAAAACACCGAGCAGGTCGCTGCGTATCAATGTTAAATCCGCAGCCTCGATAGCCGCATCCGAACCAGCCCCGATCGCGAAGCTGACATCCGCCGCCGCCAAAGCAGGCGCATCGTTGATTCCGTCACCAACCATCGCCACAACCCCGCCGCCAGCCTTCAACGCCTGAACAGCCGCTGCTTTGTCGCCGGGCAGGATGCCGGCCCGATATTCATCGATACCGGCCTCGGCAGCGATTGCTGCTGCTGTTGCCACATTGTCACCCGTCAACATCACCACCCGGATGCCGCGTTCGCGCAAACGACTGACAGCGAGCCGCGAACTTGGCCGCAAGGCATCGGCCACGGCAAAAATGGCCAAGGTCGAATTACCCTCGTTCAATGCGACGACAGTTTTGCCGGCCTGCTGCAACTCACCGACGGCCAGGTCGGCCGCCAGCCCCAACCAAGTGGGCGAACCGAGGCGCAATACCCGCCCATCAATCTCGCCTTCGACGCCACAACCTGGAATTGCCTTGAACGCAGCTACTTTTCTATCGTCGCCGCCCGACTGAACTGCCCCAGCCGCCGCAACAATCGCCCTAGCCAGCGGATGCTCGGAATTCTGCTCAAGCAAGGCTGCCAGACGGAGCGCTTCGTTGCCAGCCAGCACACGCGGCACGACATCGGTCACCTGTGGCAGGCCGCAAGTCAGTGTGCCGGTCTTGTCCAGCGCCAGTACGGTGATGCGCTCAGCCCGTTCGAGCGCCTCGGCATTTCTGACCAGAATGCCGGCCCGGGCCCCCTGCCCGGTTCCGACCATGATCGCCGTCGGAGTGGCCAGCCCCAACGCACACGGACAGGCAATGACCAGCACCGCCACGGCATTGACCAGGGCCTCGGAAAAATCGCCGGAATAAATCCACCAGCCGGCAAAGGTCACGAGCGCGATGATGCACACCGTCGGTACGAAGATCGATGAAATCTTGTCCGCCAGACGCTGCACCGGCGCCTTCGATCCTTGCGCCTCGCCGACGAGCCGGATGATGCCGGCCAGCAAGGTGTGCTCGCCCACGCCGGTGGCCCGACAACGCAGGGCGCCCTGCCCGTTGGCCGTAGCGGCAAAGACCCTGTCGCCGGCCCGCTTGCCGAGCGGCATGCTTTCACCGGTCAGCATGGCCTCGTTGACACTCGATTCGCCATCGACCACCTCGCCGTCGACCGGCACGCTTTCGCCCGGACGAACCAGAAAGATATCGCCCGGCATCAGCGCCTCGACGGCCATTTCCACCCACTGGCCATCCCGTTCAACGCGCGCCGTCTTCGGCTGCAGGCGGATCAGCGACTCGATAGCTTCGGAGGTTCTTGCCTTGGCCCGAGCCTCAAGCAACTTGCCAAGCAGGAGCAGCGTTATCACCGCTGCCCCGCCCTCGAAATAGATGTGCTGATTGAGGCCAAACAGCGTCACCACCGTCGAAAAGCCCCAGGCCATGCTGGTACCGAGCGCAACCAGCACATCCATGTTGGCGCCACCACCACGCAGGGCCTTGTAGGCGCCATCGTAGAAACGCCAGCCAATCCAGAACTGGACCGGTGTCGCCAGCGCCAGCTGCAACCAGCGCGGCATTTCGTTGAGGTGGCCGTGTTCGCCAAACATGAACAGCATCTGCCCGACCAAGGGCAGGGTGAGCGCCACGGCAATCCAGAAGCGTCTGATTTCCCGCTGATAGACACGCAGCTTTTCGGCCTTTTCGCGTTCACGTGTCTGACTATCGACCAACTCTGCCGTGAACCCGGCCTTCGCCACGGCCGCGACCACGGCGGCCTCATCGGCCATTGCCGAGAGTCGCACCCGGGCACGCTCGGCCGCCAGATTGACATTGGCTTGCATGCCGGCTTGCCGGTTCAGGACTTTCTCAAGACGGGCCGAACAAGCAGCGCAGGTCATGCCGCCAATGGCAAATTCAACTACCCTGCCCCGATCGGCCTCGTCGCTCATTTGACCAGCAACACTGGACAGGGCGAGAGGTGCAGTACGCGCGTCGCCACCGAACCCATGACGATCCCCGCTGCCACGCCACGACCATGCGTCCCCATCACGATCAGATCACAGGCCAGGTCACCGGCCATTTTGCTGATCACTTCGGCCGGCTGACCGACATGAATATGGGTTGTATGAAAACGCCCGGCCGCATCCAGTTTTCTCTGGGCCTCGACGAGCTGCTCCTGCCCTTCTTCCAGATAATAGGCATGCAGCGTTTCCTTACCGACATGGGCTTGCACCCGCCCAATCGGGATCGGCGCATGAACATGCAACAAGTGAATCTCCGGTACATCGCGGAACCAGGCCGCATGGCTAATCAGGTGATCAACGGCGCGCAACGCACAAGCTGAACCATCAACTGGCAACAAGATTTTCATGGTGTTTTCCCATCCTAAAGCCCGCCTGACAGACGCATCAGGCCCAAGAATCCGTATAAGCCAAAGCCTAGCACCAACAGGCCAGAGAGGGTACGCACAATGGGGCGACGAACGAATCCGTTGAGCCTGGCCAGCACGATACCGGCCAGCAGGAGGTTGGGCAAGGTACCGAGTCCAAAGGCCAGCATCGTCAAGGCACCGCGCCCGGCCGAACCGGTGCTCAGCGCCGTCGCCAATGCGCTGTAAACCAGACCGCATGGCAGCCAGCCCCACAGCACACCCAGAGGAAAAGCCTGGGCCACGCTGCGCACCGGCAGGAAACGTCGGGTCAAAGGTTGCAGGCGCCGCCACAGGCTCTGCCCGGCACGCTCGGTAAACGCCAGCGCCTTGGTCACGCCAAGCAGATAGAGGCCCATCGCCACCAGCATCAGGTTGGCGACGAAATAGAGAATCAGACGGGCTGGAACCTGGCCTTCCAGCCCCATGCTGGCTGCACCCAACGCCCCGGCGATAGCCCCGGCCGCGGCGTAGGAAAGAATACGCCCGCCGTTGTAGGCAAGGTGCATCGACCAGCGCGCCTGCCCCCCCATCGAGAGGGCACCGACGATGCCGCCGCACATACCGACGCAATGCGTACCGCCGAGCAGACCAACGAGAAAAAGCGCGAAATAGCCGGAATCAGGCATCGTGCAAACCAGAAGTCACCGAAGCGTGCAGTTTACTCTGCCCGCCCGGTGCCGCGCACGACGATCAGATGACTTTGGAGTAGGTTGCCCGCTGGCGCCCTGCCCGCAGATAGCGATCGAAAACCATGGAAATGATGCGAACCAGCAGGCGTCCTGGCGGCAGTACGGTGATCCACTCGCGATCGATCTTGAGCAAACCGGCCCGCTCCATTTCCTTCATGTCTTCCAGTTCAGCCGCGAAATACTTGTGGAAGTCGATCAGATGGGCGCTTTCGATGCTCTCGATAGACAACTCGAAATGGCACATCAACGCCTGGATGATCGAACGACGCAGGATATCGTCAGCCGTCAGCTCGATACCGCGGAAAACCGGCAGCGTATCGGTATCCAGACGATCATAGTACTCGTCCGCCGTCTTGACGTTCTGGTAATAGGTCGGCCCGACCTTGCTGATCGAAGAGATGCCGAAAGACAGCATGTCGCAATCGGCGTAAGTCGAATAGCCCTGGAAATTACGGTGCAGGCGGCCCTGACGCTGGGCAACTGCCAGTTCGTCGTCCGGCTTGGCAAAGTGGTCCATGCCGATGAAGACATAACCCGCATCGGTCAGTTTCTTGATCGCCAGCGCCAGAATCTGCAGCTTGGTATCGGCTGAGGGCAGATCACCTTCGTTGATCCGGCGCTGCGGCTTGAACATGCTGGGCATGTGCGCATAGTTGTAGATCGACAGACGGTCAGGATCCATCGCCAGAACGCGCTCCAGCGTCCGGTTGAACCCCATCACCGTCTGATGCGGCAGACCGTAGATCAGATCGACGGAAACCGACTTGAAGCCGTTGGCCCGCGCATCACGGATGACGCTGTAGGTTTCTTCCTCGCTCTGAACGCGATTGACGGCAACTTGTACCTTTTCGTCGAAATCCTGAACGCCGACGCTCATGCGGTTGAAACCCAGTTCACCCAGCAGGGCGACCGTGGCCGTATCCACCTTGCGCGGGTCAACTTCAATCGAATATTCGCCGCCATCGAGCAACTTGAAGTGCTTGCGGGTTTCACCCATCAACTGGCGCATCTCGCTGTGCGACAGGAAGGTCGGCGTACCACCACCCCAATGCAACTGGATGACCTCGTGCTCACCGTCGCGACCTTCCAGTGCCGCCGCCTGAATCTCGAGTTCCTTGGCCAGATATTTCAGGTATTTGGCGCTGCGCCCATGATCCTTGGTGATGATCTTGTTACAGGCGCAGTAATAGCAAATAGTGTTACAGAAAGGGATGTGGAAGTATAATGAGAGCGGTCGGCTGATCCCGCCAATATTGCGCTTTCCGAGCCACAGCTTGGCGGCCTCCGAGTCGAAAGCCTCAACAAAGCGATCAGCCGTTGGATAGGACGTGTAGCGCGGGCCGTTGACGTCGAAGCGGCGAATGATCTGCGGATCGAAGACGAGGTTTTCTGTTGCGAAGTTCATTAGGCAAGCCATTAAAATTTGTTCGAATTATGTTCGGATGGCATGCTTTTGCGGTTGACTTGGATCAAGCTAACGCAGGTTGCCAATGGCACAAACACACCCATTAAATCAGGAAATCTCGCTATCTGTCATCAAGACAGCCTGCTCCAATTGCAACCTGCGCGAACTATGCCTGCCATTTGGGCTCAGCATTGAAGAACTGGAGCGCCTCGACGACTTGGTTTCCACTCGTCGCCGCATAAAACGCGGCGACCATCTTTACCGCGCCGGTGAAGGCTTTGACGCGATTTACGCTATCCGCAGCGGTTTTTTCAAGACCGATGTGCTGCTTGAAGATGGCCGTGACCAGGTCACTGGTTTCCAGATGGCGGGCGAGTTGCTCGGGCTGGATGGTATCAGCACCGAATACCACACCTGCAATGCCATCGCGCTCGAAGACAGCGAAATTTGTTCGATTCCGTTCTCGCGACTGGAAGGCCTGTCGCGCGAAATCCACACGCTGCAACACCACTTCCACAAGGTCATGAGTCGGGAAATCGTTCGCGATCATGGTGTGATGATGCTGCTCGGCACCATGCGAGCCGAGGAGCGACTGGCCGCCTTCCTGCTCAATCTGTCACAACGCTTCACGGCGCGCGGCTTCTCGCATGCCGAGTTCTACCTGCGCATGACCCGCGAGGAAATCGGCAGCTATCTCGGACTGAAGCTGGAAACCGTCTCCCGTGCCTTCTCGAAATTTCAGGAAGAAGGCCACATCGCCGTTCAGCAGAAACACATCCGGATTTTGAACGTCAATGGGCTGAAGGCCCTGATGAGCCACCGCAGCTGACGCTTTACCAACGCAGTCTTGCCAGTTCTGCGGCCCGTTCGACCAGCCTGAACAGCAGCGCCTCGGCTTTGATGCGGGCCGGTGTCGCGCCCCCTGTCGAGCGGTAGACCATGGTCACTCGACCAGGCTCGGCTGCCGTCACATAGATGGCGACCGACAAGGGACAAAAAGCAATCTGACCAGGATCTTCAACCACCATCTGCCAGGCTAATCCGGCACTGCAGAACTGGACAATCTCGGCCTCGACCAACGGATTCATCTCCGCCTCTAGTGCGCCGGCTGTTCGATCAAGCATCCGGCCAAACGGAATAACCGCCCCGACAATCAGCCCCTCTGCCTCCACCGCCTCGACAAGCGCCTCGTGGGTTGAGCGAAAATCGCCAGCCTCGACTACCCTGGAAACAACCCCGTCGGCAGCATGACTACAGTCGATCCGGGCCAATAAAAATATAAGCAGCAGCAATGAAAAAAAACAGGACACCCCGGAGGGTGTCCTGAACAGATGCGAGGAAAACATCTGACGCAAGAAATACGGGAGCTGTGGCGATCAGAAGAAGATCAGGCCGCCAAACGAAAGGGTACGGTTCTTGTTGTCGTAATTGGTGTCGGCAACGTTGGTGATCTTCTCCTGGTTGTACTCACCGACCAGCGTGATGTACTTGTTCAGCGAGTGATAGACGCCCAGCGTGACTGCACGGTTCTTGATCTGGTTATCCGGTGTGGCACGCAGGACACCGTTGATCGTCCGGGTGTTGTCCAGCGTGTAACCATCCTTGTCCTTGTTCTCGCCGAAATTGATACCGACCTTGGTCGCACCGAACTTGTAGGTACCCTGCAGGAAATAACCCTGCGAATCGGTCTTGTTGCCAGCGCCATTGCTGCCGCCCAGGAATTGGGCGCCAATGGTCGACAGGCCCAGACCGTTACCCTTGAAGCCGTAGGCAACCGCTTCGAAGTCGCCGAACCCGGCCTTGGCGCCGATTTCATAGCCCGTAGCGGTGAAGGACTTGGTCGCGCAAGGATCAACCGAACAGCTGGTCGACTGGGTCACCAGGCCGCCCCAGACCTTGCCCGGCACCTTGCCCTTCCAGTCGTAATCAATCTTGGCCTGGAAGCCCGGCGCCTTGGTTTCGTTACCAGCGAAGCTGCTCGGCTGGAAGATGCCGGCCGCGCCCTGCAGACCGCCTACCGACGGTGTCGTGTAAGTAATCTGTGGCTGGAAGCCGGTATACATGTAGCCGTGACCGATCATGCCGAAGGTGGTGTTGTACGGGATGCCGGCATTGCTGGTACCACCGACGCCAAGCAGGGTCATGTCGGAGAGGATGATGTTCTGGCCGAACAAGCCGATGTCACGACCGAATTTCAGCGTCCCCCAGCTGTTGTTGCCGAACTGGAAATAAACGTTGCGGGTATCGATCTGGCTGTATGGATTGGTGTTGCCGGCACCGCCGGCATTATTGCCGATCGGCAAACCGATCACGGTCGAGTTGTTGTTGATGCCGGGGGCAAAGCTGATGTGTGCCTTGATGTCCTGGCCGTTGGCCTGCGTGGTGGCGACAAAATTGATCCAGCCAGGCAACAGGCCATTGGTCAGCGCGCTGTTGTTGGTCGTGGTGGTACCGCCGCCAGGGGCGCGATCGATCGTCTTGGCTTCGCGATTGACGTAGAAACCGTTGATGGTGCCGTTGATGTCGAGCGTGACATCATTCTGCGTGAAACTGACGGCGTGGCTGGCGGTGCTGCCGCAGGCCAGCAGAGCGAGAACCAGAGGACGAACGGACGGGATTTTCTTCATGAAAAGTCTCCAGATGTTTTTCGTTGATATGTGCCGCCCGGGTTTTATCCCCGGACAATTTCCCCCGCTGCCATCGCTTCCGATGACATGGAACCCCCTTGTTTGCGAAGCGCGTGCCAACTTCGGAAACAAAGCTGCACATTTCAGCCAAAGCCAGTCACGGCAATGACTTCGGGAGATTCTACGCACCACGCATCGGTCACTTTTTCGGGCAACAAGTCGTTCATTTTCTGGACAATTGCTGCACGCCTGAGCCAAAACGAAGCAGCAAAACCATGGAGCAATCAATAAAAAAGCCCGGCTCGGCCGGGCTTGGGTAGGGGGAAAACAGAGGCTCAGAATGTGTAGCGGGCACTGACTCCGGCCAGCCAGGCACGCCCCGGCGCCGATTCATAGAAGCGATTGTTGCTGTCGCCAACGATGACCGAACCGACATACTGGCGGTCAAAAATATTGTCGAAGCGCAGGAAACCGCGCAGGCTGAGCGGGCCGTACTTGCGATCGATACCGAAGCGAATATTGGCGATGGCATAGCCCGGCGCTGCTTTCTGAAGGTTGCTATCCTCGACATAAACTTTGCTGCGGATGATGCCTTCGACCGCAGCATGCAAACCGGTCGACTGATGCTTCCAGGCCACTTCACCAAACAGGTTCTGGGCGGCAACGCCGGGCAGGCGACTGCCGGCGCTGACCGCGCCAGTCGAGGCAGTGAATCGCTCGGCGTAATGGGCATCAAGGTAGGTGTAGGCCAGTCGACTGCTCAGTTGCTCAGCCCAGCGGCTATCAAGTGCCAACTCCAGGCCGCGCCGCTCGGTCTTGCCGGCGTTCTGGTAGGCCGTGCGACCACCGCTGCTCGACGACACCACCAGTTCATCTTGCGTCTTGATCTCGAACAGCGCCACATCGAGACGGCTGGCATTGCCGAGCATGGCTTTGAGCCCGGTTTCGTAGTGTGTGCTGGTCGCCGGCTTGAGCGAGAAATTGAACGAACCGCCAGCATCCGAATAGAACATCTCGTTGAAGGTCGGCGCCTCGAAGCCGCGTGCTGCGCTGGCATAGAGATTCACGCTGTCGGTCAGGCGATAGAGGGCTGCGACCGTCGGCGTCGTTTTGTCATAGCTGACGCGACCGCTGTCGTCACCATTGCCGGTCACGATGTAGCGATCATCCACTTTGAATGCGATGTGGCTATGGCGCAAGCCGCCGCTGAAGGTCCAGCGCTCACCCTGCCATTCGGCCTGAGCATACTGATCGAAGGTGGCAACGCTGTCCTCCTCATTGCGCCGCAACCGACCGGCCACACCACAGATATTCGAAATACAGTTGGGCACCAGCCCACTGCCAACGTAGTTCTCGTAGCCTTGGCGGTCGTCGGTGGCCTGCTCGTAATCAAAACCGACCGTGGTGGTCAGGCGACCGCCAGCCAGGCCGAAGCGCCCGGTCCAGCGACCAGACAGTCCGGCAAAGTCACGATCGAAGTCGATGATGCCACCCGACTGTTTTACGTTCGATGCCTTGTATGCCACTGACTGGGTAGAAACTGGAATTGACTGATATTGCGTCGTCGAGCGCTGCCCGGCATAGGCCGAAACCTGCACGGTCTGATCGCCGAAACGATGCTCGTAGGTCAGGCCACCCTGCGTATGGTCGATGCTCTTGCGCGTATCGTAGGCCAGCGCCGGATAAATGTTCTTATTGGTACCAGGGTCCCAGGCTACGCCGCGCGGATTGGCCTGAAACTCCTTCCACTGCAACCCTTGCGGATCCTGCGCATCCTGCCTGAAGGTGTTGGCGATCAGTGTCAGCTTGCCATCCTGACTCGGCCGAAAGGTCAGCTTGGCCATCGTCTGGTCGCGCTCGGCAGCACTATGGTCGCGATAGCCATCGGTGGCAAAACGCGATGCGTCGATGACGTAGCCAACACCGCCAACCTCGCCCTGAGCGCTGACATCGCTTTTCCAGGTGCCATAGCTGCCGGCGGAGAACGCGCCCTCAACACTCGGCGCCCCCTTGCCATCCGGCGTGAACATCTGGATGACGCCGCCCGCATGGTTGCCGTAGATGGCTGACATCGGCCCGCGCATGACTTCGATCCGTTCGGCCCGGTCGAGGTTGAAGGTGGCGGCCTGCCCCTGCCCATCCGGCATCGAAGCCGGGATTCCATCAGAAACCAGGCGGATACCGCGCACACCGAAAGCCGAACGGGCGCCGAAGCCACGCGAGGAAATCTGCAGATCCTGCGCGTAATTCTGGCGGTTTTGCACCGTGATACCGGGCACCGAGGCCAATGCCTCGGAGGCATTGACTCGCGCCTGATCGGCGCCGATCCGGCTGGCGTCGACAACATCAACGGCAGCCGGCAGGTCGAAGCTGTTATGCTCGACACGGCTACCGGTGACAACGACCGAATCCAGCATTAACGAAGGCTCGGCCATGGCCAGACAGGGAAAAGCTGCTGCCAGCAGGGTGACAAGATGGCAAGGCCGGGCAAGTTGGAAAGGAAGGTGCTTTGTCATTTTGTCTCCAGGGTAGGCGAGGCAACCCCTCTGTTGCCCCGGAGACAATTATTCGCAAACGCCGAAAGCAGCACATCCGGACTATCGCCCGAATTGGCTACAGAAAATCATGAGAACGTCTGCATGGTTCGAGCTGAACTCGAGTTCAGCCCCTCCGCAGACGAATCCTCCTTATGGCCGATCCAGCTCCTGATCGGTCATTGAAACCGGATCTTCGAGCGGCTCGATATGAGTAGTGATGTGTGCATTGGCTAGTTCCCGGCGAATCTCGGCTTCAATTCTTTCCGACCAGTCATGGCCAATTTGTATGCTCCAGTGCCCAGGCATCAGCAGATGGACACTGATGAAAGCACGACTACCAGCCTGCCGGGTACGCAAGGCATGAAAGGCGATGCCTTGCGCCTCAAACGAGGCCAATACGCCTTCGATTTTCTTCAGGTCGTCAGACGGCAACGAGGAGTCCATCATTCCAGAGGCAGAACGATGCATCAGGTGCCAGCCTGTCCAGATGATATTGATCGCCACCAGCAGCGCTATGGCCGGGTCCAGCCAGATCCAGCCGGTGACGGCGACCAAGCCGACTCCGGCAATGACCCCGACCGAAGTCCAGACGTCGGTCATCAGGTGGTGCGCATCCGCTTCGAGCGTAATTGAATTGTGCTTTTTCCCGACCGCCATCAAGGTTCGCGCCGTCAGGAAATTGATCACTGAAGCCAGGACCGAGACCAGCAAGCCAATGCCGACTGTTTCAAGCGGCTGAGGATGGATGAATCGATCAATCGCCGTGTAAGCAATGCTTCCCGCGGCCAAGACAATCAAAAACCCCTCGAAGGCGCTGGAAAAATACTCGGCCTTGCTGTGTCCGTGCGTATGCTCATCATCGGCAGGCAACGCGGCGACGGTGAGCATCCACAAGGCCATCAGTGCGCCAGCCAGATTAACGAATGACTCAATCGCATCGGACAGCAGACCGACCGAACCGGTCAGTTTCCAGGCCACCCCCTTGAGAAGAATGGTGGAAATCGCGGCGGCAATGGATAGCCAGGCATAGCGTTGCAATGCTGGCGGCGCGCTTGAAGTATTGATCACGGCTGATCCCAGAAGCTTGAACATAAAAAGATGGCCACTACCCACACCGAGGCCTCCCCGTGAGCAGCGACAGCATTCGCCATTTTGCCTGCATTGGATAAACTCAGCTAACCCCCAAGCAGGCCCCACGGCAAGAATTCGTACTCCTTGACGACGGCAGACCAGAAAAGCAAAAAGCCCACTCCGAAGAATGGGCCTTTTGGCAGCATCGACGACGATGAAGAATCGTCGCCAACGCGATATTTGGAGCGGCAGAAGAGTCTCGAACTCTCGACCTCAACCTTGGCAAGGTTGCGCTCTACCAACTGAGCTACTGCCGCTTTTTTGGCTCCCCGACCTGGGCTCGAACCAGGGACCTACGGATTAACAGAATCACTAGTCAATAGCTGACTCTATATAAATCGGCATCTTGCAATTCTCGCCAATTCAAAAAATTTGCCCTAGAAAGGCTATAAAAGCCCCAATTTAACTGAGCGTAGCTACGGAATGGCTACACCTCATAGTCAACTACCGGCCCGGTTTGCTATGTAAATACCCGATTCTGGCTATCAACGGCCCACTAAAGGAGCCACTCACTCAGACAAAGCCGGAGCTTGCGCGATTGATTCCTTCGTGCCTGTTCTGGCTTTTGCTTTAGCTGTATGGCGCATAAGAGAGAGGGGTCTTTCAATTGCCAAGAAGAGAACCGTTGTGGGTATCAGCGTTAGACTAAACATGATTGGCAACAATATCCAGAACCACAAAGGGCTGTCGCCACCCGATGCAGGGAGAAACTTTGCAAGAAAAAGGAAACTGGCCTTTAGTGCAAGGCCATGAAGCAAGTAGTAGGAATAGCTCATGTTTCCAAGCCAACGCAATGGAGTCCATGAAATAAGACTTGGTAACCATGCAGTAGGGTTACGGAAGCAGGATAAGCAGAGAACAAAAAACGAAACAAACAAAAATCCAATTTTGATGGCAGAACCACTGTTTCCGCTCACCGGCAGTAGCGTCCCTAACAAACCGACACATAACGCTAATAAACCGAACGAACTCGAGGGAGTTGATAGATGCTTACTGCTTTCGGCCTCATAGAGCAAAATGCCTGAAACGAACATGTTTAGCCTTATAGGGCCACCGAACGTAGCGGAGAAAACAAAAAAGACGGCAGCAACAGCCACGAAGAAAAGAACTCGCCAATTTGATCTGCGTTTTCTCAACCCAAATAGTCCGATGATGACTGGGGTTACAAGGTAATAAAACATCTCGTAGCTCAGTGACCAAGCCACGGTAATCATTGGTTCAATCGGCAACAATCCCGGCAACAAGAAGAAGTTCTGAATAAGGTAGATTGCTCCGCCGATGGCATCAGATGGGATTTTGTTTTCTGCCGGGAACGCACACGACAGAAAAATATATGCGAGAAATACGGCAATAAATGCAGGGTAGATTCGTTGAACACGCCGCATCATGAAACTAATGAAAGGTTGATTGCGGACAATCAAAGAGCCATAAATGAGATAGCCACTTAAGACGAAAAACAAGTCGACGCCTGCGTTTCCAATGGAATGCAGCTTGCTAGAAAACTCGAGAATAATTGGGTTCCCAATAACCCATGGTTTCACCAACGTAACGAAATGAACCAAGAAGACAAGAAAAACGGCAAAGCCACGCAGCCCTTCCATTGGCCGAACATTGTCCGCGCCGCCTCCTCGTGACAATTCGAATCGTTGCGATAACCAGTGCATGCTGTGTCACCAAAAAACCATGAATAGGTATTCAGCATACACGCAACCTACGGTCCTCATGAGCCCAAAGGGCAAACATGACGGTCGGGTCTTTACGTTCCGGGGCAAGCCCTTGGAATCGGCAAATACCCGTGCCTAGCGTGAAGCCTTGTTACGGGCGGGAATCAATAACTTCCGCTGGCATGATCTGAGGCATACTTGGGCAACGTAGCAGCGACAGACTGGAACACCAACACATGAGCTTCAACGCTTGGGCGGTTGGCGAACCGGGGCAATGGTGGAGCGGTATGCTCATCTGGCGGAAGCGGCCTCACGGCTAATTCGGTAATCCCTGGCTACGTTTCAGCTACGGTGACCTAGAAAAGCAAAAAGCCCACTCCGAAGAATGGGCCTTTTGGCAGCATTGACGACGATGAAGAATCGTCGCCAACGCGATATTTGGAGCGGCAGAAGAGTCTCGAACTCTCGACCTCAACCTTGGCAAGGTTGCGCTCTACCAACTGAGCTACTGCCGCTTTTTTTGGCTCCCCGACCTGGGCTCGAACCAGGGACCTACGGATTAACAGTCCGGCGCTCTACCGACTGAGCTATCGAGGAAAAGGCGCGCATTATAAATCGCTCTCGCAGCTTTGCAAGCCCCATCGCAAGCAAATTGATGCTCTGTTCGAATATTTATCCGGATCAGACCCCTGTTTCTGGCTCAGGCCAGTTGATGCGTTCTCAACTTCGGAACGCTCGGGATGCGAATTCGCTTTCCCTCAACCACAATCAAGCCAAGGGAACTCAGGTCATGCAGGATGCGCGAGAAATGTTCCTGGGTGAGATTAAGACGGGAGGCGATCACCCCTTTGTTGGCCGATAGCTCCAGCACCACGTTGTCATCGTTTAGCTGGCTCTCGGCCAGTTCGTGCATCAGGAAACCAATCACCCGTTGCGTACCGGAATGCAATGAGTAGGCTTCGACATCGGTCATCAGCTGGTGCAGGCGCATGGCCATGCCGGCCAGCATTTTTCTGACGAAGGCGTGGTCATTCTCCAGTTCTTCGTAGATGGCCGCCTTCGAGACATGCAGCACCAGTGAATCGCTCAGTGCCTGGGCGAAGACGAAATAAGGCTTCTCCATGAACATGATGGCCTCACCGAAGCTCTGCCCCGGCTGAATGATTTCAACCACCTTCTCGGTTCCCTGGACGGACGAGAGCGCCAGCTTCATCTGCCCATACACCAGCACATGAAATCCGGTTGATGGATCACCCCGGCGGAACAGGGTTTCCCCCTTGCTGATGCGTACTTCACGGGTACTTTTCGCCAACCTGGCGAGTTCATCCTCGGAAAGCCCCTCAAACAAGGGAATACGACTCAAAAGGCTGACTATTTGCACCGGCTGATAATCCCGCACACGCTCTCCTCTCAAGGAACTCTGGTTATCGACATCCATCAGGCATAACTCCGGAAACATTGTGCATTTTGACACGAATCAAATCAATTAATTCCGGATAGGATAATTCAGAAGTTTTATTTCCCGTTCCAGGAACACTGAAAACAGAAAAACCGCGCTTTCAGAGCACTGGCCTGAAAGGTGATTCTGGCCTTCAGCCTTTGGCTATTTTCCAGCCGGGATGCTGAAAATATTTTCCATACGACTTCAAGGCTTCAAGCACCCTTACAGCGCCATCATGACGTGCCTGCAATGACTTTCCTTCCATGATCTCGGCACCGGCCATCAGGTCGGCGATGATCAGATGCAGCATGGCATCGGCTTTCGGATCCAGTTTGCAATGCGCTACTGCATAGCCCACCTTGGCGCTGACCGTCGCCGCCAGGATCTGATAATCCCCATCACCAAACTGATTCTTGTGGATCGCTGGTAAAGCATTGGACATGGCTTGATTGATGTCGTTCATGGCTAGACGCAAATGCTCGTCGGTAGCCCATTTTTTCCCGGCATTGAGCTGAAGTTTCGCCGGCTCGGCACCGCCATGGTGGTGATGGTGCGCTTCAGCCGCCTGGATGTTCGATGCAGCTGCCAGCGCAAGTGCGACAAGAAGAACTGAAAGTCTGGTTTTCATTGCGTTTCCTTGAGTGAACGGAGAAGAATACCCGAGTAGTTTAGTCGGCTAATCTTAACGAATACTTAATGGAGCGCATTCCGCCGCGCGAGCGCACACAGGGATACTCCACTCCCCCCTGCCCTGATCACCCTGAGCAGGCAAACGCTTATCGGCGCTCGGCCAGCACCTGGCGAATTGCGCCAGCCAGTATCGACGGATCTTCAGCCCCGACGACAACCATTTGCCGGTCGACGATGAAGGTCGGCACCATCGAGATGCCGGCGGCCCGCACTTCCGCCTCCATCGCCCGCACGGTGTCGGCATCTTCGCTCGAGGCCAGGTAATCAGCGACCGTTGCGGCCGGATAGCCGCATTCGGCGGCAAGGCTGACCAGAAGTGCGGGGTCACTGACGGCCTCACCCCGCTGGAACTGGGCAACGAACAGGCGTTCGACCAGGCGTTCGGCATCGCCGCGCTGCTGCGCCCAGTGGATCAGGCGGTGCGCCTGCAGGGTATTGGCTCGTCGCTCGATTTTTTCGAAGGCGTAATCCAGCCCATAGGGCCGCCCAGCAGCCCGGACCCGTTCGAACAGCGCCTCGACCGGTGCCCGCCCGCCAAATTTCTTTTCCAGGAACGGCAGGTAGGGTTCCCCCTCGGGCGGCGTATCCGGATTGAGGAAAAACGGCCGCCAGCGCTTCGTGCAGGAAAAATTGGGAATCTCCTGCCGCACCTGGGCAATGGCCAGGTCCAGTCGGCGCAGGCCGATGAAGCACCAGGGACAAACGATGTCGGAAACGATCTCGATAGTCAGCATGATGATTAGCCCCCTTGGTTCAGTAGCCGGGATGGCACCAGGCGTCGAATCTGCCGGCCGACGACCGCACGGAATCGTGGGCTGTGCAGGCAGATACCCCCGACCAGTCCGACCAGACAGCCAAGCACTGTATCGAAAAATCGCGCCTGAATCAGCACGTTTGGCGAGGCATGACCGAGCGTCGTCGCCTCGACCAGCAGGATGGTCATCGGCGTAATGAAGATGGCGGCAATCGCGTAGTGCCGGACGATCAGGATCTCGATCAGGAAGGCGAGCACGATCATGACGAAAGAGATGCTCCATTTGTCGAGCGGCAGGCTCAACAATCCCCATGCCAGCAAAAGACCGACACAGGTGCCGACCACCCGGTGCACCTGCTTGTTCCAGACCGCGCGCAGGGACATGCCTTGAATGACCGCCAGGCAGCTGACCGGCACCCAGTAGGCCTGCTCCAGTTGCAGCGCCTGGGCCAGCGCCAGGGAGATGCCGACGAAAGCACCGACAATGATCGAGTCGAAGACCACAAAATCGAAAGTCGGCGCCGGCAAGGGCGTCACCGGCTTGGGCGGCACCCGACGCAGCATGAAGAGGCTGTAGAAAAAGGCAATCAGGCAGGCCAGCAGGCTGCCCATGGTCAGCAACCCGACCTTGAGCGGCACCTGCAATACCTCGCCGGGTGAATTGGCGCCGATCGAGGCGGCCATGATGAAGAAAAGGCTGCCGGGTGGCCCTAGGTTGTAATACCGGCAGACCATCGAGACCAGGATGGCGGTGAAGGTCAGCACCAGCATCATCAGTGGCGGAAAAAAGTGACTCATCACCCCGAGGGCATAGCTGGCGATCATGGCAAAGGCACAGGCCATCAGATACACCATGCGGTGATACATCGGCGTTTCAGGCAGGTAGAGGAAAACCAGGCCGCCCAGCGAAGAGATCAGGCCATAGTCCATACGATCGAAATAAGCACCGACCATCAGCGGCAACCCGGAAGCCAATGCCGCAGCGAAGGGCATTTGCCAGCGCCGGTCGCTGACATTGATGGTGGTCAGATGCTGCAGTTCGGCCTGCATCAGCATCTTCAATCTTGCCCAGCGAGATGAGCTCGTCATGGTTCTGCCTCTGAACGGTGGCGGTGGCTCGCGTCAAAGGCGAGAACGGATTGAACCCATTCTACTGTGAAGTGCCGGGCGACAGGTTTTGCGAAAGGCCGCGGCAAGGGCTTTGAGCGATGACGGGAACCCATGTTCATCACCAAGGACAAGCCGAACTTTCATTAAGGATTTAGTAAAAGCGCGAAGCTCTCCGCTATCCAGAAAAGCAAAAAGCACCCGAAGGTGCCTGGCTTAACTTCCACTTCCCGCCCATAGAGGACGCACATCCATTTCACTACCGGGAACCAATAGTGGACCTTCGTTGGCATGACCACGAGTCACTCCAGACTACTCGTAAATAAACGGGGTCAGTGCTTCGAACACTTTGGCTGGCGCACTGATATGCGGTAAGTGGCCATCTGCATCGATGACCTTCAGTTGGCTACCTTGTATTTTCATTCTTAGATACTCGGCAACCTCCAGAGGGACCGCACTGTCATTCCTTGTCTGAATGATAAGAGTGGGTTTCAATAAATTGCCAACTTCCTTCCGATAGTCAGACTGCAGAATTGAGCATAGTACGGTGAGCGTACGCTCTGACGGTATAGACTTGAGCGATTCCGCAAAATGTGCCGCCAGCTCAGGCCGGTCCGGGTTGCCCATCATGGCTGGAGCGAAAGAGTCTGCCCACGACTTGGCATTTGAAGTGACGCTGTCGTAAATGGCGTTGACATCGTTCATGGTAAAACCGCCTCGATAAGTTTCATCATTGAGATATCGGGGGGATGCTCCAATCAGTACTACCCTGGAAACAAGCGCTGGATGATTGGTAGCCAGCAACACACAAATCATCCCGCCGACTGAGTGCCCAACCAGGATGACATCACGCAATTTCAGCGCTTCACAAACCTCAAACAGGTCGGTTGCGTATCGAGTGAGATTCAGATATCGGTGCTGAGAAAACGCGCCAGGGTCTGACTCACCCGCGCCAACGTTGTCCAGCAGAACAATCCGGAAATCGGCCATAAGAGAGGATACAAGCTCTTGCCAGGCACGCTGGTCGGTGCCCAAGCCATGAACAAAAACAATGGTCTTTTCAGCCGTCAGGTTGCCGGTCACGGTGACATTATTTCGTCTAATCGGATCGATGGTCATATCCAAAGCAGTTTCACGTTTTTTTGAATCGTGAATCTAGACAATGGCCACCTTATTTAAGTTCAGCGATGCGCTGACTCGGCACGGTTTGTTCGCTGGATGTGTCGTTAATACGCGTTTGTCATCCGGCGGTTTATCGAGCACGGTATCCATTCAAATGACTGGTTTGCTGATATCGCGAGTGGCAGTTGTTGGCAGGAAGCGGAATAGGTAATTTTCAAAATTCTGGTGCTACAGCGGGGAGATCTTGTTACGCTGAACAGTTGATGCAGTGCCCCCCAACGCCCTCAGCCGACCGTCTCAACGCATTCTGCGACCCAGCTCAGCGCCTTGATGCAGGCTCGGGCGATCTGCGGCGCCAGTACGTCGTGGCCGGCATTGGCGACGGGAAACCAGGTTGCCTCCGGCCAGGCGCGGTGCAGCGCTTCGGCGGCGTGGGTCGGATAGAGCGGATCAGCCACTCCTTGCACGATGGCGGCCGGCAAATGGCGCAGATGGTCGACGCCAGCCAGCAATTGGCCCGGGGCGATGAAGCAGTCATGGTGCAGGTAGTGCAACTGCAGGCGCGCCGTCGCCAGGGCCATATCGTCAGGCCAAGCCAGCAACGGCGCCTCGTTGCGCAGGGCTCGTCCGTAGTTCAGCCAGGCACGGCTGGCCATCTCCGCAGCCGATGGGTCAGCGCCGAGAATTCGGCTGGTGTAGGCGGCCAGCAGATCATCGCGCTCGTTGGTGGGGATGGCGCAGGCGAATTGCTGCCACGCTTCCGCCTGCCCCACCGGCGCTGTCTGAATCACCGCTGCGACCTCCTGTCGCGAACCAAGGAAGATGCCGCAGAGCACCAGCCCGCACACCCGTTCGGTAAATAATTGGCTGTAGGCCAGGGCAAGCAGGCTGCCCCAGCCGCCGCCAAGGACGATCCAGTTCGAAATCCCCAGTGCATCGCGCACATGTTCGAGGTCGACCACCAGATCGGGCGTTGTATTGGCGCCCAACTCCCCACTCGGCAGGCTGCGGCCGGCCCCGCGCTGGTCGATGAAGACGATACGAAAACGATGGGGGTCGAACAGACGGCGGTATTCCGGCTGACAGCCATTCCCCGGGCCATCATGCAGAAAAAGGACAGGCAGGCCGTCAACCGGGCCGCATTCCTCGATATGCAGGATATGCCCGTCACCGACCGCCATTTGCCGGACGCAACTCGGCCGGCATTCGGGATAAAACGGATCGCTCGCCAATCAGGCCTCGAGCAGCCCGTTGCGGACAGCGACCAGGGTCAGCTCGGCCGCGTTCTGGACATTGAGTTTCTGCTTGATGTGGTAAAGGTGAGTACCCACCGTGCTCGGGCTCAGGCAAAAATCGTCGGCCACTTCGTTGACCGAACGCCCTTCGGCCAGTTTCAGGAAAACCGCCAGCTCCTTTTCAGTCAGCGTTTCGACCGGGTTGGCCGAGCCGGAAAGCTGGGCCAGTGCCACGGCCTGCGCCAGTTCCGGGTCGATGTAGCGCTGATCGGCGGCGACCTGGCCAACCGCGCGCAGGAACTCCTCCGGCGCCGACCGTTTGCACAGATAACCCCGCGCCCCGAGACGCAGCGCGCGAATCGGCACGATATCGTCGTTATGGGCCGAGAGCATCAGCACTCTCGCCTTTGCTTCCCAGACGAGCAGACGCTCCAGAGCCGCCAGGCCGCCGATACCGGGCATCGAGACATCCATCACGACGACATCGGGATTCGTTTCGGCATACAGGCGAACCGCGCTCTCGCCATTGTCGGTTTCGGCAATCACCGTGGCGCCGGCGCCCTCGAGCAACAGGCGGAAACCAAGGCGAACCACCGCGTGATCGTCGGCGAGCAGGATGCGCTTACCTTGCAGGGACTTGTTCATGCGAATTCCTCCTGGAGATGATGGATATGAACGTCCGGCAAGCGGACATCAATGCAAAAGCCCTGGCCGAGCGGGCCGGACAAGCGGAGATGCCCGCCAATGGCGGCGATGCGCTCCGCCATGCCGGTCAGCCCGAGTCCACAGCCGGCGTTGGTTGATTTTTCGACCTGACCTCGGCCGTTATCGGCCAGCGACAGATGCAGCCAGCCCGCCTCACGGAACAGATGCAGCTCGACCCGGCTGGCGGCGGCATGGCGAGCGACATTGGTCAGCCCTTCCTGCACACAGCGCAGCACGGTGGCTGCCAAATCATCGGCGACAGGCCTGTCGGCGATGGCCAGATGGGTGAGCAATTCAATCTCGGGATGCTGCAGGCGCCAGTTGCCGAGGTGACGCTCGAGCGCCACCACCAGCGAACTGCCCACCGGGGGGCGCAGGCGATGCAGGATGTTGCGCACGCCGTCCTGCATCTCGCCGGTCACGGCGACGATGCTCTGCGCCGGAATATGCAGCGCCGGCTCATCCGGCGTGCGCTGGACAATCGCCCCGGCCAGCGCGCGAACGGCGGTAATGCCCTGGGCCAGCTCGTCATGCAGTTCGCGGGCGATCACCTGCCGTTCGGCCTGCAGCCCGGCCTGCATGCGCTCGGCGACCTCGCGCTCGGTATCCAGCCTGACGTTCTCGTCGACCGCGGCACTCAGGCGGTCGGCCATGCCATTGAAGGCGCGGGAGATGCGGCCGAGTTCCGGGGTAGCGAATTGCGGCAGGCGCGTGTCGAAACGGCCGCGGCCAGTCCGGTCCAGTGCCCGCATGATCTGATCGAGCGGCCGCAAAGCCCGGGCCAGCGCACCGCAGGCGGCAACGAACAGGCAAACGAGCAGCGCCAGCGCCCAGCCGGCCAGCGCCAGCAATTCATCCCAGGCATCGAGCACGGCGCGTGAGTCGTCAGGACGCAAGCTGAGCCGGAACTCGCCAACACTCATGGTACGTACCGGCAGATCGGCAGAGAGAAGGCGAGCGAACCAAGCCGGAGCAGCGCGACCGGCCTTGTAAGTCGGTGCCGGGGAAACATAAAGCAAGCTGCCATCCGGGCTATGGACTTCCAGCTCGTTGGCGCGAATCCGGCCGATGGCGCGCGCCACGCCAAGCAGTCGTTCCGAGCGCTGGCTGGCCGGCAAGGCGTGCAGATCGCCAACGACGACTTTCAGCCATTGTTCCGACACCCGGCTAGCCGCCTCGACTTCTTCGTGGATCGAATTGCGCGTGCCGTGCAGCCACAGGCCGCCGAGCACCAGCAACAGGCTGGCAGCCAGGCCGGTCAGGACGAGGCCGACGCGGGTGCGCAGGGTCAGCCGATGATTGCGGCGAGCCAAGCCAGACGCCATCGGGGCGCGGTCACGTCGAGCGCTAGGCCAGAATCGCATGGTCATTTTCCACCAAACACGTAGCGCAGGCCGAGCCAGCCAGCCCGTGGCGCACCCGGCGCGACGAAGGTTTCGCGGTGCCAGTCATCGGGATTGGCCTGAAAGCTGCCGCTGGCGAACGGGTTTTCAGCCAGCGCGCCAGCCGTGGCGTAGCGCTTGTCGAAAACGTTATTGACCTTGGCAAAAATCTGCCAGCCACCACCCAGACGAGCTTCGGCATTGAAATTCAGGATCGCGTAACCGCCGACCTTGCCCGGGCCAGCGAAAGTCCGGGTGTTGCCGTTGATATCGGTATAAGTGCCGCTCTGGTGCTGGTTGTTCTCGTTGCCCCGCACGTACTGGCTGGAGAAGGCCTGCACATCGCCGCCCAGCCGCAGCCAGTCGGTGGCCCGCCAGCTCAGGCCGAGCTTGGCGCTGTGCTCGGGCAGGCCGGGCAGGCGATTGCCCTTCTTGACCAGAATTTCGTCGTCCTGCCCGGCCCCGGTGCATTCCGCTGCCGTGCCGCGCGTGCTGTTGTTGGCGCCGAGCAGGCAGGCTTCGGAACGGAAGGTGGCCTGCAGCCAGCTGTAGTTGGCATACCAGTCGACGCGGTGCAGCTTGCCGTTGAGGCCGAGTTCCACGCCCTGGCGCTGCGTCTTGCCAAAATTGGTGAAGTAACCAGCGCTGGTCGAGGTGCCGACAAACAGGATGTCGTCGCTGCTCAGCGTGCGATAGACGCCGGCATTCCACTGGATGTCGCCAGCCACCTGGCCGCGCAGCCCGGCCTCGACGGTGCGGGCGACGACCTGTTTCAGATAGGGATCGGAAGCCATCGAGTTAGGCAGGGTGCACGGGTTGGCCGGGTCGGCACAGCCGAGTTCGATCGGCGTCGGTACGCGGTTGCCCTGGCTGAAGCCAGCGTAGGCATTGAGCGCCGGGACGACCTGCCAGGCCAGCCCGAAGGCCGGGTTGAGCTTGGTGTAGCTGTGGTCGCCATCGAGATTGGGCGGCGCGCTGTTCAGGTCATCGTGCGTCCGGACCCGGCTCGCGTTGTAGCGGGCCGAGGCGGTCAGGTGCAGGTCGGAACGCAACGCGATGGTGTCGGTGACATACAGGCTGGCAGTGCGCGTCGAGCCGTGCAGCTTGTTCTCGTCGGTGACCTCGCCCAGCTGGTCGATACCACGCGTGCCGTCGATCTGGCCGAGTTGCCGGGTCTGCAGGAAGCGGATGCGGGCCTGGTCAATCGAGCTGCCGACAGCCAGTTGCTGGCGCTGGGTGCTCAGGTTCCACTGCACCGAAGCACCGGTGGTGTTCTGATGCGTGCTGGTGCGGTTGTGGGCGCCGCTTGGCGTGTTCGGATCGAGCAGAAAATCGTTTTCGTACTGGTCGTTCATGTCGCCGTTCAGCGTCCGCGTCCGGGTGTAGCGGTGATATAGATTGGCGCTCAGGCTTTGCGTGTCGCTCAGCCACAACTTACCGTTCAGGGCCAGCTGGGTCAGGTCGTTGCGGGTGATGTCCGGGTGGGTGAAGATCTGGTCGCGACGCTCGGACAGCATCGACAGCGGCAGCAGGCCGTTGCCGATCAGCCTGGTCCGCGCCTGGGTCAAGGCCAGATCAAGTTCGCCGGCGGCACCGCGCGCCGACAGCTTGCCGTAGAACTGCTTGACGTCGGACTTCGAGTAATCGCGCCAGCCATCCTCGCGGAACCAGTCGCCGGCCGCATACCAGCCCAGGCCGTTCTTGTTGCCGCCATGCTCGACCTCGATATTGCTGCGCCCGAAGCTGCCACCGGACATTTCAAGCTTGCTACCGGCGTCGCTGAAGCCATTCTTGGTCCGGATGGAGAGCGCCCCGCCCAGCGTATTCAGGCCAAAAGCCGGATTGGAGCCGGGAATCAGGTCAATGCCGGCGATGGCTGAACGCGGCAGCAGGTCCCAATTCACAGTATCGCCAAAGGCTTCGTTGACCCGCACGCCATCGACGTAAACCGACAGCCCCTGCGGCGTACCCAGCAGCGGCGAGGCGGTGAAGCCACGGTAATTGACGTCGACCTGATACGGATTGCCCTGGATTTCATTGACCGTCACGGCCGGCAGCGCGCGCACCATGAACTCTGGAAGATTGAGCGCCTCCAGCGCTTCGAGCTGATCGTCGCTGATCGACTGGACGTTGGACGGCAATTGCTGGCGCGGCACGCCGATACCCGACAAGGGCGTGCTGCCGATAACTTCGACCGTGGCCGTCTGAACGATGTTCTCGGCGGCGAAGGCCGGCGCAAATGCGGTGGCAATGGCCATCGCCAGCAGGCTGCGACGAGGGGCTTGTCTCTTCATGTTGTTTTTTTGAGTTTGTAGTTGATAGGGACGACAACTTGTATTTCGTTGCTTTCCAGCGCATCCGGCAGCGGCGGCAGGCTGGCCAGCGCTTCAAGCATGGCCAGCGCATGCTGATCGAGCACCTCGAAGCCACTGGAACGGTCGAGCTGAACCCCGAGCAGATTGCCCTTGCGCGCCACTTTCAGGCGCAGCCGGACCTCACCTTCCCAGCCACGCAGCGCAGCAATGCGGGGGTATTCCTGGTGACGGGCGAACAACTGGCCCAATCGCTGGCGATAGTTGTCGAGCAATTCGCTTTGCGGAGGCGCCGCAGGCGCTGGCGTCGCCTGAACCGGGGCGGCCGGCGGTACAGCCACGGCTCCCCCGCTTTCAACCGCCGCCACCACTTGCGGCGAAGCAGCTTGGGCCGGCGCATTGGCCGGCCCGGCAGTCTGCGTCACACGCGGAGCCGACCGTTGCTCCGTGCGTTGTGGGTTCTGCCGGGCCTTCTGGGGGACGGTTGCCGGCGCTGGTGCAGGCGCAGCGGCGGCAACCGATCCGGATTCGGAAACAGCGATCAGGCGGATCGAGGCGAGGATCGGTGGCAAGGCGACCGGCGCATGCTGGCGCTGGCCTGACATGATGGCGAACAGAGTGGCATGCAGGGCCATCGACAGGACGAAAAGCGCCCAGAATTTGCTGTGGCCGATGGGACTCATCATTTCCCGCCCCCCAGCACAGCCTGCTCGGCCGCCGGAAACAGATGGCCGACCGAACGCCGGTATTCGGTCGCCGCCATCGGCAGGTCGGCGAATTCCGCCGGTAGCGGGCGGGCCAGCACGTCGTTCATGTCCAGACCGGCGCTGGCCGATTCACGCATGGCAGCGGTCAACCAGTTCAACCAGGCCCGGGTCTGGCGGATTGGCGTGGCATCGCTGGTCACTGCCCCGTGCCCCGGCACCAGCACCTTGAAACCCGCCTCGCGAGTCAGCGCTTCAAGGCGGTCAAGCCCCGCCAGCCAGTGCGCGATATCGGCGTGCGGCGTGGTCGGCGCCCGGCCGTTGAAGACGAGGTCGCCAGCGAACAGCACCCCGCTCGGTTCGTCGAAAATGACCAGATCGGCCCCGGTATGGCCGTCCAGCGCGACCAGTTGCAGGCGCCGGCCGGCGACGTCGAGCTGGCCTGCTGTCACGGTCTGCGTCGGCACCTGCACTTCGGTGCCCTTCATCCAGTCACCGCTCATCCGGAACAGGTTCTCGGCGAAAGCATTGCCATCGGCGCCGATCCCCGTTCGCGTCTCGGCCAGTGCGGCGATCGGCACATCGGCAAAGGCCTGGTTGCCGAGAAAGTGGTCGGGATGGTGGTGGGTGTTGATGACCAGCGCGATGGGCTTGGCGGTCACTGCCGCGATGGCCCGGCGCATCTGCTGGCCATAGCGCAGCGAGGGGCCGCTGTCGATAACGATGACCCCCTGCGGAGCCACGATGAAAGCGGTGTTAACGATGTTGCCGCCGTTGGCGGTTGTGAAATCCTCGGTCTGGCCGATGAAGGCATAGACATCCCTGGCAATCGGACGAGCGTTCAGGCGATAGTCGAAATCGGCGGCGCCAACCTGGCCGACGACGACAAGCCACAGTGCGCCGAGCAGCCGCTTCACGGCGCGATCCTCGCCTTGAAGGCGTTGCCGTTATTGTCGCGACCGTTGGCTTCGACCGGACCATCCGCCAAGTTGCGGTTCAAGGTAAAAACGGGATTCTCACTGACTGGCTCGTAGGTCTGCACTCGCATCAGGCGCTGGCCGGCGGCATCGGTGAAATTGATCTCCTCCAGGAAGAAGGCCGGTGTCCCGGCCACCAGCCCGGTATCCATCGGATGCACGATACGCAGGCGCAGCCGGCCGGCGTTCGGCCCTTCCGACCACTGGCGGCCACTCACTTCGTTGAGATGCTGCTGCCAATCCTTAGAGGCGCCGGCCGCAGACGGCGCTGTGCAGCCACCGCCGACGGTATTCACCCAGGTGCCGCCGACATGCCAGACGCCATCGGCCGTTCTGGCTGCAGCCCGAACCGGCGTCGATTGCTGCAGCTTGACGCGAAAGCCGAGCGAGGCCTGTGCCCCCTCCGGGAAAAAGCGCAGCACCTGGACGATCGGGTTGAAGTCTGCGAAGACCACGACTTCAACCACCCCAGGCAAACCGGAAGCATCGACCGTGACCGGCACCTGCATCGGATTTTCTGCAGTTGATGGTGCGATGACCTTGACTCGCGGGTCGAACAGCACCGGCGCCCCGGCCAGGAACGCCTTCTGCATTTCCGACCAGCGCGCCGAGGCGAGCGGATCACCGCTATCGCGCAGGGCGGCGGCTTCGGCCGGCGGCATCAGGGCCGCCAGGGCAATCGCCGCAATGGTCAGAGGGTATTTCATCTTGTCTCGCTCCTTTTTTGCCACGTGGGCTGTTTGGCGAGAATGGTGTGCAAGCGGCGTGCCAATACCCGGCCAAAGCGGACAAACAACGGAACGGCAGGCCTTCCCGGCCCGGAGCAAAACAAACCATGGCGAACTGAACACCCCGACTGTGCAACTTTGGAGCAGCTGGTGACATTTGAAGCAGGCATCGGTCAGCCAACTGCGCAACAGGGACAAAACCCGATTTCCCCCGCCGCCCCCGGCCAGCAGGCCGAACCCGCTTTCAGCCAGGGCATGGCACAAGCCTTGCAGAACGGGTTCCCTGCCAGCGAGTCGATTCAGGGAAAGGAAGGCGACTCGCCGGTGCGTCAGTCCAATCCGCAGCCCACGCCCAGCGCGGCCGGCGGATCAGGAAACATTGGATAACCAAGGAGACAAATCCATGCACAGTCATACCCCCAAGCGGAGTGCCCTCACACTTGCGCTGATCGCCGCCGCCGTTCTGGCCGGCGGGCAGGCTCTGGCCGGCGTCACCGATGCCGACATCCTGAACGATGCCAAGACCACCGGCGACGTCGTCAGCTTTGGCCTCGGCACGCAGGGCCAGCGCTTCAGCCCGTCTACGCAGATCAACACCAAATCCGTAAAGAACCTGGTCCCGGCCTGGTCGATGTCCTTCGGCGGCGAGAAGCAGCGCGGCCAGGAATCGCAGCCGGTCATCCACAACGGCAAGATGTTCGTCACCGCCTCCTACAGCCGCCTGTTCGCCATCGATGCGAAGACCGGCAAGAAGCTGTGGAAGTACGAGCACCGTCTGCCGGACGGCATCATGCCCTGCTGTGACGTGATCAATCGCGGCGCCGCGCTGTACGGCGACCTGGTCATCTTCGCCACGCTGGATGCCCAGCTGGTGGCCATGAACCAGGATACCGGCAAGGTGGTCTGGAAGGAAAAGCTCGGTGATTACGCGGCCGGCTATTCCGCCTCCGCCGCCCCGATCATTGCCAAGGGCAAGCTGATCACCGGCATCTCCGGTGGCGAATTCGGCGCTGTCGGCCGCATTGACGCCCGCGACCCGCTGACCGGCAAGCTGCTGTGGACCCGTCCGACCGTCGAAGGCCACATGGGCTATCGCTACGACGCCGACGGCAAGGCTATCGAAAACGGCATCTCCGGCACCCTCAACGCCACCTGGAGCGGCGACCTCTGGCAAACCGGCGGCGCAGCAACCTGGAACGGTGCCACCTACGATCCGGAAACCAACCTGATCTTCGCCGGCACCGGCAATCCGGCCCCGTGGAACAGCCACCTGCGCCCGGGCGACAACCTGTTCTCGTCGTCCACCGTTGCCATCGATGCCGACACCGGCAAGATCGCCTGGCACTTCCAGGGCACCCCGCACGACGGCTGGGACTTTGACGGCGTTAATGAGTTCGTCTCCTTTGACCTCAAGGACCCGAAGACCGGCAAGATCGTCAAGGCAGGCGCCAAGGCTGACCGCAACGGCTTCTTCTTCGTGAACGACCGCACCAACGGCAAGCTGCTCGGCGCCTACCCGTTCGTCAAGAAGATCACCTGGGCTAGCGGCTTCAACCTCGAAACCGGCCGTCCGAACTACATCGAAGAAGGCCGTCCGGGCGACCCGAACGCCAGTGCCGATGGCAAGAAGGGCAAGGTCGTCTTCTCGGCTCCGTCCTTCCTCGGCGGCAAGAACCAGCAGCAGATGGCCTACAGCCCGCAAACCGGCCTCTTCTACGTGCCGGCCAACGAGTGGTCGATGGATATCTGGAACGAACCCGTTTCCTACAAGAAAGGTGCTGCTTACCTCGGCGCCGGCTTCACCATCAAGGCTCTGAACGACGACTACATCGGCGCCCTGCGCGCGGTCGACCCGGCTACCGGCAAGATCGTCTGGGAAAACAAGAACTACGCTCCGCTGTGGGGCGGCGTCCTGACCACCGCCGGCGGCCTCGTCTTCTACGGCACCCCCGAAGGCTTCCTGAAGGGTGTCGATGCCAAGACCGGCAAGGAACTGTGGTCCTTCAACGTCGGCACCGGCATCGTTGCACCACCGGTCAGTTGGGAGCAGGATGGCGAGCAGATGATCGCCGTCACGACCGGCTGGGGTGGCGCCGTGCCGCTGTGGGGCGGCGACGTCGCCAAGCGCGTGAACTTCCTCGAACAGGGCGGTTCCGTCTGGGTCTTCAAGCTGCACAAGAGCTAAACGCATCACCATGCCGGGCCGCTTCGGCGGTCCGGCATTTCATGTCTCAATCCATACCCATAACGGAGAACATCCATGTTCCGTCACCGCAAACTCATCGCACTGCTCGCCAGCCTGGCGCTCAGCCCGCTCGCCATGGCAGACGCCAAGAACGACGTCGACATGAAGAAGCTAGCCACTACCAGTGGCTGCATGACCTGTCACGGCATCGAAACCGACAAGCCTGGCCCCGATGGCCTGAAGCCGATCGGCCCGGCCTGGGTCAATGTCGCCAAGCAATACAAGGGCAAGCCCGGCGCCGCCGAATTCCTGACCCGCGTCGTCCTCGAAGGCTCCAACCCCTACAGCAGCCACTGGAAGGGCAAAGTCAGCGGCCTCTCCATGCCGCCCAATGCCGTGGCAATCACCGAAGGCAATGCTCGCCTGCTGGTGAACTGGATTCTGGCGCTGTAAGCCGAACAATCAGCAAGAAACAAAAACCGGCCTACGTGGCCGTTTTTTGTTTTTATCGCCTCAAAAATGAGAAGGCCCAGCAACTTTCCGGGGTTCTACGCCGAATAAGCATTGCAGGCCACAGCGGGGCCGGGCCAGCTTCCCGAGTCAATGGCAGCGCTCAATATCCCGTAGTTTGCCGACTGAATCTATCGTTTCACGCGAGGGCAGGGCACCGCCCACCCTCGCCAGTTCGGCCTTCATGACACAGCTGCAAGCTCCGTGACATGCTCGGTGCAGAGTTCCGGTGCCACGGCGAAGCTGCACGCTGTGTTCGCCCTGACCTCGTCCACCGAAACACCGGGATGCAGCTCGCTCAGGGTCAGGCCGCCGCCCGGATTGACGGTGAAGACGCAGAGATCAGTAATGATCATATCCACCACGCCCTTGCCGGTCAGCGGCAGGCTGCACACCGGCAAAATCTTTGGCGCCCCGTCCTTGGCGGTGTGTTCCATCAGGACGATCACGCGCCCGACCCCCGACACCAGGTCCATTGCCCCACCCGGCCCCTTGACCATCTTGCCGGGCACCATCCAGTTGGCCAGATCACCGTTCTCCGAAACCTCCAGACCGCCGAGGATGGACAGGTTGATATGGCCACCGCGAATCATCGCGAAGGAATCGGCGCTGGAAAAGAAACTGCTGCCGGGAATGCTGGTGATGGTCTGCTTGCCGGCGTTGATCAGGTCGGCATCGACGTCTTCGCTGCCGGGAAAGGGGCCGATGCCGAGCAGACCGTTTTCCGACTGCAGCGTGACATGGATGCCCTCGGGAATGAAATTGGCGACCAGCGTCGGAATGCCGATGCCGAGATTGACGTAATAACCGCTGCGCAATTCCTGCGCGGCCCGCCGGGCCATCCGTTCGCGCAGCGGATCCTGCTTGCCCGGCGTCGCGCCGCCGGCCGTGGTGCGGAACTCGATACGTTTCTGATAGCCGGCGCCCTGAATGATGCGGTCCACATAAATGCCTGGCGTATGGATCTGGTCCGGATCGAGTTCGCCCGGCGCAACCAGCTCCTCGACTTCGGCCACCGTAACCCGGCCGCAGGTGGCGATCATCGGGTTGAAGTTGCGCGCCGTCTTGCGGAAGATTAGGTTGCCGGCATGATCGCCCTTCCAGGCCTTGACGATGGCGACGTCGGCCCGGATGGCCGGTTCGAGCACGTATTCCTGGTCGTCGAAATGGCGGGTTTCCTTGCCTTCGGCCAATCGGGTGCCAAAGGCAGTCCGCGTGTAGAAGCCCGGGATACCCGCGCCACCGGCGCGCAGACGCTCGGCCAGGGTACCCTGCGGCACCAGTTCGAGCTCCAGTTCGCCGGCCAGCACCTGGCGCTCGAATTCCTTGTTCTCGCCAACGTAAGATGCGACAACCTTCCTAACCTGTCGCGTCTTGAGCAACGGCCCCATGCCGAAATCGTCGACGCCGGCATTGTTGCCGACGATGGTCAGATCGCTCGTGCCAGCGCGCAGCAGGCCGTCGATCAAGTTCTCCGGAATGCCGCACAGGCCGAAGCCGCCGGCGGCGACGGTCATGCCGTCGAAAAGCAGGCCGTCCAGTGCAGCCTCGCTCGTTGCATAAACCTTGCTCATGTTGTGCTGTTCCCTCTTCTGGTCTTTGGGCAAGCGGGGAGCGACCAATCGCTCCCCGCCAGGCTCAGGTCTTAATCAACCCGCTCCGGTACCGGCAGATGCACCCATTCCTTGTAGAAGGCTTCGATGTCCGGCTCGAAGTCGTGGATCACCGGATACCACGGGGTCGGCGCCTCGACGTCGTGCAGCGTGCCGCAGGTCGGGCAGTAGTACTCGCGATAGACTTGCCACTGGGTATCCGGCGCCATCAGCTTGGGATAGACCTCGGTCATTGCCTCTTCGGTGTCACGCACGTAGATCGAGGCGTGCAGCTTCCAGTTCTCCTTGTAATCGCAGAACTCGTGGCCGCAGTCGCACTTGATCAGCCACTGCTTGGTCTTGGCCGACTGCACGATGTACATGTGCGGGGCCAGCGGCAGGACGATGCGATCCTTGAAGCCGACCTTGGCCTGCAGCGCCGCGAGGTACTGCTCGAAGCGGCTGTTGTCCTTGGGCATGGACAGCATGCGGAAGGTCGTTTCCCAGTCCAGCGAGCCTTCGACCAGATGTGAAACCTGTTCATTGGTGTATGACATTTTTGTCTCCTTGATTCAGATAATCGATTGCGCGGCTTACTCTTCGACCTGGACGACGGTCTTCACGTCGGGCATCAGCGAGAGATCCATGCGGTGCTTGGAACCGTAGGTCGGTACGCCCAGCTCGTCCTCAAGCAGTTGCCAGTCGGCCGGCAGGCTCCAGAAATCCTTGAACTCCTGGGTAAATTTCTCGGACAGTCCGAAGCTGGTGGCGAACATGTGCTGGACCTGTACCGCCGCATGCTTGTTGATGATGCGTTCGCGCTCTTCCTTCATCCACTCGCGGGTCGGCAGGGCACGCGCCAGACGCTCCTTGCGGATTTCCGTGCGGCGCTGCTTGGTCAGGTTGGCATCGATGCTGAACACACCCTTGGCATCCTGCGTGAACACGGCGCCGTAGACCTTTTCGGCGAATTCCGGCAGCAGGAACTTCTGGTTGAGGTCGTTCTCGATGGCACTTACTTCACGATCGATTGGATCGCCAAAGCCCGGACCGCCACGCAGATAGTTCAGATAGAGGTCATGGTTGTCATAGCAGTCCTCGGTCGTCATGCACTGCTTGTCGCGCTTGACCACGGCCGTTGCGTCGAGGTGGCGCTCATAGTCGGGCGCGCCCGGATCGAGGTCACCACCCAGCGGCAGCGAGTCGCCGATGGCGATGCGCTCCTTGAGGCCAGTGTTGTGCGCTTCGAAACGGTAGCCGGTGGCCGACGGGTAGCCGCCCATCATGCCCCAGTCGCTGTTCATGTAGCCGTTGCCCATGAAGAACATCGTCCAGTCCTGGGCGTTCCAGACCATGCGCAGGGTTTCGAAACCGCAGCCGCCACGGTATTTGCCGTAGCCGCCGGAGTTGGATTTGACGTTCCGCCCCAGGTAGAGCAGCGGCTCGGCCATTTCCCAGATTTCGATATCGCCCATGTCGCCTTCCGGATTCCAGATGGCGGCGGCGTGGTTCAGACCGTCCTTGACGGCGCAGGCACCGGTGCCGCAGGACGAGGCTTCGAAGCTGTTCACCGCGTGGATCTCGCCGTCCTGGTTGATGCCGCCGCCCTGCAGCCAGTTCGACGTGTTGGCGTTGCCGGCATTGACCTCTTCGAGATAGCCGCGGCTAAAGTAGGACTGGCTCAGGCCGCGCCACAATGCCGCCCAGCCGGAGACCAGGAAGTGCCAGGCATAGGCGTGGCCGGTGCGGCGGTCGTCCGGATTGCACCAGGTGCCCTTGGGCAGGTGGAACTCGGTGGCGAAGTAAGCACCGTCGTTGATGCGCTGGGTTGGCACCAGCGTCTGCGACATCATGACCCAAATCCCCGAGGTGAAGGCCACCTGGTGGGCATTGAAGGTATGCCAGCCCCAGCGGCTGGCGCCTTCGAAGTCGAGGCGCCACTTGCCGTCCGGCTTGATGGTCATTTCGACCGGCGAGTGCATGATCGAGTCGAGCTTGGCGAAGGCGTTGGAGATCTGGATGTCCTCGTGCTTGTACGGTACATCGACGAAGGACACCTTGCGGTACTTGCCGGGCAGGGTCATTGCCTTGATCCGGCTCATCAGGCCGCGGCGGCCTTCTTCGATCACCTCGTCGGAGAACTTCTCGTAAGCTTCCAGACCGTCGGCCCGGATGACTTCCTCGACCAGTTCGCGGATCATGTGGCAGCCGGCGATGCGGGTCTTTTCGTCGAGAATCCAGTATTTCGGCGTGCGCACCGAACGCTGCGACTCATGCAGCCAGTCGCGCAGCGGTTCGTCGTTGATACCGGTCTTGCGGCAGGTGATCATGTAGCCGTCGCCGAAGCGCTGGGTCTGGCCGGTGGACATCGAGCCCGGCGTGACGGCACCGGTATCGATAACGTGGGTGACGCCGCCGACCCAGCCGATCAGCTTGCCGGCCCAGAAGATCGGCACGATGGTGGCGATGTCGCAGGGGTGGACATTGCCGATGGCGCAGTCATTGGTCGTGAACATATCACCGGGATTGATCGTCGGATTCGCTTCCCAGTTGTTCTCGATCATGTACTTGATCGCGGCGCCCATGGTGCCGACGTGGATGATGATCCCGGTTGACGTCAGGATGCAGTCGCCGGCGGCGTTGTAGAGCGTGAAGCAGAGTTCGCCTTCCTGCTCGACGATGGGGCTGGCGGCAATCTTTTTCGCCGTTTCCCGGGCGTGTACCAGGCCGCCGCGCAGCTTGGAAAAGAGCTTTTCGTAGCCGATCGGGTCGCTGTCGCGGAATTCGAGATTTTCCAGGCCGTTGTAGTAGCCGGTCGACTGGGTGCGCTCGAGGATGGCATCGCGGTGCTGCTTGAGCGTCATGCCGCTGGCCAGCAGGTTGCCGATACCGATTTCTTTGGTGCTCATCATATTCATGGTGGGTCTCCTCACTTGACTTCTTTGAGATGGAACAGGCGATGCTTATCGATCGTGGTTTCGAAACCGTCGGGCACGACGAAGGTCGTCGCGTCGGATTCGATGATGGCCGGCCCGACAATGTGGTTGCCGGCCTTCAGCGACTCCATCTTCCACAGCGCCGCTTCGACCCACTTCTTGTGGCGGTAGAACGGCCGGGTGCCGAGATAGGCCTCCTTGGGCGCCGTCGGGCCGGCATCCGCGTCTTCCGGCAGTACCGGTTTCTGGGTCACGACCATGCCGCGCAGGATGGCGCCGGTGACCGAGAAGCCCAGTTCCGGCGAGCGCGCCGAATTGGCATAAACGCGGCCATAGGTGTTTTCGAAGGACTCGATGATCTGCTGCCAGTCGGCGGCAGTGGCGGCGCTGGTCACCGGCGAGACGATTTCGAGGTCGTTGAGCTGGCCCATGTACTGCATCTTGTAACCGGGGATCAGCAGCACGTCTTCCGGCTTGTAGCCGTTGATCACGAACTCGTCGATGACCTTGACCGCCAGCTCGCCCCAGGCTTCCTGCAGTGTGGCGCAGGCGGCGGCTTTCTGCTCGTCGCTGGCGAACTGAGCGACGCCGAGGTCGACCGACTTGTCGTAGCGGTACTCGAAATCAGCACAGGCACAGCCGAAGGCCGAGAATCCGGCCGCCCAGGCGGGCACCACGACATCCTTGAAACCGACACCCTCGGTGTAGCCATAGGTATGCACCGGGCCGGCGCCACCGTAGGAAAAGCAGGTAAATTCGGCCGGGTTGTAGCCCTTGGCGCTGATATTGGCGCGCAGGTATTCGGACAGCGTCAGGTCGAGCAGTTCGATGACACCGGCCGCCGCGTCTTCGACCGACAATCCGAGCGGATCGGCGATCTGCGCCTTGATGTGGTCGCGAGCACGTTGCACGTCAAGCTTGATGGCCCCGCCGAGGAAGTTCTGCGGGTTCAGGTAGCCGAGGACGACGTGGCAGTCGGACACGGAAACCGTGTCCAGCCCGCTTTCCGGCCAGCAGGTGCCGACGCGATAACCGGCACTGTCTGGACCGAGCTTGATCGATTTGCTGTAGGGGTCGAGGCGGACGAAGCTGCCGGCACCGGCACCGACCGAGTCCATCGCGACCAGCGGCAGGGAGAGGACCAGACGAGCCATGTCGGGGTCGGACTTGATGGCGAAGTTGCCCTTGGTAATCAGCGCCACATCGAAGCTGGTGCCACCAATATCGGAGCAGGCGATGTTTTCGTCACCGAGGTATTCGCCGAGCAGCTTCGAGCCGATCACCCCACCGATCGGGCCGGAGACGATAGTGCGGGCCAGTTCCTTGGCCTTCCAGCTGATCGTGCCGCCGTGCGTGGCCATCACGCGCAGATCAAACTTGGCGCCATGCTTCTTGAAGCGGTCGCTGACCTTCTTCAGCGTCTGGCGCGACGGTTCGGCGCCGTAGGCTTCGAGAATGGTCGTGTTCATCCGGTGGCTTTCCTTCCGCGACGGGTAGTAATCCACCGAGGCGAAGACCGGGATGTCGGACTTCAGCTTCTTCAATTCTTCGCGAACGATATCTCGTGCCCGCTGCTCGCTGGCTTCATTCTTGTGGGATTGCAGCAGGCAGATGACGATGGCCTGGGAACCGGCCTCGACCAGTTCGCGGGTCGCCTGGCGCACTTCGTCTTCGCGCAGCGGAATGACGATTTTGCCCTGCACGTCGGTACGTTCGGTGACGCCGCGGGTACGGGAAACCGGCACCAGCGGCTCGTCGTAACGGTGGGTATTGAGGTGGATGCGGTCCTCCAGCGCGTAGCCGAGATAACTCTGCAGGGCGCGACCCATCGAGTGGATCTGCTCGAAACCCTTGTTGCAGACCAGGCCAACATCAAGCCCCTTACGCATCAGGATGCGGTTGAGCATCGCCGTCCCCGAGTAGACGCAGGTCGCCAGTTCAGGATAGACGTCATCAACGTTGCGGCCCCAGTGTTCGAGCGCATCGACCGAAGAGTTGTAGATGGCGAGCGATTCGTCGCCGGGATTGCTTTGTGCCTTGCCGACGACGAAACGGCCGTCGGCCCGGACAAAGAAGGTATCGGTCATCGTGCCGCCGGCATCGATGCCCATCACCTGTACGCTTGACTGCTGGATTTGCATATTTGTCTCCTGTCATTGGTATGTTGTGGCGAGTGATCCCACGCCGACTTAATGGCAAGGGCCGGGCCAGGCCGCATAAAAACTGCCGATTCACGGAAATTAGCCAACAAATCATTGACTTGGCGAAAATTTTCGGAAAATGACCACTGTCCGGAGAAACAGCTAAAAATGTCCTGAATAACGACGCCAATTGCGAACTGTCCGAATTCCGGACACTTCACAAGTTATTTGCTGCGGCGCACAACCCATTGATCTACAACGATTTTATTGACTTGAAATCCATCGTCGGCTACGGTTATGATTAGGTTGATTTATTGTTTTTCCATAAACACCCCGGAGCCCGCCACGAGCCCAATGTGACTGCCAACAGCAATTTTCTTATTCCACGAATCGGCGACGAGTCGGCTGTAGCCCGTTCATGGGAACGATTCCTTGAGAACCGGCCATTGCCCGGTGTTGGCGTGCGCAATGTGGTACTCGACTCCTGGCGGCGCAGCCGTTCGGAGTCCGTCGATCCAGGCATCGGCAGTGCCCCGACGGCTAATGGCGACAAGATTCACCAGTTGCGGGCGCGCTCCCATGATCTATATGAGGCGGCCAAGCCGGTGCTCGAAACCCTGCGCGAAATCCTGCGCGAATCAGGCACACTGATCATGCTCAGTGACCCAAGCGGGACCATTCTCGACCTCAATGGCGAATCCCGCGCCCGCGATGCGGGCGAGCAGATCAACCTGGCACCAGGCGGTTGCTGGAGCGAAGACCTGATCGGCACCAATGCCATCGGTACGACCATTGCCACGCATCAGGCCGTGCAAATCTACGCCAGCGAACACTACTGCATCGATGTCAAGCACTGGACCTGTGCCGCTGCCCCCATCCTCGACCCGCTGGGCAGGAACCTGCTCGGCGTCGTCGATGTTTCCGGCGTCAAGGAAACCTTTCACGGACATACGCTGGGCCTGGTCATCTCGGCGGCCAAACAGATCGAAGGCATCCTGGCCCGCCGCGACGCGGAACAGCATGGCCGTCTGCTCGAACACGCCACGGACGGTTTCAGCCGTTATGGCAACGATTGCGTGGTGTTGTTTGATCAGCGCGGTCGTATCGTCAAGACCAGCGGCTGCATGCAACAGGCCCGCGAGATGTACGGTGTGCGCCTGCCTTTCGAGGTTGGCAGCCAGGTCACCGCCCTCGACTTCGCCGTGCATCCCGACGAGCGCCTGAGCCAGACGCCGCTCTGGCTACGCCCGGAATGGCTGCACCCGGTACGTTCCCGCGATGGTGACCTCGGCACCCTGCTGGTCATCCCCATCGGCACACCGGCACGACAATCAGTCAGCATCCCGCCCCCGGCAACCAGGACGACGGATGAGGTCTTCGCTGAAATCATCGGCACCAGCCAGGCCATTTCGACAGCAAAAGCCCGCGCCAAAAGAATCGCACCACTCGATCTGCCCGTCCTCTTGCTCGGTGAAACCGGCGCCGGCAAGGAGGTTTTCGCGCGCGCCATCCACAAGGCGAGCAGCAAACCGGAAGGCCCTTTCATCGCTGTCAATTGCGGCGCCCTGACCCGCGAACTGCTGGCCAGCGAATTGTTCGGCTATAGCGAAGGCGCATTTACCGGCGCCCGTCGCGGTGGGCTGCCCGGCAAGTTCGAACAGGCTGACGGCGGCACCCTGTTTCTCGATGAAATCGGCGAAATGCCGCTCGACATGCAACCTCATCTGCTGCGTGTGCTGCAGGACGGCGTGGTCGTCCGGCTCGGCGACACCAAGGAACGCAAAGTGGCAGTGCGCATCATTGCCGCGACCAATCGCGACCTGCAAGCGGATTCCAGCACCGGCCGTTTCCGCGAAGATCTTTTCCACCGGCTCTGCGTCGTCAGCCTGCACCTGCCGCCCTTGCGCGAGCGCCCAGAGGATACCGAAGCGATCATCGGCCATCTCAACCAGCGCTTGGCCCGCAAATACGGCTGCCTGCCGAAGAGCCTGGCCCCCGAAGTCCTGCACCATCTGCTGCGCTATCGCTGGCCGGGAAATATCCGCGAATTGCAAAATGTGTTCGAAGCCATGTTTGCGCTAAGCGATGGCAACCGCGTCGATGGCAGCCTGCTCCCGCCGCATATAGCCGCTGCCGCAGTCGATGCGGTGCTGGCGCGCGGTGAGGTAACGCCGGCCATGGCAGCCGGTCGCCTGGCCGAAATGGAGCGGGCCGCAATCAATGCCGCCGTGGCCAACAGCCACGGCAACCTGTCGATGGCGGCCCGAAACCTGGGGATTTCACGCAGCACGCTCTACGTGAAGTTGGCCGCCATGCGTGAGGTACCGACAGCAGGATCGCTGTCGTTATCGTAGGGGTGAGTAACGCGTTCTGAATTGCAGCCATTCGAGCGTCTGCTTCGCGACCAATATCAGCCCTGTTCAGCGGCGAGATCGATCAGCTGCATCAGCAGCATCGGCCGGCAAGGACGCCGCCAGAGCACTTCCGGCGAACGAGCGGCGCTTCGCCCAATCCCTTCGCCTGAGTCCGGGTGGCGACTGAAATTTTTCCCGCTTCAGCCGCCGAACGCCTTCCGTAGCGTCTCAAAGATGGAGTTGAGCGGTGACACCTCCACGTCCAGTGCCTTGACCCCCTCATCGCCCTTGAATTCATCGTAGAGCCAGTCACCATCGACGAAGGAGACGCCCGGTGGCGGTTTTCTGTCGCTGGGCGGCTTGCCGGACAAGGCCTGGCGCATGTAGTCGATCCAGATCGGCAGCGCCAGGGTTGCACCGAATTCCCGACCGCCGAGCGATTTGGGCTGATCGTGCCCCATCCACGAGACTGCGACGACGTTGCCGCTATAGCCGGCAAACCAGCCGTCGACCGCGTTGCTGGTGGTGCCGGTCTTGCCCGCCAGGTCGCTGCGACCCAGGCGCTGGCTTGCCTGGGCACCGGTACCGCTTCTGACCACCTCGCGCAGCATGCTGTCCATGATGAAGGCATTGCGGGGGTCGATGGCCCGTTGCTCCTCCTGCCGAGCCGGCGGCGGCGGTGCTTCCCACAGCACGGTGCCGTGGGCGTCAGTAATTTTCTGGATCAGCCGGGGGGTGACTCTGAATCCGCCATTGGCAAATACCGCGTAAGCAGAGGCCATCTGCAGCGGGGTGACCGAGCCGCTGCCCAGCGTCATGGTCAGGTTGGCCGGATGTTTGGCGGCATCGAAGCCGAAGCGTTGCAGGTAGTCGCGCCCATATTGCGGCGTGATGGCTTGCAGCAAGCGGACCGCAACGACGTTCTTCGAGCGGGCCAAGGCCTGGCGCAGGCTGATCGGACCATCGAAGCCGTCGTCATTGCGGGGTTCCCAGGCCTGGCCGTTTTCGCCGCCAGGCAGCGACAGCGGGGCATCGTTCATCAGGGTAGCCGGCGAAAAACCCTTTTCCAGCGCGGCCGAATAAACGAAGGGCTTGATGCTCGATCCCGGCTGGCGCCAGGCGCTGGTGACATGGTTGAACTGATTGCGGGCAAAATCGAAGCCGCCGACCATGGCCCGGTAGGAGCCATCCTCGGCATTCAGGGCGACGAACGCGGCATCGACTTCCGGCATCTGATTGATAGCCCACCGCCCCTTCCCGTCCTGGCTGACGCGGATCACCGAACCGACCCGAATCTTGAGATTTATGTTGGCGTTCGGTTGCAGGGCGCGGGCGGCGAAACGCAGCCCGTCGCCCTTGATTTCGATCGTGTCGCCGGAGGCGGGTTCGGCGCGGACAAGCTTGGCCGAGACTTCGGTGACGACGGCCGAGATCAGGTTGTCGCTGGCGGGATGCCTGGCCAGGATGCGGTCGATGGCTTCATCCTGTTCGTCCGCATTCGCCGGCAAATCGACAAAGGCTTCCGGCCCGCGGTAGCCGTGGCGCTGGTCGTAGGCCTGCACATTGCGCCGGACCGAGTCATAGGCGGCGTTCTGCTCGGCCTTGTCGAGCGTGGTATAGACCTTGAAGCCCTGGGTATAGGCATCCCCCTTGTATCGCGCATAGAGTTCCTGGCGCACCAACTCGGCGACATGATCGGCATGCGCCTCGAACTGCAGGCTCCGGCTGATCTTGAGTGGCTGACTGATGGCCTCGGCATATTGCGCCTGATCGATCTTGCCCAGCTGCAGCATGCGCTTCAGCACCAGTTCCTGGCGGGCCTTAGCCCGGACCGGACTGACCGCCGGATTGCGCTTGGCCGGGTTTTGCGGGATGCCGGCCAGCATGGCCGCTTCCGCCAGGGTCAGATCCTGCAGGCGCTTGTTGAAATAGGTGCGGGCCGCGCTGGCAAAGCCATGTGTGCGCTGTCCGAGGTAGATCTGGTTCATGTAGAGCTCGAGGATCTGGTCCTTGCTCAACGCCGATTCGATGCGGTAGGCCAGCACCACCTCGGTCAATTTGCGCTTGACGGTTTTTTCCTGCGACAGGAAGAAGGCACGTGCCACCTGCATCGTGATCGTCGAGGCCCCCTGGCGGAAACCGCCGGTCAGATCGGCCGCCAGCGCCCGCAGGACGCCTCGGTAATCGACGCCACTGTGCTCGTAGAAACGCGCATCCTCGATCGACAACAGGGCATCCTTCAAGACCGGAGGGATGTCCTTGATCGGCGTGAAGTCCCGGTGTTCGTCGCCGAACTCCCCCAGCAGCGCGCCATCAGCCGTATAAATCCGCAAGGGAATCTTCGGGCGATAGTCGGTCACGACATCGAATGCCGGCAGGCTGGGCAGAACAGTCAGCAGCATGGCGCTGACCAGCACCAGCAGCATCAGGGCAGCATCGGCGCTCAGCGCCAGGAGGGTGCGCCGCAAATCATTGCGGTAACTGGCTGTCGCAAAGGGTAAAGCAAGAAAATTGACGGCTGTTGAGAATAAGCTCACGTACTGGTCCTGGCTGAGGCGCCACCTCGGGCGCTTGAAGGTGCTGGCAAGCCAGTCACCGAAAGGCGTAGTTTAGCTGCAACGGTGGTGAGAAAGCTGCCCCGACGGGCAGCCTCGAAAACGGGGTAGCGGTGTGGCGCACCTGCAAGGCCGGTTCAGTCGCCACCGCTCGCTCATGCCACAGCGCTCAGGCAAAATAACCAAAAAGGCACTTGCCTCATCCGACGCACCGTATACTTTTTTACCAGCCAACGAGCAGCCGACAATTCCGATGCGACGCCTCCGCCCAGCAACAAGCTTTGACACGCTTTCCCAACGTTATGGGGAACGCTACAAATGGATGGTGCTGTTCATTCTCGCGCTGGGTACCGTGGCCGGGGTTCTTTGTACCTCCAGCTTCAATGTGGCCGTCCCGGCCCTCTCCCGGCACTTCCGGCTTGGGCAGGACCAAGTGCAATGGGCCATGACCGGATTTCTGGCGGCGATGACCGTCGGCATGCTGCCGACCTCGTGGTTACTCGACCGCTTGGGCTTTCGCATTGTTTTCCTGCTTTCCCTGGCCGTCCTGACACTGGCCAGCGTGGGTGGTTACTTTGCTCCCAGCTTTACGCTCGTCGTCGCGGCCCGCATTTTGCAGGGCCTGGCTGCCGGGGTGCTGCAACCGATGGGCGCATTGGCGCTGATGCGCCTCTTTCCGCCGGAGATTCAGGGAAGAGCTTCCGGAATACTGATCTTCAGTATCGCCCTGACCCCGGCCATCGCGCCCTCGTTGGGCGGCGCCTTGCTGGATCGCTTTGGCTGGGAGTCCATTTTCCTGCTGGGCACGCCATTTGCCGTCATTGCGGCGCTGTGCGCCATTTATCTGTTACCGGCACCACGGGAGATCAAACGCAAGCCGTTCGACTGGCTGGGGCTGGGCTGGCTCACGCTGGGCGCCATCGCCCTGATCGAAAGCGTATCGAGTCTTCAACACAGCGGCCTGGCCTCGCCGTGGACAATGGGCCAGTTCGCCCTGGCTTTCGTCGCGTCGGCGCTGTATTACCGGCACGCCAGGCAGCGCAGCGACCCGCTGATCAACCTGGATTTGTTTCGGCAACGCACCTTCGCCATGGGAACGCTGGTCTCCTTTGCCTATGGCTTTGGCCTGTACGCATCGACCTACCTGATTCCTGTCTTTCTCCAGAATGCCTTGTCGTTCAAGGCGGGTGCCGCCGGCATGGCCTTGCTGCCTTCCGGGATCGCACTCGTCGTGATGCTGCCATTGGCCGGGCGCATGGCGGACCATTACTCGCCCAAATGGATCACCTTGATCGGACTCGTCGCCTTCGGTGCCTCCTTCCTCATTTTTTCCATACGGGGCGGCGCCATTCAGTACGCCGAAATCATCGCGGCCACCATCATCGGCCGTATCGGACTCGGCATGATTCTGCCGGCACTCAACCTCGCGACGCTGCGTCACATGGAACCCCACCAACTGGGTCAATCCTCGGTCGTGACCAGCTATGCCCGGCAATTGGGCGGTGTCATGGGGGTAGCAGTGCTGGCGGTCTTTGTCGAATGGCGCGAAACCGTTTACGGCACAGTACCGCCGGGGATTTACTCGGCGTATTCCCAGGGCTTCCTGCTCCTCACCGCCGTTTTTTCGCTTGCCGTGCTGGCAGCTTGTTTCATGAGGACAGAAGGTAGCCGTCCTTCCCCAAAATAACCGCTATCTGGAACACCCACGTTCAGACTGGGCGCGCGCTACCGGCCACTGGCAGAGTGCTCAGTCAATCCCTTGCGGCGAGATTCGCTTGCAACATGTTGCAGAACAGACGCCCCTGCTCAATCGCATCATCCAGTGCAACGTGGGTATGCGGCGCCGGGTCGAACCACGCAGTCGGCATCGACTGTTTACCGCAGGTTCGATACGGCTGGCGCAACAGCGCCATCGCATAGGTCTTGATGTCGATCGCCGAATAGCCGAAAGGGTTTTCGCCGGTGAATTCCAGCAGGTACCAATAGACGAAGGGAAAGTCGAAGGCACTGGGATAGGCCACGAAGACCGGTTGCCCGGGGAGCGACCTTAGCCAGTCAAGGTAGTGCTTCATCGCGTTCTGCGGTGTCTCCAGGTTCTGCCGACACGCTTTCCAGGCCTCAGGCTGCGTTGCCCACCAGGCGACCGTCTTGGGATCGGGGAGCGCCCCCGGCAACGTCTCGAAATTAGCGGAAAATGTCCCCAGCAGTGTCTTGTCAGGGCTGAAAGCGGCTGATCCCAGGCTCAGCATGGAGTGCTTTCCGGCCACGGGGCCATCCGTCTCGACATCGGTACTGACGTAAATTTCCTGCATTGCCCTATCGCTCCAAATTCAGTCCTTGAGCTTACCGGGAAGACGGACGTTCTGCATCCCATCGTCAAGGCCACCGCACACCGCACGCCCGGGAAATTGCTCAACAAGCAGCCTGGCCTGAAATCCGCATCAATAATTCGCCCGCTGGCCTAAGTATTGCTCTGAAAAGGTCGTAAACAATGCTGAACGCCCTGTCGTTCATCGGAGCCAATCATGAAATATCACTGTACCCAGGCAACTGATCTTGAAGAGCTGATCGGTCATGAACTATCTGCCGCCAGTGGCTCTACCTTTGCTTACGGCCCCGTGCCGCAGGCCATGCTCAACGATGAGGTGCTGGTGCTGGAAAACAGTGCGGCCCTGCCGGTGATGATGGCCGCCAAACTGAAGGCGATCGGGGTATCGCTGTTCATCGCCGAGGCGGCGACCAGTATTCAGGCCGGAGCGCATTTCCGGCTGATATTGCAGTAGGCGTTACGGCAAATTTTGCCCTCCCCTGCCACCTAGTCCGTCGTGGGCATATCGCGGCAAAACGCCACGGCCCTGGCAGCGAAGACCTTTTCCAGATAGAGGACGAATTCGGGTGAGTAGGCGACACATGAAAGCCGCTGCTCGCGGATAAAGCGTCCGTGTTTTTCCAGCGCCCAGCCGATGGTGGCCTCCCATTCCCGGTTGCCGCGAGTCAGGCTGAACAAGGACTCGAGAAGATTGACCGCCAGGTTTTCTTTCCAGTAGCGGGTTTCCTTCCTGGCGTTTCTGGCAATCGGCGCATTGACCTGCAGCAGCAGGTCGTTGTAACGCAGGAATAGTTCGACAGCCCGCGCATTCACCTCGGCGGTTTTCGCATCCCGTGCCTGCAATAGCGCGTATTTCTGGGCGGCAATCAGGTCGCGCTGACGATTTTGCGTCTCGATGAATTGAGCCCCGCCAACGGCCAGCGCCAAGACAATGGCCAGCGATGCGGCGATGGAGCCAATCTGTACGCCAATCCGGAGGCGATTTGATCCGCTTGCGGCCTGGCCGGCGGCTAGCGGATCAGCGGCCTTTTCGGGGACAGCCGAGCGCAGCCCGGCAGGCGGACGCGGCGCGGCGGTGATGGGGGGCGCCACCGCTGCCGGGGCTGCGGCCGGTTCGCAGTGGCTGTCCGGGGTAGCGGCAGCTTGCGCCGGCAGCGGTTCGGCGAAACCTGAACCGTGGGGCATTTCGACAGGAACAAGGATGCTTGCCTGCGCCACGGCAGGCGCCAGCGAGGCTTCGGCGGATTGGCCAACCAGGACCATGGTCGGTTTGGCTACCCGCTTGCGTGGCGCCTTGCGGGCTTCGCCTTCGGGCTTTGCCGGCTCGGCGACCGGCGACAGTGCTTCGACGGAAATTTTCGTCGTCTCACCATCAAGAACGGACTCGGCAACGAACAGTTCAAGTTCGGGCAGCGTGAGTTGTTCCTGTTTTCTGTTCGATCGTCTGGCCATCGCGCTCAAGGCTTGTTGCCCAGGGCGGTTGGTGCGCATTTCTCGCACACATCCCAGGGCAGGCAGTCGCAGACGCGGACAGACTCGACATAGGCACTGCCGACGAAGACCTTGCCGCTGGCCAGTTGCATCGGAGCACCCGCCTTGGCTTGCGGAGCGGGCGCATCCGGCCCGTCATGCGGCGTCGGCGACCATTTGGCGAAGGCGGCCGGATCGGCATCGGCGGCGATGTACCAGAGCTTGCGGGCGGCATCCCAGCGGGCACCGAGCTTTTTCGCCTGGTCCTTTTCGGCAAAGGGGACCTTCAGATTCATGCGCATTTCATTTCCCCTTGGGTAGTCTTTTCGCCGGCGTTGCGGCGCGTCGGCCAGCGACGAAGGGCGCGCATTATAGTGAAACTTGGACCAAACTTGATCAACCCCGTCGTACTCAGGCAAGCCAAGCGCCTGCCCAGGTCGGAAAACCGGATTTTGGCGTGGTGCACGAAAGCCGTCACCCGGCAAGGAAAAGCCGGCTCGCAGGCCGGCTTTGTTCCTTCAGTGGATCATCTTTCAATCAGCGAATGGGTTCGGGTCGTGTAGGTTTGGTCGCCATCATCACGCCAACTTGCGCGAGTTGGCTCTGAGCCGACACACCATTCTGGTCCTTGGCTTCGACGAAGTACGAAGCACCATCAGCAGTCTGGATGTTGCTGATCGTCAGCTGCGCCGTAGCCGATCCGGCGATACCGGAGCGCACACCGAACTGGCTGGCCATACCCCGACGGTCGATCACCTGCACCTTGCCGCCAGTAACCGGCATTTTGTACCACTGATAAGCCAGCGTGCCATTGCCCTGGGCGATTGCCCTCAGGGTAATCGTCCGCCCCGGGAAGACCCTGAGGCTCGCCGGATTGAGCACGAAGACCGGGCCATTACCTGCCGCGCAACTGGCGCTTTGGCCATTGAACGGCCCGCAGGTCCAGCTCCACGGACCGGTGCCCGTGACCGCCGATGCAGAACCGACGAGACACAGGTTGGCGGCGGGGGCCGCGGCAAAGGAGCGCCCACTGGCACTGCCGCAGACCGGTCCTGTCGCCACGCTGCCGACATTGATCTGTTCGGGCGGCACCGTACGGTATTTCGGGCTGTTGCAATCGCCCCCCCACTCCCAGACCGTGCCGTCATTCTTGATCGCCACCGAGCACGACTTGGCTGCATCAATCGCCGTGATACCGCTCAGGCCGGCAATCTGGAGTGGCACGAGGCTGCGTATCACACTGTTGTCAGCCGCCAGGGCGCCACTGCCGTTGAAACCCATGCCCCAGACCGTGCCATCGGACTTGAGGATGGTCGTGTGGCTTTCCCCCATGGCCACAGCGGCGACTCCGCTCAGATTGCCCACCTGTTTGGGCAGTCGCTCGCAAAGAACGCTGACGTGCGAGCCTACCGGAATGCCTTCACCCAGCTCGCCCGCCTGGTTGCACCCCCAGACCCACAGGCTGCCATCGTTCTTGACCGCCGCCGACTTGTATAAACCGGCAGCCAGACCGGAGACACCATTGATCGCCGTCATCGCCGGCCAATCCTTCCAGGACCATCCGTTCCAATACGGATTGGCGCCCTTGCCATAAGCGCCGGTACCACGCTCACCATATTCGCCGCCCCCCCAAGCCTTGATATTTCCGTCATAGAAAAGAGCCAGGGTATGCGTATCACCCGAAGTCATCGCCAGTGGCGGCGTGGCTGGTGGCCAGGCACCGGCGGCAGCCTTCAGATGATCGACCTGCAGCGGAACGGCAATGTTCTGTACAGTCGGCCCCGGCTTGGGCGTGCTGGTCGCCTGCACGGTGCCATCGGTTCCCAGCTTGTTCATCTCGTTGTTGCCCCAGGCCCACAGCGAGCCATCGGACTTGCGGGCAAAGAAACTGCCCGACCGCGCCCAGATAGCGGTGATATAGGCCAACGGGCCGTTCGCATCAGCCACTTTCGTCGGCGCACTGGCAATGGAACCGGCAGGGCAAGTGGCGAGCAAGGCTGCATTCAAGCCCCACTGCCAGACCGTTCCGTCACTCTTCAGGGCAATGCTTTCCCTGCCGGTCGCTGCCACGGCAATGATGCCGCTCAGACCACTGACCTGAGCCGGCGCGGCCTTGGACGAATCCACGGCATAGCAACTACTGCCCGGCGAACTTCTGGCTCCGACAAAGTCGACAACGCCCCAGTGCCAGACCGTACCGTCAGCCTTGAGCAACACGGTGTGTTCCGGCGCCATGGCAACCTGCGGCGTGGCACCGATAGCCGCCGCAGAGAACAGGGCAATGGCTGACAGTGCGAACAGACTTCGGCCAGCGCGTGGTTGGCTAGACATGATCATTCCTCCCGGTCGTTTATGCATGGACACAGGTCGAGAATCGGACTTCTAGCGTAACGGAAATGCCGCCTCCCATCCGACTCGCACCTTATGTTTTGAGCATAGTCCGCAATCGGCGAATTGCCAGATCAGATGAGGAATCAACCCAAAGATGCGTCCTGCCGGCTAGCTCGGCAGGCAGCGCAACAGGGCCGCGAAGAGCAAATCCGGCTCGACCGGCTTGGCGACAAAATCGTTCATGCCGGCATCCCGACAACGCTGGCGGTCATCGTCAAAGGCATTGGCGGTCATCGCGATGATGGGAACCGAGTCGAACTGCGGCATGGCCCGTATCTCCCGGGTCGCGGCAAGACCATCCATGACCGGCATCTGCATGTCCATCAGGATCAGGTCGTAGCGCTGATTGCCAATCGCCTCGACAGCCTGCCGGCCATTACAGGCAATATCGGCGGCCAGCCCGACATCGTCGAGCATGGAAAGGGCAATTTCCCGGTTGAGCGCATCGTCCTCCACCAACAGCACTCGCTTGCCCGGACTGATTGCGGCAAGGCGGCGTACCGTCTCGCCGGCTTCAAGGACGGGGGGAAGTGTTTTGGCCGCATGGTCGATCCAGAAACGTGCGGTAAACCAGAAGCAGCTGCCATGACCGGGCTCGCTGCTGGCGCCGGCATCGCCGCCCATCAATTGGGCAATTTTCCGGGTGATGGCCAGGCCTAGCCCCGTACCGCCATGGCGCCGGGTCGATGAATTATCGACCTGCTCGAATTCGGAGAACAGCGTGGCCATACCCTCCGCGGTGATACCGATACCGGTGTCCTCGACCTCGAAACGCAACAGGACATCATCGCTGCCCGCCTCGATCAGGCGGACCCGCAGCAAAACACGGCCACTATCGGTAAATTTGAGGGCATTGCTGACGTAATTGAGCAAGGCCTGCTGCAGGCGAACGCCATCGCCGATCAGGTGTTCGGGGATAGCCGGGTCGATCTCGGTTTCCAGCTTCAACTGCTTGGCGGCGGCACGTTCGTGCTGCATGGAGACCAGATTGCCGACGATGACGGGGATCGACAGCGGCAAGCTGGCCAACTCCAACTTCCCTGCTTCGATTTTCGACAGGTCGAGCACCCCGTTGATCAGGTCGAGCAAATGTCGACCGGCCGTATCGATCTTGTCCAGATGCTCCGCCTGCCCGGGAAGCAAACCTTCGCGCCGGATCAAGTGCAGCACCCCGGTGATGGCATTGAGTGGTGTACGTATTTCGTGGCTCATGTTGGCCAGGAAGCTGCTCTTGGCATGATTGGCCGCTTCGGCGGCATGCATGGAACGGGACAAGGCGGCGGTCCGTTCGACAATCTCCGACTCGAGCTGGTCCCGATGGTTTTCCAGCGCCACCTGGGCCCGATCGCTCGCCTTCGCCCAGTTGGCCCCCAGCCAGTTGCCCCAGGCGATGCCAGCCAGGCCAAGCAGCCAAATGACGAGATGGGTGAGACCGAGCCCGACCCTGGAACTGGCCACCTGCTCCAGATAAGGCGTCAATGGCAGGTTCAGGCCGGTCGCGCCGCGCATGTCGCCGGTCTTGTAGCCGAGGATGCCGTGGCATTTGTCGCACCCGGGATCCATGAACATCGCCCGCAGATAGCGCAGATGGGGTTTGCCTTCGATTTGCGTCACCGCCCAGACTTCGGTCGCTTCGCCGCGCGTGAAGCGCTCCAGCTGTTCGCGCTCCCAGGCATCCGGCGCATTGCCGGGATTCAACTGGCGCAAACCGGTAATGCGACCGCGCACACCGTAATCGGCGGCATACAGGTCCATCATCTGGCGCAGCATCGAAGCCGGATTGAGCAGGGTCAACTGCTTCCCGTCCGTTGTCCTCACGTCTCGCCCGGGGACATGTGAGAGCCAGGGTATGGATTTCTGGGTCTCGGTGACCGGTACGTAAACACCGCCATGCAGTGTTCCCCAGCGCCGGAAGGAAATGTCCTTGTTCAGGTTGGCCTGCGCCTCGGTATAGGCCAGCTTCATGATCTGCTCTTCTGAGTTATGAAAATTCCAGAAAACAGAAAAACCGATCATGACAGTCCACAAAAAGACTGCCATGAACAAAAGACGCCGACGCAGATGCTGACTTGCCATTTGGCTTACCGGAAAGACTCCGCCCCTAGAAATCAATCAAACAGAATAAATTTAGCGCACTATCTCACGAATACCAGATACATATCAGGAACTAATACCCATTGTCACAAACGCCGGCACAGAGTCACTGCTCCATAAATGAACACCTGTATCGCTTCAGCACATTCAAGATCTGCCCTTGAGCCCGGAAAAACCTGGCCAACCGATGGCAACGCAATGATTTGTATGTAAATTCTCCGATTCTGGCAGGTCGCAACCCGGGCTGGCATGAGGCCTGCAACTAAGGTGGCACGAGTCACGGCAGGTCAATCACAAGCAACATGAACCTGCCGGCCTTGAGTTACCCGTTCGCAACTTCATTCAAGAACACAGGAGACAAACATGCTCTACGCAGCCCCCGGTACCGCCGGCGCCAAGATCGCCTACAAAGCTCAATACGACAACTTCATTGGCGGCAAGTGGGTCGCCCCGGTCAATGGCCAGTACTTTGACGTCGTCACCCCGATTTCCGGCAAGCCTTACACCAAGGCTGCCCGCTCCACCGCCGAAGACATGGAACTGGCGCTGGACGCCGCCCATGCTGCCTTCCCGACCTGGGGCAAGACCTCTGCCGCCGACCGCGCCAACGTGCTGCTGAAGATCGCCGACCGCCTCGAAGCCAACCTCGAACTGCTCGCCTATGCCGAGACAGTCGATAACGGCAAGGCCATTCGCGAAACCCTGAACGCCGACATCCCGCTCGCCGTCGACCACTTCCGTTACTTCGCCGGCTGCCTGCGCGCCCAGGAAGGCGGCATTTCGGAAATCGACGAAAACACCATGGCTTACCATATCCATGAGCCCCTCGGCGTTGTCGGCCAGATCATCCCGTGGAACTTCCCGATCCTGATGGCGGCCTGGAAACTGGCCCCGGCCATCGGCGCCGGCAACTGCGTGGTGCTCAAGCCAGCTGAATCGACCCCGATCTCCATTCTGATCCTGGCCGAACTGATCGCCGACATCCTCCCGGCCGGCGTGCTGAACATCGTCAACGGCTATGGCCGCGAAGCCGGCATGCCGCTCGCCACCAGCAAGCGCATCGCCAAGATCGCCTTCACTGGCTCAACCTCCACCGGCCGCGTCATCGCCCAAGCCGCTGCCAACAACCTGATTCCGGCCACCCTGGAACTCGGCGGCAAGTCACCGAACGTCTTCTTCGCCGACATCATGGACAAGGATGACAGCTTCCTCGACAAGGCCGTCGAAGGCATGGTGCTGTTTGCCTTCAACCAGGGCGAAGTCTGCACCTGCCCGTCGCGTGCCCTGATCCAGGAATCGATCTACGAAAAATTCATGGAGCGCGTCCTGAAGCGTGTGGCTGCCATCAAGCAGATCAGCCCGCTCGACACCGACTGCATGATGGGTGCCCAGTGCTCGCAGGAACAGATGACCAAGATCCAGTCCTATCTGGAACTCGGCAAGCAGGAAGGCGCCGAATGCCTGATCGGCGGCGAACGCGCTCATCTGGGTGGCGACCTTGAAGGCGGCTATTACATCCAGCCGACCATGTTCAAGGGCCACAACAAGATGCGCATCTTCCAGGAAGAAATCTTCGGGCCGGTACTCGCCGTGACCACCTTCAAGGACGAAGCCGAAGCCCTGGCCATCGCCAACGACACCATCTACGGCCTCGGCGCCGGCGTCTGGAGCCGTAACGGCAACGTCGCCTACCGCATGGGTCGCGCCATCCAGGCCGGCCGCGTGTGGACCAACTGCTACCACGCCTACCCGGCGCACGCTGCCTTCGGCGGCTACAAGGAATCCGGTATCGGCCGCGAGACCCACAAGGTCATGCTCGACCACTACCAGCAAACGAAGAACCTGCTTGTTTCGTACAGCGAAACCAAGCTGGGCTTCTTCTAAGCAACATCTTCGGCCCCGGCCGGCTGTCGCGCCCATCCCCGGGCGCGCTGGCGACTGGCCGGTGCCAAGGAGCATCTCCTCCACTGCCCCCTATTTTTTGCGGGCAACTCTTCGGGGGCGGGCAACCGCCCCCATTTTTTCAAACACCGTTCTTTAGGAGATTCACATGGTCGACCGCGTCATTGCCACCCCGGCAACGCTCGAGCTGATCGAGCTCCTGAAACAGCAATACGGACCGGAACTGATGTTCCACCAGTCCGGTGGCTGTTGCGACAACAGCGCCGCCAACTGCTACCTGCCCACCGACCTCACCATTGGCGCCTACGACGTCCATCTTGGCGACATCGGCGGGGTGCCCTTCTACATCAGCGCCTCACAGTACGAATACTGGAAGCACACGCAACTGATCATCGATGTCATCGATGGCCAGGGCGGCACTTTCTCGCTCGAAGGCTCGACAGGCAAGGCCTTCCATACCCGTTCGCGACTGTTCACCGATGCCGAATGGGCCGAACTGCAGGCGGCCGGCCTCGTTTAATCAAAGGAAAACCCATGAACCAGCAACTGACCAATTCCCTGCTGCTTGGCCTTGCCGCGGCTGTCATCCTCATCGCCACACCGCAGGCCCAGGCCGCCGACGGCGAAGCGATCGTCAAGAAAGCCCGCTGCGTCGCTTGCCACGCCGTCGATACCAAACGTGTCGGCCCGGCCTACAAGGACGTCGCCGCCAAGTACAAGGGCGACACCAAGGCACCGGCCATGCTCTTCGACAAGGTTCGCCACGGCGGATCCGGCAACTGGGGCCAGGTGGCAATGATTCCCCACCCGGCTGACAAGATCAGCGATGACGACCTGAAAGCGGCGATTCACTGGGTTCTGGCGCTGGAGTAAAAGGACCACCGCGCCACGGTTTCGGCGCAAATGAAGGGAGAACAGCAAACTCCCCAACAAGAATGGCCGCAGGCCATCGATGCGGAACCGAGGGGCTGCCGACAGGAGCAGTCGGCGCCCCGTCGGAACCGCCGAGGAAAGAGTGGCTTAAGACTGCTTCTGGGCTGAGGAACGGGCCGACGCAGTACTCGAATCCTTCAACAGGCGAACCGTAAACCAGAAAGTGCTACCAACCCCCGGCTTGCTCACTGCCCCCACCTTGCCCCCCATCAGTTCGGCCAGCTGTTTGCAGATGGCCAGCCCAAGGCCAAGGCCACCGTAGGCGCGCGAGAAGGAACCGTCAACCTGCTCGAAGGAGTTGAAGACCCTGTCCAGCTTTTCGGGGGAAATGCCGATTCCGTTATCGGAAACGGCAAACCGGCACAGTACGGCATCGCCAGGAACCTCCACGACCTCGCAAGCCACCTTGACCGAGCCACCACGCTCGGTAAATTTGATGGCGTTGGCCGCGAACTCGCTGACGATCTGGCCAATACGTGCCGAATCACCAAAGAACTCGACACCATCCCAGCCCGAGAGATCAGCCACCGCCAAGGCGATCTCCTTCTCATCCGCAAGGGGATGAAGATGCGATGAAACCCACTTGAGAATCGAGCTCAGGGCAAAAGCGTTGCATTCGAGAGTCAGGCGTCCGGCTTCCAGCTTGCTGTGCTGGAGAATGCCGTTGATCACGTGGAGCAGACGGTTTTGGGCGTCGCCCATCTTGAGCAACTGATTTTGGGCGGCAACATCTGTTGCATTGCGCTTCATCAATTCGGTAATACCCATGATCCCGCTGAGCGGCGTCAGCAATTCATGACTCATCGTCGCCAGGAAAGTATTCTTGGCCCGATTTGCGGTTTCCGCAGCCTCCTTGGCGATGGACAAGGCCCGCGTCCGCTGGGCGACCAGTTCTTCGAGATGCAGGTGATGCCGCTCAAGTTCAGCCTCCATGCATTTCCGCTCGGCAATCTCCTCGGCAAGATTGACATTCTTCTTGAACATGCGGATCCGTAGCTGCGAGGCGTAGTAGCCAAGCAGGATGCAGCGCAGGAGAACCAGCGCGAAGCTGCTCAGGATAACGACCGACTCGAAAGCCGATGGATGCGCGACGCCAACCCGCTCCCCGCGGAAGATCACCAGTACGGCACCGGTGGCCACGATGGCCATTGCCCACATGATGACAGCGCTACGCAGCGAAATGCGCAGGGCCCCAAAACCGAAGATGATGAAAATAATCGACAGGAAATAGGTCGCAATCGACGGCGCCCAGACCACGAAAAACAGCTGAACGGCAATGGCATAGATCATCTGCCATTCGGTCATTTGCGAGCTTCGGACCCGATCGCTGACACCAACCCAGTGCAAGAAGGACAAGATCAGTACATGACCCAGCCCCGCCAGGCCATAGAGTACCGGCACTTGTACCGGAACGGTGCCCGCTGCAAAAAACAGAGACAGCAGCAGGCAATCGATCAGGTAGCTGATGCTGATGGCCGAGAGCATTCGGACGCGGTAGCGATGCCGCTGCTCGCGCACCGCTTCATTCCGGTCGGTGATTCCCGGCGCAACCGACAAAATATCATCCAGGGTCGAAGTCATCTCATCGCGCCGCAATGGCGCCGCAAAGCCATAGGTAGATACTCGTTCACAGCGCCCTCAAACATTGAATGCCCCTCCCTGCCTTCTGTCATTGCCAAGCACCTGGGGTGACAGGAGCGGCAAAACCATATGACATAAGTAATACCACGGATAAACCCGGATTGAAATCCATCGCATCAAAATGATACGAAGTCGATCCATGGCAAACCTCCAATCATCTCATAGCCAGGTATTCAAAAAAACGTCTCCTCGCCATATCTCGCAAGCAAGCCACTAATAAAAATGCCACCCGAAGGTGGCATTTGTTTTCATTTTTGACGATTTATTTCTATTGGCCGTAGCAACATCTATTACTTTAGGAAGAGTTGCACTGTTCCTCCATGGAGCAGTTGTTCATTTTTGGAACAGCCCACCGGGCAACATGCGCGCAATGGCGCCGTCGCGTTTGAACACATGCTTCAATGCCCCGGCCACATGCAGAACAATCAGACCGGCACCGCCCCAGACAAAGGTGACGTGCAGCAGCTTGAATGCGGCATTCAGGCCCTCATCCGGCCAGCCTGCCTTGGGGATTTCAACGCCGAAAAACTTGATGACATAGGGCGTGAACGACGAAGCGAGGTAGCCGGCCAGCGGCGCCATGACCAGGAAGACATAGAGCAGGTGATGGGTGCCGGTCGCGACCTTGCCTTCCCAGCCGCTGACCACCGGCGCGGGCGCCGGATTTCTGGCCCGCCAGAGCAGGCGAACCGCCACCAGCACCAGCATCAGCAGCCCAAGCGACTTGTGCAGACCGTAGGCGGCACTGCGTTCGGCGCCCTTGGGCAGATCAGTCATGGTCCAGCCCAGCCAGAGCAGCCACAGCACAATAACAGCCTGCCCCCAATGCAACAGGATGGCCGGCAGGGTATAGCGTTGGGTATTCATCGTATGCTCACTCCCCACGGTAATTCGCCGACCGCAATATCGGCCAGTTTCCTGTAAGCGGCAGTATCGATGACCGACACGGTGCCAGAGCGGCCGTTAGCCACGTAGAGCTTGCTGCCATCCGGTGTGATCGCCATGTTCCAAGGGCGTTTGCCGACTTCGATGGTCGCGATGATCGTATTGCTGACCACATCAATCGCCATCACCGAACCGTCGCGGCCATTCGAGACAAACACCCGCTGACCATCCGGGTGCACCGCGATCCCGTTGGGGTACTGGCCGGCGGCGATTTCGGCGATCACGCTGCGCTGCGCCACATCGATGGCGTAGACCTTGCCGGCCATTTCACTGGCGACATAGGCCCGGCTGCCGTCAGGCAAAAAGCCGATGCCACGCGGCCGCTTACCAACCGGGATGCTGGCCACCTGCTGGCGGGCCTCGACATCGACAACATCGACCTGCTCGGCTTCCTCGGCGCTGACGTAGAGCCAACGGCCATCGGGGCTGAACACGGCATGCTCGGGATTCTTGCCCTGCACCTTGATCCGGGCCAGTTCCTTGCCCTGTGGCGCCGCCAGCAAAACGACCGCGTTATCGTCCTCGACCGCCACGGCAAGCAGCTTGCCATCGGCTGACAGGCTGATGCCCTCGGGCGAGTCGCCGAGCCGCACACTCTTTTCCAGCTTGCCGGCCGTGGTATCGACGATCAGCAGGCTGCCGGTCTTGCCATCGGTCAGGTAAAGGTGCCCCGGCCCGGCGGCAATACCGCGCGGACGCTGGCCAACGGCAAGATCGGACAGTCGCTGGTCGCTGCCGGTGTCGATGACACTGACCGTCGCCGATTTTTCATTGGGCACGTAGGCCAGAGGTCCGGCCCAGGCCAGCCCGCCGAAGGCTGCCAGAACGGCAGCAGAAACAACGCTGATCAGTCGCATGGTCGCCTTTCAGGCTGGCTGGTGGGAAATGCCGTGGCGCTTGAAGATGTCGGCGATGGTTCCATCCTTCTTCAAGTCAGCCAAAGCCGAACCGATGGCTTCGGCCAAGGCCTGCTCCTCGACCTTGACGGCCATGCCGAGCGGCCAGTTATCCACTTTCAGCTCGGCAAAGCGCGGGCTGTCGATGACAGCCTTGTCCTGCCCCTTGAGCGCGGCCTCCAGCTCGGCGCGCGGCGCCAGAACGGCGGCCACCTTGCCTTCGGCCATGCCCTTGGCGGCCTCGGCGACACTCTTGAAATGGACGACGTTCTCACGTAGACGACCATTCAAGACGCCAAGCAGGAATGAATCAGCCAGCGAAGTCGTTTCGACACCGATTTTTTCCCGGGTGAAGATTTCCAGCGCCACCGCCGCCGAACCAGCCAAGGCTTGGGGCACGCGCTGCGGATTACGCGCCAGGGCCAGCGTTTCACGGTGGTAGATGCCGAAGATGCGGACCTTGTCGTTGGCACGAGCCAGATGCTCGTCGACCGGCACATGCATCATCACATCGGAGGGCTGGGTGCCGAGGTAATGGCCTTTCCAGACCATATTGCGCAGGTCGTCGTTCATGTCCTCATCGGCGTTGTAGCCAACGATTTCGGCCGTCAGGCCAAGCTTGCCAGCAATGGCCCGGGCGATGTCGGCATCGATGCCTTTGCCGCCTGCCATGGCATAGGGCGGAAAGTCGTTGTAGACGGCGACACGCAAGCGGCCGCGCTGGCGAATGGTTTCAAGACCGTCAGCCATGGCCGGCAGTGCAGAGAAAACGGGCAAGGCGGCGAGCGCCTTCAGCCACAGGCGGCGATCATTCTTCATGGACAGTTTCCAGCCAGCTACGGATTGTCCACATCGCTTCCTGACTAAAGACACCTTCGAACGGGGGCATATAGACGCGGCCATCACGCACGGCACCATGGCGAATACGCTGCAGGAAAATTTCATCGCCCTCGTCACCCAGGGGCAGATAACGGAGATCCGGCGCGATACCGCCAGAAATTGCGCCAAGACCATGGCAGCGCGCGCAATTTTGGTTGAATGCCGAACTGCCGATGGCAATTGCGGTCTTATCTTTGCGGTATGGGTTGCTCTTGAGCCATTCGCTGCCGACGGATTTCAAGCCAGTCGTATCCACAGCTTGCGGCGTAACGTCGCCGTGAGCAAAGACTTGCGGTGCCACAGCACAGATGGAAAGAGCGGCGACTACCGCGCCGAGGTTTCGGAAGGGATGTTTCACAATGTCTCCTTGTTTGATTGCGGGTTGCTACTTTTGTGAGTAGCTGTCTGCAATCCCTGTGCCAGGTGATGTCAGCCGGCGGATCAGGCATGGGCAACAGGGGCTCTCCGGAGATACGAAAAAAACAGGATGACTAATTAAACACTGGCACGCCACTTGCTAAACTCTGCAGCGCACTGCTCGCTTCATTGCTTATAAAAAGGGCAGGTGTTACGTTATGAAGCAACAAAACAACAACGATAAATTCTGGGTGTACCGGAGGCGAGATGGGACAAATTCAAATGCTGGCCGAAGTCCATGACCAGCGCCTGCAACAGGCAAGGCAACTATTCTTTGATCAGGGCGGCTTGCCCGAGGGTCTGATCGACCCGCTGATTCTCCGTTCGTGGGAGCGCTGTCGGCGCTTTGGTCTGGGCGAACTCAGCCTGACACCGGCCACCGAAGCAATGGATCGCGTCGCCCTGAAAACCGAACAGGATCGCAACCGTTATCTGCTGATGCAGGGCCGGCCGATCATGGAACATGTCTTCGAGCAGATTCGCGACTCGGGTAGCATGGTCATCCTGGCCGACGCCAACGGCCTGCTGCTGGAAACCGTCGGCGACCCGGAATTCGTCAACCGGGCTGATCGTGTCGCACTGTCCGCCGGCGCCTCGTGGGATGAAAACCTGCGCGGCACCAATGCCATCGGCACCGCGCTTTCCGAAGAAGCCCCGGTCGCCGTCCTTGGCGGCGAACACTTCATCGAACACAACGGCTTCCTGACCTGCTGCGCCAGCCCCATCTTCGGTCCGGATGGCCGCCTGATCGGCGTCCTCGACATATCCGGCGACTATCGCAGCCATCAGCGCCACACGCTGGGCCTGGTCCGCCTGTCCTCGGCCATTGTCGAAAAGCGCCTGTTCGAATCGATTCACGCCCGCGACATCCTGGTCTGCTTCCATAGCCGCCCCGACTATCTGGGCAGCCCGAAGGAAGGCATCGCCGCCGTTTCGCCGGATGGCCAGGTACTGGCGATCAATCGCAACGGCACCGAAATTCTCGGCATCCGCCAGGTCGACGCCGTGCGCCGCGATTTCTCCATGGTCTTCGAGAGCAACCTGTCCGCCCTCGTCGACCGTCTGCGCCACAACTCTCAGGGCACCTGCGAAATCAATGTCAGCGGCAAGGTCATCAACGTCCAGCTGCGCGGTCAGTTGCCGCCGCTGGCCGTGGCCGGGCGTGTTTTCGACGAGCCCCTGCCGCAACGTGCCCCGCGCCGCGCTGAAACCGCGGCCGCACCAACACTGACACTGGACACCCTGAACACCGGCGACCCCCGCCTGCAGGCGGCCATCGACCGCGCCCGCCGCATGCTGGGTCGCGACATCCCTATCCTGATCCAGGGCGAATCCGGCGCCGGCAAGGAAATGTTCGCCAAGGGCTACCACAACAGCGGCCCACGTCGTGACCAGGCCTTCGTCGCGCTCAACTGCGCCTCCATTCCGGAAACCCTGATCGAATCGGAACTCTTCGGCTATCAGGGCGGCGCCTTTACCGGCGCCCGCAAGGAAGGCGCCCCGGGCAAGATTCAGCAGGCCCATGGCGGCACGCTGTTCCTCGATGAAATCGGCGACATGCCGCTCAACCTGCAGGCCCGCCTGCTGCGCGTGTTGCAGGAACGCTGCGTGACACCTTTGGGCAGCACACGTTCGATCCAGGTCGATATCTCGCTGGTCTGTGCCACGCACCGCAAACTACGCGAAGAAGTCGCCCGCGGCACCTTCCGCGAAGATCTCTATTACCGCCTGAACGGCATGAGCGTTACCCTGCCCGCCCTGCGCGAACGAACCGACATCCGTTCCATGGTCGCCAAGCTGGCTGCTGTCGAAATCGCCGCACGTGGTGGTCCGGTCAAGTTTTCCGAAGGCGCGCTGCAAGCTATCGAAGGGTACAGCTGGCCGGGCAACATCCGCCAGCTGTTCAACGTCATCCGCGTCGCCATTGCGCTACTCGACGATGATGAAACCCTGATCACCGAAAGCCATCTGCCGGAAGAACTGTTCGAATCCTCCCCGCTCGCCGCGACCGCCAGCGTTCCAGCCTACGACCCGTGGGCCGCCGCACCGCTCGAAGGCGCCAACAGCATGGATGCGATCAGCCGCCAAGCTGCGATGCGAGCACTGGAAGCAGCCGGCGGCAACATTTCGTCGGCCGCCCGCCAACTCGGCATCAGCCGCAACACGCTGTACCGCAAGCTGGGACGGATGTAGAAGCCACCGATGCGCCTGCCAAGGTGGGCGCATCGCGATCTATCGGTCAGAGGAAAACCAGCGGGCTACGGGTCAGCGCCACGCTGACGATATAAACGTAGGCCAGCAGGGCCAGGCCGAAGTAACGTCGGCGAATTGCCAGGGTCCGGCCGCGCTTCAGGGCCATCATGCCGAGCAGGATGTAGGCGAGCAGGCCAAAGAACTTGGCGGTCAGCCAGCCATTGACGAAGGGATACTGGCCGCTCAGCCAGGCCATGGTCAGCGCGCTGCCCAGCAACAGGGAATCGACGATGTGCGGCACGATTCGCGTCAGGCGGTGCTGGCGCATCGGCGATTCGGTCAGCATCCACCAGCCGCGCAGGCAGAAACCCAGGCCGCTGAGTACGACGCAGGTCACGTGCAGATGTTTGAGGGCGAGATAGCTCACTTGGCGGCGAGTTTCCGGGAGATATCGATTTCGGCCTGACGATAACGGCGGATAGCGCTCGCCAGGTTCCACCACAGCCAGCCGTTGGCCACGGCAAAGACCACTCCGGCCGGCCGGGCCAGCCAGCCGGCGAACGGAACGGTGGCCAGCAGCAACAGCAATGCCGCTGCGTAGGCCAGCATCTGCCGGCGTGTATTGACATCGGGCAGCAACTTGTTCATGGCGGGCGCCGGCACCTTGGCCTTGCCGCACTCCTGCAGATGTAGCCAGGCCAGGAAGGGAACAATCTTGTACAGCATGCCGGCGATGAAAGGTAAAAAGCCGCCGGCAACGAGCAGCACGCCGAAGACCAGCGTCCAGCCTTCGACCCCGACCGCATCCGGCCACAAGGCAGCGCTGGCCAGCATCAGCAGGGCAACAATGCTCGCTGACAGGCCTAGCTGCCAGTAGCGATAGGTGGCATCGGCCCGCGCCCGGCGTCGCTTGGCCTGCAAGCGCAGGGTCAACCCGGCAAAGGCCATGCCGGCCACCGCGGCAGCAAACTGGCTGAGGCGAACCAGCCAGGGCCATTCAGCCAATACGGCCGCGCTCCATAGCAACAGCATGCCCAGCATGGCGACCGGAAACCACCAGCTTGCCCGCATCGGATAACCCGGCGTCAGCTGGAACATCGGAACAACGACATAGGCCATCGCGGCGAGCAAAACCCCGGCCCAGCCACCCAGGCCCCAACCGGCATGCAGATCAGCCAGCGCCGCCAAAGGTAGCGCCCAACCGTAGGCCAGTGCCAGCGCCATCAGCACGCCAAGGCCGACCACACCAGCCAGGCCAAGTAGCGCCAGCTTGAGGCCACGAATGGTCGGGCTGGTCGATGGCACACCGCTCAACGCCAGAACGGTCGCGGCCAGAAACAGCAAAACGGTCAGCGCCAGAACCAGCGCCGCACTGCTCAACAGCCCGGGAATGCCGGAATAAAATCCGGAGGCCAGCAACAGGGCACCGGCTGAAAGCCCGACATGAACGATCCGGGCGACCGCCAGCGGCCGCTTCAGATTGGCGCCGGTAACGACCGGCAGAATCTGGATCAGCGCCCCCAGCATGACCTGCAGCATGAAACCGACGGTAAGCAGGTGGGTGGCCGCCAGGGCGCCAGGCGTCCACCGCGAGGCAAACAGATCGGGGCCTTCAAAGGCAATCAGCAAGCCAGCCAGCACGGCAAACAATGGGGCCGTCAGGAAAAAACGCAACGGCGCCGCAAAAGGCGGTGCGTTTTCGAAAGCCATCACCGCTTGCATGACTAGGGTGGCTTTATCGAGAAATCAGGATTTCAAAGGTACCGTCGGCGACCTGCTCAACCTCGTAGTCATGCCCGTTCTGGCGCAGCACCTTGTAGAGCGGATGCGGCTCGCGGAAAAGCAGGAGCAGCATCTTTTCACCCTCCTTCAAGGTATCGAGCATTTCCATGGTGGCGACGAAAGGTTCGGGTGGCTCCATATAGCGAGCGTCGACGACATGTGGCGTTTTCGGATGAGTCATTCTTCGTGAAGTTCCGTTTCCAGCCGTTCGAGAATGGCCGGCAGTTCGGCTGACAGGTGCTGGTCGCACATCGGGTAGAGCATGTTCTCTTCCTTCATGTTGTGCTGCTGCACCATGATCAGCAGGGTATCGGCAAGCCCGAGATAATCCTCGGTTTTGCCGGCTTTGAGTGCATCGGCGGCCTCTTCCATCAAGGCCCGCATTTGCCCGTGCTCCATGCGCATGACCTGGGTTGGCCCCATGGTCATGCCGGTCTTGGCCTCGAAAGTCGGGAACAGCGTTGTCTCTTCGGTATTGAAGTGGGCCAGCACGGCCGAGTGGAAGTGGCCGAAGGTCGCCTGAGCGAGATCTAGATTGCCCTTGCCGACAGCCTGCTCGGCCTCGGCGAACAGGTCATCGCAATGGCGATGGTCATCGGTCATGTAACTGCGGATGGTGGTCATGGTTTGCTCTGTTGCGAATGGTGCCCCATTCTCGGGGCATGCCCATGACACTCACCTTGACCGCCGTCAAATCCGGAAACAATCAGGCGCTGACGATACCCACCTGCAATTCGTCGAACCAGTTGATGAAGCGCTGCACGTCGGCCCCCTGATAGATCGCCCCGTGCTGCGGGCAGAGCATGTCGATATCCATCTGCGCCACGCGTTCGCACCAGCGACGCTTGGCTTCGTTGGAGCCCATCCAGCGCTTGTGGAAACCTTCGGCGTAGCGAATGTGGGTGTCGAAATTCTCGACGAACAGGCCATCCTCGCCCGGTGGCAGCAAAGCCGCGCCAACGTCGCCGGAGAACAGCACCTTGGCCACCTTGTCGTACAGGTTGAAATTACCGGAGGAATGCAGGTAATGCGCCGGCACGGCCCGCAGAATCAGACCAGCCAGTGAAATATCGGTGCCTTCATCGGGAATCGTGATGAAGGTGTCGGCCGTCCCACCAAAATGAGGGATAAAACTTGCCCACAGCCAGCTCACATAGCAACGCATCTTGGGGTTGAATTCAAGCCACAAGGCCAGCGACGAGCAAATATCCGGATCCTGGTGCGAAGCAAAGATGGCTGCCAGCGCCGATGGGTCGAACTCCGACGAAAGTGCCGAGAAAACTGCGGGAAAAACTTCGGCACCGCCCGGATCGAGCAGTATCCCCTGCTCGCCATGGGTGACCAGATACTCGTTGGTATCGATCAGGTAATTCGGCTTCTCCGGATCGCGCACGATGGCGACCCATTTGTGATTACCGTCCTGAAAGATTGTTTTTGTCGTTTTCACGTATCAGATCCCCTACTCTCAATTCCCGGTAAAAAAGGCGGAACGGCGGAGCGACTCGAGCGAGGTGCGAATTTCTTCGACGATGCTGTCGAATTCCCCGGAAACCTGGGCCAGCGGCAAGGCAAAAGACTGCCCGTACGCCGCTTCAATCTTGGCCGATTTGGCCAGTACACCGCCCAGCTCGACCATCTGGAAAGCATCTTCAAGCGCCCGCTTGAGTTGCTTGCGCAAACTGACTAGGCGCTGCGTATGGCGATCATTTTCCATTTCCCGCTCGGCCAGCACAGCTGCCATTCGGGGCACGGACGAAAGCGCCACGGCCTGACGCAACAGACGGGTATGGCGGATATCCTGCAAAACCAGCGAAACCTCGGTGACGCAACCGTGAATCAACCCGGTCAGCGAAGCCATGCAATCGCGCAAATCCTGCGAGAAGACGCGCAGTTCATTCGACAGCACGCCAAACCCCCGCGCCGCCGTACCGGCCCGCTTGGCTAGGAAAATCGCGTTCAGGGCCATGATGTTGATCTTGAAGGCGACGGCGACGACCGACTTGATTTCCTCGTTGATGCGAACGATGCGCAACAGGTCCACACCGGCTTGCGATGCTTTCGTGTTGGTTGTCGCCAGGGCAGTCGTCATATTTGTCTCACCGATGGTCTTCTTGTCAGCCGGCAATGTACCAATTCGTACCAAAAACGACTAGCCCGTGACAGTTCTGTCATTTATTTATTTTTCCAGCACATAGGTTCCCGGTGCATCCGCCAGCGCGGGGAATTTGCGGTTGGCGGCCGGATGGGCATCGACCAGATCACCGGTGCGCTCGCCCAGCCAGCGGGTCCAATCTTCCCACCAGGTGCCCGGCTTTTTCTCGGCGCGGTCGAACCAGTGTTCCCAGTGCTCGTTGCGCTCGGGCTCGCCGATCCAGTAAGCCCGTTTGGGCGGATTGACCGGCGGATTGACGATGCCCAGGATGTGCCCCGAGGTCGACAGCACGAAGCGTACCGGCGCCTTGACGTTGATCTGCTTGCGGATGCGATAGCACTGCTTCCACGGCGCGATGTGGTCGTCTTCAGCCGTCACCGCGTAGAGCGGCTGCTCGATGAGGTCAAGGTCGATCGCCTCGCCAGCGATGTTCAGCTTGTCACGCTTGATCAGGTTGTTCTCGAGGTAGAGCTCACGCAGGTAATACGAATGCATGGCCTGCGGCATGCGGGTGGTGTCCATGTTCCAGAACAGCACGTCGAACGGCGCTAGTGGCTCGCCGAGCAGGTAACTCTGCGTCCAGTAATGCCAGATCAGCGGATTCGAGCGCAGCATGCGGAAAGACGACGCCATTTCGCTGCCATCGAGATAACCCTTCTTGGCCATCGACTCTTCGAGCGCGCCAATGCAGGCCTCGTCGATGAACACGTCGATGTCACCCGGATGCGCGAAGTCGGTCAGGGTCGTAAACAAGGTCCAGTGCGCCACCGGCACCTTGTCCTGGCCGAAACGCTTGTTGGCCCAGGCCATGTAGGTACTGACCAGCGTACCGCCGATACAGTAGCCGACCAGATGCACCTTGGGCACCTTGCAGAACTCGCTGGCAACGCTCACCACCTCATTGACACCTTCGAGCAGGTAGTCGTCGAAGCGTACGTCGGAAAGCTCCTCGCCTGGATTCTTCCAGCTGGTGATGAAGACCGAGAAGCCCTGGTCGGTCAGATACTTGACCATGCTCTTCTTGGCCGTCAGGTCGAGAATGTAGAACTTGTTGATCCACGGCGTAATGATCACGATCGGCATCGCCCGCACCTTGGCAGTCGTCGGCGCGTAGTGAATCAGCTCGACCAGGCGATTGCGGAAAATGACCTTGCCCGGTGTCGTCGCCAGATCCTCGCCGACCTTGAAGGCATCCGGCTCGACCATCAGGATATTCTTGGCCTTGACGTCGCGCTGGAAGTTTTCCCAGCCCTGCTTCAGACTTTCGCCGTTGGTTTCGACGAAGCGTCGCATGGCCACCGGGTTGAGCAGGAAGAAATTGGTCGGTGCCACCATGTTCAGCCAATTACGCAACCAGAAGGCGGAGCGGCGACGCTCTTTGTCCGACAGGCCCGGCGTCTCGAAGAACATGTCCTCAAGTCGGTGCGTGAAGGCGATATACCATTCCTTGACGATGTCCCAGGTCGCCGACTCGGTCCAAATCGGATCGGCGAAACGTGCGTCGTCGGCATTGGGCCGGATGACGTCGGCCGAAGGAAGACCCATCGCCCGATGCATCACATGCGTCTGGAGCTCGATCAGATCGCCGGACAAGGCGCTCATGGCCCGTGCCAGCTCTTGAGGATGCATCAGCCAGGCCATCTGCGCCGCCAGCATCGAGGTCGTCACCCCATAGGGATCAACTGCGTTGCCAAGCGCCTTGCCGAGCGACTCCACCGGGCTCAGGCTATGGATATTTACACCGTTGTGCTTCTCTGTCGAATTACTGGACATCGTGTTCACCTTGGGTACATGAGACTTCATTGATCTTACAGCGTGACGAATTCACCGGGGGATGGCAGATGCACATCAGACCAGCCGAGTTGCTCGCCGATCGCCTGGGCAAAGTTGGCAGATGCACCCGCCTCGCCATGGACGACGAAGGTTCTTCCCGGCTGCTTGTGGAAGCCACCCAGCCATTTGAGCAAGGCAGCCTGATCGGCATGGGCAGACAAACCACCGACCGTGTAAATGCGCGCCCTGACCGGCACCGGCTGGCCGAAGATATGGACCAGCCGTGCCCCATCGACCAGGCGCCGCCCAAGCGTTCCAGCTGCCTGGAAACCGGCGATCAGCACGCTGCACTCGCTGCGTGGAAGATTTTCACGCAGGTGATACTTGATCCGCCCGGCCTCGCACATGCCGCTGGCTGACAGAATGACCGCACCACTGCGAATCTCATTCAGGGACTTGGAGCGCTCGACATCGGCCACGGCTTCAATGTACATCTTGTCTGGATGCGATTGCTGCCAGACAATCAACTCGCGGGTTTCGGGATCGAGCAGATTTGGGTGAGAGAGGGTAATCCGCGTCGCCGAATTGGCCATCGGCGAATCGACATACACCTTCAGCGGAGATAGCCGCTTGCGCCTGACCAGACCGGTCAGCATGTAAAGAATTTCCTGCGTTCGCCCGACGGCAAAGGAGGGAATGATCAGATTGCCCTTGGCCGCCTTGGTCCGCTCGAAGGCAGCGACGATTTCATCCTCGGTCTCCGCCAGCGAACGGTGCAAACGGTCGCCGTAAGTGGATTCGATCAGTACCACATCGGCTTCGGCCGGCGGCGCCTCCGGGTCGTACAACACTGGCCGGTCAGACATGCCGAGATCACCGGAAAAGACCAGCCGACGCGGTTTTCCTTCGTTGCTGACCATCACCTCCAGCCAGGCCGAGCCAAGAATATGCCCGGCATCGTGAAAACGCACACTGACCGACTCGGCCGGCTGCAGGCTTTCTCCATAGCTGACCGGCTGCAGCAGCTTCAACGACGCCAGTGCCTGTTCCACGGTATACAAGGGCGGCGCAATGCCGCGCTCACCCTTGCCGCGTCGATGGCGATTGCGCAACTGCCATTCCGATTCCTTTTCCTGGATATGCGCGCTGTCCGGCAGCAACACTTCAAGCAGGTCGATGGTCGCCGGCGTGGCGTAAATTGGTCCGCGATAACCGAGCATCGAAAGCCGCGGCAGCAGACCGGAATGATCGATGTGGGCATGGGTCAGCAAGACAAAATCAATCTCGCGCACATCGAAGCCAAAATTGAGCGCACGCTGGTTCTTTTGGCGGGCTTCGGGGCCGCCCTGGAACATGCCGCAATCGACCAGAAAACGGATGTCACCCGTTTCAACGAGCGTGCAGGAACCGGTCACTTCGCCGGCCGCACCAAGAAATCCGAGACGCATGTTTAAATTCCTCCCGACTTGGCGTAGCATGAACCTCAATACGGCGAAACGCAACGCCAGCAGACCATCTCAGGAGGTTAAGCATGTTCAAGCATATCTTCGTCCCGACCGACGGATCCGAGCTTTCCCGTGCCACGGCGCAACGCGCCGTCTCGTTTGCCAAGGAAACCGGCGCCCGGATCACGGTATTTTTCGCCAAACCGGAATACCCGATCGCCTATTTCGGCGAAGGCGCCCTGATCGACCCGACGACGCCGGAAAAATTTGCCGAACTGGCCGACCAGCAGGCCAGCGAATATCTGGGTGAAGTGCAAAAAATGTGTGCCGAAGCGGGCGTCGAATGCGGCACCACCACCGCCACCAGCGATGTACCCTACGAAGCGATTATCGAAGCTGCTGAAAAGTCCGGCTGCGACCTGATCTTCATGGCCTCGCACGGCCGCCGCGGCATCAGTGGTTTCCTGCTTGGCAGCGAAACCAACAAGGTACTGACCCACTCCAAAGTGCCGGTGCTGGTTTACCGCTAAGGTAGTTCCGATTTAAGGCGCGCATTGTCGCCCCCGCGGAGTGGCAATCCGCGAAGTCTGTGCCATCAGAATGACGCTCGAGTGACAGGCGACGCATGAACTGGGCAATGCGCCGCCTGATTCAGCGGACGCTTGCCTTACTTTGCAATGTCGAGCAGTTCGACTTCAAAAACCAGTGTCGAATTAGGCGGAATACCCGCTACACCCCGGCTACCGTAAGCCAGGTTGGGCGGACAAACAAGCTTGGCCTTGCCACCGACCTTGATCTTTTGCATACCTTCGGTCCAGCACGGAATCACGCGGTTGAGCGGAAACCTGGCCGGTTCATTGCGACGGTAGGAACTGTCGAATTCCTGACCATTGGTCAGCGTGCCGCGATAATGCACTTTGACCGTATCGCTGGCATTGGGGCTGGCGCCGCCGCCTTCCTTGAGGATCGTGATGCTGATTCCGGAGGCGGTCACCTCCTCCTTCCGTTCGGCAGCCGCCGCCTGAAAAGAGAGGGCAAGAAGGAGCGCGGCGCTGGCGATAAAGCGTTTCTGCATGTTGGGAGCCTGGTTGCGGTTGGAAATAGATTGAGGGCGCACGTTAACGGGAAGTTGTTTCGGAGGCAATCGGGTGGAATCGGCTGAAGCCGACAAATGGGGGCCAGCTTTGCGCCCAAACGAGCGCCCCACGCCAAGTACGGCGCTCGTTTAAACGCAACAGACAATCAACACCATGGCCGTCATCAGCGCGCCGCGCAGCGCTCCTGACCCGACTGAATTCGGCAGAGCACTTCACCACTGGTTGTATCGACAAAATCGACTTCCTCAAGCCTGCCAACCAGATAGCGCTTCTTCAGCGTGAAATCGGTCGGACGGCTATAGATCGCCTTCCAGAACGTCGTGCTTTCGCTGATCACCGGTTCGACCAGGCGCGCCTTGGCGCGCAGGCCAACATGCCCGGCGACGGCAGCCGGCAGGTTGGCTGAAAAGCCGGAGTCATCATCGACCTTGCGCGGGTAGAAATCGTAGAGGTTCTCGAAGGCCAGGAAATAGTCGTAGCGCCAACTGATTTTCATTTGCTGCGGCGTGCCGATCTTGTCCTCGGCGACATATTCCCCGCGCTCATCAGCCACGGACTGCAGCGGCAGGAATTTGAAGCGGTAATAGTCTTCGACCGCGGGGTCGGCCAGCGGCTGCCAGCTCCATCCTTCGGCAAGCTGGTTGAAGGACATGCGGTAGAGGACGTCCAGCCGTTCGTCCGCCTCGTTGACCTCAAGGCTACCGGGTGCCGACAAATCAACATCGACTTCGACGATTTGCCCGACTTTGGCCTTGATACCGTCTGCCGGCAATTTGGCGATGGCAACATACTGCCGCTCGGCCGTTTCAGCCGCCTGGACAGCACCCAAAAAGGCGGCGACCGAAGCCGCCGTGAAGATATATCTGAGGAAAAACATGTCGACTTGGAACGCTTCCCATGAAACATCAAGTCGTTTAAATGATCCGCTTCGGCGAGCCGCTCGCCCATGATCTGCATCAACAATTCCTGATGCAGTTCAGACCTGTGTCTGGGTGACCGCCTTGCGAAAACGGAGCAGCGCCACGACAAAGAAGCAGGCCCCCACGCCGGTCATGGCCAGCAGATCGCGCCAGATGACTTCCAGCCCTGCGCCACGATAGAGGATAGCCTGGGCCAGACGAACGAAATAGGTGGTCGGCGCAGCGAGCATGATGTTCTGGATGATCGGCGGCATGCTTTCGCGCGGTGAAACGCCGCCAGACAGCATCAGCAGCGGAATGATGCAGAGGATGACGAGCAGCCCCAGTTGCGGCATCGAGCGGGCCAGCGTGCCGAGGAAGATGCCGATCGATGCGGCAGCGAACAGGTAGCAGGCGGCAGCCGCCAGAAATAGTGGCACTGAGCCGGCAATCGGTACCTTGAGGACGTACTGGACCATCACCGTCAGTGCAAAGGTGACGCCGACCAGCACGGCCAGCCCGTTGGCCCAGATCTTCGCCAGCATGATCTCGACCGGCGACAAGGGCATGACCAGCAGGTGCTCGATGGTGCCGTGCTCGCGCTCGCGGATGAAAGCAGCACCGACCAGGATGATGGTCAGCATGGTGACGTTGTTGATCACCTCCATGACACCGCCGAACCAGACGCCGATCAGGTTGGGATTGAAACGCACGCGGGTCGCCAGCCTGATCGGCGTTTCGGCGCTGTCGCGTCGGCCGGTCAGGTATTCATTGACCTCGCCGAGCGCGATGCTCTTGATGTAGGTGGCGCCGATGAAGGCCTGACTCATGATCGTGGCGTCGATATTGAGTTGTACATCCGGTTTGCGCCCGGCCTGCACGTCGTGCTGGAAATTGGACGGAATGACCAGCGTGAAGTTGTAGCGCCCGGAATCCATGGCCCGATCCAGTTCGACCAGCGTCGTCTGGGCCGGCGGGCGGAAATACGGCGGGTAAAAAGCATCGACGATGCGCCGGGACAGCGGCGAATGATCTTCATCGACGATGGCGATGGGCGCATTGCGCAACTCCTGCGAGGCGCCGGTCGCGGCCGTGTAGATGGCCCCGGAAAAAGCCCAGCAGATCAGGATCAGCAAAACCTTGTCGGCACGCAGGCTCTTCAGTTCCTTGATCCCCAGTTGATAGATGTTGGCGAGGCGCACGGCTATTTCTCCTGCTTTTTGAGCAAGGCGACCGAGATCAGCGTCAGCACCGGGATGAAGATGGCCAGCGCCATGAATTGCGGCAGCAGGTCGGCAAAACCGAGCGCCTTGGTGAAGGTGCCGCGGCTGATGATCAGGAAATAGCTGGCCGGGAAGAACTGGCCGATCCAGTAGCTGACGCCTTCGAGGGCCCCGACCGGCGTTGTCAGTCCGGAAAAGCTGACGGTCGGCAATATGGTCAGGATCGCCGTCCCAAACAGCGCAGCAATCTGCGTACTGGTGAAGGTGGAGATCAGCAGGCCAAAGCCGGTGGTGGCGATGACGTAGAGAAAGGCCCCGAAGCTCAAGGCGAGCAGGCTGCCCTTGATCGGCACATGGAACATGATCTGCGACTGGATGACGAGCAGCACGAAACTGATCAGGGCGACGACGATGTAGGGCAACTGTTTGCCAAGCAGGAATTCGAGGCGCGTCACCGGCGTGACGTAGAGATTGGTGATCGAGCCGAGTTCCTTCTCGCGCACGACGCCGAGCGCCATCAGGATGGCCGGAATGAAGATGAGCAGGATGGGAATGACCGCCGGCACCATGGCGTAGATGCTCTTGACGTCCTGGTTATAGCGGAATCGCGAGACGATATTGACCGGATAGCTGCTAGTCTGGCCCGTCGCCTCCTGGACGATCTGCTGCACGTAATCGAGATGCAGGCCCTGGATATAGCCGCGCACCGTTTCACCGCGATAGGGCATGGCACCGTCGATCCAGACGCCGACTTCCGGCCAGTGGCTGCGCCGCAGGTCACGGCCGAAACTGGCCGGAATATCGATGGCCAGCGATAACTCGCCGTTACGCATGCGGCGCTCGAGATCGGCATCGTCGAGTATGGGCGGCTGCTCGATGAAATAGCGGGAACCAGCGATATTCTGGATGTAGGCCCGGCTCTCTGGTGACTGGTCGCGGTCGAGCACGCCAAAGCGGAGCCCTTCGACATCGAGCGAAATACCAAAGCCGAGCACGAACATCAAGAGCACCGAACCGAGTAGCGCGAAAGCCAGGCGAATCGGATCACGGCGCAATTCCAGCGATTCGCGGTAGGCGTAGCCGAGCAGGCGGCGCGGGCTGAAGGCGCTCGGCCGCTGATTACTGGCGCCGTTGGTGCGATCAGGCGTTTCAGCCTCGGCCGCTTCGGTTTTGGGCACCTTTTCCGGGCTGCTCACGGCAGCCTGGCCGGCAATGCCCGTCGCCTCTTCCAGATAGCTGATGAACGCCGCCTCCAACGTCGGCTCGCCTCGTGTCTTGCACAAGCCGGCTGGCGTATCGCTGGCCAGCACCTTGCCGGCATGCATCAGCGAAATCCGATCGCAGCGCTCGGCCTCGTTCATGAAGTGGGTCGAAATGAAGATGGTCACGCCTTGCTGGCGCGACAACTCAACCAGCAACGCCCAGAATTCGTCGCGCGCTACCGGGTCCACACCTGAAGTCGGCTCGTCGAGGATCAGCAGCTTCGGCTCGTGGACCACGGCCACAGCCAGTGACAGGCGCTGGCGGATACCGAGCGGCAATTCGGCCGCCGCCTTGTCGGCATAAGGCTCCAGGCCGAAACGGGCCATCAGTTCGGCGATACGTGGCCCTCGCCGATCATCCGACAGGTTGAAAAGTCGGGCGTGCAGATCGAGGTTGGCACGCACCGTCAGCTCGCCGTACAGCGAGAAGGTTTGAGACATGTAGCCGACCTGTTTGCGCGTCTCCAGATCGCGGGCGTCGAGCACCTTGCCGAACAGCTTGGCGACGCCCTCGGTTGGCGGCAACAGACCAGTCAACATCTTCATCGTCGTCGTCTTGCCGCAGCCATTGGAGCCGAGAAAGCCGAAAATTTCGCCAGGTTCGATCTTGAAACTGACGCGGTCGACGGCCGTAAAGTCGCCAAACCGCTGCGACAGCCCATCTGCCTCTATGGCAAAGGTGCCGCCATCGTCGACACGCGGCGGAATCACCAGCGCATGGTGAGCCTGCCGACGTTCCTCAGGCAGCAACTGAATGAAGGCGCCATCCAGAGTCTCCTGCCCGGTCTGTTTCCGAAGTTCGGCCGGCGTACCGGTGCCGATCACCTTGCCGTCGTCCATCGCCACCAGCCAGTCGAAACGCTCGGCCTCTTCCATGTAGGCCGTTGCCACCAGCACGCTCATGCCGGGCCGCCGGGCGCGGATGCTGTCGATCAGTTCCCAGAACTGGCGCCGCGACAGCGGATCGACGCCGGTTGTCGGCTCGTCAAGAATGAGCAGGTCGGGGTCATGGATCAATGCGCAACACAGGCCGAGCTTCTGCTTCATGCCGCCTGACAGCTTGGCCGCCGGCCGATCGCGGAAAGGGGCAAGGCCGGTGCTGGTCAGCAGTTCATTGATGCGCTGCTCGCGCTCTCGTTTGCCCTGCCCGAACAGCCGGCCGAAGAAATCGACATTCTCGAAAACCGACAGCGTCGGGTACAGATTCTTGCCCAGTCCCTGCGGCATGTAGGCAATGCGCGGCTGGGCCATGGCACGAAAATGGCGGTCGCCGATATCGCCGCCCAGCACCTCAACCTTGCCCGTCTGAATCTGTCGTGCCCCGGAGACCAACGCCAGCAGCGATGACTTGCCGACGCCATCCGGCCCGATCAACCCGACCATACAACCGGCCGGCAGCTCAATATCAACCCCCTCCAGCGCCACCACAGCGCCGTAGCGATGGCTGACTGCGGATAACTTCGCGACCGGCACGCGGTCCATGGTGGCTTACTTTCCGTTGATCTGCAGGTTGGCTGGCCAGGGCGCATTGGCGTCGAGCCGGACATAGGCGACGCCCGGCATGCCGCCCTTGGCCAGGTCACGGTGCGCCGCCAGCCAGGCCGGATCGGCCTTGACCTTGATGCGGAACATCAGCTTTTCGCGTTCGGTGCGGGTTTCCACCTCGCGCGGCGTGAATTGCGCCTTTGGCGCGACAAAACTGACCGTCGCCGGGATCGGCTGTCCCGGCAAGGCGTCGAGCAGAATGCGCGCCTCGCCATGCAAGGCGACCTGCCCGGCCTTGTCGGTTGGCAGGTAGATGGTCATGAACATATCGTCCAGATTGAGCAAGGTCAGCGCCTTGCCGCCTGCAGCCAGCACCTCGCCCGGCTCGGCCAGCCGGTAAAGTACGCGGCCGGCAATCGGCGCCTTCAACGAGGTATCGTTCAGCGTCACCCGCAGGCTATCGGCCTTGGCCTCGGCGGCAGCCACACCGGCGTCGGCCCCGCTCACCTTGCTACGTGCCTGCGCCATACCGGCCATCGCCCCATCCATGCCGGTCTGATCGGTATCCAGCTTGTTGCGACTGATAAAGCCCTTGCCGACCAGTTCCTCGGAACGCTTCAGCGTCTTGCCGGCCAGCGCCACGTCGGACTGCGACTTGCGCACTCCGGCCCGTGTCTCATCGACGGCCCGCTGCGCCTGCTGCACCTGCGCCTCAGCCGCCTGCAACTGGGCCCGCAAATCATCAGCATCGAGCCGGGCAACCACCGCCCCCGCCTCAACCCAATCCCCCTCGTGCGGCCCGAGTTCGCTCAGGCGCCCGGCCACCTTCGTTGCCACATCGACCTCGATTGCCTCCAGCCTACCGTTGCCGGCAGCGAGGCCGGCTGGCAAGCCCACCGCACGATGTTGGTAGAGGTAAAACCCGGTTGCTGCGGTCGCTGATAAAAACAGGGCAAAAACCAAAAATTTGCCAACTCTGGAACGGTTCATGAGACACCCAATTGATTACTGACCATAGAGTCATTAGCTGTTTGAATTATAGCCTTCGATGCAATATCCGCCCACTACGGATCTCGGAAATGGCGGTACTTTTCTCAACCTATTACTCAAAATCGATTTCTAAATCTTAAACAACTTGGTAGTCAAATCATTGCCCCCCATACCTGAGGCGACACCGGGAACGTTGCACAGAGATCCGTAGAACTCTGTTCAGAATTGCAGACTCCTGTGATTTCAAAATGAGTCGTCGTGAAATATGAATATCTAAATATTTCAAATGCCATTCAAAAAATTGCCATTTCAAATATTTTACCAACCACAGAATGCAGCCAATCTCTTGCCGGCAGTGAACGATGTCTAGTGTGCTAACCTCCTCTAGTTTTTTCTTATATTCCCCTTGCACCATAGCTTTCCGAGCCGCTACGACATGTCCCATCCCGCTGAAACAGCTTATCTGGGCCTCGCCCCTTTCCTGCGACTGAGCATTGGAGGAGAAGATCTCCGGCCAATTGCTCAAGCCTTGCTGGAAAAAGCGGGACAGGATGAGGAAAATGCCCATCTGTGGATGAATCTATCCACGGCATTTTTCTGCATCGGCCAAAGGGAACATGGCTTGTTGATTCAGGAACAGGCCCTGTGCATGCAGCGCTCGTACCGGATTGCCGCGGCCACGCAGCCTGCCCGCTTTCGCCTGCTGGTCCTGATGGTGGCGGGAGACATCTCTGAAAACACCCCTATCGATTGCCTGCTTGAAGGCAGCGACATCGATCTACTTTATTACTTCGCTACGGCAGATGCCCCACTGCCAGCCAACCTTCCCGAGCATGACATGCTGCTGGTTGCCATCTGCGATGCAGAGGCGAACCATTCGACCCTGAAGGCACTCGCCCCGCTGCTGAGTGATTGGTCCAAGCCGGTCATCAACGCACCACAACACATTTTCAACACCGGACGCGACACAGCCAGCGCGCTGTTGCAGCAGGTAGATGGCCTGCTCATGCCGCCGACTCGCCAGATTGACCGCGAAATACTGCAGGCCATTATTCGCGGAGAAGTGCTGATCAATGATGTCTTTGATGGCTGCAAATTCCCGATTATCCTGCGTCCGGTCGGCTCGCATGCAGGACGTGACCTGGACAAAGTCGATGATCTTCAGGGCATCACTGACTATTTAGCCAAGGTCGATGAGTCGACCTTTTTCCTGTCACGCTTCATCGACTACAGCGGCGATGACGGGCTGTTTCGCAAATTCCGCATTGCCTTGATTGCCGGCCAGCCCTTTGCCTGCCACGAGGGCATTTCGGCGCACTGGATGATTCATTATCTGAATGCCGGGATGTATGAAAATGCTGAAAAGCGCGCTGAAGAGGCGCGCTTTATGGACAATTTCGCGGAATTCGCCGAGCACCACAAAGCGGCTTTGGCAGCCATTTATCAGCGGTCGAAACTGGACTACATCTGCATCGACTGTGCCGAAACCCGGAATGGCGAATTGCTGATCTTTGAAATTGACCACGCCATGGTAGTGCACGCGATGGACCCGGAAGACATCTTCCCCTACAAACAAGTCCATATGCGCAAGGTCAGGCAGGCTTTTGAAGACTTTCTATTCAGCCTGACAACAGAGACCGCCAAATGAGCCTGCTACACTCAAACCTGCTGAATGGCCTGAACTTTTCCGGTGGGCCGGGCGTACTGCCGGAAAGCGTGTTGCAACAGGTGCAAGACTCCATCCTGGCCGTTCCTGAGGTCGGGCTGTCGATTCTTGGCATCAGCCATCGCTCGGACTGGTTTGCTACCGTGGTGGCCGAACTGGAAGACAACGTTCGGCAGTTACTTAAGCTGCCGAAAAATTATCACGTGCTATTCCTTCAAGGTGGCGCGACACAGCAATTTTCCATGCTGCCGATGGCCCTTCTGGCCGGCAAGACACACCCGGCAGAATACCTGCACACTGGCTACTGGAGCGGCAAGGCACTGCCCGAAGCCCGACGCGAAGGCCCGGTACGCGTCGTATGGAGCGGCGAATCCTGCGGCTTTGGGCGCCTGCCTGCTGACGAGGAACTGGATTTCCACGCCGATGCGCCGTACATCCATTACGTTTCGAACGAGACTGTTGAAGGGCTGCAGTTTCATCGGGTTCTCGGACGCGACGACGTGCCGCGCATCTGCGACATGTCTTCCGACTTTCTCTCAGCCCCCGGCGACTTCGAACGCTTTTCGATGATCTATGCCCATGCGCAAAAGAATATCGGGCCAGCCGGCGTCACCGTGGTGGTCGTCAAGGAAGAACTGCTCAAGGACACCCCGGATAACCTGCCCGGCTTTCTCGACTACCGCACCCAGATTGAAACCCATTCGATCTACAACACGCCGCCCGTGTTTTCCATCTACGTCGTCCTGCTGGTAACCCGCTGGCTACGCGACCAGATTGGCGGCCTGGCCGCCATGGATGCCATCAACACGCGCAAGGCCGAGACCTTGTATCAAGCCCTGGACGAAAGCAACGGCTTTTACGCCGGAAAAGCTGCCCGCGCCGACCGTTCCAAAATGAATGTTTCCTTCAACCTGCCGACTCCGGCGCTGGAGGCGGAATTTATCGCCAGCGCATTGGCCGCCGGATTTTCTGGTCTGGCCGGGCATCGCAGCATCGGCGGCATTCGAGCCTCACTCTATAACGGGCTTGAGTTATCAGCCGTCGAGAAACTGGCTGATTTCATGGCGAACTTCCGATCACATCACCTGCCGTTGGTGGCAGGTGTAGGAAAAGGAAATCATTAACCCGCTGCTGTACGCGACGCCTGCACCCAAGTGGCTAGTGACGGCTGCTGCAAGAGTCGAGTCAGCAGATCGAACGCTGCATCAAGGTGGAGAGCGGCTGCGACGCAGAACCCTTCGCCCAGCTCGAACTGCTCACCACGCACGCAGAGTACGAAAGCCGGTGGTGGTTCGGCATTTTCGGTCTGCACATAAACCTGCAGCACTGCTTCCGGCGGGAGTTCATGCGTGGTGTATGCATTGCCGGTGGCCGGCACGATGCGTTGAAAGGTGTAGGGCGCCGGGGTGTTGGCGCCGGCGTCGATAAACAGGGCGAGTTGGCGCCCCTGCAAATCGAGCGCGTGTTCGATTTGCAGTTGGAAGTCTTCGATGAGTTCGACCCTTTCGCCCAGTCCTTCATGGTCGAGCCATTTTTCCAACCGACCGCAGAGCTCAGGGCCGATCGCGTCGTCGCCGCGGCTGGGATTACCGACCGCGAAAACGACAACTGGGCGAATCATGCGCGGCTCAGCGAATGGACAATCTGACCTTCCGGATCGACCAGCTCAACTTCGAGCGGCATCTTGCCGAGCGCATGCGTCGCGCAGGAGAGGCACGGATCGAAGGCGCGGATGGCGACCTCGATATGGTTGAGCAAGCCTTCCGTCACTTCTCGCCCATGCAGGTAGCGCCGTGCCACGTGGCGGATGGCCTCGTTCATCGCCTGGTTGTTGTTGGTCGTCGACACGATCAGGTTGGCCATCGTGATCAGGTCGTTTTCATCGACGCGATAGTGGTGGAACAGCGTGCCGCGCGGTGCCTCGATGACGCCAACGCCCTCCATCTGGCGCTCGCCTTCGACCATCAGGTTATCCGACAGCAAGTCGTCGTCATGCAGCAGTTCCTTGATCACTTCGGCGGCGTGCAGCATCTCGATCATCCGCGTCCAGTGATAAGCCAGCGGAGCGTGCAGCGGCGAGCCGCCGGCGTAATCGACGAATTCCTTGCGCTCGTGCTCAGCGAACGGCGTCGAGATCTGGTTGCAGTTCTGCACGCGGGCCAGCGGGCCGACCTTGTACCAGCCATGTTCCTTGCCGATGGACTTGAAGAACGGGAACTTCATGTAGCTCCACGGCCGTACTTCTTCCTCGATGTACTTGTCGTACTGCTGGTAGTCGACACCGTCGAAGATGATCTTGCCGTTGTCGTCACGCGCCCGCAGCGTGCCGTGATAGAAGTCGAGGTCGCCGTTGTGGCCGACGATGGACATGAAATTGGAGCGGAAGATGCCGAAACTGTTGTACAGCCCGGGGTCTTGCGTATGCACCTTCTGGATCAGATGCACCGCATCGCGCGACCACTGGACGATGTGATAGATGTCCTTCAACAGTTCGTCGCGCTCGGCAATGGTCAGCGACTTGTTGACGCCGCCCGGCACCGCCCCGGTGCCATGCACCCGCTTGCCCGCCGTGACACGGATCACCTCCTGGCCGAACTTGCGCAGCAGCACGCCGCGCTTGGCCGTTTCCGGATGCGCGGCGGCGACGCCGACGATGTTGCGCTTGGTCACATCGCTATCGAAACCGAACAGCAAATCCGGCGAGCACAGGTGAAAAAAGTGCAAGGCATGCGACTGCAGCATCTGGCCGTAATGCATCAGCCGGCGCAGCTTTTCGGCCGCCGGCGTCAGCTTCTTGGCGCCGACGATGATGTCGAGCGCCTTGGAAGCGGCCAGATGGTGCGACACCGGGCAGATGCCGCACAGGCGCTGGACCATGACCGGCACTTCCCAATAGGGCCGGCCCTGAATGAACTTCTCGAAGCCGCGGAATTCGACGATATGCAGGCGAACCTGATGCACCTTATTCTGATCGTCAAGCAGGATGGTGACCTTGCCATGGCCCTCGACACGGGATACCGGGTCGATCGCCACACGGCGCAGGGTTTCGGGATGTTGGGCGGTTTCCAGTTGGTAGGTCATAGCGCCACCTCAGTCATAATGCATTAAGCCATGGCCCAATTCGGGCTCTTTACCAGCGAGAAGGTCTGTCAGCACCTTCCAGATTGCGTCCGCCGAGGGCGGGCAACCGGGCATGAAGTAATCGACCTTGACCACCTCATGGATCGGATGCACCTGGTTGAGCGGCAGCGGCAGTTCCGGATCATTCGGGATCATGCCGTTGGCCAGCCCCGGACTGGTGTGATAGACCTCCTCGAGGATGGTCGTCAGCGGCAGATGATTGCGTTGCGCCGGCAGGCCACCATTGATGGCGCAGGCGCCCATGGCGATCAGGATCTTGCAGTTCTTGCGGAACTCGCGCAGGACATGGACGTTCTCGGCATTGCACAGGCCGCCCTCGATGATGCCGATGTCGCAATCCGGGCTGCACGTCTTGATATCGGTCAGTGGCGAACGGTCGAACTCGATGTGCTCAAGCAGCGTGAACAAACGCTCATCGATGTCGAGGAAAGACATGTGGCAGCCGAAACAGCCGGCCAGCGAGGTCGTGGCTACCTTGAGCTTCTTCTTGGCGGTCATGTCAGCGCCCCTCCGTACTATCGGCAGTTTCCGAAATCGGTGCCTTGTCGAACTTGCGCTCGCCGATCGGCACGGCAAAGCCCTGGCGCTTTTTCAGGATCACGCCAACCGGGCAGACCTGCGCCGCCTTGTCATCGAGCGTGAAGTCGGTATCGCCCAGCTGGCCGGATTTGGCATTGACGATCAGATGCGTCTTGATGCCCCGACCCGATAGTGCAAAAACGTTCTTGCCATCGACATCGCGGCTGGCCCGCACGCACAGCGAACAGAGAATGCAGCGGTTGAAGTCGAGCAGCACTTCGGGATGCGAGGCATCGACCGCCCGATTCGGGAAGAAGTGATCGTAATGCGGCGACATCATGCCGAGATGGTAGGCCGTGGCCTGCAACTGGCAGTTGCCGCTCTTCTCGCACGACGGGCAGAAATGGTTGCCCTCGACAAACAGCATTTGGGTCAGCGCCCGGCGTTCGGCATTGATTTCCTCGGTTTCGCTCTCGACGATCATGCCGGCCGAGGCGCGCATCGTGCACGAGGCGGTATGCCGGCCATTGACCTTGACCGTACACAGCTTGCACGAGCCATGCGGCTTGAACTCCGGGTGGTAGCACAGGTGCGGAATGAACACTCCGGCTGCGCTGGCCGCCTGGATGATGGTCTGTCCCTCGACAAAAGGAATGGTCTTGCCATCAAGCGTAAAGGTATGGCTCATGATTGACCTCCATGTTCTGTCGCCAGATGGGCGCCGGCATCATCGCGCCCGGTCATCTGTCGGGCCGATGACAGCGCTCGGTCGAGATCAAAGGCAGGTGTGAAATCCTTTTGCGCCATGCGTCGCTCGTAGGCCGGACGGAAGCGTTCGATCGTGTCGAGCACCGGGTTGCAGGCCGTATGGCCCAGTCCGCAATGGCTCATCGATTGCAGCAACTGGTTGAGCTTCTCGATTTCGGCAAAGTCGTAGGGCGAACCGACGCCATTGTGCAGTTTGTCCATCAGGTTCTTGAGCAACGAGGTTCCGACCCGGCACGGTGTGCAGAAACCGCAGCTTTCGTGCTGGAAGAAATGCACGTAGTTGCGCGCCACCTCGAACATGTCGCGAGTGTTGTTGAATACGGTGAAAGCGCCGGCCGTGGGGATATCCTCAAAACCGATGATACGGTCGAATTCCTGCTCTGCAATACAGATACCGGATGGCCCGCTGACCTGCACGGCCTGCGTATCCCTGGCCCCGCAATCCTCCAGCACCTGTCGGACACTGACGCCGAACGGGTATTCGTAAATGCCCGGCCGCTCGCAATCGCCGGAGACCGAAAGCAGCTTGGTGCCGGCCGAATGCTTGGTGCCGATGGCGGCATACCAGTCACCGCCATTCAACGCGATCAGCGCTGCTGCGGCAAAGGTTTCAACGTTATTGACGATGGTCGGCTGGTCCAGATAGCCGTTGGTGACCGGGAAAGGCGGCCGGTTGCGCGGGGTGCCGCGCTTGCCTTCGAGCGACTCGATCAGCGCCGACTCTTCGCCGCAGACATAGGCGCCGGCCCCGACATGAATCTCGATATCAAAATCCGCCCCCGGCAGGCCGAGAATATCCTTGCCCAACAGCTTTTCGCGCCGGCGATGGGCCAGCACGGCATTCAGGTGGTCGAGCATGTAACGGTATTCGCCGCGCAGATAGACAAAACCGCGGGTCGCGCCGACCGCATAAGCCGCCACCGTCATGCCCTCGAAAACCAGGTCCGGGTTCCTGGACAGTAAAACGCGATCCTTGAAAGTACCCGGTTCGCCTTCATCCGCGTTGCAGACCACGATGCGCTGGGCGCCCGCCTTGAGCGGGGCATTGCGGCAGGCCTCCCATTTGAGGCCGGTGGTGAAACCGGCACCGCCACGGCCACGCAGGTTGGCCCGCTTGATTTCGTCCAGCGTGGCACCCGGTCCGCCGATGCCGCTGGGCAGGCCTTCGCGCCAGGAACGCATGTTCGATGAATTGAGACCATCGCTCGGTGCCCGCGCCCGGGCTGCCAGCAGTGCCTCACCGGGTTTGAAATCGGCATTGAGCAGGATATCGGCCCGGCGGATATTGTCTTCGGTCTTGAAATAGGCCGGCGGCCATTCGGCCAGCGGCACCTTGCCGCGAATCAGTTCGGCGATTTCGTCGATGCGTTCCGCTGTCAATCCGGCAATGGCGTAGTTATTGATCAGCAGCGCCGGCCCCTGATCACACATGCCGGTACAGGCCGTCTGCGCCACGCTGACCAGACCATCCTCAGAAACCTTGCCACGCTCGACCCACAGGCTGTTGCACAGGCGATCCATCATCGCCTTGCTGCCCAGCATGCGATCGGTGATGTTGTCCGAAAATAGCACCCGGTATTTGCCGCGTGGCTCGGTATAGAAAAAGGAATAAAAGCCGGCGACGCCCTCGATCTTGGTCCGTGGAACACCGAGCGTGACCTGCATGCGGTCGATGGCTTCGGGCGAAATCCAGTCACAAACCTCCTGAACCTCGCGCAATATCTGCACCATACAGGTGGGATCCCGGTGATAACGGGCGACAACGCGGTCGACAACACCAGCCACCGCCTCGGCATGCATATCGTTCAGAGCCACGACAACCCCCTGCGGAATACTTATGACAGGAGAAAGCGTAGCACTATCGTGTTTCAGTTTGTTGTCTCAGGTCAAAGAGCAGTGACGAAGCGGCCTCCAAAAAAGCAACACCGGCCCTCTCGACCAGGAAGAATTGCGGCCCCGTCATTTTTTAGATGTGCAACAATAATGCTGCACCACAGCATTATTTAATAATTGCTCTAAAAACGGTAACAATGCCGCAGCACTATCCCGACTTGAAGACCGCATAACTAAAGGAAGAACAGCATGAACGACACCGTCCAAAATCATCTCCCGCTGGCTGGAAAAAAAGGCCTGGTGACCGGTATTGCCAACGACAAGTCGATTGCCTTTGCCGTCGCCAAGGCCATCGTCGCACTCGGTGGCGAAGTCGCCCTGACCTACCAGAATGACAAGACCGCCAAATACACGCAGCCGCTGGCCGAGTCCATTGGTGCCAAACTTTTCGAAAAGCTCGACGTTTCCGAACCGGGCAGCCTGGAAGCCGTCATCGCCAAGTGCGGCGAAGTGTTTGGCGAACTCGATTTCGCCATTCATTCGATGGCTTTTTGCAATGCCGATGACCTGCACGGTCGCGTTATCGATACGACCGAAGAAGGCTTCGACTCGGCGATGAACGTTTCCTGCCACAGCTTCCTGCGCATGGCCAAGCTGCTGGAGCCGCTGATGGCCCACGGCGGTTCGTTGATCACCATGTCCTACCTCGGTGCCGAGCGCGTCGTCCGTAACTATGGCGTGATGGGCATCATCAAGGCCGCGCTCGAGTCCGCCGTCCGCTACATGGCCTACGACCTCGGCCCCAAGGGCATCCGCGTCTTCGCCGTGTCGCCCGGCCCGATCATGACCCGCGCGGCTTCCGGCATCGCCAACTTCAATACCCTGCTGGAAAAAGACGCCGAGAAGGCCCCGCTCGGCCGCACCGTGACCATCGAGGAAGTCGGCGCCCTGACCGCCTTCCTGTGCACTTCCGGCTCGTCCGGCATGACCGGCCAGACGATCTACGTCGACGCCGGTTCGCACATCGTCGCCTAAGACAAATCCGGCCGCTTCATTGCGGCCAACCGGCAAAACGGGCTAAATCCATGTTGGCGGGAACTCTTCCCGCCAACATGTAGCCATTTCGGAGACCATCATGGCCGAAGCTGACGGATTACTCCCCGATCCAGTACCCGACCACCCATTATTGCGAGGCCGTCGCGAGATCGGCCGCGGTGAAAGCACCATCGTGCTTGAAGCCGATACGGTCGATGGCCAGGAACGTGTCTACAAGGTCCTTTCCTCACCGACCGACTACGCCTACTACACGGCCGAAGACCGACCGACCGGCAACCACTTTCCGGTGGTTTACGCCGACCACGGCACGGCCGGCCGTTCCAGTCGCGGCTTTCCCTTTCACATTGTCGAGGTCGAGCGACTTTATCCGCTCCCCGGCACCGGCGAGGCGGTCGAAGTCGCGACCAAGCTATCCACCTCCTATTTCGACGCCTGCATGATGTGGCGCAATCTGGCGCAGGACATGGGGCGCATCGCACTGCATCACTTGACGGTGACACCAATGGGCTGGAGCGATGCCGTCCAGGAGTCGCTCAAGGCACTGGAAGTCTTTTCCGGCGAATACGGCGCCCTGCCGGACCTGATCAAAGCCGACAACCTGATGATGCGCAAGGATGGCACCCTGGTCTTTTCCGACCCGGTTTTCATGGAATGACACGATGACGATCAGCCAGGTCCAATACACCTCGCGCAAATTGGCCGAACAGTTGCGGGGCACCCCCTACATGGCGGTGATCTCGATCACCGACCCGACGACACCGGAAGCCAGGCTCGATCCGCTGTTCCGCCATGTCCTGCGCCTGTCCTTTTTCGATGCGGTGCCGGCCGACGAATTCATGCCGGCCTGCCCCGGCCTGTTCGATTACCACATGGCGGCGCAGATCAGCGCCTTCATCGAGGAACTCCATGCCGCACCGTTCGAGATATCGCTGATGGTGCATTGTGAATACGGTGTCAGCCGCTCGGCCGCCGTTGCGCTGTTTGCCGAGGCCCTGACCGGCGCCCCGCTGGAAGCCCGGGAATTCACCTACGAGGCCAACCAGTGGGTACTCGACCAGTTGCTACAGCGCCACCCCGGTCTGGACGTCGATATGCCCGCCCCGCTGATCAGCCGCGAGCGCCGCGCCGTGAGGCGATAGTGAATTGCCTCATCGCGGGAACACTACCGGCTACAGCCCAATATTGTTTGCTGCACCGCAGCAACCTATACTAGAACATCGCGTGACTCACTGGAGCAGGGATTCATGAACCACCAACCCGAACAACGCTATCTGGTTAACAAGACATTCGACGAAATCCGCATCGGCGACTCGGCCAGCCTCAAGCGGACATTGATGCCCGAAGACGTCAAGCTGTTCGCCATCCTGACCGGCGACCTGAACCCGGCGGTCGTCGATCCGACGTTTTCGGAAAGCGGCATGTTCCGCGAAGTCATCGCCCATGGCATGTGGAGTGGCTCGCTGATTTCAACCGTCCTCGGCACCCAGTTTCCCGGCCCCGGCACCATCCTGGTCGACCAGACACTGCATTTCGCCCGCCCGGTCACCATCGGCGACACGATTACAATTACCGTCACCGCCAAACAGAAATTCGATCACAACAAACACGTCATCTTCGACTGCGTGTGCACCAACCAGGAAGGCCTGCAGGTCGTGCGCGGCACCGCCGAAGTGCTGGCCCCGACCGAAAAGGTCTCCCGTCTGCAGGAAGTGCACATGCCGGAGATCCGCATCGACGACAAGCACGAGCGCTATATCCACCTGCTGGAACGCGTCAAAGGCCTGGAACCGATCCCGACCGCCGTCGCTCATCCGTGCGACCAGGAATCGCTGAAAGGCCCGGTCATGGCCTTCCAGGCCGGCATCATCGAGCCCATCCTAGTCGGCCCGGAGAACAAGATCCGCGCCGTCGCCGAGGAATTCGGCATCGACCTGCACGGCATCCGCATCGTTCACGCCGCACACAGCCATGATTCCGCCGCGCTGGCCGTTTCGCTGGTTCGCACCGGCGATGCCGAGGCCCTGATGAAGGGCAGCCTGCACACCGATGAGCTGATGGGCGAAGTCGTCGCCCGCGCCAACGGCCTGCGCACCAACCGCCGGATCAGCCACGTTTTCCTGATGGACGTGCCGACCTACCACCGCCCGCTGCTGATCACCGACGCCGCAATCAACATTGCGCCGACGCTGGAAGACAAGGTTGACATCATCCAGAACGCCATCGACCTCGCCCACATCATCGGCATCCCGGAACCCAAGGTGGCCATCCTGTCGGCGGTCGAAACGGTCAACCCGAAGATCCAGTCCACGCTCGATGCCGCCGCCCTGTGCAAGATGGCCGACCGTGGCCAGATCAAGGGCGGCATCCTCGATGGCCCGCTCGCCTTCGACAACGCCGTCTCCATCGTCGCCGCCAAGACCAAGGGCATCAAGTCGGCCGTCGCCGGCCATGCCGAAATCCTGGTCGTGCCCGATCTCGAATCCGGCAACATGATTGCCAAGCAGCTCGAATACCTGGCCAACGCGCTGACCGCCGGCATCGTGCTCGGTACCAAGGTACCCATCGTGCTGACCAGCCGCGCCGACAGCGCCGAAACCCGTACTGCATCGTGCGTCATTGCCGCACTGATCGCCCACCACAACCGCAAAACTGGAACTGTTTAAATGAAGCAAGGCATCCTGACGATCAATGCTGGATCGTCCTCCATCAAGTTCGCCCTCTTCCCGCTCGACCACCCAATTTCCCCGGAAGCCGAAGTCTCCGGCCAGATCGACGGCATCGGCGCCGAAACGACCAAGATGGTCGCCAAGAACAAGGCCGGTGATCGCATCGCCGATCAGGTGCTCGAAGGCGGCAAGGTCAGCCACGCCCAGGCCTTCGACGCGCTGCTCAAGTGGTTCACGGCCAGTCACGCCAACTGGCAGATCGTTGCCGTCGGCCATCGCGTCGTGCATGGCGGCGAGCGCTACTCCAAACCAACCCTGATCGACGACACCGTGCTTGGCCACCTGCAGAGCTTCATCCCGCTCGCGCCGCTGCATGAACCGCACAACGTCGCCGGCATCATCGCGCTGCAAGCCCTGCTGCCCAGCGTGCCGCAGATCGCCTGCTTCGACACCGCCTTCCACCGCAGCCAGCCGGAAGTCGCCCAGACCTTCGGCCTGCCGCGCAACATCACGGCCGAAGGCATCAAGCGCTACGGCTTCCACGGCCTGTCCTACGAGTACATCGCCCGCGCCCTGCCGCAGCATTCCGGCCGTGCTACCGGTCGTGTCGTCGTCGCCCACCTCGGCAACGGCGCCAGCATGGCCGCCATGGTCGACCGCAAGTGCGTCGCCACCACGCTCGGATTCTCGACCATCGATGGCTTGGTCATGGGGACCCGTTGCGGCAACCTCGATCCGGGCGTCATCCTGCACCTGATGGAAACCAAGAATCTGTCGGTCAAGGACATGACCAAAATGCTCTACAAGGAATCCGGCCTGCTCGGCGTCTCCGGCCTCAGCCAGGACATGCGCACCCTGCTCGCCAGCGACAAGCCGGAAGCCGGGGAAGCGGTCAATCTGTTCTGCTACCGAATCGCCCGCGAGCTCGGCTCACTGGCCGCCGCGGCCGGTGGTCTCGATGCCTTGGTGTTCACCGGCGGCATCGGCGAACACGCCGCCGAGGTTCGCCGCCGCGTCTGCCTGCAATCGGAGTGGCTGGGCATCCGGCTCAATCCGGAAGCCAATGCCCGTCACGAGCTGCGCATTTCGGCCGGCAACAGCAGCGTCGATGTGCTGGTCATCCCGACCAACGAAGAATGGATGATGGCGCACCACGCCCAGACTCTGCTCGCCCTCTGAGCCTCCCTGATGACCAAATCGCTCAGGCCTTGATGTGCATCCGGCTTGATTGACGAGTCGCCCCATCAGCCGCCCCCTTCGGGCGGCTGAAGCATTTCTGGAATGGTAAAAATCACACTGATGGCGCCCAAAGACGTATAAAGTCAAATTAATCGCTTTTTGGTCGCTTTTCCCATTTCATCGATGGCCCCATCGGGGCCTGACAAGGCTATGAAGTTCGACTCGATATCTCGCGGCAATCGGCTTTGGCTCGTCATTGGACTGACGCTGTTGCCGCTCTTCCTGTTGACCGTCAAGGACTACCTGAGCGAGCGCCAGAAAGCGCTCGAAAAAATCGAATTCGAGGCGCGCCTGACCCTCAAGGGCGCCGAATATGCCGAAGCAGCCAGCGTTCGGGAAATCGAAATCATCCTGAAAGCGATGGCCAGCGCCGACAACATGGCGACCCTCGACCCTGCGGACTGCGACGGCCTTGCCCGCCGGCTCAAAAGCGTACATGGCGACCTGCTCAATCTGGGGGCAGCCACCCCGAACGGTGACGTCTTCTGCAGCACCTCGCCAAGGACCAATGTCATCAGCGTCAAGGATCGGGCCTGGTTTGCCGAAGCACAGCAAAAACCGGGAATCACGCAAGGCCATTTCCAGGTCGGCCGAATTTCCGGCAAGCCGGGCATCACGTTTGGCTATTCTGTGCCCGGCGCAGACGGTGCTCCACGTACCATCCTGTTTGCTTCGACGAAAAATGGCTGGTTCGACCGCTTCACCAATGTCGCCGCACTGCCCGCCGGTTGGTCCTCGCAAATCCGGACTCGCGACGGAACAACCGTCTCGCGCTACCCCGATCCCGAATTGGGGCGCGACAAGGAATTGAGCCCTGAAAGCCGGCAACGCTTTATCGATGCCATTGCCGAGAAAAGAACGACGGTCGTCATGCGCGGCGTCGACGACCTTGAACGTATCTTCGTCATGGCGCCGCTGCATGTCGCCAACGACGATCTGATTCTGTCAGTCGGCATCCCCACGGCGAGCTCGCTGGATCTGGTGGAGCAGGAGTTCCGCCGCCGCCTGATCGTTCTGCTGCTGATTTCGCTGGCCTCGGTCGGCCTCGCTCGCCTGTTCCTGCACGAAATGCTCGATCGCAAATTTGGCGCAACGATCAAGGAATTAACACGACTGAAAAAGGCGCTCGACAACGTTCCAGCCTACATCTACCTGAAGGATGCCGCACACCACTACCACTACGCCAATGCCAAAACCCTGAGCCTGTTCGGGACCGATGCCGAGTCTCTGAAAGGCAAGGGCGACGAGCATTTCTTCCCGCCGGATACCGTTAACCGACTTCGTCAGGTGGACGCTCAGGTGCTGGCCGGCAAAAATACGGACGAAATCATCACGATCACCGATGAACATGGTCAGCGCGCCATCTACCACGAGATCAAAGCGCCGCTCTGGGAGCAGGACGAAAAAACGCCGTGGGGCCTGTGTGGCATCTCGATCGACATCACCCAGTACCGGCTAGCCGAGGAAGCCGTCGCCAGGCTGTCACGCGCCGTCGAACAAAGCCCGGAGAGCATCGTCTTCACCGACCTGGAGGGCAACATCGAGTATATCAACGCCGCCTTTCTGGCGATTACCGGCTATTTGCGCGAGGAAGTCATCGGCCGTAATCCGCGCATCCTGCAGTCGGGCAATACCCCCCGCGAACGTTACGACGAAATGTGGGCAACCCTGAAAGCAGGCAAGGTCTGGCGCGGCGAACTCATCAACAAGCGCAAGGATGGCAGCGAATATCTGGAACTGGCGACCATTTCGCCGATCCGCCAACCCGACGGGAAAATCAGCAATTACATCGCGATCAAGGCCGACATCACCGAGCAGCGGAAAAACCAGGAGGAGTTGGAGAAATACCGCACCGGCCTCGAAAGGCTGGTGCAACAGCGCACGCAGGAACTGGCCGTGGCCAAGGAAGCGGCGGAAGTGGCCAGCCGTGCCAAGAGTACTTTCCTGGCCAACATGAGCCATGAAATCCGCACCCCGATGAATGCCATCATGGGGCTTGGTTATCTGCTCGAACAATCCCCCCTGAATACCGAACAGCAGGACAAGGTGCGGAAGATCCATGGCGCCGCGAAACATCTGCTGAGCATCCTTAACGATGTGCTCGACCTGTCGAAGATCGAGGCCGGCAAGATGACGCTGGATCGCTGTGCCTACAGCCCGGCCGAGGAGTTGACGGCCGTGGCCAGCATGATCGGCGAGGATGCGCAGCACAAGGGACTGACCGTCATCACCGAGACGGACGAGCTGCCCCCCTTCACCATCGGCGATCCGACCCGTTTGCGCCAGGCCATACTCAATTTTGCCGGCAATGCCGTCAAATTCACCGAACACGGCAGCATCCGGCTACGCGGTGAGATCGCGGAAACGCAGCCCGACAACTACCTGCTGCGATTTTCCGTCACCGACACCGGCCCCGGCATTGCGCCTGAACTGCAGGCCCGACTGTTCACCGCCTTCGAACAGGCCGACAGCAGCTCGACCCGGCGCCTGGGCGGCACAGGCCTGGGGTTGGCCATTTCCCGTCATTTGTCACACCTGATGGGGGGCGATGCCGGCGTCGACAGCACCCTTGGGCAAGGCAGCACCTTCTGGCTGACCGTCCGCGTCGACAAGACGACCGAAACCCGTAACCCGGTGAACGCGACGGATAACGACGGCGAATCCTTGCGCCACGAACCGCCGTGGCGCGTCCTGGTGGTCGAGGATAGCGAGATCAACCGTGAGATCGTGGCCGAGATTCTGATGGAAGTCGGCATTGTGGTCGACACCGCCGAGGATGGTGTCAAGGCCGTTGAAAAAGCCGCGCAAACCCACTACAACCTGATCCTGATGGATATCCAGATGCCCAATATGGACGGTCTGGAAGCGACGCGCCAAATTCGCCGGCATGCCGTCAATCCCAATATACCGATCATCGCGCTGACCGCCAACGCGTTCGATTCAACGCGTCGAGAAACCCGGCTTGCCGGCATGAACGATTTTGTCACCAAGCCGATGGAGCCAGCCACGCTCTACACTGCCCTGCTCCGCTGGCTGCCGGCAGCCCGAACGCCTCAAGCCGCGGCCATCCCCGAGCAGGCGCTCAGCGATGCCGAGTTGACCGCGCAATTGCACACATTGACCGAGGCGCTCAGCACCGGAGATATCGCTGCCAATCATCGCTACCAGGTACTGCACCCCAACATTCGCCGACAAATGGCCAACAATGACCTGATCGAACTCGACCTGGCCATGGCGCGCTATGCTTATGACGATGCTCTGGCCATCCTTGAGCGCTGGCGTCACAATGCGCCGCCACCCCGTCCCGATAGCGAGACGAGGCAGGACGAGGCCACACACGAGTGAAGGGACAAGACGTCGTGAATCCAGACCAAAATTCCATCTACCCTGATCATCGGCTGCTCGGTCCCAACGGCGACAAGCCGCTGATCCTCGTCGTCGACGACACGCCGATCAATCTGGAAACATTGGCCGAGATGGTGCGCCATGCCGGCGCCAACGCCCGGGTCGCCAACTGCGGCGCGACCGCCTTGCGTTACGCGCGCCTCGAACCGCGCCCCGACCTCATTCTGCTCGATATCATGATGCCGGACATGGATGGCCATGCCGTCCTCGCCGAATTGCGCCGAATGCCGGAGACCCGGGATATTCCGGTCATTTTCGTCACCGCGCTCGATGACCAGTCCGAGGAGGAACGGGGTATCCGTGAAGGCGCGGCCGACTACGTCAGCAAGCCGGTCAAGATGTCGGTGCTGATTGCCCGCATCCGGGCGCATCTGGAAGTGCGCCGGGCGCAATGGCTGCTCGCCAACCAGAAAGCCTGGCTGGAACAGGAAGTGGAGCGGCGCATTGCCGAAAACACGCACCTGGATCGCCACCTGACGCTGGCCCTGGAGCGCAACGGCTTCGGCATCTGGGAACACGACCCTGTGCGTAACCGTAACCGCTGGAGCGAAGGTCTGCGTCAGATGCTCGGCTATGAGCAGGAACCGGAACAGTTGGCCGAGTCCATGAACCTGATCCATCCCGAGGATCGCCCGGCAGTCGAGGCGCAAGTCACCGCCAGTCTGCGGGATCGCAACAGCATCCTGATCGGCGAATTCCGCATTCGTCATCACGACGGTGGCTGGCGCTGGGTCGAATCCCGCGGCCGCATCGTCGAATTCGATGAGGCCGGCCAGCCGACCCTGATGATCGGCACGATGCTCGACATTACCGAACGCAAACTCGCCGAAGCCGAGCATCGCCTGGCCGACCTGGTGTTTACTGGTATCGGCGAGGGAATCTGTATCACCGATGCCAAGCGCAACATCCTCCGGATCAACGATGCCTTTTCCACGATCACCGGCTACCAGGCTGACGAGATCGTCGGCCAAAATCCGCGCCTGCTCAAATCCGGGGTGCATAGCCCGGCTTTCTATGCCGAGATCTGGAAAACCATCGATCAATACGGCAACTGGCAGGGCGAAATCACCAACCGCCACAAGGATGGCTCGCTGGTCACCGAATGGCTGTCCATCAGCAGCCTGCGCGATACGACAGGCACAGCATCCCACTACATCGGCATTTTCAGCGACCTGTCTGAACGACAGGCTGCCGCCGAACGCATCCAGTATCTGTCGAGTTACGACACCCTGACCGAACTGCCCAACCGGCACCTGTTCGATGACCGCCTGAACCAGGCCCTGCTGACGGCACGCCGCTTCGAGCGGGGTACGGCACTGATCCTGCTCGATCTGAACCGTTTTCGGCTGATCAACGATACCCTGGGCCCTCCGGCCGGCGACGAAATACTGGTCGAAGTCACCCGCCGCCTGAAGTTGCAGGTGCGCGAAGGTGACACCGTCGGTCGCCGGGCCGGCAACGAATTCGGTTTCGTGATGGCTAACCTGAGCCACGAGCGGGATGCGCTGGCCCTGGCCCAGCGCATGCTCGATGCCATCTCGGTGCCATTTTCGGTCGCAGGCCAGTCGGTGGCGATCACTGCCAGCATCGGCATCAGTGTCTTTCCCAAAAATGGTGAAAACGGCGAGGCGATGCTCAGGTCGGCCGATGCTGCCTTGCTGCGCGCCAAGCAGTCCGGGCGCAACACCTTCAGCTTCTATTCGCCGGAGATGGACGCCGATGCGGCGCGCCGCCTGTCCATCGAAAGCGCCTTGCGCGACGCGCTGGCCCGCGACGAGTTCTGCGTGCATTACCAGCCGCAGGTCAGTCTCGACAGCGGCCACATGATCGGCATGGAAGCACTGCTGCGCTGGAACTCGGCCCTGCTCGGCCCTATCTCGCCGGTTGAATTCATTCCCATTGCCGAGGAAACCGGGCTGATCATGCAGATCGGCGACTGGGTGCTACGTACGGCCTGTCACCAAACCAAAGCCTGGCTCGATCTCGGATTGCTGCCTTTACACGTCGCCGTCAACCTGTCGCCCCGCCAATTCCGTCAGGCCGACCTGCCGGCCCAGGTCGCCAATGCCCTGGCCGAAAGCGGCCTGCCGGCCGCGGCACTGGAACTCGAAATCACCGAAAGCGCCTTCATCGACGACATCGACGATGCCGTTGCCATGTGCAGCAAGCTCAAGTCCCTGGGCATCAAACTCTCGCTCGACGATTTCGGCACTGGCTATTCGTCGCTGGCCTACGTATCGCGCTTCCCCTTCGACAAGATCAAGATCGACCAGAGCTTCGTTCGCGACATCGTCAACAATCCGGTCAATGCGGCCATCGCCTCGGCCGCCATCGTCATGGGCCGCAGTCTCAATCTGTCGGTGCTGGCCGAGGGGGTCGAAACCGAGGCTCAGGCCGCCTTTTTGCGCAGCCGGCGGTGCGATGCCATCCAGGGCTACCTGTTCAGCCGCCCCCTGCCGCCGGAGGAGTTCGCTCCCCTGTTGCTCAGCTGCAAGCCCTTGCCAATCGCGGCGCTTAGCCCGACACAGGAGCAAACCCTGCTACTGGTCGATGACGAACCGAATGTGCTCAGTTCGCTAACCCGCCTGCTGCGGCGCGAAGGCTATGCCATTCTCACGGCCACTTCGCCGACCGAAGCCTTCGATCTGCTGGCCAAGCAGCCGGTACAGGTGGTTATTTCGGATCAGCGCATGCCGGACATGTCAGGCACCGAATTCCTCTCCCGCGTCCGCCAGCTCTACCCGGCCACCATCCGCCTGGTGCTGACCGGCTACACTGATCTCCAGTCGGTCACCGATGCGATCAACCGCGGCGCCATCTACAAGTTCCTGACCAAGCCATGGGATGACGACCAACTGCGCGAGCAGATCCGCGAGGCCTTCCGCGTGGTGCATTTGAATCAGGAACAGAACTTCATACCTGCCTCCCGTGAATCCTAGGAACATCCTCACTTTCCTGCGCTACTTCGTGCCGCTGGCCGGGTTCATCCTGCTCGTCACGGTTTTCTACGCGGACAGTCATCGCGACGCCGAGCGCAGCCACCTCGAAGCGGATGAACTGCTCAATGTCCGTCTGGGTGCTGGCGCGCTGGACCGCCGGTTGCTGATCATCGTCCGCGATCTGCGCATCGTTGCCGCCGGCAGCGCACTGAAACGCTTTACGGAAGATGGCGACGTTCTTGAGATCAACCGGATCGCCGAAGATTTTCTGGGTTTTTCCGGTGCCCGGATCGGCTACAGCCAACTGCGCCTGCTCGACCTCACCGGCCAGGAAATTGTGCGCATCGACCACGACGGCAAACAAGCCCGGATCGCCGACCGGGCACAGTTGAAAAACAAGGCTGACCGCTATTATTTTCGTGACAGCATCGGCCTGCCGCCGGGCGCCATCTACCTTTCTCCGCTCGATCTCAACATCGAGAACGGCCGGGTCGAAACTCCGTACAACCCGACCCTGCGCATTGCTACCCCCTTGGCCGATAGCCAGGGCAAAACACGTGCCCTGCTCGTCCTGAACTACCGCGCCAGCGAAATGATTGGCTACGTTGCTGATGTCACGACCCAGGCTGCCGATCACCTGATGATCGTCAATCAGGAAGGCTATTTCCTGCACGCCCCCAATCCCGCCGACGAGTGGGGTTTCATGTTCGACAAGCCGGAGCTGAGCCTGCCCCATCGCTTCCCGGCCAGCTGGGCGACCATCCAGAAAACCGAACAAGGGCAGTTCTCCGATAGCGCCGGCTTATGGACCGTTGCCACCGCCTATTCGGCGCGTGGCCGCCAGGACAAGGCAGACCAGGAAAACTGGAGCATGGCGCAAGAGCAAGCATGGAAGGTGGTCGCTCACGTTCCGCCCGAGGCCGTGCCCGGCATGTTCGCTGGCTGGAATGCCACTTTCTTCGCCATCGAGGCGCTGCTGCTCGGCCTGGCGGCTGCGGTGGCGGCCTATATGGCAGGCAGCACACGCCAGAAGCGGGAGGCTGAAACCCGCTTCCGCATCTATTTCGAGCGGGCCATGGTCGGCATGTCGATTAACGATGCAAACAAGCGCTGGATCGTCGTCAATCCGGCGCTTTGCCAGATTCTGGGCTATTCCGCGGAAGAACTGCTGAGCAAGAGCTGGACGGAATTGACTCATCCTGATGACTTGCCCGCCAGCCTGGCCGCCTTCGACGACATCGTGCGCGGCGAGGTCGATGGCTTTGAAATCGAAAAACGCTATCTGCGGGCGGACGGCGCAACCATCGCCGCCCGCGTCGCCGCTCAGGCCATCCGCAAGCCAGACGGCAGCGTGGACTCGATATTGACCATCGTCGAGGATATCAGCGCCCGTGTCGCGGCCGAAAAAGCGGTGCGCGCCAGCGAGGAACGCCTGCGCCGATTGGGCGACAATCTGCCTGACAGCTACCTTTATCAATGCTGCACCGACCCGGATGGCCACCTCCAATTTACCTATCTGAGCTCAGGGGTAGAGCCGATTCACGGCCTGACGCCCGAGGAAATCATGGCCCATCCGGAACGCCTGTTCGCCGATGTCGACCCGGCGCACTTGCCCGGACTGTTGCAGGCCATCGCCGACAGCGAGCGCCAGCAAACCGATTTTGTGTCCGAGTTGCGCCTGCGCAAGCCGGACGGCCAGTGGCGCTGGCTGCAGATTCGCTCCCGCCCGCGGCGCTCACCGAGCGGGAAAACCGAGTGGGACGGTGTCGCCACCGACGTTACGGCGCGGCGCGAAAACGAAACATTGCTCGACCTGCAATCCAGGCGCGCCCATGCCCTGCTCGAATTACCCTGGCAGCGCAAGCAAATGGATGAACCTCACTTCCTGCGCCATGTCATCGCTTCCATTGCGCAAATCACCGACAGTGCTGGCGGCTTCATCTATTTTGTCGGTGATGACTGCACGGACCTCGTCCTGGCCGCCTGCTGGCCCGCGACCGACGGCACCGACAACTGGCAGTGCCGGATGAGCGAAGCCGGGCAATGGGCTGACGCCATCCGCCTGCGCCAGCCTATCCTGATCGATGACTACCCCGCCGAGGAACGAGATCGTCGACGGCCAAACGACCTCGGCCTGTCGCGCCTGGCCAGCGTGCCAGTCTATGGCGAAAACGGAATTCAGCTTCTGGCCTGCCTGATCGACAAGCCAGAGCCGTACTCGCTGCAGGATATCGAAACCATTCAGCTGATTGCCAGCGATGCCTGGCGTATCGCCAGCCAGCAGCGCGCCGAGCAGGCCTTGCGCATTGCCATGCAGGTGGTCAATGCCAGCCCGGTCATCTGTTTCCGCTGGCAGGCGACAGCCGGCTGGCCGGTCGTTTTTGTATCCGACAACGTCACCAATTGGGGCTACACCGTCGCCGACCTGATCGCCGGCAACCCGGCCTTTGCCGACATGGTGCATCCGGACGACCTTTCCCGGGTCGTCGAGGAAGTGACCCGCTACACTGCCGAAGGGCGCACCGACTATATCCAGGAATACCGCTTGCTGACCGGCGACGGACGAGTCATCTGGATTTCCGACCGGACCCAGGTATTGCGCAATGCCAATGGCGGTGCCGAGTTCTACGATGGCGTGCTGACCGACATCACCGAGCGCCACACCCAGACCGAAGAACTGACCACCACGCTCGCCGCCCAGCGCCAATTGAACAAACGCCTGGAGGAAGCGCACAACCAGTTGCTGCAATCGGAAAAAATGGCCTCCATCGGCCAACTGGCCGCCGGCATCGCGCACGAACTAAACAATCCAATCGGCTTTGTGCATTCCAATCTGGGTACGCTGGAAAGCTATTTGCGCGACCTGATGGAAATCATTGATGCCTACGACAAGGGCCTGGCCGGCGATACCGATCTGGCGGCGCAACGGACCGCTATCGCCCGCCTGCGCGAGGAGCGCGACTTTGCCTACGTCCGTGGCGACATCATCCAGTTGCTCAGCGAATCGAAGGATGGCCTGAGCCGCGTCCGCAAGATCGTCCAGGACTTGAAAACCTTCTCGCATGTCAGCGAACAGGAATGGCAGTGGACCGACCTGCATCAGGGGCTGGACTCAACCCTCAACATCGTCTGGAACGAACTCAAGTACAAGTGCCAGGTGGTGAAGGAGTACGGCGATATTCCCAAGATCCATTGCCTGATCTCGCAGCTCAACCAGGTTTTCATGAATCTGCTGGTCAATGCCGGCCACGCCATTGAGACTCGGGGCACGATCACCATCCGCACCCGTCGCCAGGGCGACGACGCGGTGTGCATCGAATTTTCCGATACAGGCAAGGGCATCGCCCCCGAACACCTGTCGCGTATATTTGAACCCTTCTTCACCACCAAGCCGGTCGGCAAGGGCACTGGCCTCGGCCTGTCGCTCTCTTATGGCATTATCGACAAGCATCACGGTCTCATCGAGGTCGATAGTCAGCTCGGTGTCGGCTCGACCTTCCGCATCATTCTTCCCATCAATCAGAAAAACAGCCCACCGGAGACTTCGCGATGAGCGAAACACCCGCCCCCGCCACCCTGCTCTTCGTCGATGACGAACCGGGCATCCTTTCGGCCCTGCGCCGCCTGTTCCGGCCGCATGGCTATCGCATCCTGATCGCCGAAAGCGGTGCTGCCGGCCTGAGCATCCTGGAGCAAGAGGCGGTCGACCTGATCATTTCCGATATGCGCATGCCGGAAATGGATGGCGCCACCTTCCTCAAGCAGGTGCGCGGCCGCTGGCCGAACACGATGCGGATCCTGCTTACCGGCTACGCCGACGTCACCTCGACCGTCGCCGCCATCAACGAGGGCGAAATCTACCGCTACATTGCCAAACCATGGGACGACGCCGAAATCGTCAACACGGTTCGGGATGCGCTGGAACGCCAGCAGCTGGAAGTGGAAAACCGTCGCCTGACCGCGCTGACCCAGGCCCAGAACGAAGAACTGAAGGTGCTCAACGTTAATCTGGAGCAGAAGGTCGCCGAACGTACCGCCGAATTGCAGCAGGCGCTGACCTTTGTCGAGCAGTCGCACGGCGAACTCAAGAAATCCTTCCTGACCAGCGTGCAGGTTTTCGCCGGCCTGATCGAGCTGCGGGCTGGCCAGAGCGGCAGCCGGATGGCCGGCCACGGCCGCCGCGTCGCTGACATGGCACGCACACTGGCTCAGCGCCTCGAACTGAGTGACGTCGATGTCCAGAACGTCATGCTTGCCGGCCTGCTGCACGACATCGGCAAACTCGGCCTGTCCGACGAAATCCTCAGCAAATCGTTCAATACGCTCAGCGCCGAGCAGCGGGCGCAGGTCATGAAACACCCGCAGATCGGCCAAAACCTGCTGATGGCCATCGACCGCTGCAAGGAGGCGGCCATCCTTGTTCGCCACCACCACGAATGCTTCGACGGCAGCGGCTACCCGGACCGCCTGGCCGGCATTGCGATCCCGCTTGGCGCCCGCATTCTGGCCGTGGTCAACGACTACGACGCCCTGCAGATCGGCACTCTGGTCCAGCGTCCCCTGCGTCAGGAAGAAGCACTGGCCTTCCTGATCGATAATCGCGGCAAGCGCTACGATCCGACGGCGGTCGAGGCTTTCGTGCGCCTGATCGGCGAAACTCAGAAGAGCGGCCCGGTAGAGTTGCCATTACGCACCATGCACCTGAAGCCGGGCATGGTCCTGACCCGTGAACTGGCTCACCGTGACGGCTATCTGCTTCTGGCCAAGGGCAGTGTGCTGACGACGGATATCATCAATCAACTGGTCAGGCTGGAGCAGGCCGAACAGCACAACCTGACCCTCTACACCCGCTCGGAGGAAAAATGAGCCGTATCATGCTCGTCGACGACGAAGAATCGATCCTCAAGTCCCTGAAACGCATCCTGCGCCTGGCACCCTGTGCCTTTGGCGGCAAGACTTTCCAGCTCGAAGTGGAAACCTACACCTCACCCGAAGCTGCCCTTGAAGCGGCACACCGGGACAGCTACGACCTGTTCATCAGCGATTACCGGATGCCGATCATGGACGGCATTGAGTTCCTCAAGGCGACCAAGGAGATCCAGCCCGATGCGGCGCGCCTGATCCTGTCCGGCTATGCCGATCTGAATGCACTGGTCCGGGCGGTGAACGAAGTCGGCATTGACCGTTTCATCGGCAAACCTTGGAACGACTACGACCTGATGTCAGCCATCGGCCAAGCCCTCGCCCACCGCGAACTGCTGCTCGAAAACCGCCAACTGGCCAACCTGGTGCGCATGGAAATGGGCGACACCACCCCGGAACAGGTCGAGGCGGAACGGCTGGAAGCCATCGAGCCGGGCATCACCGATGTCAATTGGGGACCGGACGGTTCAGTCATTCTCGACCCAGAGTTTCAGACAAAAAGCTGAGCGAGCATGAGCGAGCGCCAGGACAACAGCCTAAGCTTCAAACTGGTCTACTACGGGCCGGCGCAGAGCGGCAAGACGACCAATCTGCTGCGTCTGCATGATCTGCTCGCCCCGGAGCTGAAGGGCGAGATCATGACCATGGAGACCAAGGACGACCGTACCCTGTTCTTCGACCTGCTGCCGCTCGGTTTCCGCGCTCCCTCCGGCCTGCTGATCAAGTTCCGCCTGTTCACCGTGCCCGGCCAGATCGCCCACGACGGCACGCGCAAAGCCGTCCTGTCACGCGCCGATGGCGTCGTCTTCGTCGCCGATGCCGACCGGACACAGGAAACCAACAACGCTGAATCCTTCCAGAGCATGACCGAGAACTGTCGTCGGGTTGGGTTGGATTTTGAACACCTGCCGCTGGTCGTCCAGTTCAACAAATGCGACCTGCCCACTGCCGTCCCCGAGGCGGAAATCCGCCAACGCTGGAGCGCCGCACCGTGGCCGCTGGTCTTCGCCATCGCCCTCGATGGCCGCGGGGTAGCAGAAACCTTCCGCACCTTGCTCACCGCGCTTTATCGCCGCCACGCCGATAACCTGGCCCTGGCCAGCGAACACGGCCTGGACGAAGCCGCATTCATCGCGGGCGCTCTGGGGCGAGCATGAGCGAGCTTGCCTTCGACCGCGAATGGAGCCTGGCCGAATTGCTCGAACCGGCCATACTCGAACGCATTGGCCCCTTACTGGCGCAACTGCTCGGTGGCGATGCCGCTATCGTCGATGCGCTCGGAAAAACTTTCTGGGGCGTTGTCGATAGCAAGGCGGGCCGCGAAGCCCTGACCCTGGAACTGGAGCCCATCGGCTACCTGGCCAGCACGACAGCAGCGCCCGGCACGCTGCAAGCCGGTGCCGGCTTCCTGACCCAGTTGCTACGCATCCAGGTCCGCTTCAGGATGGCTTCAAGCCTGCATCTGGAAGCGGTAGCCGAGGATTTCGAGACCCTGAAGCGCGAACATGCCCGCCTGCTCGAATCGGAGACCCGCTACAAGACATTGGCCGGCGAACTGGAGAGCCGCGTCAAGGCGCAGGTCGCCCAGCTCGACGAACGCCAGCAGATGCTCTACCAGGCCGAGAAGCTCGCCTCGGTCGGCCAGCTGGCGGCCGGCATGGCGCACGAGATCAACAATCCGCTCGGTTTCGCCCGCAGCAATTTGAGTACCTTTAGCCTCTACCTGAAAAAGCTGGCGACCCTGAAAACCAGATTGGACGATGTCGAGACCGCCTGGCGCGAACTCGACATGGATTTCGTGCTCGAAGATGGCCTCGACCTGCTCGGCGAGACGGCCGTGGGGCTGGAACGGATCGCTCGCATCGTGGCCGACCTCAAGAGTTTCTCCAATGTCGATCGCGCCACCGAAGAACTGTCTGACCTCAACGACAGCATCCGCCATGCGATCAGCGTCATCGAGCGACAGCTGCCGCCCGGGGTCAGCCTGCAGGTCGAGTTGGGCGATCTACCGGCCATCGTGTGCCTGCCCGGCCATCTCAACCAGCTTTTCTACAATCTGATCCACAATGCGGTACAGGCCATCCAGGATGCCGGCCACTCCGGTGTCGTGCGCATTTCCAGCCGCCGTACCCCTCAGGAGATTGCCATCAGCATCACCGATAACGGCATCGGCATGGGCGCCGAGCAGCGCGAACGTGCTTTCGAGCCCTTCTTCACCACCCGCCCGGTCGGCAGCGGTGCCGGGCTGGGCCTGAGCACTGCTCGCAACATCGTCCTCGCCCATAGCGGCCATCTCACGATTGCCAGCGAACCGGGGCAAGGCACCACGATCAACCTCAGTTTTCCAACACCACCATGACTGACTATTCGGCACTCTTCACCGGCCAGACCAGCACGCCGCAAGCGCCGGCCAGTCACCTGACGCCGCCGAAATACCGCCTGCTGATCGTCGATGACGAAGTCGGCATCGTCAAGGCGCTGACGCGCGTATTCCGTCAGGAAAACTATGAGGTAGTGACTGCCGGCAGCGGCGACGAAGGTCTGCAGCGCATGGCAGAAGGCAATTTCCAGTTGATCATCAGTGACTTCATGATGCCTGGCATGAACGGCGCCCAGTTCCTGCGCGAGGTCAAGCAACGTTCACCGGAAACGATCCGCATCATGCTGACCGGCCATGCCAATACCGATGCCGTAATGGGCGCCATCAACGAAGGTGCGGTATACAAATTCATCCTCAAGCCGTGGAACGATGACGATCTGCGTGTCACCGTCGCACTGGCTTTGGAGCAGTTCGACCTGATCACCCGCAACCGGGTTCTGAAGACCGAAAACGAGAAGAAATCCAAGGAAATCTCGGCACTGAATCGCCTGGCGGTGACCCACCGCAGTCGACTGGGCATCATGCTGCACAAGAAAAACCTGCTCAACGCGGCCCAGTTGCAGGAACTGACCTTGCTGCAGGAGCGACGCAAGGAGCCGCTGATCGCCCTGCTCCTCGAAAAGGACTGGATCAGCGAGCGGCAGATTCGCACCCTGCTCAAGTCGGAAATGCTGATCGACGAGGTCCAGCTACCGGAATTCCGTATCGATGCAGTGCTGGCCGAGCTGATCCCGCACAGTTTCTGCCAGCGCCAGCTGGTCGTCCCGCTCAAGCTGGAAGGCCGGCGCCTGCTGCTGGCGATGGCGGACCCGCTCGACGAGGGCCTGATCGACGAAGTACGTTTCACGGCCGGTCTCGACCTGAAAATCGTCACGGCCGACACCGAGGCAATCCGCAACAAAATCAATGAGCTGTACGGCGAAGGCAGCGTCGATTTCAAGGAACTGGAGACCCTGGTCAGCAGCCCGGACCCTTACGAGGGGATCGAGATCGTCATTGAGGAGGAGGACACCGCCCAGCTCGAAGACCTGCTCCGCGAAACCGAGGCCCCGCCAGCCATCCGTCTGGCCAACGCAATCATTCTCGAAGCCATCCGGCTCGGCGCTTCCGACATCCACATCCAGCCCCGGATCAAGTCCGTTGTCGTCCGCTACCGGATCGACGGCGTGCTGACCGACAAGATTCAGATCCCGCACCACCTGCACCAGTCGCTGGTGTCGCGCCTGAAAATCATGTCCGAACTGGACATTTCCGAACGCCGGCGACCACAGGATGGCCGGATCACCGTCAAGACGCCGATGCGCATGGTGGATCTGCGCATTTCCACCCTGCCGACGATCAACGGCGAGAAGGTGGTCATGCGCATTCTCGACCGCAATTCAACGGTGCATACCCTGGACCGCCTTGGCTTCTCGCCCGTCGACCTGCCGCGCGTCGCCGACATGGTGGCCCGGCCGCAGGGCATCATCCTGGCGACCGGCCCGACCGGCAGCGGCAAGACAACCACCTTGTATTCGCTGCTCCAACACGATGCAACACCGGACAAGAACTACGTCACCATCGAAGATCCGGTCGAGTACTACCTCGACATGGCCGGGCAGGTCCTGGTCAAGGAAAAGATCGGTCTGACTTTCCCATCCATTTTGCGTGCCTTGTTGCGCCAGGATCCGGATGTTGTGCTGCTCGGCGAAATCCGTGACTTCGAAACCGCCGAGGTGGCTTTTCATGCCGCCCTGACCGGCCACCTCGTTTATTCGACCCTGCACACCAATTCGGCGATCGCGACGATCGCCCGCCTGTTCGACCTTGGCCTCAAGCCCTATATCGTCGCCACGGCGCTGGAAGGCATCATCGCTCAGCGACTGGTCCGCCAGATCTGCCCGCATTGCCGTACCGAGGTCGATGCCGAGCCGGCACTGCGGGCAAGACTGGGCGGTCACTTTGCCCTGCTTGAACGAAGCTATCGCGGCGCCGGCTGCAACCACTGTCATGGCTCGGGTTACAAAGGGCGGGTCGGTCTGTATGAAGTACTGGCGCTTGATGACGAATTACGCGACCGGATCGGCAGCGGTGCCAGCGTGCTGGAAATTCGTCGCCTGGTCCGCCAGAAAGGCTTGCGGGGCATTGGTTGCCACGCCTTGGAGCGCGTTCAGTCCGGCGCTACCAGCCTGGAGGAAATTCTGCGTGTTCTCGGCCCACAGGCCGGAGAGGACTAAAAATGGACGCATTTGTCTGGAACGAGCGCTACATGACAGGAGAAGCGCAGGTTGATGAGGAGCATCAGGAACTGGTGCGTATCATCAACTGGGTCATCGAACACCAATCCGTGCCGGCGCAGGATGACGATATCCAGCGGGTATTGGCCAGCTTGGCCAACTATGCCGTGATGCACTTCGGACACGAGGAGGAGCTGATGGAGCAGATGCATTGTGACCCCCGCTTCATTCAGGCGCACGTCGCAGTGCATCAGGAATTTGCCCGCCAAGTTGGAAAAATGCTGGAGTTCCAGGGCGGCAAAGCCGATGTTGAATATCTGCTGCGTTTCCTCAGTAGCTGGCTGGCTCATCACATCCTCGGCATTGATCAGTCGATGGCCCGCCAGATCGCAAAGATCCGTGCCGGTGCCACGCCGGAAGCGGCTTTCGAGGCCGAGAAAAGAATCCCTCATGACCCGTCGACCGCCAGCCTGCTCGATGCGATGAACGCCTTGTTCCGCATGGTCGCCAGTCGCAACGAGGCATTGGAGAAGCTCAATGCCAGCCTGGGGGCGCAAGTCGCAGCACAAACAGCTGATCTGATGCAATCCAATCAACAGTTGCTGGTCGAGCAAGGGCGACTGCAATTGGCCATGAAGCAGATTGAAATCACCCAGAAAAAGCTGCTCGAGTCCGAACACCGGCGGTCCGAGGCCGCCAAGCGCGGCATGGAGCAATTGCTTGCCCAGATCATCGATGGCGATCCGGTGCCGACCTTCGTGATCGATGCCCAGCATCGGATCACCCATTGGAACAAGGCTTGCGCCGTGGTCAGCGGCCTGTCCAGCGCAGAGATGGTGGGGACCCAGTTACACTGGAAGGCCTTCTACAAGGAATACCGCCCGGTGATGGCGGACCTGATCGTCAATGGCAGCCTGGAAGCGCAGTACGAGGAATATTACAAGGATCGCTTCAGGCGCTCTTCATTGATTCAGGATGCGTTTGAAGGCGAGGCCTTTTTTGAAGGCCTGGGGCCGAATGGCTTGTGGCTGGCTTTCACGGCAGCCCCGCTACGCAACGCCAATGGTGAGTTGATCGGTGCAATCGAGACCTTGCAGGACGTCACCGAACGGCACCGCGCCCAGGAAAGCTTGCTGCAACACCAGAACCAGCTGGAAAGCCTGGTCGTTCAACGCACGACCCAGTTGGCCACCGCCAATACCGAACTGGAAAACGAGCGGCGCGAGCTCGAAGTCCTGCTTTCAAAAATTGAAGAAGCCCAGCAGCAATTGCTGCAGTCGGAAAAAATGGCGGCAATTGGCCAACTCGCGGCTGGCGTCGCCCACGAAATCAACAACCCTGTCGGCTTCGTCAACTCCAACCTGGGAACGCTGAAGACCTATATCAACAACCTGCTCGGCGTCGTCGACGCCTATGAAGCGGTCGCGGCAGGCGGCGACCCTGCCCAAATTGAGGCTGCCCGGCGAGCGGCCGACATCGACTTTCTGCGTGAAGACCTGCCTTCCCTGCTCATCGAATCCCAGGAGGGCTTGGGACGCGTGACCAAGATTGTCCAGGACCTCAAGGACTTTTCCCGTGTCGATCAGGCCGAATATCAGCTGGCCAATCTCAACGCTGCCCTGGAAAGCACCCTGAACGTTGTCTGGAACGAGTTGAAATACAAAGCCGACGTGGTCCGCGATCTGGGCGATATCCCTGAAGTCGAGTGTGTGCCGGCCCAGATCAACCAGGTTTTCATGAACTTGCTGGTCAATGCCGCACAGGCCATTGAGACACACGGCAGGATCACGGTCCGTTCCGGCCAGGAGAACGCCCATGTCTGGTTCGAGATTTCCGACACCGGTAAAGGCATGACGGCGGAAGTATGCCACCGCGTATTCGACCCCTTCTTCACCACCAAGCCGGTCGGCCAGGGTACCGGCCTCGGGCTATCGATCTCCTACGACATCATTGTCAAAAAACATCGAGGACGTTTCGATGTCGCCAGCACCCCGGGCCAAGGAACAACTTTCAAGTTCTGGCTACCGATTCAGGGCGTGGAAAAATGACCTCCCCTTAGCGGGCAGGGGCATCACCAATGTGCTCATTGCCCCCGCAAACGGGACCAACGACAAGACACAAGACGTCGCTCAATAACGGCCTCCGAACAAAAATATTTTGAACATGCTTCGGCCACCGCAAGGTGCCCGGAGCATTGTTTTTTCGGGCTTTTTTTACCCCAACGGCATCCCAAACAACAAACACACAAAACACCGCATATAGTCAAGACATTGCCTTTGGGCACTATATCTAGTAGCTTTGCAACATTCCAAGATTAATAACCCAGACAATCAGAATTTTGTAGAGGAGCCCTTGATGAGCAAAATTGCCGAACAGCTTTCGCTGACAGACATCCCCGCTGCACCGGAGTTTTCCCCGCTGCCGGAACAGGAAATTTCCGGCGAAGTGCTAATCGAAAAATACGCCAAGGGCAAGGAAACCAACGTTCACGACGTGCGGCGCCGCGTCGCCTACGCGCTGGCCCAGGTCGAGCAGGAAGCCGACCGTGCCCACTGGGAAAACAAGTTCCTGTGGGCCCAGGAAAACGGTTTCATCCCGGCCGGCCGGATCAACTCTGCCGCCGGTACCGACCTGCAGGCCACGCTGATCAACTGCTTCGTGCAACCGGTTGGTGACTCCATCGTCGAAAACACTGAAGGCAAGCCCGGCATCTACACCGCGCTGGCCCAGGCCGCTGAAACCATGCGTCGTGGTGGCGGTGTCGGTTATGACTTCTCCTCCATCCGCCCCCAGGGCGCCCGCGTCAAGGGTACCCAGTCGCGCGCATCCGGCCCGGTTTCCTACATGCGGGTGTTCGACCGCTCCTGCGAAACCGTCGAATCCGCCGGTGCCCGCCGTGGCGCGCAAATGGGCGTGCTGCGTTGCGACCACCCTGATATCGAGGAGTTCATCCACGCCAAGGACAAGGGCGACCTGACCAACTTCAACATCTCCATCGGCGTCACCGACCCGTTCATGGAAGCCGTCGACGCCGACGGTGATGTCGAGCTGCTGCACCGCGCCGAGCCGAACGCCGACATGCGCGCCGCTGGCGCCTATCAGCGCGAAGACGGCATCTGGGTTTACCGTAAGGTGCGCGCCCGCGATCTGTGGGACCAGGTGATGAAGTCCACCTACGACCACGCCGAGCCGGGCATCCTGTTCCTTGACCGCATGAACAAGGACAACAACCTCAATTACTGCGAAGTGATCGAGGCCACCAACCCCTGCGCCGAACAACCGCTGCCGCCGTATGGCTGCTGCTGTCTGGGTTCGATCAACCTGACGCTATACGTCAAGGACGCCTTCTCCGAGCAGGCCGAGTTCGATTTCGACGCCTTCGCCGAAGTCATCCGCATCTCCACCCGCATGCTCGACAACGTCCTCGACGCCACCCACTGGCCGCTTGAGCGCCAGCAGCAGGAAGCCGCCAACAAGCGTCGCGTCGGCCTCGGTTACACCGGCCTGGGCGATGCGCTGGCCATGCTCCGCCTGCGCTACGACAAGCCGGAAGCCCGCGCCATGGCTGCCCGCATCAGCGAATTCATGCGCGACACTGCCTACATGTACTCGGTCGAAATGGCCAAGGAGCGCGGCCCCTTCCCGCTGTTCAACGCCGAACTGTACCTCTCCGGCGGCAACTTCGCTTCGCGCCTGCCGACCGACGTCAAGGCCGAAATCCGCAAGCACGGCCTGCGCAACTCGCACCTGCTGTCCATCGCGCCGACCGGCACCATTTCGCTGGCCTTCGCCGACAACGCCTCGAACGGCATCGAACCGCCGTTCTCCTGGACTTACAACCGCAAGAAGCGCATGCAGGACGGCACGATCAAGGAATACTCGGTCGAAGACTACGCCTGGCGTCTCTACAAGCACCGTGGCGGCGACGTTTCCAAGCTGCCGGACTTCTTTGTCACGGCACTGGAAATCTCCGCCCAAGCGCACAGCGACATGGTTGCCGCCGTAGCCCCGTTCATCGACACCTCGATCTCCAAGACCGTTAACGTACCGGCCGACTATCCCTACACTGACTTCCAGGATCTCTACATGAGCGCCTGGAAATCCGGTCTCAAGGGTCTGGCCACCTACCGCCCGAACAGCGTGCTCGGTTCCGTGCTGTCGGTGACCAGCAGCGAGCCGGCCAAGGCCGACGCTGATGCCAAAGCGCCGCAGGATTTCGTCTCCGACGCCAACCGCCGCCTGTCGATCAAGAACCTGCCGGCCCCGGTGCTCGCCAGCCTGCGCTGGCCTGGTCGTCCGAACCTGCCGGAAGGCAATCTGTGCTGGACCTACATGCTCGACTCGCCGATCGGCAAGTTCGCGCTGTTCGTCGGCCACGTTGAGCCGGAAGGCCGTGCTTGGCCGTTCGAAGTCTGGGCCAACGGGCCGGCCGAACCGCGCGGCCTCGGTGCCGTCGCCAAGACCCTGTCGATGGACATGCGCGCCAACGACCATGCCTGGCTGCAAATGAAGCTGGAAGCACTGGCCAAAACACCGGGTGACTCTTTCGAAATGCCGATGCCGCCGCACGGCGAGCGCAAACGCGTGCCATCCGTCGTTTCCGCCATGGCCCAGGTCATCAGCTGGCGTTGCGAACAACTCGGCGCCTTCAAGCACGAAGGCCCGACGCCGGTGAAGGATGCGTTGTTCAGCGCCAAGGAACCGAAGACCGGCACCGATGGCACGCTGTCCTGGACGGTGGACATCAACAATCCTTCAACCGGCGAAGACTTTGTCCTCGGCCTCAAGGAGATCACCCTGCCCGACGGCGTTACCCGTCCCTATTCGATGTGGCTCTCCGGCAACTACCCGCGCGCCCTTGATGGCCTATCCAAGCTGCTGTCGCTCGACATGCGCGTCCTCGACCCGGCATGGATCGGCATGAAGCTGCGCAAGCTGATCGATTACTCCGAGCCGCTCGGCGACTTCATGGCCTTCGTGCCGGGTTCGCGCAAACAGCAGACCTATCCTTCCACGGTGGCCTACATCGCCAACCTGATCATCCACCGCTACGCCATGCTCGGCATTCTCGACGAAACCGGATTCCCGCTGCAGCAAATGGGCATCCTGGAAGCGCCAGAAGACACCATCAGCAACAAGGTGCTGCCAACCCAGGGCAAACTGTGCAGCGAATGCGGCAACCACACGATGATCCGCAAGGATGGCTGTGACTTTTGCACGGCCTGCGGGGCTGTTGGTACCTGCGGCTAAAGAGTTACCCCAAGCATCAAATTAAAAGGCCCCGGAAATTTTCCGGGGCCTTTTTCGTTACGTCGTTGCGACCATCAAGGTGGTCAATTTCCTGTTCCTAGGGACGATCCAGCCAGAACAAGGAAGTGATGCTTTTGGCGTCAGTGATGCGACCATCCCAAACTGCCTGCTTTGCTTCGGCTGGCGATAGTTCAATCACATCCAGAAACTCGTTGTGATCGAGTTCCCTTTCACCGGCCAGATGCAGGCCGCGAGCGGCGAAAATCTCTATGCGTTCATCGGAGTAGCCGATGCACGGATGCATCACGCCAAGGTATTCCCATTCACTGGCAACGTAGCCCGTTTCTTCCTTCAGTTCACGCCGGGCCGTATCGATGATGGCTTCACCATGATCGATCTTGCCGGCCGGCAATTCGAGAAAGACCCGACGCAACGGATAGCGGTACTGGCGCTCGAACAGCAGATTGCCATTGTCCAGGAACGCCAGGATGACAACAGCACCGGGATGAACAATGTATTCGCGGATTGATTCCTTGCCATTAGGTAGAAGGACACAATCCTTGCGTACATTGAGCAAGGCGCCCGCAAAAACCGTCTCGGTCGAGACTTCCGATTCGATCAAGTGTGCATCATGCGACATAACGAAACTCCACAAAATAAAACGCCCCGACTGGCGGGGCGTTCTGCAAACTTGTTTTCAGGCCAGCATCAGAGCGATCGCAACAGCGCGTAGGCACAGAGCGACATGATCACCTGCGGGAAGATACCGAGCAGCGCAACAGCAAGGCCGTTGGCAGAAATCAGGATACGCATGTCCATTGGAGCGGAGAGCGGAGTTTCGTCAGCCGGTGCGTCGAAATACATCAGTTTGACGACACGCAGGTAATAGAACGCACCAATCAGCGAGAACAGCACGGCAACGATGGCCAGCCACATATAACCTGGACCGGCTGCAACAACCGCCTGCAGCACCGAAAACTTGGCAAAGAAGCCGATAAAGAACGGAACGCCCGCCATGGAGAACATCAGCATCAGCATGATTCCGGCAAACCACGGACTACGCTTGTTCAAGCCTTTATAGTCATCCAGTTCTTCAGCTTCAAAGCCGGCACGCGACATCATAAGAATCATGCCGAAGGTACCGGCACTCATCAGCACGTAAGAAATGACATAGAACATCGACGAACTGTAGGCATTCAAGGCGTAGCGCGCATCACCACCGACCACACCGGTCACGATACCGAGCAGCATGAAACCCATGTGCGAGATGGCGGAATAGGCCAGCATGCGCTTCAGGTTGGTCTGAGCAATGGCTGCCAGGTTACCGATAGCCATCGATAGCACAGACAGGATGACCAGCATGGCTTGCCAATCTGCAGCCAGGGTAATCAGACCATTAACCAGCAGCCGCATGACGATGGCAAATGCAGCCAGCTTGGGGGCAGAGCCAATAAACAACGTAACCGAGGTCGGAGCGCCTTGATAAACGTCCGGAATCCACATGTGGAACGGTACGACACCGAGCTTGAAAGCGAGACCGGCAACCAGAAAAACCAGACCAAAGACCAGCACGCTCTTGTTAACTCCGCCACCGTAGAGGCGTTCGGCGATGCCGGTGATCTCCAGAGTACCGGTGGCACCGTAAATCATCGACATACCGTAGAGCAGCAGACCAGAAGCCAGGGCACCAAGAACGAAGTACTTCATCGCAGCCTCAGTGGAAAGCACCGAGTCGCGATTCATGGCAACCATCGCGTAGAGAGACAGCGAGAGCAGTTCCAGACCGATATAGATCGTCAGGAAATGATTGGCGGAAATCATCACCATCATGCCTAGCGTTGCGAACAGCGCCAGCACGTAGTATTCCCCCTTGTTCATCGACTCGCGGTCGATGACGTAACCACGCGAGTAGAACATCACAATGACAACGGTCATGTAGAGGAACAACTTCAGCAGGTCGGACATCAAATCGTCCACAAACATATTGCTGAAGGTGTAAGTAATCTCGCCGGTGCTGGTCGCAAACTGAATCGCGGCGCAACCGATCAACGTAAGCTGGGTCAGCACGAAGGTGACCGTGCGCCGGCTGTCCTTGACCAGCAAATCGATCATCAGGATGGCCAGCGCCATCGTCGCCAGAAAGATTTCCGGCGCAGCGGGCAGAAGATTGGGGACAACAAAATTGTCGAACATGTCGGCTACCGTTTATTGAATCTTGCTGATGGCAACGTGATGCAGCAGGTCGTTGACCGAGGCGTGCATGACTTCGGTGAAAGGCTGCGGATAGACGCCCATCCACAGCGTGGCGACTGCCAGCACTGCGAGGATCGCAAATTCACGCATATTGATGTCGCTAAGTTCGGCTACATGGTGATTGGCGACGTCACCGAAGATGACGCGCTTATACATCCACAACGAATAGGCAGCACCAACGATCATCGAACTCGCTGCGGCGAAGGCTACCCAGAAATTGAACTTGACAGCACCGAGAATCACCATGAACTCACCGACGAAGCCGGAGGTTGCCGGCAAACCAGAGTTGGCCATGGTAAATAGCATGAACAGGGCCGCGAACTTCGGCATGGTATTTACCACGCCACCGTAATCGGCGATCTGACGGCTGTGGACACGGTCATACATGACACCGATACAGAAGAACATCGCGCCGGAAACAAAGCCGTGCGAGACCATCTGAACCAGCGCACCTTCAATACCCATCGCGCTGAACATGAAGAAACCCAGCGTGACGAAGCCCATGTGAGCGATAGACGAATAAGCCACCAGCTTCTTCATGTCCTCCTGAACGAGGGCGACAAAGCCGATATAGACAACAGCGATCAGCGAAAGCGCGACAACCAGACCGGAGAGTTCATGCGAGGCATCCGGAGCGATCGGCAGCGAGAATCGCAGGAAACCGTAGGCACCGAGCTTCAGTGCGATGGCGGCCAGCACGATGGAGCCGCCCGTCGGCGCTTCGACGTGGGCATCCGGCAACCATGTATGCACCGGCCACATCGGAACCTTGACGGCGAAGGCGATCAGGAAAGCCAAGAACAGCCAGATCTGCGGACCGAGAGCGATCGGCAGCTTGTGCCATTCAAGGATCGAGAAGCTGCCACCGGACTGGATGAACAGATACATCAGGGCCAGCAGGAACAGCAGGGAACCAAACAGGGTATAGAGGAAGAACTTGAACGCAGCATAAACCCGATTCGGGCCGCCCCACACACCGATGATCAGGTACAGCGGAATCAGCGAGGCCTCGAAGAACACATAGAACAGCACGCCGTCCAGCGAAGTGAAGATGCCATTCATCAAACCGGACATGATCAGGAACGCTGCGTTGTACTGGGCAACCTTGTTCTGGATAACTTCCCAACCGGCTGCCACCACGATGATCGTGATAAAGGCATTCAGCACCACAAACAGCATGGAGATGCCATCAACACCCAGATGGTAGTTGATGTTGAAACGCGGTATCCAATTGACCAGTTCGACGAACTGCATACCGCCGTTGGCGATATCGAACTTGGTCCAAAGCGGAATAGTGACTAGAAAGCTAGCGACTGCCACGAGAAGCGCTAAGCCACGCGTCTTGGAGTCATTACCCAGCGAGCCGGCTACAAGTACTGCCAAGCCGCCGAAAATCGGGACCCAGATGGCGAGGGTGAGCAGGTAATTCGACATGTTTTTCCTTGGTACTCTGCGAACTCTTCGATCAGGCGCGGTTGATCCACAGGGTCATCAGCACAAAGACGCCAATGATCATGGTGAAAGCGTAGTGATAAACGTAACCGGTCTGGAACAGGCGGGTCACGGATGAAATCCATCCAACAAGCTTGGCTGAACCATTGACGATCAGACCATCAATAACGGCGACATCGCCGCCCCGCCAGAAAGCCTTGCCGAGCATCCGGGCGCCACCAGCGAATACGACTTCGTTGAACTTGTCGAAGTAGTATTTGTTTTCGAACAGCGTGTGGATCGCCGAGAAACGACGCTGAATGGCTGCCGGAATATCCGGGCGCTTCATGTAGAAGAACCAGGAGACCACAACACCAGATAGAGCCAGAATGAACGGCAACGAGGTGAACGAATGCATGCCCATGGCTACAGCACCGTGGAACTCTTCAGCCAGGTGCTCCATGGCCGGATGGGCCTCCGCATTGACGAAGATCACCCCTTTGAAATAGTCACCGTATAGCATCGGCTCAATCGCGAAGAAGCCAATCAACAGCGAGGGGATAGCCAGCAAGACCAGCGGCAAAGTGACCACCCACGGCGTTTCGTGTGGCTTTTGACCCGGTGCCAGACCGTGATGATGGTCGTGCGAAGCTTCCTCGTCGTCGTGGTCGCCATGATGTTCATGGTGATGCGCATCGTCCGCCTTGCCAAAACGTTCCTCGCCATGGAAAACCAGGAAGTACATGCGGAAAGAGTAGAAAGCAGTAATGAAGACACCGGCCAGAACTGCGTAATAAGCAAACGCAGCCCCCGGCTGACCATGATGATAGGCCACTTGGGCAGCCTCGATGATCGAGTCCTTGGAGTAGAAGCCAGACAGGAACGGAGTACCAATCAATGCCAGCGAACCAACCAGAGAAGTAATCCAAGTGATCGGCATATATTTGCGCAGACCACCCATGTTGCGGATATCCTGGTCGTGATGCATGCCGATGATCACCGAGCCGGCACCAAGGAACAGCAGCGCCTTGAAGAAGGCGTGCGTCATCAGGTGGAAGATGGCGACAGAGTAGGCGGAAGCACCGAGCGCGACCGTCATGTAACCGAGCTGCGACAGCGTCGAGTAGGCAACGACGCGCTTGATGTCGTTCTGGATAATACCCAGGAAGCCCATGAACAGCGCGGTGATAGCACCGATTACGATAACGAAGGACAGTGCAGTGGTCGACAATTCGAATAGCGGCGACATCCGGGCGACCATGAAGATACCTGCAGTCACCATCGTTGCAGCGTGGATCAGTGCGGAGATCGGGGTCGGGCCTTCCATCGAATCCGGCAGCCAGACGTGCAGCGGGACCTGAGCCGATTTGCCCATAGCGCCGATGAACAGGCAGATACAGGTCGCGGTCATCAACGAAACGGTAGCCCACTCGCGACCTGCAAACAGGTTGATCGTGGTTTCGGCAAGAGTCGGGGCTTTCGCGAAGACAGTCGCGTAATCAAGCGAACCGCAGTAGGCCAGCACAAGGCCGATGCCGAGGATGAAGCCGAAGTCACCGACACGGTTAACCAAGAAAGCCTTCATATTGGCGAAGATCGCCGTCGGGCGGGTGTACCAGAAGCCAATCAGCAGGTAGGAGACCAGGCCCACGGCCTCCCAGCCGAAGAAGAGCTGCATGAAGTTGTTGCTCATCACCAGCATCAGCATGGAGAAGGTAAACAACGAGATGTAGCTGAAGAAACGGTTATAGCCCGGGTCTTCCTGCATGTAACCGATGGTGTAGATATGTACCATCAACGACACGAAGGTGACGACCAGCATCATCGTGGTGGTCAGCGTATCAATCAGGAAACCGACTTCGAACTTGTAGTCACCGCTGGTCAGCCAGGTATAGACCGCACCATTGTAGGTGTGGCCAGCCTGGACATCCTTGAAGATGATGACTGAGGTAATGAAGGCAATGGCGACACCGGCGATGGTAGCGGTATGAGCCACCCAGCGCGGAATGACCCGGCAGAACAAGCCCGCGATCATGGCACCGATCAACGGAGCCAGGGGAACGAGCAGATAGAGTTTTTGCATTTCCATGTTTAACCCTTCAGGCTGCCCAGGTCATCCACATGGATGCTCTTGAGGTTGCGGAACAGCACGATCAGGATGGCCAGACCAATCGCCGATTCAGCAGCGGCAACGGTCAGGATGAAGAAGACGAAAATCTGGCCCGAGAGATCCTGAAGATAGTGGGAAAACGCCACGAAATTCATGTTGACCGCAAGCAGCATCAATTCGATGGCCATCAGCAGCACCAGCAGGTTCTTCCGATTCAGGAAGATGCCGACGACACTGATCGCGAACAGAATCGCGCCCAGAATCAGGAAATGAGAGAGTGACAAAGTAAGCATAGTCTTCCCTGGGTTCAGTCTTTTTCAACCGGCATCTGCAGGACGCGGACGCGATCCTTCGCCTTGACGAAGACCTGCTGATTCGGGTTGGTGTACTTGGACTTCTTTGGACCACGGTAGGTCAGGACGATCGCCGCAATCATGCCGACGAGCAAGATCAAAGAGGCCAGTTCGAACGGATAGACGTAATCGCTGAACATCAGCGCGCCAATAGCCTTGGTATTGGATACCCCAGCCGGTACCATCGCTTCAGCTGCCGGCACCTGGAAGTACTTGCTGCCGAGCACCAAGCCCATTTCCATGACCATCAGCAGACCGAGCAAGGCACCGAGGGGCAGATAATTCCAGAATCCCTCGCGAATACGGTCGATATTGATATCGAGCATCATCACAACGAACAGGAAGAGCACCATGACCGCGCCGACATAGACGAGGATGATGGCGATCGCCAGGAACTCGGCCTGCAGCAGCGCCCAGATGCCGCCGCAGGTGAAGAAGGCGAGAATCAGGTGCAACGCGGCGTGAACCGGGTTGCGGGCAGTGATCACGCGAAGACTCGCGAAGACCAGAATCGCCGACAGGAAGTAAAAAACCGCAGTTTGAAAATCCATCGCTAGCACCTGTTATCGGTAAGAAGCATCAAGTTCGCGATCTTTCGCGATTTGATCTTCGTAGCGGTCGCCGTTGGCCAGCAACATCTGCTTGGTGTAGTACAAATCACCACGCTTCTCGCCGTGATATTCAAAAATCCGCGTTTCGACAACGGCATCGACCGGGCAGGCTTCTTCGCAGAAACCGCAGAAGATGCACTTGGTCAGATCAATGTCGTAGCGCGTCGTGCGACGGGAACCGTCATCGCGTGGCTCAGCCTCGATGGTGATGGCCAGCGCGGGGCAGATCGCTTCGCACAGCTTGCAGGCAATGCAACGCTCTTCGCCATTCGGATAGCGACGCAGGGCGTGCAGACCGCGGAAACGGAAACTTTGCGGTGTCTTTTCTTCCGGATACTGGACGGTGATCTTGCGAGCAAAGAAATACTTGCCCGTCACCGACATCCCCTTCAACAATTCCTTGAGGAAGAGGCTGTTGAAGATTTCCTTCATCGAACCCATTAGTCTCTCCTCACTTCCAGATATTCAGTGGCGACATCATCCAGACGCCGACAACAACCAGCCAGATCAGACAGATCGGCACGAACACTTTCCAGCCCAGACGCATCAACTGGTCGTAGCGGTAGCGCGGGAACGTCGCCCGGAACCACAGGAACAAGAAGAGAATTGCCGACATCTTGGCGAACAGCCAGAGAATGCCATCAGGCAGGAAGCTAACCGGAGACAGCCAGCCACCAAGGAACATGATGGAAGTCAGCGCTGATACCAGAATCATGTTGGCGTATTCAGCCAGGAAGAAGACCGCAAAGGCCATCCCGGAATATTCAACATGGAAACCGGCAACGATCTCTGATTCACCTTCGGCGACGTCGAACGGAGCACGATTGGTTTCAGCAACGCCGGAAATCAGATAGACCAGGAACATCGGGAACAGCGGCAGCCAGTTCCAGGACAGGAAGCTCAGCCCCCAGCCGGCAAAGCGGCCCTGATTTTGAACATTGACGATCTCGACCAGATTCAGGCTGTTGGACACCATCAGAACGCAGATCAGCGAGAAGCCCATGGAGATTTCGTATGAAACCATCTGGGCAGCGGAACGCATGGCGCCGAGAAAGGCGTACTTGGAGTTGGAAGCCCAGCCGGACAGGATGATCCCGTACACACCCATCGAGGTGATGGCCATAATGTAGAGCAGGCTGGCATCAATGTTGGCCAGAACCAGCGAGTCGGTGAAAGGCACCACCGCCCAAGCCGCCAGAGCCGGTGCAATAGCCAGCATCGGGGCAATGATGAAGATGCCCTTGTTGGCGCCGCTGGGGACGATGATTTCCTTCATCAGCAGCTTCAGGCCGTCGGCGATCGGCTGGATCAGACCCCATGGACCGACCCGGTTAGGGCCGATACGCACTTGCATATAGCCGATGACCTTGCGCTCGAAGTAGGTCAGATAAGCAACGCCGAGCATCATCGGGGCGACGATCAGGACAATCTTGATAAGTGTCCAGACAGCAGGCCAGGCACCGCCGAAAATCCCGGTACCGAAGTTCATCAGTGCGTCCATTTATGCACGCTCCACGGAAATCGAGCCGAACATGTCGCCCAGCATCGCTGTACTCGCATGTGCCGCGGAAACGCGAACGCAACCGGCCGGTACATTATTGTCTGCCTTGGCAACCAGCACTGTCTCACCGGCGCCCTGTTTGACGCGAACCTGGCCGTTATCGGCAATGCCGATTTGTGCCATGGTCTGCTCACTGATCCGAGCAGTTGGCGCAACGGCATCAGCGGTTTGTTGCAAAGAAGGTGCTCGGCGAGCCATCGGATCGGCAAAGTTGATTGGCACATCGGCAATACGCTGCAAGCCATTTGCAGTGATCGTCGGAAGCGAGATCGCCACACCGCTCAATTCATTGCTCAGACCACCAACGAACTCGGCGCCCTTACCCAGCACTTCATCGCGAATTTCTTCACTGGAGGTGTAAGCAAAACCGTCAAGATTCAACACGTTGCCCAAAACGCGCAGCAGTTTCCACCCCGGACGTGCATCGCCGCGGGCCTTGACCACACCATTGAACGTCTGGATACGACCTTCGGTATTGACGAAGGTACCCGAGGTCTCGGTGTAAGGAGCAATCGGCAGCATCACGTCGGCGTACGCCAAGGCCGGTGCATGCTTGAAAGCCGACATGTAGACCACCAAGCTGGCCTGATTGAGTGCATCGAGCACCAATTGCGGATTGGCGCAGTCAAACTCCGGCTCAACCCCCATCAGGACATAGGCCTTGCGCGGCTGTTCAAACATCTGATGCGCATTCGCACCGGATGGCAACGCGCCAGAAACATGAGCCCCCAAGGTATTGGCACCTTCGCCAAGGAAACCGACGATAGCACCGGTCAGTTTACCGATTTCCAGTGCCAGCGCATGCAATTGCGTGGCATCAGCGGATTGGGTTGCAACATTACCGAGGAACACGGCGCGTTTTTCACCATCGACCAAGCTCTGGGCAATTTTCTTGCTTGTCTCGCAAACGGTTGCATTTTCGACACCCGCCGGCACTGCGACGCCCTTGATCTCGGCCACCGCCTTGACGACAGCGGCCAGCGCAGCAGCCAATTGGGCCGGCGCGACAGTCATGCGGGCATGCAGATTGATCAGTTGATCGTCGCCTGTCACCGACAGCAAGCTGACCTTGGTGAATTTCTTGGCAGCCTGGCGCAGGCGCTGAGCGATCAGCGGATGATCCTTGCGCAGGAAGGAACCCACGACCAAAGCGCCGTCGAGATCCTTGATCTCGGCCAAGCGCATACCCAGCCATGGCGTACCGGCACGCTTGGAATCGGACGAGAAATCATTCTGGCGCGGACGGAAATCGATATTGCCACTGCCCAGGCCCTTCATGACCTTGCCAAGCAGGAAGAGTTCTTCGACGGTCGAACTCTGCGCGGCCAGCGCAGCCAGTGCATCGCCACCGTGCTCACGGCAGACATCCTTCAGACCATGGGCGACATAGTCGAGGGCGACGTTCCAGTCGACTTCTTTCCATTCGCCGCCCTGCTTGACCATCGGCTTGGTCAGGCGTTCATCGGAATTCAGCGCCTGGTAGGAAAAACGCTCTTTGTCGGAGATCCAGCACTCGTTAACTTCTTCGTTTTCACGCGGTAGAACGCGCATTACGTTGTCGTGCTTGACCTGGACGACCAGATTCGCACCGACGGAATCGTGCGGGCTGACCGACTTGCGGCGCTGCAGTTCCCAAGAACGGGCGGTGTAGCGGAAAGGCTTGGAGGTCAGCGCGCCGACCGGGCAGAGATCGATCATATTGCCCGACAATTCCGAGTCGACCGTACGACCGACGAAGGTCATGATCTCGGAATGCATGTTGCGATTGGCCATGCCGAGTTCCATGATGCCGCCGATTTCCTGACCGAAGCGAACGCAACGGGTGCAGTGGATGCAGCGGCTCATTTCTTCCATCGAGATCAGCGGACCAACGCTCTTATGGAAGACAACGTGTTTTTCTTCGGTATAACGACTCTTCATTGGGCCGTAACCGACGGACATGTCCTGCAGTTGGCATTCGCCACCCTGATCACAAATCGGACAATCCAGCGGATGATTGATGAGCAGGAACTCCATCACGCCCTTCTGGGCCTTGACGGCCAGCTCGGAGTGCGTAAATACCTTCATGCCGTTGGTCACCGGCGTTGCGCAGGCCGGCAACGGTTTCGGCGCCTTTTCCACCTGCACAAGACACATGCGGCAATTGGCGGCAATCGAGAGTTTCTTGTGGTAGCAGAAATGCGGAATGTAAACACCCACCTGCTGCGCGGCATCCATCACCGTGCTGCCGTCAGGCACTTGCGCTTTTTTGCCGTCGATTTCGATTTCTAGCATGTCGCTACCTTGTAGCCAGTTCTTTCGTTACTAACCCGCAACCTGTCAGGCCGGAATCTTGTGGAAGCCACTGCCGGCCCATTGCACATCCTTGGGTACCAGACAGGTCTTGTGTTCAATGTGATACTCGAATTCTTTGCCGAAGTGCTTGATAAAACTCTGTACCGGAAAAGCCGCAGCATCGCCGAGGGCGCAAATCGTGCGACCCGCAATGTTGCCGAGCACGCTGTTCAGCAGGTCCAGATCCTCGGGCTTGCCGAGGCCATTTTCGATGCGATGTACAACCTTGTACATCCAGGCCGTACCTTCACGACAGGGGGTGCACTGGCCGCAGGACTCTTCGTGATAGAAGAAGGACAGACGATCCAATGCCTTGACCATGCAGACTGTCTCGTCCATGACGATAACCGCACCGGAACCAAGCATCGATCCGCCCTTGCTGATCGAGTCGTAGTCCATGGTGCAATCCATGATCACATCGGCAGGCATCACCGGCGCCGAAGACCCTCCGGGAATTACCGCCTTCAGCTTGCGGCCTCCGCGCATACCACCACACATTTCAAGCAATGTGGCAAACGGCGTGCCGAGCGGAATTTCGTAGTTGCCCGGGCGATTGACGTGGCCGGACACCGAGAACAGCTTGGTGCCTCCGTTGTTCGGCTTGCCCAGATTGAGAAACTCCTCGCCGCCCATCTTCAGAATGAAGGGGATGGAAGCGAAGGTTTCGGTATTGTTGATTGTCGTCGGCTTGCCGTAGAGGCCGAAAGAAGCCGGGAATGGTGGCTTGAAGCGCGGTTGCCCCTTCTTGCCTTCGATCGACTCGAGCAGCGCAGTTTCTTCGCCACAGATGTAGGCACCGTAACCGTGGTGGGCGAACAATTCGAAATTGAAGCCCGAGCCAAGAATATTTTGACCGATAAAACCGGCAGCACGAGCCTGATCTAGCGCTTCTTCGAAACGCTTGTATTCCAGCCAGACTTCTCCGTGCACGTAGTTGTAACCGCGATTGGCCCCCATCGCGTAGGCGGCGATGGCCATGCCTTCGATGACGGCATGCGGGTTGTAACGCATGATATCGCGGTCCTTGAAGGTACCCGGCTCACCTTCGTCGGTGTTACAGACGACATACTTGTCACCCGGGAAGGAGCGCGGCATGAAAGACCACTTCAGGCCTGTCGGAAAACCTGCACCACCACGCCCCCGCAGCACCGACTTCTTGACTTCGCTGATGACATCTTCCTGGGTCATCTTGCTGTCCAGAATTCGCTTCAGCTGCGCATAACCGCCGCGGGCCACGTAATCCTTCAGGCTCCAACTGTTGTCGCCGTCAAGACCTTCCATCAGAACGCCGTTGATCGAACCAAGCATCGCCATTATTTGCACTCCTCAAGCAGCTTGTCGATCTGTTCCGGGTGCATATGACTACACATTGAGCGGTTGTTGACGATGAAGACCGGTGCATCACCGCAGGCCCCCATGCACTCGCCTTCCTTCAGCGTGAATTTGCCGTCCGGCGTTGTTTCGCCATAGCCGACACCCAGTTTGTGCTGGAGGTATTCGCCGGCATGATAACCACCCGACAGAGCACAAGGCAGGTTGGTACAGACCGTGATCTTGTACTTGCCAACCGGCTTCAGGTCATACATGTTGTAGAAAGAGGCCACTTCGTAGGCCGCGATCGGCGGCATACCAAGATAGTTGGCGACCGCCTCGATGGACTCGGGGGCTAGCCAGCCTTTTTCTTCCTGGGCGTGAGCGAGACAGGCCATCGACGCCGATTGTTTCTGATCGGCGGGGTACTTGGCGACCTCGCGGGCAAACTTCTGGAGGGTTTCAGCGGAAAACATCAGCGGTCAATCTCGCCAAAAACAATATCTTGGGAACCGATAATCGTAACGACGTCGGCAATCATGTGGCCTCTGGACATTTCGTCCAGACCAGCCAGGTGAACAAAACCCGGAGCTCGAATTTTCATCCGGTAAGGTTTGTTGGCACCATCGGAAACAAAGTAGATGCCGAACTCGCCTTTCGGGTGTTCGACTGCCGCATAAGCTTCGCCAGCCGGAACATGAATACCTTCAGTGAAGAGCTTGAAGTGATGAATCAGCTCCTCCATGTTGGTCTTCATGTTTTCGCGCGGCGGCGGTGCCACCTTGTTGTTGTCGGTGATCACCGGGCCGGGATTCTTGCGCAACCAGGCGATACATTGCTTGATGATGTTGTTCGACTGGATCATTTCTTCCATGCGAACCAGGTAGCGGTCATAGCTGTCGCCATTGACACCGACCGGCACATCAAAATTTATTTTGTCGTAAGCCGCATAGGGCTGCTTCTTGCGCAAGTCCCAAGCGATGCCGGAGCCGCGCAACATGGCGCCGGTGAACCCCATCTGCAGGGCACGCTCCGGCGTCACTACACCAACATTAACCAGACGCTGCTTCCAAATCCGGTTATCGGTCAGCAGGGTATGGTATTCGGAATGGTAAGTCGGGAAGCGATTGGTAAAATCTTCGAGGAAGTCGAGCACGGAACCACTACGGTTCTCGTTCTTCTCGGCTGCCTTCTTGGCATTGGTCCAAGTCGATTCCTGATACTGCGGCATACGATCCGGCAGGTCGCGATAGACGCCACCCGGACGGTAGTAGGCAGCATGCATCCGCGCACCGGAAACCGCCTCATAGACGTCCATCAAGTCTTCGCGTTCGCGGAAGGTGTAGAGCGCCATGGTCATCGCACCAACGTCCAGTGCATGACAGCCAATCCACAACAGATGATTGAGGATACGGGTAACTTCGTCGAACATGACGCGGATGTACTTGCCGCGTTCCGGCACTTCGATACCAAGCAACTTCTCGGTAGCCAGGCAGTAGGCGTGCTCGTTGCACATCATCGACACGTAGTCGAGACGATCCATGTAGGGCACAGACTGAACCCAGGTACGGGTTTCTGCGAGCTTCTCGGTTGCCCGGTGCAGCAGACCGATATGCGGGTCGGCCCGCTGGACGACTTCACCATCCAACTCCAACACCAGACGCAGCACACCGTGCGCTGCCGGGTGCTGCGGACCAAAGTTAAGCGTGAAATTGCGGATGTCAGCCATGAGCGGTATCCCCAAAAGTGTCTTCGCGCACAATGCGCGGGGTGTTTTCGCGTGGCTCGATGGTGACCGGTTGATAGATCACACGCGCCTGATCGGGGTCGTAACGCATCTCGACGTGACCGGAAATCGGGAAGTCCTTGCGGAACGGATGTCCGATGAAGCCATAATCAGTGAGGATGCGGCGCAGGTCGTCATGACCGACAAAGGCGATGCCGTAAAGATCAAAGGCTTCACGCTCAAACCAGTTGGCGCTTGCCCAGACCGTGGTTATCGACGCGACGGAAGGAAACCCTTCGTCTTCGGCAAACACGCGAACACGAAGGCGCCAGTTATTAGCCACGGAAAGCAGATGAACAACTACGGCAAACCGCGCCCCTTGCCAAGCCCCATCACCGTAAGTTGAATAATCGACACCACAGAGATCGATCATTTCCTCGAAGCCAAAAGCCACCTCGTCGCGCAATGCAGTCATTACGCAAAGGTAGTCAGCAGCTGCGACTTCTATGGTTATCTCACCCAACGCAAGCTTAAGGGACTTAAGTTTGTCGCCGAAATGCTCCTGCAGATTTTGACTAAGCGTTTCCAGCTTGGCAGACATATCGAATCAGCCTTGGCAATTAACGAGCAATGGTATTGGTACGACGAATCTTGTTCTGCAACTGAATGATCCCGTAGATCAATGCTTCAGCGGTTGGCGGACAACCCGGAACGTAGATATCGACAGGAACGATGCGATCGCAGCCGCGCACCACAGAATACGAGTAGTGATAGTAGCCACCACCGTTCGCACAGGAACCCATGGAGATAACCCAGCGCGGCTCAGCCATCTGATCGTAGACCTTGCGCAAGGCCGGCGCCATCTTGTTGGTTAGCGTACCAGCCACGATCATCACATCGGACTGGCGCGGACTCGGACGAAAGACCACACCAAAGCGATCCAGGTCATAACGAGAAACGCCAGCATGGATCATCTCGACCGCACAGCACGCCAAACCGAAGGTCATGGGCCACAAGGACCCGGTGCGCATGTAATTAATCAGCTTGTCAGCCGTCGTGGTGACAAAACCTTCCTGGAGAACGCCTTCAATAGCCATTTGCGAGCCTCATTCCCATTCGAGCGCGCCCTTGGCCCAAGCGTAAATATAGCCAAGGACCAGAATGGCAACGAATACCAGCATTTCGACAAAACCGAACATTTTGATCGATTCAGTCGCAACAATGTCTTTGAAAATGGTTGCCCAGGGAAAGAGAAAGGCAACTTCCAGATCGAACAGAATGAAGAGAATGGCAATCAAGTAGTAGCGCACATCAAACTTCATGCGCGCATCTTCGAATGCCTCAAAGCCACACTCGTAAGGAGAGAGCTTTTCCGGGTCCGGCCGGCTGGGAGCGAGAATAAATCCCATCGCAACAGGCAGAACGCCAATCGCAACCCCCACCAGAACGAACATCAGGATCGGAAAGTAGTTTTCCATCATCCGCCGCCAATATTCAGTTTCTTGTTCGAAACAGCGTACCTTGCGGCCACTGCCCCAGTTTTTGGTGCCGACGGCGAGACTCGAACTCGCACAGCTTGCGCCACTACCCCCTCAAGATAGCGTGTCTACCAATTTCACCACGTCGGCACATTTTTTTGATCCACCTGGCGAGGACTCGAGCCAAGCAAACCACCTTGCGTTACTTCGGTATATCTTTCGCCCGGGACCCCGCTTCCACAGGGGCCGCCGGTGACTCACCACCCGCCGAGGCAGGCTGCGAAACAGTCTGCGATTGTACCGGTTCTTGCATCAGACTACCAGTCGTTTTTGGCTTATTGGAGCCGATGTAGGCCAATGTCAAACTAGTCACAAAAAAGATCCCCGCGAGAATACCGGTGGTGCGACTCAGGAAGTTTGCCGAACCGGTGGCACCAAAAAGGCTACCGGACGCACCACTGCCAAATGCAGCCCCCATATCCGCCCCCTTGCCATGCTGCATCAACACGAGACCGATAATCACAATCGCCACCAAAATGTGGACCGTCAGGACGAGAGAAAAAAGCCAGTTCATTTTGTAAGCCTATCAATTTGCCGCGCGGCAAATCGCCAGAAAATCATCCGCAACCAAGGCAGCACCACCGATCAAACCACCATCGATATCATCCTGCCCAAACAACTCCATCGCATTTTGTGGCTTGACGCTACCACCATACAAAATACGCAAACCATTTGCCACCCCAAGATCCTGCTCTGCAACCTTGGCACGAATCGCCGCATGAACCTCCTGCGCCTGAGCAGGCGAGGCCGTCACGCCGGTTCCAATGGCCCAAACCGGTTCATAGGCAACCACCGCAGAAGCCATGGCTGCCACTCCAACACGATCCAGAACTACCGACAACTGACGAGCCACGACAACACCTGTCATACCAGATTCGCGCTCAGCCAGGGTCTCACCGACACACAAAACCGGAACCAAGCCAGCCCTCTGCACCGCCTCAAACTTAGCCGAAACGACCGTATCCGTTTCACCATACAGCGCACGACGTTCAGAATGCCCCACCAGCACATATCGGCATCCAAACTCCAGCAACATGGAAGCAGCAACTTCGCCAGTAAAAGCACCGGACTGATGCTCGCTTACAGACTGAGCGCCCCAAGCCAGCGCAGACCCGGAAAGAATTGACTGCGCCTGCCCAAGATATGGATATGGGGGACAGACAGCGACCTCACAAGGCAAACCTGAGACCCCAGCCTTGATAAGTTCAAGCAGCGCTGCGTTCTGCTGGAGGCTGCCATGCATTTTCCAGTTACCTGCAACGAGCTTTTTACGCATGCGCTAGACGATTCTGTTGGAGAAAAACTCGCGGATTATAGCGACCTGATGATTTTCTGGTCAATACGAATAGCAACATCAACAGATTCATTGTGCCGATTCGCGAACCACAGCAGCGAGTTTCTCGGCCGCATAGGTCACCTCGACCGCATCTTCACCCTCCACCATGACTCTCAGCAAAGGCTCCGTTCCCGAGGCGCGCAACAGCACCCTGCCCCGCCCTTGAAGACTGACCTCAGTATCAGCAAGAGCCGAAGTAATCGCCGGATGCTCCTTCCAGGGAAACCCACGCGTCACCGGCACATTGATCAGCTTCTGCGGATAGAGAACCAAGCCCCCCAACAACTCCTTCAAGCTTCCACCCAACTCACGCAAAGCAGCCAACACTTGTAGCGCCGCAACGATGCCATCTCCGGTCGTGTGACGATCCAAAGCGAGAATATGCCCTGAGTTCTCCCCCCCAAAGAGCCAGCCTTTTTCGTTGAGCATTTCTACGACATAGCGGTCACCAACTGCCGCCCGGGCAAACGGGATATTCAGCTTGGCGAGCGCATGCTCCAGCGCAAGATTGCTCATCAGCGTACCAGCAACACCTTTTACGGGAGCACTACGGGCTCGGCTACGAACAATGGCGTACAGCAGTTGATCACCATCGTAGAGATTACCTTCGGCATCTACCATCTGCAGGCGATCAGCATCGCCATCCAGGGCAATACCAAGATCAGCACGATTGGCGAGGACCGCCTCACATAGCGCTTTCGGCGCTGTAGCCCCGACTGCATCATTGATGTTCAATCCGTTTGGCTGCACACCAATGCTTACGACGTCAGCCCCCAACTCGTGGAAGACACTCGGAGCGATGTGATAAGCAGCACCATGGGCACAATCGATGACGATTTTCAGGCCGCGCAGATCCAGATCATTGGGAAAGGTGCTCTTGCAGAACTCAATATACCTGCCACGCGCGTCCTCGATCCGCCGAACCCGTCCCAAATCCGCTGGAGGTGCACATACCATCGGCTGATCAATACCCGCTTCAATCGCGCGCTCAACTTCATCCGGCAACTTTGTACCCTGCGCCGAGAAAAATTTAATGCCATTATCGTAATAGGGATTATGCGACGCCGAAATTACAATGCCGGCCTGCAAACGTAGGGCACGGGTCAAGTAGGCGACGGCCGGGGTGGGCAATGGGCCAACCAGACAGACTTCAACGCCGGCAGCGGAAAAACCCGCCTCAAGGGCCGACTCAAGCATGTACCCGGAGAGACGAGTGTCCTTGCCAATCAGCACAGCCGGGCGATCCCCCGCCGGCATCTCGCTTCGGCCAAGCAAGGCTTTGCCAGCCGAATACCCCAGACGCATTACAAAATCCGGCGTGATCGGCGATTGACCTACACGCCCCCGAACGCCATCCGTACCAAAATATTTTCTAGTCACTGAGAACTCCCTTTTCGATCGCCGACCAGACAGCTAAAGCATCCTTCGTCGCCGCCACATCATGCACACGTAGTATTTTCGCACCTTTCTGAGCAGCGATGAGCGCTGCGGCAACACTGGCAGGCACTCGCTCCGCCACAGGGCGCCCGGTAATCGCGCCTAGCATGGACTTTCTGGAGACGCCAACCAAAACAGGAAAATCATCGACAAAGCCTTCGGCCAATGCCCGAAAAAGAGCCAAATTGTGATCCTGCGTTTTCCCGAAACCGAAACCCGGATCGACGATCAGGCGATCATCTGCGACGCCAACGGCCCGACATCGCGCCACCGCCGCTTTCAGGAAGCCCTTTACCTCATCAAGCACACTTCCATAATCAGGCGAGTGCTGCATAGTTCCTGGCTCACCCTGCATGTGCATGACACATACCGCACAGTCGCTACCAGCCACCACAGCCAGAGCTTCCGGATGCAACATACCTGTGATGTCGTTGATCATGGTTGCGCCAGCCTCAAGCGCGGCGTGCATGACAGCAGGCTTGTAGGTATCAACCGACACCGGAACTCCCCACGCCGAAACCTCACGGAGAACCGGAACCAAACGCCGCAATTCTTCGCTCTCAGGCGTAGGAATTGCCCCCGGTCGAGACGACTCGGCTCCGATATCGAGAATGTCAGCGCCGGCTTCGAATTGCTGGCGAGCATGCCGAATGGCCCGATCAACATCACCCACCAGACCATCTCCCGAGAACGAATCAGGAGTCAGGTTAACGATTCCCATCAGCAGAGGACGATCGATGGACAGAAGAAAACTACCGCAGCGAAGTTTTTGCATATCTGAAAAACAAAAGGCCGGGAGAGCGCTCCCGGCCGGTTGAAAGATTGGAAATATCAGGCTGGTGCCGTAGCGCTAGGCTCGGCTCCCGGGGTATCCGTGGGCGTCGTCGCACGAGATGACCCCTGAGATGGCTTCGGCGGGCGCGGAGGTTTGCTGGCCATGATGTCGTCGATCTGGTCTGCATCAATGGTTTCCCACTCGAGCAAGGCCTTGGTCATCGCCTCGACCTTGTCGCGATTTTCTTCCAGCAGTTGGCGCGCCAAAGCGTACTGCTGGTCGATGATGCGACGAATTTCAGAATCGACCTTCTGCATGGTCGCCTCAGACACGTTCTTGTGCTGGGTTACCGAACGACCGAGGAAGACTTCCCCCTCATTTTCACCGTAAACCATCACGCCCAGGTCAGACATGCCGTAGCGAGTCACCATATCACGAGCCATTGCGGTTGCCCGCTCGAAGTCGTTGGATGCCCCGGTGGTCATCTGGTTCATGAACAGCTCTTCGGCAATCCGACCGCCGAACAGCACAGCAATACGGCTCATCAGGTATTCACGGTCGTACGCGTAGCGATCCTGCTCAGGCAACTGCATGGTCAGGCCCAAGGCACGACCACGCGGAATGATCGTTACCTTATGCACCGGGTCAGACTTCGGCACCAGCTTGGCCACCACGGCGTGACCAGACTCGTGGTAGGCCGTGTTCATCTTTTCGTCTTCGGTCATGACCATGCTGCGGCGCTCGGCACCCATCATGATCTTGTCCTTGGCCATCTCGAAGTCGTCCATGTCAACCAGACGCTTGTTGCGACGTGCCGCAAACAGGGCCGCCTCATTGACCAGATTGGCCAGATCGGCGCCGGAGAAGCCCGGGGTACCACGGGCAATCACATCAGCCTTGACGTCGCCAGCGATTGGCACCTTGCGCATATGAACCTTGAGAATTTCCTCGCGGCCGCGGATATCCGGCAGCGGCACAACGACCTGACGGTCGAAGCGGCCCGGACGCAGCAGCGCCGGATCAAGAATGTCCGGTCGGTTGGTCGCAGCGATCACGATGATGCCGGTATGGCCTTCGAAGCCATCCATCTCAACCAGCAACTGGTTCAGTGTCTGTTCGCGTTCGTCGTTGCCGCCCCCCAGGCCGGCACCACGATGGCGACCGACAGCATCGATTTCATCGATAAAGATGATACATGGGGCGTGCTTCTTGGCGTTCTCGAACATGTCGCGAACGCGGGCAGCACCAACACCGACGAACATTTCGACAAAGTCGGAGCCGGAAATGCTGAAGAAGGGCACCTTGGCTTCACCGGCAATAGCCTTGGCAAGCAGCGTTTTGCCGGTCCCCGGATTGCCAACCATCAGCACCCCCTTGGGAATACGGCCACCAAGCTTCTGGAACTTGGACGGATCGCGCAGGAAATCAACGATTTCCTGTACCTCTTCCTTGGCTTCGTCACAACCGGCCACATCGGCAAAGGTGATAACGTTGGTCGACTCATCCATCATTCGAGCCTTCGACTTGCCGAACGAAAAAGCCCCGCCCTTGCCGCCGCCCTGCATCTGGCGCATGAAAAAGACCCAGACGCCGATCAACAGCAGCATCGGGAACCAACTGACGAAAAGATTCATCAGGAACGAAGGTTCCTCTTCCGGTTTGGCTTCGATCTTGACGCCATTCTTCAGCAGATCCGAAACTAGCCAGAGATCGGGTGGTGCGTAAGAGGTAATACGCTTGCCTTCACTCGTCGTTGCCTTCAATGTGCGGCCTTCCATGACCACCTTGGAAATACGGCCAGCCTTAACTTCCTCGATAAACTGGGAGTATTCGACGGAACCGGTCGCAACCTGACGGTTGTTAAACTGATTAAAGACCGTCATCAGGACCAGGCCGATGACCAGCCAGATTGCGAGGTTTTTGAACATGTTGTTCAAGCTTGCTCTCCTTCTACAGCATCGAGCGACAAAAATTACATTCTAAACAAAAGTCTCAACGCAATGTGCGTCCGAGCAAATAAAGCTCAGGGCTACGATCACGTGAGGCATCCGGTTTCCGCACAGCGACAGTCTTGAACGTCTCGCGCATCTGCTTCAGAAACGTCTCGTAATCCGTTCCCTGAAAGACTTTGACCAGAAAAGCGCCCTCCGGTTTCAAGTGTACCCGGGAAAACTCCAGCCCCAATTCAGCCAAGTGCATGATGCGCGCCTGATCGACGAGGGGAACTCCTGACATATTGGGGGCCATGTCGGACATTACAAGTCCCACCCGACGCTCACCCAACTGTTCTTCCAACTGCTGCAGCACCTCGTCTTCACGAAAATCGCCCTGAATGAAGTGAACACCGTGAATAGGCTCCATTTCCAGCAGATCGAGGGCAAACACGAGGCCGCCGTCACCAACCCGCTTGACAGCCACCTGTGACCACCCCCCCGGGGTGGCACCAAGGTCGACCACGACTTCGCCATGCTTGAGCAGCTTGTCTTTGTCGTCCATTTCCATCAGCTTGAAAGCAGCACGGGAACGCCAACCCTCTTTCCTTGCGAGCTGAACATAGGTGTCGTTAATATGCTCACGCATCCAAGCTTTACTGGTTCTGGTTCTTTTCATTCGGTAAAATGCCGTTTTTGAAAGGTTTACTATGCTGCAATTATCATCTGCCCGACGCTCTGAACTGCGTGCCCAGGCACATAATCTGAATCCCGTCGTGTCGATTGCCGAAAACGGCCTCACCGAGGCTGTACTCAAGGAAATCGATCTCAACCTACGGGCCCACCAACTGATCAAGATCCGCGTTTATGGCGACAGCCGCGATAATCGGATCGCCTTCTACGAGCAGATTTGCGCCCAATTGGACGCCGCTCCGGTTCAACATATCGGCAAGCTGCTGGTCGTTTTTCGCCCGGCTCCTATCGAAAAAGCAGCGGCTGAAGCCAAAAAAAGCCAGAACTCGCGCCGCCCCGCTTCCGAACCACGCAAGACCAAACGCGCCCACCAAGGCTGATCACCGCAGCCCGCGACCACTCCAGACGACGAGCCACAGCCCCAGCAAACTCTGCACCAAGTAGAGGATGCTGGAAATGCCGTGCCAGGCGGCAAAGCGGTCACGCAAGACGCTTTCCATGACCTCACGTGGCAAGGCATCCGCCTTCAGTTGAGCCATCAGCGGCTGTATCCCGAACTGGCTGGCAGCCAGCATCAGCACCATCAGAATGACCAGCCAGAACACGGCCCGCTTGAATACCTGCCCACGCCAATGTGAAACCAGGAAGATCAGCAGATAGGCCGCACTACCCAGCCCCACCCATCCGATCAACGTGAATAGTTTGCCAGCGACCACGCCGGCGAGTTGGCGGTCGCCCAAACTGGCAAACAACACCGGCGCCACCAGATAACCGATCGCCCACATGCCCCCCACCCACAGGGCAATGAGAGCAAGGTAGAGCGCTTCGGCCAGTTTACGCACTGAATTATTCGTAGCGAACGTCGATGATTTCGTATTCGCGAATGCCACCGGGGGCTTGGACTTGGGCGATATCGCCAGCGTATTTGCCGATCAAGGCACGAGCCATCGGTGAATTAACGGAAATTTTGCCCGCCTTGATGTCGGCCTCATCCTCACCGACGATCTGGTAGGTCGCGCCGGCGCCAGAATCCTGATCTTCCATTTGAACCGTTGCCCCGAACACGCAGCGGCCGTCTGCATCGAGCAGCTTGGGATCGATGATCTGCGCATTGGACAGCTTGCCCTCGACCTCCTGGATACGCCCTTCGATAAAGCCCTGGCGCTCCTTGGCCGCATCATATTCAGCATTCTCAGACAGATCGCCATGCGAACGAGCCTCGGCAATGGCTGCGATCACCCAAGGGCGGTCGACGGTCTTCAGACGATGCAGCTCTTCACGCAATTTCTCGGCACCAGCCACGGTCAACGGAACTTTGCTCATATTATCTTCCAGCAAAAGCAAAACCGCCGGCGCCCAAAACAAGGGCTACCCGGCGGTTCGGGTTGGTCTTAGTGAAGCTGCTCGTGCAGCGCCTGAATCGGATACACCACCAGCTCGCCCAGATGACGGATACCTTCAGCTGCGGCTTCGGCGCCCCAAATCGTCGTATACATGGTCACCCGTGCCTGCAGGCCCGAGGTGCGGATCGAACGCGAGTCGTTGATTGCACCGCGTTTTTCCTCCACCGTATTGATGATCAGTGCGATTTCGTTGTTCTTGATCATATCAACAATGTGCGGACGACCTTCGGTCACCTTGTTAACCGACTGCACTGGCAGACCGGCAGCCTCTATGGCGTGCGCAGTACCGCGCGTTGCCGCAAGATGGAAACCGGCATCGTGCAGGTGGCGGGCGATCTCGATCGCCTTGGCCTTATCGCTATCCTTGACTGACAGGAAGACCTTGCCGGACTTTGGCAGCTTGACGCCAGCAGCGAGTTGCGACTTGACGAAGGCTTCGGCAAAGGTGACACCAACCCCCATGACTTCGCCGGTCGACTTCATTTCCGGCCCAAGAATGGTATCGACGCCCGGGAATTTGACGAAGGGGAAGACCGCTTCCTTGACCGAGTAATACGGTGGAATGATTTCCTTGGTAATACCTTGGTCCTTCAGGCTACGCCCCGCCATGCAGCGGGCGGCGATCTTCGCCAGTTGCAGGCCAGTCGCTTTGGAAACGAAAGGCACGGTGCGCGACGCACGCGGATTCACTTCCAACACGTAGACATCGTTGTCCTTGATGGCGAACTGGACGTTCATCAGGCCGCAAACATTCAGCGCCTTGGCCATCAGTTTGGTCTGACGACGCAGTTCGTCCTGCACGGCAGCCGACAAAGAATACGGCGGCAGCGAGCAGGCCGAGTCACCAGAGTGCACGCCCGCCTGTTCGATGTGCTCCATAACGCCACCGATGATGACTTCTTCGCCATCGGACAGGGCATCGACGTCACACTCGACGGCGTCGTTCAGGAAGCGGTCGAGCAGCACCGGTGAATCGTTGGAAACCTTCACCGCCTCGCGCATGTAGCGCTCGAGGTCCTTCTGCTCATGGACGATTTCCATGGCCCGGCCGCCCAGCACGTAGGACGGACGAACAACCAGCGGATAACCGATCTCCTGAGCCAGACGCAGCGCATCCTCTTCGGTACGAGCGGTACGATTCGGCGGTTGCTTGAGGCCGAGATCGTGCAGCAGCTTCTGGAAGCGCTCGCGGTCTTCGGCGATGTCGATCGACTCCGGCGTGGTGCCGATGATCGGCACGCCATTGGCTTCCAGCTCCAGCGCAAGCTTCAGCGGGGTCTGGCCACCGTACTGGACGATCACGCCGACCGGCTTTTCGATGGCGCAGATTTCCAGCACGTCTTCCAGCGTCAGCGGCTCGAAGTACAGACGGTCGGAGGTGTCGTAGTCAGTGGAAACGGTTTCCGGATTGCAGTTGACCATGATGGTTTCGTAACCATCCTCGCGCATTGCCATGGCGGCATGCACGCAGCAGTAGTCGAACTCGATGCCCTGACCGATGCGGTTCGGACCGCCACCCAAGACCATGATCTTCTTCTTGTCCGTCGGCATCGCTTCGCACTCGTCCTCGTAGGTCGAGTACATGTAGGCAGTACCGGTCGAAAATTCGGCAGCGCAGGTGTCAACGCGCTTGTAGACCGGACGCACCTTGAGTTCATGGCGACGCTCGCGGACAGCGGTTTCACTGGTCTTGGTCAGGTGAGCCAGACGACGGTCGGCAAATCCCTTCCGCTTGAGATAACGCAGTTCTTCTGCGGTCAACGAAGAAAATTCACGTTTTTCAACAGCCAGCTCGAGATCGACGATCTCCTTGATCTGGACCAGGAACCACGGATCAATCTTGGTCAGGTCAAACACTTTTTCGACCGACATGCCGATCCCGAAGGCGTCAGCGACGTACCACAGGCGATCCGGCGTCGGCCGGGCCAGTTGTTCGTCGATGGTTTCCGGATCGACCGTCTTCAGGTTGAAGCCATCGACACCCACTTCCAGACCGCGCAAGGCTTTCTGCAGCGATTCCTGGAAAGTGCGACCGATAGCCATCACTTCGCCAACCGACTTCATCTGCGTGGTCAGCGTCGAATCGGCCTGCGGGAACTTCTCGAAGGCGAAACGCGGCACCTTGGTCACGACGTAGTCAATGGAGGGCTCGAATGAGGCCGGCGTCTTGCCGCCGGTGATGTCGTTCGACAGTTCATCCAGCGTGTAGCCGACTGACAGCTTGGCGGCGATCTTGGCGATCGGGAAGCCGGTCGCCTTGGAGGCCAGGGCCGACGAACGCGAAACACGCGGGTTCATCTCGATGACGATCATCCGACCGTCCTTCGGGTTGATCGAGAACTGGACGTTGGAACCACCCGTATCGACACCAATCTCGCGCAACACGGCGATCGAGGCGTTACGAAGGATCTGGTATTCCTTGTCGGTCAGCGTCTGAGCCGGCGCGACGGTAATCGAGTCGCCGGTGTGCACGCCCATCGGATCGAGGTTCTCGATCGAACAGATGATGATGCAGTTGTCCGCCTTGTCACGGACGACTTCCATCTCGTATTCCTTCCAGCCGAGCAGCGATTCCTCGATCAGCAGCTCGTTGGTCGGCGATGCTTCGAGACCGCGCTTGCAGATGATCTCGAACTCCTCCATGTTGTAGGCGATGCCGCCGCCCGTACCGCCCAGCGTGAAGGAGGGCCGGATGATGGTCGGGAAGCCGATCACGGCCTGCACCTGGTAAGCCTCTTCCATGCTGTGCGCGGTGGCAGACTTGGCGGAACCGAGACCAATCTTGGTCATCGCATCCTTGAACTTCTGACGGTCCTCTGCCTTGTCGATCGCCTCCTTGGAAGCACCGATCAGCTCGACGTTGAACTTGGCGAGCACGCCTTCGCGGTCGAGATCGAGCGCGCAGTTCAGCGCGGTCTGGCCGCCCATGGTCGGCAGCAGCGCATCCGGACGTTCCTTCTCGATGATCTTGGCGACAACCTGCCAGGTGATCGGCTCGATGTAGGTCACGTCGGCCATTTCCGGGTCGGTCATGATGGTCGCCGGATTGGAGTTGACCAGAATGACCTTGTAACCCTCTTCGCGCAGCGCCTTGCAGGCTTGCGCGCCGGAGTAGTCGAATTCGCAGGCCTGACCGATGATGATCGGGCCGGCGCCAATAATCAAAACACTTTTTATGTCTGTACGTTTCGGCATTTCTTTACTCTCGCCTTATTTCGCCGGCTGCAGCGCGGCAACGCCACGCGTCATGGTGTCGAGGAAGCGGTCAAACAGGTAGGCCACATCGTGCGGGCCCGGACTGGCTTCGGGGTGCCCCTGGAAGGAGAAGGCCGGCACGTCGGTGCGGGCGATGCCTTGCAGGGAACCATCGAACAGCGAGACATGGGTAACCCGCAGGTTGGCCGGCAGCGAATCGATGTCAGCCGCAAAGCCGTGGTTCTGGCTGGTGATCAGCACCTGGCCGCTATCCAGGTCCTTGACCGGGTGGTTCGCACCGTGGTGACCGAATTTCATCTTCGCCGTCTTGGCGCCGGAGGCCAGGGCCAGCAACTGGTGGCCAAGACAGATGCCGAAAGTCGGCACGCCGCGCTCGAGGAATTCACGGATGGCGGCAATGGCGTAATCGCAAGGCTCCGGATCGCCGGGGCCGTTGGACAGGAACACACCGTCCGGCTTCATGGCCAGCACGTCGGCAGCCGGCGTCTGCGCCGGCACCACGGTCAGGCGGCAGCCGCGCTCGGCCAGCATGCGCAGGATATTGCGCTTGACGCCGAAGTCGTAGGCAACGACATGGAAACGCGGCTCAGCGGCAGCCTTGTAGCCTTTCAGGGTCCACTCGGCCTCGGTCCAGGGATAGACCTCCTTGGCCGAAACTACCTTGGCCAGGTCCATGCCGTTCAGACCGGGGAAAGCGCGCGCCATGGCCAGCGCCTTCGACTCATCGACTTCACCGGCGAGAATGCAACCAGCCTGGGCGCCCTTTTCACGCAGAATGCGCGTCAGCTTGCGGGTGTCGATACCGGCGATGGCAACGATGCCGTGCTTTTTCAGGTAGGACGACAGGTCGTCCTGGGTACGCCAGTTCGAGGCGACCAGCGGCAGGTCGCGAATGACCAGGCCGGCGGCGTAGTTGGCATTGGATTCAAAATCCTCCGCATTGCAACCGGTGTTGCCGATATGCGGGTAAGTCAGGGTGACGATCTGGCGGCAATAGGACGGATCGGTAAGGATTTCCTGATAGCCGGACATGGCGGTGTTGAACACCACTTCGCCACTGGTTACGCCGTCAGCGCCGATGGATTGGCCCTTGAAAACCGTTCCGTCGGCGAGGGCGAGAATGGCGGGTGTGAATGAGGGCAGCAGTGACACGTCGGCTCTCCAAATATTTTCTGCTTATTCATGTGCCAAGCGGGAAGGCTTGCGCCTCCCCGCTTGTGCTTTTTAACCTTCCTATTCTAGCCGAAAAGTGCCTTTTCAGGCAAATTCAAGGGATTACACGCGTCTCAACATAGCGTATCAACGAAGGTTTGATCAACGCCATTTCCTCCATCAAGGCGGCGTAGAGACGGCGACAGTTGGCCCAATCGACATTTTCAACCGTCATCGCCGCCTGCTCGATTTCCATGGCACGACGCCGTGCACGCTCGGCATGGAACATCGCCAGCAGACTTTTCAGCGTATGGGCGTGCATCCGCGCCTCATGGGCATCAGTCGCATCAATAGCGGTTCTTACCCGCCCCAAATGAGCGTCCCACTCCGCCAGCAACATGCCAGCCATGGTCGCAAATAATTCCGGTTCACCGATATCACCCAGCGCAGCCGCCAGATCGAGTTGGGAAGACGCATCAACAAGCGGCGCATCGTTAACAACGAAGTCGTCAGTGGCAAGGCCGCCTCGTGCACGTTCCAGCGCGGCATACAACTCTTCAGAACGCAAAGGCTTGGCGACATAGTCATTCATTCCCGCCTCCAGACAACGATCACGATCTGTCGCCATGACGTTAGCCGTCATTGCGATGATGTAGACTGGCTTGAGCTCATGCGAGACCACCCAGCTCCGCCGCATTTCGCGAGACCGAATGGCTTCAGTCGCCTCGATGCCGCCCATCACCGGCATCTGCATATCCATCAGGATGACATCGAAATGGCCACTATCAAATAAATCGACGGCTTCCGCCCCGTTGTTTGCCAGGGACACCCGATGTGACTGACGCTCCAAAAGACGAGTCGCAAGTTCCTGATTGACCGGATTATCCTCAACCAGCAGGATATTCAGCCCGGAAGAATCCTCTTTGGCCACCCCGTCAAAATTGATTTCCGAAAGAGCAAATTCGCTCAACTCCTGGTTGCCAGGCCCATCAGCAAGCGCCAAAGCGTCAATCAAATCAGCCCCACCGATCGGCTTGACCAAGTGGGCAGAAACCCCGATTTCACGCAGTCGACTCAGATCATGCCGCTGATTTTCAGTCGTCAGCATAACAATCAGTTTTTCCACCCGACCGGACCGCCCCCAAGCCTCAGCCAACGCGAACCCTGCCGGAGCATCCATATTGGCATCGGCAAGAACATAGTCGTAGGGAAAATCCATCGCCCGACTTCGTTCCATCGCTGCAACCGCAGCCGCCCCATCCGCCACAAGGGAAACCTGAACACCAAGCTGCTCCAGGAGCTCGACCAGATATTGCCCGACGGTCGCGTTATCTTCGATCACCAAGACGCGCCGACCGCCAAACCTCGCTTCGAACGGGCGTACCGATGTCGCCTCCTGAACCCCGAAGCGTCCGGTAAAAGAAAAAACAGAACCTTGCCCCGGGGTACTCTCGAGCCAGATCTTGCCATCCATCAGTTGAACGAGGCGCGCGCTGATCGCCAGCCCCAGTCCCGTTCCGCCAAAGCGGCGGGTAGTGGACACATCGGCCTGTGAAAACGCCTCAAAAATCGCCTGCTGCTTGTCCGCGGGAACACCTATTCCGGTATCCCGGATCGAAAACCGGAGATAAACCGAGCGTTCTGTTGACTGATCGACTTCAACCTTGAGCGCCACCTCGCCCCGCTCGGTGAATTTGATGGCATTGCCGATCAGATTGATGATCACCTGACGCAAGCGCGTCGGGTCGCCAACAATGCGAGCCGGCACTTCGGGGCGAACATCCGCCACCAGCTCAAGCCCCTTCTTGTGAGCGCTGACCGCTAAGACCCGCACAGCCTCAAGGACAGTGTCCTGCATCGAAAAAACCAGCGACTCGAACTCCATCTTGCCGGCTTCGATTTTCGAGAAATCCAGAATATCGTTAACGATGGTCAGCAGCGCCTCGGCGGACGATTTGACCGTTTTCAGATAGTGGCGTTGCTCGGCATCCAGTTGCGTATCGAGCGCCAATTCGGTCATGCCGATAATGCCGTTCATCGGCGTCCGGATTTCGTGGCTCATATTGGCCAAAAAAGCCCCGCGCGCCTTGTTGGCTGATTCGGCCACTTCTTTCGCCGAGATTAGCGCCGACTCTGCCGCCTTGACGTCGCTGATATCTCGTTGCAACACCAACACCCGTGCCGGTTTCCCTTCGGCATTACGGGCGGCCACCGCACCGCGCAAAAGAAACCAGCGCCATTGGCCGTCACGCGCCTTGAAGCGGCACTCGGCCTGAAAGTGACTGTCCTGGTTCTGAATGTGCGCCTCGATTCGTGTCTGCAGCAGACGCAAGTCGTCGGGATGCACCATGCGCTGCCACTGCGCGATCGAGTTATCGAGATCGCCATCGGCATAACCGAGCATCTCTTTCCACTGACGCCCGGAATCAATGGTGCCGCTGCCGATATTCCAGTCAGTGAGAGCGTCACCCGAAAGTTTGGTATGCCAGCCGCTGAGATTAAGGCCGGCATAAGCCCGATAGGTCGAATCGACCGTACCCAGCAGCTTTTCGGTTCCGTCCGCCAAGGCATGCTGCTGTGCGGCACGCGCTTGCTCGAGCAGCATCAGGAATTGCGGCGCACCTTCGCCACCGAAGATTTCCTGAAGCTGTTTCGCGAGCAGCTTGGATTTCATGAAGACTAGCGCAGGCCGAGGACGTCCTGCATATCGAACAAGCCGCTCTTGTGAGCGGCCATGAAACGAGCCGCACGCAGACTGCCAAGGGCGTAAGGCATGCGACTGCTGGCCTTGTGCGTAATCTCGACGCGCTCACCGATACCGCAGAACATGACAGTGTGATCGCCGACAATATCACCACCGCGCACAGTGGCGAAGCCGATCGTCGACGGATCTCGTTCGCCGGTCACGCCTTCACGACCGTAAACTGCGCACTCTTCCAGATCGCGACCAAGCGCCGAAGCCACCACTTCACCCATGCGCAGGGCGGTTCCGGAGGGCGCATCGATCTTGAGGCGATGATGCGCCTCGACGATTTCGATGTCGTAGCCCTGATTCAAAATACGGGCGGCTGTCTCAAGCAACTTGAAAGCGACATTGACGCCCACGGCCATGTTCGGCGCAAAAACAACCGGGATATCCTTGGCGGCCTCGGCGATGACGGCCTTGCCATCTGCCTCGAAACCGGTGGTCCCAATGACCATGCCCACACCGGCCTTGCGGCAGAGTTCGAGATGAACCAGCGTCCCCTGCGGGCGGGTGAAATCGATCAGGCAATCAATATTCTTCAGGCCAGCAGCCACATCATCGGTCACAACGACATCACAAGGCAGGCCGACCAACTCGCCTGCTGTCTTGCCCAATGCCGGGCTACCCGGCACATCGAAAGCCGCGCCCAGAACCAGGCGATCATCCTTCAGTGTTGCCTCGATCAGCATGCGCCCCATGCGACCGCCGGCCCCAACGACACCAATACGTGTAGCGCTCATTCCTAGAATCCAAACATGTTCATGACACGCCGGAAAAAGCCCGGCTCCTCGCGCGGCGGCAGCGGCTTGTCAGCGGCTTCGCCGGACAGCGTCCCGAGATCGACCAGGCGGCTCTTGGCAACCGGCGTGGTCAGCTCGCTGGTATCGGCCACGGCAACATCGCCATCAACCCGCTCCAGCCGGCCTTCGGTATCGAAAAAGACAGCGAACTTGCGTGACTCGACCACACCAGTCTGGCCATTCTGATAGCGATAGACATAGTCCCAGCGCTGCTGATGGAAAATATCGGCGACCAGCGGCGTGCCTAACAGGAAACGGACCTGATCCCTGGTCTGTCCCGGCTTCAGCTGGGACACCATCTCCTGCGACAGGACATTGCCCTGCTGGATGTCGATCTTGTATTCATTGATGAAGCTCGGCTTGTATGAACAAGCGGTAATGAGCGCGCAGGATGCTGCAACGAGCAATAGACGGGAACGGCGCATTCGGGTTTCCGGAGTTTCTCAATCGGCTTTGAAGCGGTATATCATACCCGAAATCAGCATTTTGCCTGCCCGAACAATTTCTGGAATTTCCACGATGAGCGATCCGCAAAGCCTCAAGAACATGGGGCTGAAAGCCACTTTTCCCCGCCTGAAGATTCTGGAGCTTTTCGAAAAAAGCACCCTGCGTCACATGACGGCGGAAGACGTGTACCGGATGCTGATCAATGAAAACATGGATATCGGGCTGGCCACGGTTTACCGCGTACTGACCCAGTTTGAAACGGCCGGCTTGCTCGAACGTCATTTCTTCGAGTCAGGCAAGGCCGTTTTTGAAATCAATCACGGCAAGCACCACGACCATCTGGTCTGCATCGACTGCGGCCGTGTTGAAGAATTTTACGATCCGGAAATTGAAAAACGCCAGAATGCCATTGCCAAAGAGCGCGGCTTCGCGATTCAGGATCACGCGCTCTACCTTTATGCCCAATGCACCAAGGCCGAGTGCCAGCACCGCAATAATCCGGACAGCAAGTCCTGACTCACTGAAACTTCTCCATGTCTGACATTGCTGTTGTTGCCCCGGGGGCTTGGCTATCCTCGGCCGGTGCCACATTCCTGTTGATTGCACTGGCCGAATTCGGCGACAAGAGCCAGCTCGTCTGCATGACGCTGGCTGCCCGCCATCGCGGCCTGCCCGTTGTATTGGGTGCGGTCGCCGCCTTCGCCATCCTCAATCTGCTCGCCGTGCTGTTCGGTGCGGCCGTTGCTGCCTGGCTGCCGGAATGGGTCGTGACCTTGGCCGTCGCCGTACTGTTCACCATTTTCGGGATCAGCGCACTTCGCTTCAAGGAAGAAGAGGAGAATGAAGAAATCGAGGAAAAACCGGGCCACGGCATCTTCGCAACCACTTTCCTGATGATTTTCCTCGCCGAGTTCGGCGACAAGACACAGATCGCCGTCGCCGGCATGGGTAGCGCGGCCAATGCCAGCGCCACCTGGGTTGGCGCCACACTGGCGCTGGCGTGCACTTCGCTGCTCGGCGTTTTCGCCGGCCGACGATTGCTCAATCACCTGCCCCTGAAGTGGATACACCGGATCAGCGGCGTTTTTTTCCTGCTGCTGGCGCTGCTCGCTACCCTGCGCCTGCTCGGCCTGGTTTAGGCTTTTGCCTTTTTGGCCCTTGTGCCAAGCAGTTCGCGGGCATGCTTGAGCGTGATATCGGTGATCTCGACACCACCCAGCATCCGGGCAATTTCCTGAACGCGCCCATCTTCATCAAGCGGCTGAATGGCGCTCAGGGTCACACCATCACGCGTTGATTTACTGACCTGCCACTGCCAGTTGGCCTGAGCCGCCACCTGCGGCAGATGCGTCACGCACAGGACCTGGCGTTCGCAACCCAGTTCGTGCAACAAGCGACCGACAATTTCAGCGACGCCGCCACCGATGCCGACATCGACCTCGTCGAAGATCAGGGTTGGCACACTGGCCGAGCGCGAAGTCAGCACCTGAATAGCCAGGCTGATCCGCGACAATTCGCCCCCAGAAGCCACTTTGGCCAGCGACTTGGCTTCATTGCCAGCCAGGCCGCCAATGCGAAACTCGACCTGTTCCAGACCATAGACCGCACCGTCTGTCACCGGCACCAGGGCGACCTCGAATCTTCCGGAGGAAAGCGCCAGCTGGCGCATGATTTCGCTGACCGCCAGCCCCATCTCGGCAGCGGCTTTCTTGCGGCCGCCAGAGAGCTTTTCAGCGACGGCACGATAGGCCGCTTTGGCAGCAGCCACCTTGGTTTCGAGCGCCGCCAGATCAGCCGATTCATTCAGAGCCGCCAGACGCTGCCGCCAACCGGCCAGCAAACCGGGCAACTCGGCCGGCTGAACGCGATATTTTCGGGAATGGGACATCACCGCATCCATCCGGCGCTCGACCTGGGCCAGACGTGCCGGATCAAGGTCGACCCGGTCGGTATAGCGCCGCAAGGTAGACACCGCGTCGGACAGTTCGGCCTGCACCGAACCCAGCAGCCCAGCCACTTCCGCCAAAGCCGGATCGTATTCCGCCAGGCTCGCCAGACGGGTGGCGACACCATCGATCTGGCGCTCACAGGCGCCCTCGTCTTCGGAAAGCACAGCCAACGCATACTGGGCGCCTTCAATCAGGCTGGCGGCATGACCCAGGCGGCGATGCTCGACATCAAGGGTGGCCCACTCATCATCCCCAAAGGCCAGCCCGTCGAGCTCACCAATCTGCCACTGGAGTTGTTCGCGCTCGCGCAACAGGGCATCGGCACCTTCACTCGCACTGCGCAAAGCCTGTTCCAATTCGCGCCAGTTTTTCCAGGCAGCGGCAACCTCACCACCCAAGCCATTCAGACCGGCATGCGTATCGAGCAGCACGCGCTGAGCCTCGGAACGCAACAGTGACTGATGGGCGTGCTGCCCGTGAATATCGACCAGCCATTCGCCCACTTCACGCAATTGCTGCACGGTGGCCGGCGAACCGTTGATGTAAGCCCGCGAACGACCGCCGGCGTCGACGACGCGACGCAGCAGCAATTCGTCATCGCCTTCCAGATCATTTTCAGCCAGCCAGCTTCGCACTTCCGGCAGCGTTGAAACCTCGAAGGTCGCTGCCACTTCGGCCTTTTCACAGCCGGAACGGACCACGCCGGCATCAGCCCGTTCGCCCAGCGTGAGCGCCAGCGCATCGATCAGGATGGACTTGCCAGCACCCGTTTCACCGGTCAATGCGCCGAAGCCTGTTGAAAACGAAAGCTCCAGCCGATCAACGATGACAAAGTCTTTAATGGTCAGTTGGCGCAGCATCAGGGCCCCTTCGGCCGTTCGCTCCACTGCAGTTTCTGGCGCAGCATGGCGAAATAACTGTAACCCGGCGGATGCAGGAAACAGATGGTGTGTTCGGAACGGCGCAGACGGACGCAGTCGCCGCGCTCAAGGTCGAGCGTGACCTGACCATCGAAGTGCACCCGAGGATCGTCGGCATTGACGATGCGCAGCTCGATGTCTGTGTTGTCATTGACGATGATCGGCCGATTGGACAGGGCATGCGGACAAAGCGGTACCAGCGCGATGCCGGTCAGGGTCGGATTCAGGATCGGACCGCCGGCCGACATCGAATAGGCGGTGGAACCGGTTGGCGTCGAGACGATCAGGCCATCCGAGCGCAGGTTGTAGATGAATTCGCCATCGATGAACAATTCGAATTCGATCATCCGGCCGATGGCACCCTTGTCGACGACGACATCGTTGAGCGCCATGTTCGAGGCGACTTCCTTGCCATCACGAGTCACCTCGGCCGCCAGCAGCATCCGGTTTTCCGGCGCGAAACGGCCGTCGAGCAGATCGTCCATGCAGGTCAACATGTCGTCGCGAGCAATGTCGGTCATAAAGCCGAGGCGCCCCTGGTTGACCCCGACCAGCGGCACGCAGTAACGCGCCAGCCGGCGCGCCGCGTTGAGCATGGTGCCGTCGCCGCCGAGCACGATGGCGAGGTCGGCATGGGCGCCGATGTCGTTGAAGCCGCAGGTCACCCAGCGCGACAGATCGACAATTTTGCCGATATGTTCAGCCGTCTCGCGTTCGATAAAGACGGAGACACCGCGTTCATAGAGATATTCGGCCAGACGGCGCAGTGACTCGGCAATTTCCAGGCTATGGTATTTGCCGACCAGCGCAATGGTCCGGGGGGAGCGGTAGGAAGCAAAGCCTCTATTCATGGGGTCGAATTCTTGCATAAAAAACGCGTTACGGCGCCGACTCCAGTTTTTTGTACAATCCCCCCATGCTTGATGAACGCGCCCGCACCCTGCTCAAGACCCTGGTCGAACACTACGTTGCTGATGGACAGCCGGTGGGGTCACGCGCGCTGTCCAAGTTTTCCGGCCTCGACCTGTCACCCGCCACCATCCGCAACGTGATGGCAGACCTTGAAGAGGCTGGCTTTGTCGCCAGTCCGCACACATCGGCCGGGCGCATTCCAACAGCCCGCGGTTATCGTCTGTTCGTCGACAGTCTCCTCACCGTGCAACCGCTTGAAGCCCGCCAGATGGGCGAGATGGAGGAGGCCCTGCACGGCCGCCCCTCGGGCCAGATCATCGCCAGCGCCTCGCAACTGCTGTCCAGCCTGACCCATTTTGCCGGGGTGGTCATCGCACCGCGTCGCCAGAGCAGCCGGATTCGCCAGATCGAATTCCTCAGCCTGTCGGAAAAACGCATCCTGCTGATCATCGTCACCGCCGATGGTGACGTGCAGAATCGCATCGTCACCACCGACAAGGTCTATTCCCCAGCCGAGTTGGTCAGCGCAGCCAATTACCTGACCCAGAATTTTGCCGGCCTCGATTTCGAACAGATTCGTCATCGCCTGACCGTGGAAATCAAACAACTGCGCGACGACATCAAGCCCCTGATGGCCCTGGCGCTTGATGCCGGCGATGCTGCCATGGCCGAAAACACAACGCCCTACGTCATCTCCGGCGAACGCAACCTGCTCGATGTCGAAGAGCTGTCCTCCAACATGAAGCGTTTGCGCGAATTGTTCGATCTGTTTGAACAACGTTCCAGCCTGATGCGCCTGCTGGAAATCTCCAACAGTGCTGAAGGCGTGCAAATCTTCATCGGTGGTGAATCAGGGATCGCCACGCTCGACGAATGCAGCGTCATTGCCGCCCCGTACACGGTGGATGGCCAGGTCGTCGGCTCGGTCGGCGTCATCGGACCGACCCGCATGGCCTACGAACGCGTCATCCCCATCGTCGACATTACCGCCCGCCTGCTCTCCAGCGCCCTCTCCTACAAATCGGACAACTGATGCCCCGTTTTCTCCCGGAACCGCCGCACCGTCACGGCAACCCGGCGACCACTGCGGTCGTCCTCGTCAATCTCGGCACACCGGATGCGCCGACGGCCCCGGCATTGAAGCGCTATCTCAAGGAGTTCCTGTCCGACCCGCGCGTCGTCGAAATTCCCAAGCCGGTCTGGTGGCTGATCCTCAACGGCATCATTCTCAATATCCGGCCCAAGAAGTCAGCCGCCAAATACGCCTCGGTCTGGATGCCGGAAGGTTCGCCATTGCGCGTCCATACCGAGCGCCAAGCCAAGTTGCTAAAGGGCCTGCTAGGCCAGCGCGGCCATCACCTGACTGTAACCTCGGCCATGCGCTACGGATCGCCGTCGATTCCGGAGGTCCTCGCCCACCTGAAGGCCGAAGGGGCCAAGCGCATCCTGCTGGTGCCGATGTACCCGCAATACGCCGCGAGCACAACGGCCACTGTCGTGGATGAAGCGGCCAACTGGCTGACTAAAATCCGCAATCAACCGGAAATGCGCTTTGTCCGGAACTTCCATGACCACGAAGGCTATCTGGCTGCCCTCGAAAAATCGGTTCGTCAGCACTGGCAAACCAACGGCTCGTTGGGCGACAACGACCGACTGCTGATCAGTTTCCACGGCCTGCCCAAGCGCAGCCTGGATCTCGGCGACCCCTATTTCTGCGAATGCCACAAGACCGGCCGCCTGCTAGCCGAGCGCCTGAACCTCAAGCCGGAACAATTCCAGATCTGCTTCCAGTCACGCTTCGGCAAAGCCGAATGGCTGCAGCCCTACACCGCGCCGACGCTGAATGAATGGGGTAGCAAAGGCGTCCGCCGCGTCGATGTGATCTGCCCCGGCTTTGTCGCCGACTGCCTGGAGACGCTGGAAGAAATCGCTCAGGAAGGCCGCGACGATTTCCTGAAAGCCGGGGGCAAGGAATATCACTACATTCCCGCACTGAACGAAGACGACGCCTGGATCAAGGCACTGGCTGACATCGCCGAGCAGCATCTCGGCGGCTGGTCGACCAAGACTGCCTTCGACCCGCACGCACTGGAAACCAGCGCCCGAGAAGCCTTCAAGTTCGGCGCCCGGGCTTGAAATTCGTCAGATGGCACAAATATCAGGACAACCTGATATTTGGAGCCTGAGATGTCTGAAAACCTGCACCTCGTCTGCCCGCACTGCGCTGCGGTCAATCGCATTCCAGCCGCGAAGCTGGGCGATGCGCCGAACTGCGGCCAATGCAAACAGGCCCTGTTCACCGGTGAACCGCTGGAACTGAGCGCTGCCAATTTCGACCGCCACATTTCACGCAACGATCTGCCGGTCGTCGTCGATTTCTGGGCGCCGTGGTGCGGGCCATGCCGGACGATGGCACCGACCTTCCATCAAGCCGCCATCGATCTCGAACCTTACGCCCGACTGGTCAAGGTCAACACCGAAGCCGAGCAACAACTGGCTGCCCGCTTCAATATTCGCAGCATTCCCACGCTGGCTGTCTTTTTGAACGGTCGCGAAATCGCCCGCCAGAGCGGCGCTCTCGACCTCGGCTCGCTGAAACGCTGGCTACAACCGTATCTTTACAAGTCTTAACTTCCGCCGCCGGCTGCCGTTAACAGTGTGTCAAAACACACTTCGCGGAGGCCACCATGAAAATCACCAGTGCCAGCCTGCAGTTGGCTTCATCACACGCCAGTTCGCAGCAGCATGAGGTCAGCGAATCGCTGAAGATGTGGGTTGGCCCGCGCCGCCCGGCCTTTAGCGATGAAGGCCTGGCAAATCGCCCCCAAATCACCGATAGCGTGACACTTTCCGACGCCGGAAAGGCTGCCAGCGGTGCCCGCGCAACGGACGAGGCTGGAAACGATGAGATCGACAATGACCCGAAGCTAAAACTGATCCGGTCCTTGATGGAATTGCTGACCGGACGCCAGATCAAGGTCTTCAACGCCAGCGAACTGCACTCGGAGCAAGCGGCACCCGCCGTCACGGCGCCTCCTGGCGCCAGCAGTCCCGAGACAGTTCGCCCCGCCGGATATGGTGTTGAGTACGATTATCACGAGTCCTATACAGAGACCGAGCAGACCAGTTTCTCGGCCAGCGGCAAGGTAACAACCGCTGACGGCAGGGCAATCAGCTTCGATCTGCAACTATCAATGTCGCGCAGCTATCATGAGGAAAGCAACGTCAGTCTGCGTCTTGGTGACGCTGCTCGCAAAACCGACCCACTGGTCCTGAATTTCTCGGGCAGCGCTGCGCAATTGACCAATCAACGCTTTGCCTTCGACCTGAATTCCGACGGCAGCAAGGAGCAAATCAATTTCGTCGCCCCGGGCAGCGGCTTTCTGGTTTTCGACCAGAATCATGACGGCAAGGTCAACAACGGCAGCGAACTGTTCGGCCCGAACACTGGCGATGGCTTTCAGGAGCTGGCGAAACTGGATGACGACAAAAATGGCTGGATTGATGAAAACGATGCCGCATTTGGACAATTGCAGGTCTGGACACGGAATACCGAGGGCACCGAACAATTGCAATCGCTTGGCTCCGCCGGGGTCGGTGCAATCTCGCTAAGCCGCATAAACACGCCATTTGACATCAAGACAAATGCCAATGAACTTCTTGGAAAAATTCGCACTTCTGGAATACTTTTGCAGGAGAGCGGCGCGGCTGGCACAATTCAACAAATCGACCTGACCGCTTGACAACAAGAGCGGCAGTTACTTGAGGGAATTTCATGCCGCGCTTTGCCGATTTGAAAATATGGGTGCGCCTCACCGCCGCCATTTGGGTTGTTCTGGCCATCATCTGGGCAGGCGCCATCGCCTGGACCACGCAGGTTAACCGAGAGACGGCAATCCGTCAGGCCCAGGATTTTTCGAAGAGCATCCACGAAATGACTATGGCCGGCCTGACCGGCATGATGATCACCGGCACCGTTGGCCAGCGCGAAGTCTTCCTGGACCAGATCAAGCAGCTATCGATCATCAAGGACCTGCACGTTGCCCGTAGCGACGCCGTCGTCAAGTTGTTCGGCCCCGACACCAAGAGCCAGCGCGAGCTCGATGCGCTGGAAAAACAGGTCATGGCCTCCGGCACGCCCTACATGTCGGTTGAATCTGCCAACGGCAGCTCCTTCCTGCAAGTCATCAACCCGACCAAGGCCTCGAAAAACTATCTTGGCAAGGACTGCATCGCCTGCCACCAAGTCCCTGAAGGCACGGTGCTCGGCGTCGTCAGCATGAAGGTCTCGCTGGACTCGGTCGAAGCCGAGGTTTCAGCCTTTCGCGTGAAAATCGCCGGCGTCGCGCTAGGCGCGCTGGGTGCGCTGTTGCTCATCATCTATCTGATTACCCATCATTTTGTGACCCGACCGCTCGACGAACTCCGCAAGGGTCTCAGCGACATCGCCCGTGGCGAGGGCGACCTGACCCGTCGCCTGCCGATCAAGGGGCGCGATGAGGTCGGGCAATCGGCGCTTGTTTTCAACGAGATGATGGAAAACTTCAATCAACTGGTTCGCCAGGTCCGCGACTCGGCCAGCCAGGTTTCCTCACGAGTGGCGGCATTGTCGGACAGCGCCGACCGCGTCACGCAAAGCTCGCATCAGCAGAACGAAAGATCAAACCATGCCGCCACTGCGGTCGAGCAACTGGTTTCGAGTATTTCGTCGATTGCCCAGAGCGCCGAGCATGTCCAGCACCAGTCTCAGGAAAGCCTGGCCCGTGCCAACGAGGGTAGCCGCAACCTGAACGTGCTGCTCAATGAGATGACGGTCGTCGAAAGTGCCGTCAAGGAAATGGCCGAGTCGGTCAACAACTTCGTCCGCAATACCGAATCGATCACGCTGATGACGCGCGAGGTCAAGGATATTGCCGAGCAGACCAACCTGCTGGCCCTGAATGCTGCCATTGAAGCAGCCCGAGCTGGCGAGCAGGGGCGAGGGTTTGCGGTGGTGGCCGATGAAGTACGCAAGCTGGCCGAAAAATCCTCCCGTTCAGCCAGCGAAATCGATGCCATCACGGCCAATCTCAGCGCCCAGTCGGTCGCCGTCCGGCGCAGTATCGAAGAGGGGCTGGAACATCTGGAGTCCAGCCAGTCGGCCGTCGCCTCGGTCTCCAACATCCTTCAGGCAACCAACGGCTCGGTCACCGAAGTCGGCCACGGACTGGATGCCATCGCCACGGCCACCGATCAACAGCGTCGCTTCTCGGGCGATGTCGAGCACAGCATTGAAGCCATCGCCGGCATGGCCCGCGAAAACTCCGGCACGGTCGAACAGACCGCTGGCGCGGCGCACGACCTGAAGCGACTGGCCGAAGGACTGGCCAGCCTGGTTGGCCGCTTCAAGGTCTAAATCAGGAAATCGACTTCAATAAAACCGCCTCTTCGGAGGCGGTTTTCACATGGGTGACAGTGAGAGGTCCATGCCGCCGCCCGAACGCGACCCGCCCGTCAAGGAGCCGGTCGCACTCTGCACCGCGGGCAATCCTTGCGCCGCGGCAACCCGGTTCACCTCCCGCATCCGCCCGATCATTCTGGCGAGCAGGACATTCCGCATGCGCTCAAGCAACTCCTCCGATGACAGCGCCAGTGCAGCGGCATTGATCTCCAGGAAGAGTGTCGGCTCCAGGGTTACTGCCGTCGAGCAACGTTGATCGCTGGCCGGGTGCAGATAGGCCACCTCCCCGACCGGCTCACTGGGGCCAAGGCGACACAAGGCCTTACCGTCGATCGAAATTTCGACAGATCCGGAAATGATGACACCGAAGAACTTGTTGCTCTCGCCCTGGCGAATCAACGCCACGTTAGGCGAAACTTCGCGCCAGACTGCGACCCGCAGTACTTCCCAGATCTCTATGTTTTCGAATTCGGTAAAGAAATCGAGCCGGCGCAGCATTTCGAAGTGCTTGGTGTCCTGTGCAGTTTGGTCCTCTTCAAGCATCTGATAGCGCACCGCTGACAGATCCTTGGCGAATTCCGCGCCGTTGCGGTAACGGCTGTAAAGATCCTTTTCCAGCGCCCGGCGCAGGACGGCATTGAGGCCTTCCGGCAAATTCGGGTTGAGCGCAGTAACGGCCGGCGCATCGGTGTTGATGATGCGATAGATCAGCGTTGCCTGATTATTGGCACGGAATGGCAGGCGCCCGGTCAGCAACTGGAACAGCAGCACGCCAAGCGAGTAGAGATCAGTCTTCTGGTTGAGCGGATAGCCCTTGATCTGTTCCGGCGACATGTAGGCTGGCGAACCAACGCCCATGATGAACGTTGAATCGCGATCCATGTCCTTGTTCATGTTCAGCGCCAGCCCGAAGTCGGCAATCTTCGCTTCGTCGTTGGCCGCCACCATGATATTGGCCGGCTTGATGTCGCGGTGGATGATGCCCTGCCGGTAGGCCGCATCAAGCGCCATGCAGCATTTGAAAATGATGCCGATCACCCGGTGCATGGGCAGCAATTTGTCGATGCGGATATGTTCTTCCAGCGAAAAACCCTCGACATACTCCATGGCCAGATAGGCAAAGTCTTCCTCGACCACGGCTTCGTACACCCGAACAATATTCGGATGATTCAGGCGCGTCGACACCATCCCCTCATTCTGGAAAAGCTTGCGCATGCGACGCGACATCGCCGCACTGTCCTGTCCGAAGCGGATGACCTTGACAGCGACCTGGCGATCGGAGTCCGGGTCGTCACAAAGGTAGACCGTGGCGGTCGCCCCCTTGCCCAGTTCGCGAACGACGCGATATTTGCCGATTGTTTCCATTCAGGATGCACAGGGAAAAGTTACCGAATTATCGTAGCACGGTGCCATCCGACGCTGTAGAAGATTTCAACGATAAAGATTTTTCCCCAATCCCTCTTGAAAGCCCATTTTCCGACCCCATCTACCCAAACAGCTTTTTTGGAGAAATCTGCATGTCTAACCCCGAAAACGCCCAGGACGCAATGCTGGGCAACGAACCCGCCGTTGAACCGGTCGTCGAACCGACCGCCGAGCAACACACCGATACCCTGCCGAGCATTGAAGAGCAATTTCGCGCCCTCGAACTGAAGGCGGCCGAACACTACGATGCCTGGCTGCGCGCCAAGGCCGAAGGCGAAAATATCCGCCGCCGTGCCCAGGACGACATTTCCAAGGCTCACAAATTCGCTGTCGAGAAATTCGCTGGCGAACTGCTGGCCGTCAAGGACAGCCTGGAAGCCGCACTGGCCGTGCAGGAACAGACCGTCGACAGCTTCAAGTCCGGCGTCGAGCTGACCCTGAAGCAACTGGTCTCTGCCTTCGACAAGAACGCGCTGAACGAAGTCAATCCGGCCGGTGAAAAATTCGACCCGCACAAGCATCAGGCGATCGGCATGGTGGATTCCGAACAGGAAGCCAACACCGTGGTCACCGTGCTGCAAAAGGGCTACATGATTGCCGACCGCGTGTTGCGTCCGGCCCTCGTCATGGTCGCCAAGGGCAAATAAATACTTGAAATCGGGGGCCGCGCCCCCAATTCACGAACATCAGCAATTCATCTTAAGGAATCAAACATGGGCAAGATCATCGGCATTGACCTCGGCACCACCAACTCCTGCGTCGCCATCATGGAAGGCGGCCAGCCGAAGGTTATTGAAAACGCAGAAGGTGCGCGCACCACGCCGTCCATCATCGGCTATACCGAAGATGGCGAAATCCTGTGCGGCGCCCCGGCCAAGCGCCAGGCCGTCACCAACCCGAAGAACACGCTGTACGCTGTCAAGCGCCTGATCGGCCGTCGCTTCGAAGAGAAGGAAGTGCAGAAGGACATCTCCCTGATGCCCTTCAAGATCGTCAAGGCCGACAACGGCGACGCCTGGGTTGAAGCCCGCGACAAGAAGATCGCTCCGCCGCAGGTTTCGGCCGAAGTGCTGCGCAAGATGAAGAAGACCGCAGAAGACTACCTCGGCGAAGAAGTCACCGAAGCCGTGATCACCGTGCCGGCCTACTTCAACGACAGCCAGCGCCAGGCCACCAAGGACGCCGGCCGTATCGCCGGTCTGGAAGTCAAGCGCATCATCAATGAGCCGACCGCTGCTGCCCTCGCCTTCGGCATGGACAAGACCAGCAAGAGCGACCGCAAGATCGCTGTGTATGACCTTGGCGGCGGCACCTTCGATATCTCGATCATCGAAATCGCCAACGTCGACGGCGAAACCCAATTTGAAGTGCTGGCCACCAACGGCGACACCTTCCTCGGCGGCGAAGACTTCGACCAGCGCCTGATCGACTACATCATCGACGAATTCAAGAAGGAATCCGGCGTCAACCTGAAGGCCGACGTGCTGGCCCTGCAGCGCCTGAAAGAAGCCGCTGAAAAGGCCAAGATCGAGCTATCCTCCAGCCAGCAGACCGAAGTCAACCTGCCCTACATCACTGCCGACGCCTCCGGTCCGAAGCACCTGGCCCTGAAGATCACCCGTGCCAAGTTCGAGTCGCTGGTCGACGAACTGATCGAGCGCACCATGGCCCCTTGCGTCACTGCGCTGAAGGATGCCGGCTGCAAGATCAGCGATATCGACGACATCATTCTGGTCGGCGGCCAGTCGCGCATGCCCAAGGTGCAGGAGAAGGTTAAGGAAATCTTCGGCAAGGAACCGCGCAAGGACGTCAATCCGGACGAAGCCGTTGCTGTCGGCGCAGCCATTCAGGGCGGCGTTCTGCAAGGCGAAGTCAAGGACGTGCTGCTGCTCGATGTCACCCCGCTGTCGCTCGGTATCGAAACCCTGGGCGGCATCATGACCAAGCTGATCCAGAAGAACACGACGATCCCGACCAAGGCCTCGCAGACCTTCTCAACCGCTGACGACAATCAGGCAGCAGTGACCATTCACGTGCTGCAGGGCGAACGCGAAGTGGCTTCCGGCAACAAGAGCCTAGGCCAGTTCAACCTGGAAGGCATCCCGCCGGCCCCGCGTGGCACGCCGCAGATCGAGGTCATCTTCGACATCGACGCCAACGGCATCATGCACGTGACGGCCAAGGACAAGGCGACCGGCAAGGAAAACAAGATCACCATCAAGGCCAACTCCGGCTTGTCCGAAGCTGAAATCCAGGCCATGGTCAAGGATGCCGAGTTGCACGCCGAGGAAGACAAGAAGGCACACGAACTGGCCGATGCCCGCAACCAGGCCGACGGCATGGTGCACATGGTCAAGAAGTCGCTGACCGAATACGGTGACAAGCTCGACGCATCCGAAAAAGCAGCCATCGAAGCCGCCATCAAGGATGTCGAGGACGTGCTGCGCGAAGGCGACAAGGAAACCATCACCGCCAAGACCGAAGCCCTGTCGGCTGCCGCCCAGAAGTTGGGTGAGAAGATGTACGCCCAGCAACAGGCTGAAGGCGCAGCGGCCGGTGCTACGGGCCAGCAGGCCGAGGCCGGTGAAAAGACCGTTGAGGGTGATGTCGTCGATGCCGAATTCACCGAAGTGAACAAGGACAAGAAGTAATCCCAGGCCTAACAGCCCGGCGCCGAGCCTACCGGAAATCTCCGGCGGCGCTCGGCGCCTTTGTCACTTGACGGGTAGAAATAATGTCAAAACGCGATTTTTACGAGATTCTCGGCGTCAACCGCGATGCATCCGACGACGAGATCAAAAAGGCCTACCGCAAGCTGGCCATGAAGCACCATCCGGACCGCAATCCGGACAATCCAGGCGCCGAAGAAAAGTTCAAGGAAGCCAAGGAAGCCTACGAAATCCTGTCGGACAGCCAGAAGCGCGCAGCCTATGATCAGTTCGGCCACGCTGGCGTGGAACAGGGCGGCATGGGCGGCGGCGGCTTTGGCGGTGGTGGCGGTGGATTTGCCGACGCCTTCGGTGGCATCTTCGACGAGATTTTCGGTGGGCGCGCCGGTGGCGGTGGTGGCGGTCGCTCCAACATTTACCGCGGCGCCGACCTGCGCTACAACTTGGAAATCACGCTCGAACAGGCCGCCCACGGCACGGAAACGAAGATCCGTATTCCGACCATGGAGGTCTGCGAGCCCTGCAACGGCTCTGGCGCCAAGGCCGGCACCCAGCCCAAGACCTGCCCGACTTGCGGCGGTTCCGGCCAGGTTCGCCTGCAGCAAGGCTTTTTCTCAATCCAGCAGACCTGCCACAAGTGCCATGGTACCGGCCGTTTCATTGCCGACCCGTGCAAGAGTTGCGACGGTGCCGGCCGGATCAAGCAGCACAAGACCCTGGCCGTCAAGATTCCGGCCGGTGTTGACGAGGGCGATCGTATCCGCCTGTCCGGTGAAGGTGAGCATGGTGTTAACGGCGGACCTCCGGGCGACCTCTACGTCCAGATCCACCTGAAACCCCATGCGGTCTTCACCCGCGACCACAACGACCTGCATTGCGAAATGCCGATCTCGTTCACCGCTGCGGCACTGGGCGGGGAAATCGAAATCCCGACGCTGGACGGCGCCGCAGCGATCAAGATTCCGGCCGAAACGCAGTCGGGTCGTGTCTTCCGCCTACGCGGCAAGGGCATCAAGGGGGTTCGTAGCCATACCCATGGCGACCTGATGTGCCACGTCGTGGTCGAAACCCCAGTCAACCTGACGGAACGTCAGAAAGAGCTGCTGCGCGAGCTGGAAGAGTCGAGCAAGGACAACAGTGGAAAACACAACCCGCGCTCAAAATCCTGGATGGACAAAGTTAAGGACTTCTTTGCGGAATGATGGTTTGACCTTGTAGTCAGGGCTGACTTTGTCAGCCAACCGAATCAAGACCCGAGTCCATGCTCGGGTCTTTTTTTGTCCACCGTCGCCCCGAGAGCGAGATCGAAACAATTTTCAATTTCCGGGAGTTTTCGCATGAAATCCGGCAGATGATGGCCCCATCATTGACACAAATGACAATATTTCCCATATTTCATACGACAAATATCTCTATTCCATGCGCTTTTGTGACAACGGCAAGCCTTACACCCATATAATTTGAAAATAATCCAGCACTCCATAGCGAGAAACTAATGAAAGCGATTCGCCTTATCCTGGCAGCCTGCCTTATCGGCACCGCAGCAATCCAGCCATCCCTTGCCGAAACGGGCGTCACCGACACGACGATCACACTTGGCATGTCAGCCCCACTGACCGGACCGGCGAGCGGGCATGGCCAAGAACTGAAGAATGCCATCACCGCCTATTTCGACCAGGTGAACAAGAATGGCGGCGTGAATGGGCGCAAGCTTCAGTTGGCGGTCCTGGATGATGGTTACGAAGCGGAAAAGGCAGTCGCCAATACCAAGACACTGATCGAAACCAACAAGGTGTTCGCGCTGCTCGGCTACTACGGCTCGGCCTCGATCACCGAGTCCATGAACAAGGGTTTCGGCCCAGCCCGTGTTCCGATGATTGGTGGCATTTCCGGCGCCATGGCGCTTCGTCAGCCCCCCGCTGGCAACCCGAACAATCGCTTCTTGTTCATACAGCGCGCCAGCTACGCTGACGAGGCGGAAGCCATCGGTCTCCAACTGGCCACCCTGGGCTTGAAAAACATTGCCGTCTTTTACCAGAATGACGGCTTCGGCAAGGCGGGTCTCGAAGGCCTGACCAATGCACTGAAGAAAAACAACCTGACCCCGTCGGCCACAGCCACGGTCGAACGCAACTCCGAAGACATCAGCAAGGCCGTTGAAACGATCGCCAAGGTCAATCCCCAGGCGGTGGTGATGGTCACCTTGTACAAACCGACTGCGGCCATGGTCAAGGCGCTGCGCAAGGCCAACCAGAGTCCGATGTTCATGACCCTGTCGCCGGTTGGTCCGGACCAACTAACCCAGGAACTGGGCAACGATGCCCGTGGTATCGGCATTTCTCAGGTCATGCCCTTCCCTTGGAACGACACCATTGCCATAGTCAAGGAGTACCAGCACCTGGTTGGCAAGCAGGCCCCGTACTCTTACATGAGCCTTGAGGGATTCGTCATCGCGAAGATGGCCGTTGAGGCGATCCGCAAGGCTGGCGGCAAGGAGCTCTCGCGAGAAAAACTGATCTCCACCCTTGAAGGCCTGAATCAGGACTTTGGCGGCTATCGCATCAGCTTCAGCCCCAATAGCCATGCTGGTTCGCAATATGTCCAACTGACAGTGATCGGTGCTGGCGGCAAGCTGATCAAATAAGCAGCCGGAATTTCACCGATAAGCCGACGGGCTGTGCGCCATGCGCCAGCCCTTTTTTACGCTCACGAAACCCCCTTCGCCCGCTGGTTTGCCGCCCCTTTCGAGCTGTAAGCTCATAGTCAGCTAACAAGCCCATTCTCCAATTTGCCACAAAGTATCGTCCAACCATAAGGCAACGGAGACAATGAAACCACTACATAAGCTACTACTCGCCAGCATATTGGCGCTGGGCATGACTCAAACACATGCGGAAGTCGGGGTTACCGACACCAGTATCACGCTGGGCATGTCCGCCCCCTTCACCGGGCCCAACGGGCTGTACGGCATGCAGATGCGGGAAGCCATCACGGCTCATTTCGATCAGCTCAATAAAAGCGGCGGCATCAACGGGCGAAAACTCGAACTGATCACGATCGATGATGGCTATGAAACCGATCGCACCCTGGCCAACACAAAAACCCTGATTCAGGACAAGCAAGTCTTCGCGCTGATGGGTTATTACGGCTCCACACCGACGACCGAAGCCATGAACAAGGTCTTTGGTCCCGCCAAAGTGCCGCTCATTGGCACAATTTCGGGGGCTGGAACGCTCCGTGAACCGCTAGCAAGCAACCCAAACAGTCGCTACATGTTCAACATTCGCGCCAGCTATGCCGACGAGGCAGAAGCGATCGTGAACCAGATCATCGCGCTGGGCCTGAAAAACATTGCGGTGTTCTACCAGAACGACGGCTTCGGAAAATCCGGCCTGGAAGGCGTCACCAACGCGCTCAAGCGGGCCAACCTCGCTCCGGTCGCCGTTGGAACAGTCGAACGAAACTCTCTTGACGTTGCCAAAGCGGCCGAAGCAATCAGCAAGACCAATCCGCAAGCCGTCGTCATGGTCACGCTATACAAGCCAACTGCAGCATTCGTCAAAGCCATGAAGCAACTCGGACAGTTTCCGATGTTCCTGACCCTGTCACCGGTCGGTGGCGAGGTCCTGGCGCAAGAGCTGGGCAATGACGCGCGCGGGATCGGAATTTCGCAGGTTGTTCCCTACCCCTGGAACGACACCATTCCCATCGTCAAGGACTATCAGCGCCTTCTGGACAAGCAAAAGGACAAGTTCTCCTACTACGGCCTCGAAGGCTACATCACGGCCCGTCTGGTGGCAGAAGCGCTCAAGAAGGCAGGCAAGGATCTTTCCCGCGAAAAACTAGTGACCACGCTGGAAGGCATGCAGAATTTTGACCTAGGTGGTTTCAAACTCAACTACAGCCCCAACAGCCGGCAGGGATCTCGCTATGTCGAATTGACCGTGGTGGGCGCTGGCGGCAAGGTAATCAAATAAACCCTTCACCATCAAAAAAGCCCGTCCAAGGACGGGCTTTTTTCGTTCAGGCACGCCGCCAAGTTGTGCCTTGCGGGCTATCGTCGAGAATGATCCCAGCGGCTTTAAGCTCGTCGCGAATGCGATCGGCCTCGGCAAAATTCTTCGCTTTTTTGGCAGCAGCACGGTCAACGATCATCTGTCCGACCGCCGCCTCATCAAGACCGCCGACACCAGCCCCGCCTTGCAGGTAAGCACTCGGCTCGCGCTCCAGCAAGCCAATGACCCCGCCCAGCCCTTTCAACAGACCAGACAATCCTGCACTTTTCTGACGATTGACCTCGGCAGCCAATTCGAACAGCACGGCTATCGCCCCGTGCGAATCGAAATCCTCGTTCAAGGCCGCAGCAAAACGGCCCGCGAATTCGTTGCTCCAGTCGATATCGGCAGCCGCCGGCGGCACGTCGCGTAGCGCGAAATACAGGCTATCCAGGCTACGCCTGGCGTCGTCAAGATGGGCATCCGAATAGTTCAGCGGACTGCGGTAATGGGCACGCAGGATAAAGAAGCGCACGACTTCCGCATCGAATTGCTCAAGTACAGTCCGAATGGTGAAGAAGTTGCCCAGCGACTTCGACATTTTTTCGTTATCAACGCGGACAAAGCCGTTGTGCATCCAGTAATTGACGAAATTGCAGCAATTGGCACCCTCTGATTGCGCAATTTCGTTCTCGTGGTGCGGGAACTGCAAATCCTGGCCGCCGCCATGAATGTCGAAATGCTGGCCGAGCAGCTTCGAACTCATGGCCGAACATTCGATGTGCCAACCGGGACGGCCATCGCCCCACGGCGACTGCCAGGCCGGCTCGCCCGGCTTGGCATGCTTCCAGAGCACGAAATCAAGCGGGTCCTGCTTGGCCGAATCGACCTCGACCCGCTCTCCTGCCCGCAGGTCATCGAGCGACTTGCCGGACAGCTTGCCGTAACCCAGGAACTTGCGCACCGCGTAATTCACGTCGCCATCGCTCGCCTGGTAGGCAAGGCCGTTGGCTTCCAGCTTGCCGATCAGGTCGAGCATCTCCGGCACGTATTCGGTCGCTCGTGGTTCGTAATCCGGTCGCTGCACGCCGAGCGCATCGGCATCTTCATGCATGAAAGCGATGAAACGATTGGTCAACTGCTGAATCGTCTCGCCATTCTCGATGGCCCGTTTGATGATCTTGTCGTCGATGTCGGTGATATTCCGGACATAGGTGACGTCGTAGCCAGAGGCCTTCAGCCAGCGGTAAACCATGTCAAAGACGACCATTACCCGGGCATGGCCGAGGTGACAGTAGTCATAGACCGTCATGCCACAAACATACATGCGAACCTTGTTCGGCTCGATCGGGGTGAAAACCTGTTTTTCGCGCTTGAGGGAGTTGTATATCTTGAGCATGCGGTGATCAATTCGAGGCGCCGCCGGCACGCTAAAACCTATGGATTCACCGGCGTTTTTGGTAGAATCAAAGGATTGTATAACGCCGAAAAGTATAGCATAGCGATGACCTCAACCTCCCTGCTCCAGCCCCGTTTTCAGCAGCTCAAGACGTTGCGTGCACTGGCCATCGGCCTGGCCATCGGCTTTGCCTCTCCGTCCTTTGCCGACAACCTGCCGGAAGTGCAGCGCCTGATCAAGCAGGGACAGTATCCGCAGGCCATGGAAAAGGTTGATGCCTACCTGAGCAGCCGCCCGAAGGATGCCCAGGGGCGCTTCCTCAAGGGCCTGATCTATACCGAAATGAACAAGCCGGCGGAAGCGATCGGCATGTTTACCAAACTCTCGGAAGATTACCCGGAACTGCCTGAACCCTATAACAACCTCGCCGTACTCTATGCTCAACAAAAGCAGTACGACAAGGCCCGCACGGCGCTCGAAATGGCAATAAGGACTCACCCGTCCTACGCCATCGCCTACGAAAATCTCGGCGATGTCTACGCCAAGCTGGCCAGCCAGGCCTACGACAAGGCGCTGCAACTGGACAATTCCAACTCGGCGACCCAGAACAAGCTGGCCCTGATCCGTGATCTGATTACCACCTCCGGCAAGGGCAATGTCAAGCCGCAACTGCCGACCACAGCCGCCGCACCTGCGCCGGTAGCTCCGGTGGCGCCGGCACCTGTCGCCCCGGTTGCCGCAAAACCGGCCACCCCGACACCTGCCACGGCAAACGCGACGATCGTTGCCTCCACGCCAGGCGCTGCTGCCGCGACGCCGCCGGCCAAGGCAGCTCCGGCGCCCGTTGCTGCAGCCACCCCGGCCCCCGCTGCGACACCAACACCAACACCAACACCGACACCTGCTCCGGCCGCGCCGGTCAAGGCCGCCAACAGCGCCAGCGACGACATTACCAAAGTCATGACCGCCTGGGCCGATGCCTGGTCCCGCAAGGATATGCGCGCTTACCTGAATACCTATTCGCATGATTTCGAGACCCCCAAGGGCATGAATCGCAAGGCCTGGGAACAGGAACGCGAACAACGCATTGCCGGCAAGGGTGGCAAGATTTCTGTTTCCTTTGACACGCCGCAAATCACCGTCAATGGGGACAAGGCAACCGCCAAGTTCCGTCAGCATTACAAGGCGACCGGCCTGAGCAGTTCGACGACCAAAACGCTGGTCTTTGTTCGTAGTGGCAACAAGTGGCAGATCAAGGAAGAAAACGCCCGCTGATGTTGAAAGGCAGATTCATTCTGGCCGGTCTGGCCGCCCTTGTGGCCGCCGGCGCATTAGCCAAGCTAGCGGATAAGCCGACCACTTCCCGCCTCGTCGACCTTGAGTCGGTTGCGACCAGCACCAGCTCAAGAAGCGCTGCCGAAATGCTGGCCTCCGGGTCAGCTTTTTCGACGACCGTTTCCGATTCCGCACCGGAAGAGGTACTGGCCAGAATTTTTGCCGAGATTGAAGCCAATCGCCTGAGCAACGCCCTGCAACTGACGGAAGCCCTACTCCGTCAGCACCCGAATTACCGCCTGGCCAACCTGATCAAGGGCGATCTTCTGCTCGCCCACACGCAGCCGATCCAGACCTTTGGCGCGCTGACCGACGCACCGCCCGAGAAGGTGGCCGACCTGCGCGCCGAAGCCCTTGTCCGCCTCAAGGCCTACCGCGAGAAGCCGCCGGCTGACTTCGTGCCGCGCTACCTGCTGCAGATGCAACCAGACCAGCGCTACGCCATCGTGGTCGACACCAAGCGCTCCCGCCTGTATCTGTACGAGAACGACACGAAACACGATGGACGGCCACGCTTTGTGGCCGACTACTACATCACCCACGGCAAGCTGGGTGCTGAAAAGCTGGTCGAAGGCGACAAGAAGACGCCGGTCGGCGTTTATCACGTGACGGCCAACCTGCCCAAGCAGAAGCTGGCCGACCTCTACGGGACCGGGGCTTACCCGCTGAATTATCCGAACGAATGGGACAAGCGCCAGGGTCGTGGCGGCAGCGGCATCTGGCTGCACGGCACGCCGTCCAATACCTTTGCCCGCCCGCCGCGCGCCTCCGACGGCTGCGTCGTGCTGACCAATCAGGATCTCGATGTCGTTGCCAAAAACCTGCAGGTCGGCCTGACCCCGGTCATCATCAGCAACTCGGTCGAATGGCTGTCGCTGGATGACTGGGCGAAGGAACGCAACGAACTGAACAAGACCATCGACGCCTGGCGCGCCGACTGGGAAAGTCGCGATACCGACCGCTACCTGAAGCACTACTCGAAACGTTTCAAATCGGGCGAGCAGGACTTCAACGAATATGCCGTTCAGAAAAAACAGGTCAATGCCAGCAAGGAATGGATCAAGGTCAAGGTCGACAACCTGTCCGTGTTCCGCAATCCGGGCAAGGACGAAGTGATTGTCGTCACCTTTGATCAGGATTACCGCAGCAACAACCTGAACAACCAGATGAAGAAGCGTCAGTACTGGCAGCGCGAAGATGGCAAGTGGAAAATCATTTACGAAGGAAGTGCCTGATGTTGAAAAAAATCTCTGTTCTTGCCGCTGGCCTGCTGGCTTCAGCAATGCTGTGGGCTGCCCCGACCGTCGAAATGACGACCAATCTGGGCAAGTTCACGCTTGAACTGTTCCCGGAAAAGGCCCCGAAAACGGTTGAAATGTTTCTCTATAACGCCAAGCACGGTTTTTATGAGGCGACCATCTTCCACCGCGTGATCGATGGCTTCATGATCCAGGGTGGCGGTTTCAGCCGGGCCATGGAAGAGAAAAAGACCCTGACCCCGGCGCTGCAGAACGAAGCCACCAACGGCCTGACCAATGACCGTGGCACGGTAGCCATGGCCCGCACGCAGGACCCCCACTCAGCTCGCGTCCAGTTCTTCATCAATCTGAAGGACAACGAGTTCCTGAACCATCGCAACTCTACCGACCCGCGCGGCTGGGGCTATGCCGTCTTTGGCAAAGTGACCCAGGGCATGGATGTCGTCGACAAGATTGCCAAGGTGCCGACCGGCAACGCTGGCTATTACGAAAACGTTCCGACGACACCGGTTGTCATTCAGAACGTCAAAATCATCTCTGAAAAATAAGGTTTCTCCATGATCAAGCTCACCACCAACCACGGTGTCATCACCCTCAACCTGGATGCCGAGAAGGCGCCAAAGACGGTTGCCAACTTCATCTCCTACGTTGAAGCCGGGCACTACAACAACACCATCTTCCACCGCGTCATCAAGAACTTCATGATCCAGGGTGGCGGCATGGAACCGGGCATGGGCCAGAAGCCCTGCCAGGCACCGATCGAGAATGAGGCCGCCAATGGCCTCAAGAACAAGCGCGGCACGATTGCCATGGCTCGCACCAACGATCCGCACTCGGCCACTGCCCAGTTCTTCATCAATACCGTCGATAACGACTTCCTCGACTTCAAGTCGCCGTCCGGCCAGGGCTGGGGCTACTGCGTGTTCGGCGAAGTGGTTGAAGGCATGGACGTCGTCGACAAGATTCGCGCCGTCAAGACCGGCAACAAGGGCTTCCATCAGGACGTTCCGGCTGAAGATGTGATCATCGAGAAGGCCGAGATCGTTTGATCCTCTTCATCTCCGATCTGCATCTGTCGCCCCGGTCACCCGGGGCGACTGCTTTGTTCCTCCGCTTTTTGTCGGGCCGCGCCCGCCAGGCCGAGGCTTTGTACATCCTCGGCGACCTGTTCGAGGTCTGGGTCGGCGACGACATCGACGATCCTTATCACAACAAGATCACCGCGGCCTTGCGGGCTGCCGCCGATGCCGGCCTGAAAATTTTCGTCATGCACGGCAACCGCGATTTCGCGCTCGGCGAGCAATTCGCAACGGCGGCCGGCATCAAACTCCTGTCCGACCCGTTCGACCTGACGCTACCTGAGTGGTCTTTCGTCCTCTCGCACGGCGATGCACTGTGCCTCGATGATCATGCCTACATGACTTATCGAGCCAAGGTGCGTAACCCGGCGTGGATGGAAAAAATGCGCGCCAAGCCACGCTTCCTGCGCAGCCTGCTCGGCCGCTACATCCGCTGGCGCAGCGGTCGCCGAAAACGTGACCACAGCTACGTTTATGCCGACCTTCAACCAGCAGCGACGGACGATTTTCTGCGCGACCACGGCTACTGCACCTTCATTCACGGTCACACGCACCGACCGGCCAAGCACGACCACATTGTCGACGGCATCCATGTCGAACGCTGGGTGCTGTCCGACTGGCACGAAGATCGCGGCGAGTGCCTGGCCTGGGATGGCGAAGCGCTGAAGCGTGAAGCCATCCTCCCTGAAAACTGAGCAAACCGCCTTGGCCACTGCCGCAAACGCTTTGAACGTCCTGCGCGACGTCTTCGGCTACCCCGCCTTCCGTGGCGAACAGGCGGAGATTATCGGCCACGTCGCCAGTGGTGGCGATGCGCTGGTCCTGATGCCGACCGGCGGCGGCAAGAGCCTGTGTTACCAGATCCCCGCGCTGCTCCGCCCCGGCTGTGCCGTCGTCGTTTCGCCGCTAATCGCGCTGATGCAGGATCAGGTCGATGCGATGATCCAGCTTGGCGTCAAGGCCGCCTGCCTGAATTCGACCCTCGACTGGCGCGAGGCCCAGGCGGTTGAGCAGGCCATCTTCAGCGGCAATCTCGACCTCGTTTATATTGCCCCCGAACGCCTGCTGCTCGACCGCACGCTGGCCATGCTCGATTCCCTGTCCGAAGCCGGGAAGCTGGCGCTATTCGCCATTGACGAAGCCCATTGCGTCTCGCAATGGGGCCACGATTTCCGGCCGGAATACCTGCAACTGTCGGCGCTGCACGAGCGTTACCCGGCCGTACCACGCATCGCCCTGACCGCCACCGCCGACCAGGCGACGCGCAACGAGATCCTTACCCGCCTGGGCCTTGGCGAAGCGCGCGTCTTCCTGTCCAGCTTCGACCGCCCGAATATTCGCTACACGGTGGTCGAGAAGGACAACGCCAAGAAGCAACTGCTCACTTTCCTGACCGGCCGCAAGGGCCAGGCCGGCATCGTCTATTGCCTGTCACGCAAGAAGGTCGGGGAAACGGCCGAATGGCTGTCGGCCCAAGGCTACCCGGCTCTGCCTTATCACGCTGGCCTGCCGGCGCCCGAACGCGCCGCCAACCAACGCCGCTTCCTGCGCGAGGAAGGCCTGATCATGTGCGCCACGATTGCTTTCGGCATGGGTATCGACAAGCCGGATGTCCGCTTCGTCGCCCACCTCGATTTGCCGAAAAGCATTGAAGCCTATTATCAGGAAACCGGTCGCGCCGGTCGCGATGGCGAACCGTCGGAGGCCTGGATGACCTACGGCATGCAGGACGTCGCGCTGCAGCACGCGCGGATCGCCGAATCAGGCGCCGCCGAGGGCCAGAAGATTCTCGAATCGCAGCGCCTGACCGCCCTGCTCTCTTACTGCGAAGCGCCGCGCTGTCGGCGCCAGGTGCTGCTCAATTACTTCGGCGAAGAGCGCGAGCCCTGCGGCAACTGCGACGTATGCACCGAACCGCCGGAATTGTGGGATGGCACGCAGGCCGCGCAAAAAGCGCTGTCAGCCATTTTCCGTACCGGCATGCGCTTCGGTGTCACCCACCTGACCGACATCCTGCGCGGCAAGGCGACGGACAAGGTCAAGCAGTGGAATCATGACCAGTTGCCGACCTTCGGCGTCGGCGGCGACCTCGACGACTACGCCTGGAAAAGCGTCTTCCGGCAACTGGCCGCAGCGGGACTGGTCCATGTCGACATGGCCGAGCATGGCGCCCTGCAACTGACCGAAACGGCGCGGGAAGTCCTCAAGGGACAGCGCACAGTGCAATTGCGCCGCCCGGTCAAACGCAAATCGACACCTTCCCGGTCGTCGAGCAGCACGGTCGTCAGCGATCTGTCGCCGGCCGATGACGCGCTGTTCCAGCTGCTGCGCAAATGGCGGGCCGATACGGCCAGGGAGCAGGCAGTACCGGCCTATGTCATCCTGCACGACAAGACCCTGCGCGAACTGGCCGAAGTCCGTCCGGTCAGCCATGGCCTGCTGGCCGGCATTACCGGCATGGGCAGCGCCAAGATCGAACATTACGGGGCAGAATTGCTTGAACTGATTCGTAACGAGGGCTGACATGGAACAACGCGACAAGCTCAACGCCACGCTGGCCGCCATTGTGATCGCGGTGCTGGTCGTGTCGGGTATCGCCCCCTACGAGCGGCTGACCTGGGTCATGGAAGTCGCTCCGGTATTGATTGCCCTGCCACTGATGATTGCCACACGCCGCAGCTACCCGCTGACGACGCTGCTCACCGTGCTGATTGCCGCCCACGCGCTGGTGCTGATCGCCGGCGGTGCCTACACCTACGCCCGCGTGCCGCTCGGCTTCTGGATGCAGGATGTGCTCGGCACGGTGCGCAATCCGTATGACAAGCTCGGCCACTTCATGCAGGGCTTCGTGCCGGCCATGGTCGCCCGCGAAATCCTGATCCGTGGCGCCTATGTCCGGGGCCGCAAGATGACCGGTTTCCTCTGCATCTGCATCGCCATGGCAATCAGCGCCGTCTACGAACTGATCGAATGGGGTGCCGCGCTCTACCTCGGCCAGGGGGCCGATGAATTCCTCGGCACGCAGGGCGACCAGTGGGATACGCAATCGGACATGTTCATGGCTCTGATCGGGTCGAGCACCGCAATGCTGTTGCTCTCCCGCTGGCACGACAAGCTGCTGGCCAGGCTGCGCTCGGCCTAGGCAAATCAGGCGATCCGGCGAACACAAAAAAATGGCCGCACAAGGCGGCCGAAGTACACCAGAGGAAAGTTGCTGACTTAGTGGGTCAGGAAATCCAGCACCATGCGGTTGAACTTGTCCGCATGCTCCCACTGCGCCCAGTGGCCGCAGCGGTTGAAGATATGCAGTTCGGCATTCGGCATGCCCCAGATCAGGCGCAGACCGGCATCCATCGGCACGAAGCGGTCATCACGCCCCCAGATGACCAGCGCCGGCGCAGTGACTTCGCCGAGGCGCGGACCGTAGTCGGTAAATTGCTTCGGGTTGATGGCCAGGCTCTTGACGAAGTTTTCGAGGTGATCGCGCCGGGACATCATGTTGTCGAGGCGCGCCTGATACAACTCTTCGGTCAGGCTGCTGCTGTCGAAAACGAAGACCGCCATCATCTTCTTCAGGTTCTCGATGGTCGGCTCGCGGTAGAGGCCCTGCAGCAGCTTGATACCTTCGGTCGGCATCGGCACGAACTGGCTTGGGCCGCCCGTGCCGCCGCCCATCAGGATCAGCTTGCCGACTCGGCTCGGGTTGGCCAGCGCGAAGGCGACGGCGCTATGGCCACCCATCGAGTTGCCGATGATATGCACCTTGTCGAGGCCGATGGCATCGAGCAAGCCTTTCAGGGCACTGGCATTGAGTTCCGAACGTGAGCCAGAGCAAACGATGGGATCGCTCTTGCTCCAGCCCGGACAATCCATCAGCACCACGCGGTAGCCGGCAGCAACCAGCGGCTCGACGTTGCGGTTGAAGTTGGCCCAGCCGCTGGCGCCGGGACCAGAGCCGTGCAGCATGACGACCGTTTCTGCACCGCTACCGCAGTCGTTGTAATGCAATTGCAGGTCGAGGTCACCTTCCTTGATGCGGACGAACTTGCTGGTCGCGGCTTCGGTAAGCGTCTGTGAGGTTGTGCTCATGGTCTGTTTTCCTTTGATCTATTTTGAGTGAGGGGCTGACTTCAGCCCTTGAACGGCCCGGAACCGAAACCGATGGGCGCCGGTGCGGCGCTGACCAGTTTCGAGAATAGCCCGGCGAAGTCCTCATGCTTGCCATCCTTGCCCGAGTTGGCCGCCATCTCGGCGCGGAATTCGGCGTCGACGGCGGTCCAGTCTTCGTCTGTCAGGTACTTGCGAACCAGCGGCAGCACAGCCTCTTCCTCGAGCATCATGTGGTTGCGGTAGAAATCGGCATAGGCATCGAACGCCCGGGCGAAATCTGCGAAATTGCCCGGATTGGCGACAAACGCGGTCAACGCATCCTGCAGCGCGGCAATGCGCTGTGGAGCGGCAGCATGCTGCAGGGCCAATCTGGCCAATGCCTCGCTGCCTTCATCGGTGCGCTTTTCGAGATACTTGAAGAGCAGGTCTTCCTTCGGATGGTGGCGTTTTTCGGCGTAGGCCTCCAGGTAATGAACCATCGCCTGAAAGAGCTTGAGGTCTGCTTCCAGCCGGCCGGCGGTGATCTCCTTGAGCATGTAGCGAACCGCATGCAGGATGCCGGCCAGTGACTGGTGTTCTTCGCCAATGATGTGAAGTGCTTCCATGGGTCTTCTCTCTCCGTGCGCTTTCAGGTCGAAAGCATTTCCTGGTGTTTGCTGGCGAGGCCGAGGTAGCTCTCGATCACGCGCGGATCATTGCGCAGCATTTCCGCGTCGCCCTGCATCTTGACCGCACCGTTTTCCAGCACGTAGGCGTAGTCGGCCACCTGCAGGGCGGCGCGGGCATTCTGTTCGACCAGCAGGATCGAGACGCCACGCCGGCGCAGTTCGCCGATGATGCGGAAGATCTCGCGGACGATCAGCGGGGCCAGTCCGAGGCTGGGCTCGTCGAGCATCAGCAGCTTGGGTTTGGCCATCAGTGCCCGGCCGACGGCCAGCATCTGCCGCTCACCGCCGGACATGGTGCCGGCCTGCTGGTGACGTCGTTCTTTGAGGCGCGGAAACAGCGCATAGACCTCGTCCATCGTCTGCAAATGGTCGCGATGGCCGGTGCGGTTGCGCTGAAAGGCACCAAGCAGCAGGTTGTCCTCGATGCTCATGGTGCCGAACAGTTCGCGCTTTTCCGGCACCAGATTCATGCCACGCACGACCATCCGTTCGACTTCCGGCACCTGCTCGATACTGCCATCGAAGGCCACCTGGCCGGACGACGGCAGCAGACCCATGATGGCCGACAGCGTCGTCGTCTTGCCGGCGCCGTTCGGGCCAATCACCGTGACGATCTTGCCCTCGCCCACTTCCAGACTGATCTTGCTGACCGCCTCGACCTTGCCATAGGCGACCGAGAGGTCCTTCACTTCGAGTACGTTGGCCATCTCAGACACCTCCCAGATAAGCTTCGAGCACGGCCGGATCTTTCTGAATCTCTTCCGGCAGGCCCTCGGCGATCTTCTCGCCGAATTCCATGACCACCACGCGGTCGACCAGGCTCATCACGAAATCCATGTCGTGTTCGACGATCAGCACCGCCATGCCTTCCGACTTCAGGCGCTTGAGCAGTTCGGACAGCGCCTGTTTTTCCTTCAGACGCAGACCGGCGGCCGGCTCATCGAGCAGCAGCAGGCAGGGATCCGAGGCCAGGGCGCGGGCGATTTCAAGAATGCGCTGTTGCCCCAGGGCCAGGCTGCCGGCTTCGAGATGCATGAATTCGCCGAGACCAACCCGCTCGACCTGAATCGCCGCTTCGCGCAGGATGCGGGCCTCTTCTTCGCGATCGAGACGCCAGGCCGCCGGCAGGACGCTCTTGCTGCCCCGCATGTGGGCACCGATGGCGACGTTTTCCAGGACGCTCATATTCGGCAACAGGCGGACGTGCTGGAAAGTCCGGCTCATGCCGAGCGCCGCAATTTCCCGCGAACTGTGGCCGGCCACCGGCTTGCCGCGGAACAGCACTTCGCCGGAAGTCGGCGTATCGACACCGGAAAGCTGGTTGAACATCGTGCTCTTGCCGGCGCCGTTCGGGCCGATCAGGGCCAGGATTTCGCCAGCCTCGACGTGCAGGCTCATGTTGTTGTTGGCCACCAGACCGCCGAACTTGCGCGTCACCGCCTTGGCTTCGAGAATCACCTCGCCATGCGGCGGCTGGGTCTTTTTCGGCAGCGGCTCGGCGGCAGCATCGATCACCTTCGGCTCGCTGCGCACCGGCACCAGACGGGCCAGCAAGGGCCACAGACCTTCACGAGCCCGGTGCAGAACGACGATCATCATCAACCCGAAAACGATCGTTTCGAAATGCCCGGCCGAACCAAACAGCTTGGGCAGGATGTCCTGCAGCCACTGCTTGAGGACCGTGATCACGCCAGCACCAACCAGTGCCCCCCAGACCTGCCCGGCCCCACCGACCACCGCCATGAACAGGTATTCGATGCCGATGTGCAGGCCGAACGGCGTCGGGTTCACAAAGCGCTGCAGGTGGGCGTAAAGCCAGCCGGCAGCACAAGCATGCAGCGCCGCGATGACGAAAATCACCATCCGGGCGCGGGACGTATCGACGCCCATCGCCTCGGCCATCACCATGCCGCCCTTCAATGCCCGGATGGCGCGGCCTTCGCGGGAATCGAGCAGGTTCTTGGTGGTAAACAAGGCCGCCAGCACGAAGGCCCAGACCAGGTAGTAGTAATAGCGGTTATCGAGCAGCTCGAAGCCGAAGATATTGATCGCCGGTAGATTGGACAGGCCGGCATGGCCGCCGAGGAACTCCATGTTGCCGAACAGGAAGAACAGGCTGATGCCCCAGGCCATGGTGCCAAGCGGCAGGTAGTGGCCGGACAGCTTGAGGGTCACCGAACCGAGGATGATGGCTACCGTCGCCGTGATCAACAGGCCGAGCAGCAATGCCGCCCACGGGGAGCCGGCCGTGAACGCCAGCCAGGAGGGCAGATCAGCCGTCGTGGTCAGCCAGGCCGCGCTGTAGGCACCGAGACCGACGAAGGCCGCCTGCCCGAAGGAGGTCAGGCCGCCAACCCCGGTCAGCAACACCAGACCGAGCGCGACGAGTGCCGACAGACCGACGTAGTTGAGCAAGGTGACGTAGAACTCGGGCAGGACCAGCGGGGCCACGGCAATCGCACCGAGGAATACCGCCAGTACAAGGCGCGGACTGATCCAGCCTTTGCCGTTCGACAGGCTGACGACGTGGGCCGTTTCCTCTTCCTCGACATGATGGGTTTTCCACGACAGCCAGATCAGCACCGGAATGATCAGCGTGAACACCAGCACATCCTTGAAGGCGCTGGCCCAGAAGGAAGAGAAGGATTCAAGCAGGCCGACGATGATCGCGCCGGCCGCCGCCAGCGGATAACTGGCCAGACCGCCGATGATGGCGGCGACGAATCCCTTGAGGCCGATCAGGAAGCCGCTGTCGTAATAGACGGTGGTCAGCGGCGCGACCAGCAGGCCGGACAACGTGCCGATCAGGGCGGCGAAGAAGAAGGTCTGACGACCGGCCAAGGCCGGCGAAATGCCCATCAGGCGGGCACCATTGCGGTTGATCGCGGTGGCACGCAGCGCCTTGCCGGCTAGCGTCCGGTCAAAATACAGGAAGAGACCGACGATCAGCAGCAGCGAAGCGAGCAGCACCACGATGGTATGGCCGCCGACCATCAGCGAGCCGATTTCGATCTGCGCATCGCTGAACGGCGCCGTGCGCGAACCTTCCGGACCGAAGATCAGCAGGCCGAGGCCCACCATCAGCAGATGCAAGGCGACCGAAATGATCAACAGCACCAGGACCGGCGCTTCAGCGACCGGCTGGAAGGCGACGCGATAGAGCATCGGTCCCATCGGCACGACAATGGCCAGGGCCAGACAGGCCTTGGCCAGATGCGGTAGTTCCTGCAATGGCAAAACCCAGGTCAGGCCGGCCACGGCCAGCGGATAGAGCAGGTTCCACAAGGCCGATTTGCCCAGCCTGCGGCGCCCCGGAGTCGACGTGATGACATCGGCCCCCAGTGTCAGCACGCCGGCGCCGATCAGCAGCCAGATCGTGCCGGGGAATACGCCAGCTTCGAGCGCCGCCATAGTCAGCGCGCCCCAGGCGAGGAACTCCCCCTGCGGAATGAAGATGATCCGGGTAACGGCAAACACCAGGACCAGTGCCAGCGCCAGCAAGGCGTAAATGGCACCGTTGGTAATGCCATCCTGCGCCAGCAGGGCAAAAATTTCAGCATCCATTAAGGACTCCTGTGCAAACGCTGCGGCCAGGCAAAAGCATGGCGCATGCGTTCGACGATCAATGCAAAACAACCAGTGGATGGGCGTAGCAACCGCCCACCCATCAAGCTCAAACCTTCAGCCCACGTTCCCGCGCCATGGTGATGGCCGTATCCTCGATCATGTCCTCCTGGCCGCCGACCATGCCGCGCCGGCCCAACTCGACCAGAATGTCGCGGGCCGGCACGCCGTATTTCACGGAGGCGCGCTTGGCAAACAACAGGAAGGAGCCATAGACGCCGGCATAACCGAGCGTCAGCGCATCGCGGTCGATGCGGATCGGGAAGTCCATCATCGGCACGACCAGGTCTTCGGCCACGTCGGTGATCTTGGCGACATCCACCCCGGTCTCGATACCCATCAGGCTGCACACGGCAATCAGCACTTCCATTGGTGTATTGCCGGCCCCGGCACCGAGACCAGCCGCAGCCGCATCGATGCGGTTGGCCCCGACTTCGATGGCGGCGATCGAGTTGGCGACGCCCATGGCCAGGTTGTGGTGGCCATGGAAACCGAGCTCGGTTTCCGGCTTCAGGGCTTTTCTGACGGCACCGAGACGTTCCTTGACGCCTTCCGGCAGCAGGTGGCCGGCCGAGTCGGTGACGTAGATACAGTTGGCGCCGTAGCCTTCCATCAGCTTGGCTTGCTTGACCAGACCTTCGGCACTGTTCATGTGGCTCATCATCAGGAAGCCGACGGTGTCCATCTCCAGTTTGCGGGCCATGGTGATGTGCTGTTCGGAGACATCGGCCTCGGTACAGTGGGTGGCGACACGAATGGTGTGCACACCGAGGTCACGCGCCATCTTCAGGTGATCAACGGTCCCAATCCCCGGCAACAGCAAGGCCGAGATCTTGGCATTCTTCATCTTCGGGATGACGGTGCCGAGATACTCTTCATCCGTGTGGGCCGGGAAGCCGTAGTTGACCGAGGAACCACCGAGACCATCGCCGTGGGTGACTTCGATCAGCGGAATACCGGCTTCGTCGAGGCCGGTAGCGATGCTGACCATCTGGTCGAGGGTCATCAGGTGACGCTTGGGATGCATGCCATCCCGCAGGGTCATATCGTGGACGGTGACGTTCTTGCCGCGCAAACTCATTTTCTTATCTCCTTAGGCGACGACAGGCTCAAGCTTGAGCACGCCGCTGATGATTTCTTCGGCGAACATCTCCGCCGTCCGGGCCGCCGCGGCGGTCATGATGTCGAGGTTGCCGGCGTACTTGGGCAGGTAGTCGCCCAGGCCTTCGACTTCGAGGAAGACGGAGACGCGGTTGCCGTCGAAGACCGGGCCGTTGACCAGGCGGTAGCCCGGCACGTACTTCTGGACTTCCTTGATCATGGCGTGGATCGATTCGGTGATCTTCGCCTGATCCGGCGTGCCTTCGGTCAGGCAGTGCACGGTGTCGCGCATCATCAGCGGCGGTTCGGCCGGGTTGATGATGATGATGGCCTTGCCCTTTTCAGCACCGCCGACTTTCTCGATGGCGCCCGAGGTAGTGCGGGTAAATTCGTCGATGTTCTTGCGCGTGCCGGGGCCGGCGCTCTTCGAACTGATCGTGGCGACAATCTCGCCGTACTTGACCTTCTGGACGCGGGAGATGGCAGCCACCATCGGGATGGTGGCTTGTCCGCCGCAGGTGACCATATTGACGTTCATCTCCTTGCGCCCGACCAGTTCCTTGAGATTGACCGGCGGCACGCAGAAGGGGCCAATGGCGGCCGGGGTCAGGTCGATCATCATCACACCGAGGGCATTGAGCTTGCGGCTGTTCTCGGCGTGAACGTAGGCCGAAGTCGCATCGAAGGCGATCTGGACGCCATCGGCCAGGACGTGCGGCAGCAGGCCATCGACGCCTTCGGCGGTGACTTTCAGGCCCATTTCGGCAGCGCGCTTCAGGCCGTCGGATTCAGGATCGATACCGACCATCCAGAGCGGTTCGAGGAAGGGGCTGCGCTTGAGCTTGGCCAGCAGATCGGTGCCGATGTTGCCCGGACCAATCAGGGCACATTTGATTTTTTGGGTCATGTCGATTCTCTTGTGGGGTTGGGGATGATCACGCGAACAGGGCGCTGACGTTGCCCAGGCCGTCGATGCTGACGTCGAAGCGGTCACCCGATTTGACGGCGACCATCGGGCCGAGGGCGCCGGTCAGCACGATGTCGCCGGCCATTAGCGGACGACCGCAGCGAACCATCATGTCGGCCAGCCAGATGGCGGCGTTCAAGGGGCTGCCCAGACAGGCGCGACCGTTGCCGCGGGAAACAATCTCGTCACCGCGCTTCATTTCCATGGCACAGGCCGTCAGGTCGATGTCGCTCAGCCTGACCGGACGGCCACCGAGCACGAACAGGCCGCTGGAGGCGTTGTCGGCGACCGTATCGACGAACTTGATGTTCCAGTTCTCGATGCGGCTGTCGACGATTTCGATCGACGGCACGGCGTATTCGGTGGCGCGGATCAGGTCGGCGTAGGTGTGGCGTTCCTGCGTCAGATCGCGCCCGAGGATCAGCGCGACTTCGGCTTCGACCTTGGGTTGGATCAGACGGCCGGCAGCCACGATCTCGCCATCACCGACCGCCATGTCGGCGAACAGCATGCCGAAGTCGGGCTGGTCGACGCCGAGCTGGGCCTGGACGGCCAGCGAGGTCAGGCCGATCTTGCGACCGACCAGACGGCGACCTTCGGCCAGCCAGGCTTGGGTGTTGATCTCCTGGACGGCGTAGGCCGAATCCTGATCGGCAATCGCCAGGCGATCGCGCAGGGGAGCAATGGAACGACCATCGGCGGTCGCTGCCTTGAGCAGCGCCGCCGCGGCTTCCGTGCTGAGCAGGGAAGCGTTGCTCATTACTTCACCAGTTTCCAGTGATTGTTTTCAACCTTGATCAGCACAATGCTGCTCGCGTCGTATCCGGCGTGGTCGTTGGCGCTCATCGTGTAGACGCCGTTGGTGCCGACCAGCTTGCTGGTCTTCTCGATACCGTCACGCAGGGCGGCGCGAAATTCCGGTGTACCCGGCTTGGCCTTGCCCTTGAGTGCGGCAACGATGCCGTTCTGGGCCAGCAGCCAGGCATCCCAGGAAGCGCCGGCGAAAGTCGAACGGGAATCCGGGCCGTTCTTGGCTTCCAGATCCTTGACGAAAGCGACACCCGCCTTCTTGGCCGGATGGCTATCCGGCAACTGCTCGGCCACCAGCACCGGACCTACCGGGATCAGGGCACCTTCGACGTTCTTGCCGCCAACACGCAGGAATTCCTTGCTGGTCACGCCGTGCGACTGGTAGATCTTGCCCTTGTAGCCGCGCTCGCGCAGCGTGATCTGCGGCATGGCAGCCGGCGTACCGGAAGCGCCAACGAACACGACATCCGGCTTGGCCGACATCACCTTCAGCACTTGGGCCTGAACGCTCGGGTCAGCCCGACCGTAACGCTCGCTGGCGACGATGTTGATCTTGCCTTCGGTGGCCTTGGTCAGCGCCTTCAGCAGCAGTTCGCCCCAGGAATCGGAGAAGCCGATGAAGCCAACCGTCTTGGCACCACTCTCGACCATGTCGGCGACGATGCGATTGACCATCAGATCAGCGGAAGGCTCACTGCGGAAGACGTAGCCGCGCTTGTCGCCGGATACATCGAGCGGTGCGACGGAGATCATCGGGGTCTTTTCGGCATTGGCCACATCGGCCATGGCCGTCGCCGTGCTGATCAGGTTGGGGCCGAGGATGACGTCGACCTTGTCTTCAGAGATCAGCTTGCGGACATTCTTGACCGCGCTGGTCGGGTCGGTCGCATCGTCGAGCAGGATGAAATTGACCTTCTCGCCACCCACCGTGCTCGGGAACATGGCGATGGCCTTCTTGGTTTCGGCGCCAAGCGCTGCGGCCGGCCCGGTCAGCGAGGCGATGATGCCGATGTTGATGTCGGCGAAGGTCGGAGCAGCGGCAAAAGCGGCGGCGGTCAGGGTAATCAGGTTCTTCAGTTTCATTGTTTATCTCCTCTGGGTATCGGTGGGCAGCTACATCGATTTATTGCGGCAGACGGCGAAAAGCGCCGTTCAGGTAGATCAGGGCTTCGCCATCATTACGCTCGCGGGTGGCGAGGATTTCGCACAGAAAGGCCTGGTGCGTGCTTTCGTCGAACACCTTGATGACGCGGCAATCGAAGCTGGCCAGCGTGTTCTCAAGGGCCGGCGCACCGGTGACCAGCGTGCCCCACTGGCCATGCTCGAAACGAGCGTCGCCATGCACCTCCTTGATCATGCCGGCAAAGACCTTGGCGACCTCTTCCTGCTCACCGGCCAGCACATTGACACACAGCGCACCGCTGCTCATCACGATGTCGCAGGCCTGAACGTTCTTGTTGACGAAGACGACCAGGCGCGGTGGATCGGCAGTCACCGAGCAGACGGCCGTGGCGGTCAGCCCGGCCCGGCGGTCGCCATCCTTCGAGGTGATGATGGTGACGCCGACCGCGAAATGACGCATGCCGTAGCGGTGGTCATCGGCCGTGATGGTCGGCAGCGCCGCCAGATCGGGGTTCGCCTTCCAGTCTAGCTTCTGGTTGATTTCCTGGCTCATCGCAGCCTCCTCACTGGTACTGCGTCGTCACCGCCGGCTTGGCGCCGAACGGGTTGGGCTGCGGCAGCGGGTTGCCGAGCATATGGCCGCCGAGCAGATCGCCGATGTTGTCCTGATTCTGCGTGATGTGGTTGGCGCCGACCAGGATATCGCGCATCTGGCGCTGCATCGGGCAATTCATCCACACGCCGCGGGTCGAGGTCTTCTTGAAAATCATGTGGGCCGCCTCGAAGCAGTCGCCGCCGGTGAACTGGTTGGTGGCAAAGTGACGGATACGGGCTTCAAGCGGTACCAGTTGGCCCTTCGAAGCATAGCTCCAGGCCTCTTCAGTGTTCTGCAGGACGCGGGCAGTCGCGCCGACAATCTTGGCATAAGCCTCGCCCAGCTTGCCCTTGATGAACGGGTCGTTCACCGCAGCGCCGACCGCCTGGTTGATGTTCTGGCGCGGCACCATGTGCTCGACGTAGAGATCGGCCATGCCGCGGGCCATGCCGATGATCACCGATGAAACGGCAGCGTAGAAGACGTAGAAGAAGGGCATCTTGTACAGGTTCTCGACACCGCCATGCGACTCTTCACCGTAGGCGCCGATCACGTGGCTGCGGTATTCCGGTACGAAAACATCCTTGATGACCAATTTCTTGGAACCGGTACCGGCCAGACCGACGACGAACCAGTCGTCGACGATCTCGAAATCACTGCGCTGGATCCAGAAGGAACGGAAAACCAGTTCGCCGTTTTCTTCGACACGGCCACCGACAAAGGCGCCACCGGCCGCATGGTCACAGCCGCTGGAAGTCAGCCATTCGCCATTCAGCTTGTAGCCGCCCTCGACCTTGGCGACAGTACCAAACGGCGCGTAGGAAGAAGAAACCAGCTGGGTGTTGTCCTCGCCCCACAGTTCGTCACCGACCTTGGCCGGCAGCAGGCCCACTTCGAACGGATGCACGCCGAGCACCATGACGTTCCAGGCACTGGACGGGCAGCCGCGGGCCAGTTCGATCAGCACTTTGTTGAGCACGTTCGGGTGCATTTCGTAACCGCCCCAGCGCTTCGGCTGGAGAATCTTGAAAAAGCCGGCTTCCTTGAAAGCCTGGATGGTTGCCTTGGGCACCATGCGGCCCTTTTCGCATTCCTCGGCGCGCGCACGCAGCATCGGGATCAGGTCATGGGCACGCTGAACGATTTCAGCTTCGGTCGGAATGGTATGGGTAGTCATTTCTTACATCTCCTTGGGGATGGGGTGTGATGCAAATTGTCTGGATAAGCGGATTTACTTCTGGCTGGCGCTGACCACGCCGTAACCAGCAATCCACTCGTTGATCGGGCGGTAATAATCCTGATGGGCGTTGTAGGGGCCACTGGCGGCCATTGCGGCAAAAGCGGCGACCCAGGTGCGGACTTCATGGGTCGAGCGACCGGCTGCCTTCGAAATTTCTTCGATGTCGAAGGCATCGACCTTGTCCAACCGGCCACGAATCAGCAGATCCATGAAGTTCTGGTCCCACTCGGGATTGAGCGGGGTCAGCTCGCATTCCGGTTTGCCGAAGATCATGCCGGTGGCCAACGTGCGGGCCTGGCGGGCGGCGCGGAATTCCGGCGTCGGGTTGCGCCCGGCAATCAGGAAATTGGCAATATCCTCATTGGCGCCCGACAGCAGCGGCACGGGCGGTTCATGCGACAGGCCACCGGTGCCGAGGATCAGCACGCGCTTGTTCAGCTTGGCGATGAATTTGCCGACCGCCTCGCCCAGCTTGCGCACCCGGCGATAGGGACCAAACGGTGGGGCCACCGAGTTGATGATGATGGGAATCACCGGGTAGCGGGTCAGGCTACCGGTCATTTCTTCCAGGGTCTGCGTACAGCCGTGATCGACCTGCAGGCGGTGGGAAATGGCGATATCGATGTCGCTGTCGAGGATGAACTTGGCCATTTTCAGGGCCAGATCCTTGTCCACCGACAGGGGACCGGTCATCGTCTGGTAATCACCCACCGAGTCGGCCGCAGTGGCAATGACGAACGGCGGCATCAGGTCGTAGAACAGGCCGTTGTAGTGATCCGGTGCGAAGACGACGATCAGCTCCGGATCGAAGGCTTCGACTTCGGCCTTCGCCTTGGCCAGTACGGCATCGACTTCGGCAACAATGGCGGCACCGGGGTCATTGATGCCACGCAATGGCGTGTGGGACAGACATTTCAGCTGGATGGTCATGCGTTATCCTTGATCGACGAATTCGGGCAAGCCGCTCCCCTCGGAAAGATTGGCTTTCCCGCTGGCGAAGGGCATAAATTTATTAGGTGCGGTCGTCTCGGAGGACGACGGGTGGGGGGCTCGTTAGCCGAACCCAGTGAAGCCGGTATTCATGTTTGTCTCCACATCGTTTTTGTTGATGAGGAGATTCTAGGGAGATGCAAGAGCTAGCCGAAATTTATTTCCCAAATGTTCACAATGCGCACAACGTTGTTTTTAAACTAATTTAACAAGCCACTGAAAATACTTCGGCCACAAATGCTTATTTGCCAAGGGGGTTAGCCCTTGGCAAACTTCAGTGAAAATTCAGAAATCCAGCGGGTTTTCTGCCTTAATTGACATACTTCCATTTGCCGTTCGAAACCTCGATCAGCACTGCCGACGCAGGGTCATAGCCGCCATGATCGGTGGCACTGGTGGTGTAGGTTCCGTTGGCGCCGACCACCTTCTTTGTGTTTTCCAGGCCATTGCGCACGGCCTCCCGAAACTCATCCGTCCCCGGCTTGGCGGTCTTCAGCGCCCCTGTCAGTGCATGTTCGAGGATCACCCAGCCGTCCCACGACGCGCCAGCAAAGGTTGAACGCGAATCAGGCCCGTACTTCTTTTCAAGTAGCGCCAGGAACGCCAAGGCACTCTTCTTGTTCGGATGCGTGTCGGGTAGCTGCTCAGCCACAAGCACCGGGGCAACCGCCAGGCGCGCACCTTCGATAGCCTTGCCGCCGACGCGCAGGAAGTCTTTGTTTGCGACTGCGTGGGAGTGGTATACCGGGCCGGTGTAGCCGCGATCGCGCAGGGTGCTGTGCGGCATGACCGCAGGCGTTCCGGCCCCACCAACGAACACTGCATCCGGCCTGGCAGTCACGATCTTGAGCGCTTGAGCGGTGACGCTATTATCCGTACGGCCAAAACGTTCAACCGCCACGACCTTGATGCCAGCTGCCTCAGCCGTCTTGTTCAGCGCCTTGAGCAGCAACTCTCCCCACGGATCGGAAAACCCGATGAAAGCGACGGTTTTGGCGCCCTTTGCCTTCATATCAGCCACGCAACGGCCAACCATGATTTCAGCCAGCGGCTCCACCCGAAACGTCCATTTCAACTTTTCGGGTGCAACCTCGATGGGTGCCTGAGACAACAGCGGCACTTTCTTTTCGTTGGCCACGTCAGCGATCGCCACACCACCAGAGGTCAAATTCGGTCCAAACAGGACGTCAACATTGTTTTCACCGATCAGCTTGCGAGCGTTTTTAACTGCGTTAGTCGGATCGGTTGCATCGTCCATGACCATGAAATTGACTTTTTCCTTGCCCAGAGTGGTCGGCATCAGGTCAATCGACTTTCTTGTCTCATTGCCAAGTGACGCTGCCGGGCCAGTCAGGGAAAAGATCACACCGACATTGATGTCGGCATGGCTGACATTGGCCAGAAGGGCGGCGCTCACCGCCACCACTGCAAATTTCTTGATGAAGTTCATCTTGGTCTCCTCGAATTGGGGTTGGTTTCTGCACACATGAATAGGGTTGGCTTTCGCCCTCCCCTGTTGCCGCTACACTTTTTTGTTCAGGATCTTTGACAGAGCATCGACAAGAAGGTCTTTTGCCTTCTTCGCATCAAACAAGTCAGCGCTATGGCGCCACGCGACCACGCCATCAGGACGAACCAGGATGACCCCAGCCTCTTCGATTTCTCGGCGACGCTGCCATTCGCAATAAACGTCCTGTGTCTCGGGTGCGCCGGTCACAACGGTTCGCAGATAGGGAAGCTGCAACGCCTTGGCTGCCTCAACCCAAGCCTGGCCCGAGAGTCCCGTGACAATTGAAAACATCCCTTTTCCCGTGACATCCAGGGTCGAGACCTTGATCCCCTTCTTGTTCACCAGCCAGGCGTGGGGAATTTTCGCGCCGGGACGGGTGCTCGCCTGAAGATAAAGCTCGCGGTCCCGTTTCCAGACCTCCTCGTTGGCACCAGCTTCAGGAATGATTGCCGTTGACGCATAGCGCTGATTCATCTCGACGCCCTGACCGTTGAACTCCCGGTTCTTCAGTTCCAGCGCCTCTTGAGCGGCTTTCCGGGCCTTGACGCCTTCGGGACCAGGATCCTTGAATCTGGCGATCCCCGCCGCAACCGGATTTTCAGCCCCCTCAACACGGAAGACCGCTTTCAAGGGCGCATAGTCCAGTCGAGACTGATTGGCACGAGTAACGATTTGTTTGCCGACCGGAGCACGCTCCGGTGAGTAGGTGTCAAGCAAGGCCTCGCCGGCATGTCCCTTGAGGACATAGGCCAGTTTCCACGCCAGGTTGAATGAATCCTGAACGCAAGTATTCAGCCCCAGACCGCTTGATGGCGGATGGCGGTGGCAAGCATCACCGCCGCAGAATACCCGCCCCTTCGAGTAAATCGGGGCATAGGCCTGATTCACGTACCAAATGGACGTCCTGACGACCTCGACTTCTAGGTTCGGATCGCCGACCAGCGTGCGAATCTGGCCAAGCACGTATTCCATGTTGCTCAGATCTGGCTCGCCCTTCGACATATCGAAACCCCAGCCGGCAATCCACTGCGTCCAGGGTTTCACTGCTCGCAGCAAGCCAAGACCGATCTCGCCGAATGATGCATGGGGGCTGACGATCCAATGAAGAATACTGGGACGGTGTTCAACGTACTTCGACAGGTCGGCATTGAAGATGACATAGGCCGTACCGGCGCGAGCAAGCTGCCCCTCCAGCTTCAGATCAAGTTCTTCAAAAACTTTGGAGCGGGCGCCGTCAGCGCCAATCAGGTATTTGGCGCGCATGGTGTATTCGCGGCCATTCAAACGATCCTGCAACCTGACCGTCACGCCATCCGCATCCTGCTCATGCGACAAGTATTCGGTATTGCACGAAAAGCTGGCGCCGCGCTCCGCTGCGTTCTTGAAGATGATCGGCTCGATGACCGGCTGGGTGATATCCAGCAACTCGCAAGGGCTGCCTGTCAAATAATCGCTCTTTCTTTCCTCTCCCGTTCCCCAGGCCCGCATGCGAACAAGCTCTTCACCAATCAGGCTCGTCGTAAACAAGCTATCGCCCATGTGTTTCCAAGGGGTGGCGTAGCGATATGACTCCTCTTCGATCTCCAAATCGCGCAGCACTTCCATCGTGCGCTGATTGGTGATGTGCGCCCGCGGCGTGTCGGCCAACCAATTCCAGCGGGAAATCATGTGACAACGAATCCCGTAAGTAGCGAGCGCCAATGCGGCAGCGGCCCCGGTCGGGCCAGAACCAATGACCAAAACATCGGTATCGAATTTGTTGCTGTCTTCCATTTATCCCCCAACGAACTGATGTTGTATAACAAGCAAGATTAACTTGCATGCTAGCATGCAAGTTTTTGGATCACAACAATGCGTTCAACAATTCGAGACTGGATCAGGCAACACCTGGTCCGGAAAACCGACGCCTTTGGTACCATCTGCGGGAAGGAATGCAAAAAATGGCCAGCAAAAAAAATCTGATTTACGAAGAAATCCTGGGAAGGCTTTTCGAGGGACGCTACCGTTTTGGAGCCCCTATTCCCGTCAAGGAAATCAGCGAAGAAACCGGCGCAAGTCGCAACCCCATCATGGCGGCCTTGTATCGCCTTCAGGACAACGGCTTTGTTCGAATCACCGCCCAAGTCGGTTGTCGTGTCGTTGAGCCGACCTTTGACGAAATCAGCGACTTCTATCGGATGTTTGCGGCGACCGAAGGACTCATCGGGGAGTTGGCCGCGGAAAGAGCCACGCCTGACGATCTTGCAAAGCTGAGAGCGATCAACCAGCAGATCGCGGAAATCGATAATACGAAACCCGATGCAGCACAGTTATATCAACAACTGAATGTCCGCTTTCACAAACAATTGCACGCAATGGCGCGCTCGCCGATTGTTTGCTCAAGGCAGCTGGCGAATTTTGAGCTCTCGGATTTTTACCTAGTTCAGACCGAAGGCTTCAAAGCCCACCTTGGATTGGTTTACGAAGAGCATCAGGAAATTATCGAGGCCATCGCTGAGCATCAATGTGAGAAAGCAGGGACTCAAGCCAAGATGCATATCGATAGTGTGGCCAGGACACTACTTGAGCATCTCAAATTGACGACGGGCTGATTGGCTTATCGTCTTGATCACCAAGAAAAACATGCGACCAGAGAGCGGAGCCAGTTATCGCAATGTGCAGGGCCTGAGCCGTGGCTTGTCCATCCTGCGGGCCATCAGCCAGTCAGCCAACGGCTGGGCGAGCATTGCCGAACTCAGTGCAGCCACCGCACTGCACCGGACGACGGTACGCCGCATGCTGGAAACCTTGCAGGCCGAAGGCTATGTCAGGCGCAGCGCATCCGATGACAGTTACCGGCTCAACCAGAAGGTGCGCCAACTGAGCGATGGTTTCACCGACGACGAATGGATTTCCGAAGTGGCCAACCCGGTACTCGGTGAACTGCTGCAAAAAATCGTCTGGCCCTCGGATCTATCGACCCTCGATGGCGACTGCATGCTGGTCCGCGAGACAACCCACCGCTTCAGCGTGCTCTCCTTCCATCGGGCGATGATTCGCCAGCGCATGCCCTTGCTGTTCACCTCGGCCGGCCGGGCCTATCTGGCCTATTGCAGCGATGAAGAGCGCAAGCAGATACTTCAACTGTTGGTCGCCGGCAACGACGAGCAGGCCAATTTTGCCCGCAATCGTGTGCTGGTCAATCAAATGCTGGAAAGGGTACGGCGTCAGGGCTACGCCTCGAATGAGGGCGAATGGAGTCAGCAACAGAAAATCGCTGCGATTGCCCTGCCCATTCGCCACAAGAACCACGTGCTGGCCTGCCTCAACATCGTCTTCTTGAAGAAGGCGATGAGCGTTGCCGAGGCAGCCAGCCGTTACCTGCCCGACCTGAAATCCGCCGTCGAAAAAATAGAGGCCCAACTGGATGGCAGCGAGATCGAGGTCCCTCTTCCCACGGCCATCACACCGCCCCGTTAAATGGAGCGGCCCCGCCCCGACCAACAGGCCGGGGCAATTCCTTACATGCGCAGGGCGTCCGGATCGGCCCGCATCAGCCGCTTGTTCATCTTGCCGACACTGGTCTTGACCAACGTCTTGACGAAACTGACCTGCAACAACACGCCGTAGCGCGAAATACCGGCCGCCTCGATGGCATGGGCCGCATAGTTGCGCAAGGCATGCTCGGTAATCTGGCCAACATGCTCCGGTTTGAGCAGCACCAAGGCGAGTGGGCGCTCACCCCACTTGTCGTCCGGCACGCCGATGACCGCCACTTCATTGACCGCCTCGTGCTTGGCGATGATGTCTTCCAGTTGCAGCGAAGAAGTCCATTCACCACCGGTCTTGATTACATCCTTGATGCGGTCGGTGACCTTCAGGTAGCCGGCCGGGTTGATATTGCCGATATCGGCGGTGTGCAAATAACCGCCCGCCCACAAGCCTTCTGAATCCTCCGGCGCGCTGACATAGCCCTGGGTCAGCCACGGCGCGCGCACCACCACTTCTCCAGTCGCCTTGCCGTCATGCGGCACATCGGCCATCTCCGGATCGACGATGCGCAGATCGACCAGCGGCAGCGGCCGCCCGGTCTTGGCGCGGATCACCGCCTGCTCTTCCAAGGAACGATTGAGGTCGGCGCTTTCGAGATGCGCCATACTGAGCACCGGGCAGGTTTCCGACATGCCGTAGCCGGTGAACAGATCCATCCCACGCTTCTGGGCAGAAATGGCCATGGCTTCCGGCATGGCAGCGCCGCCAATCAGAATTTTCAGACCGGTGAAATCGGCGGTCTTGGCATGCGGATGGCTCAGAATCATGTGCAGGATGGTCGGCACGCAATGCGAGAAGCTGACGCCCTCCGTGCTGATCAGGCGGCAAATCACTTCCGGCTGGTAACGACCGGGATAAACCTGCTTGACGCCCATCATCGTCGCCAGATACGGGAAGCCCCAGGCATGGACATGGAACATCGGCGTCATCGGCATATACACGTCTTCGCGGTGGATATGCCCCTGCCGGTTGGCCCCGCCCAGTGCTGCGGCGCAGCCCAGCGTGTGCAGCACGAGCTGGCGATGGCTGAAATAGACACCTTTCGGATTGCCAGTCGTGCCCGTCGTATAGAAGGTCGTCGCCTGTGCGTTTTCGTCGAAATCCGGGAAGTCGTAGTCTGGGGAAGCCTCGGCCAGCAGGGCTTCGTATTCGCCCACCATCGCCACCGGAGGAATCGGGAGTTCGGCCTCGTCGCTGATCAGAATAATGGTCTTCACCGTTTCCAGTTGCCCCGCAATCTGCGCCAGTATCGCGAAGAACTCGCTATTGACCAGCAGCACATCAGCCTTGGCGTGGTTCAGCGTATAGAGGATCTGCTCCGGACTGAGCCGCACATTCACGGTCTGCAGGATGGCGCCCATCATCGGCACGGCAAAGAAGCATTCGAGGTAGCGATGGCTGTCCCAGTCCATCATCGCCACCGTCTGCCCGGACTCAACCCCCAGGCCGGTCAGTACATTGGCCAAGCGGCCGATCCGCTCGTTCAGCGTCCGGTAGTTGTAGCGCAGCTTGCCCTGATAGGTAATCTCCTGCTCCGGCGCAATGGCCAGCGGCGTCAGCAGCAACTGCTTGATCAGCAGCGGATACTGATAGGCGGAAACCGTCGACTGGACGAGTTTGATTGGCATTTTCTTCTCCCTGGTCTTTTATTGTGCGTGGCGGTCGACGCCGCCAACAGGGGGAATTTTACGCGCCTGTGACAGCCAAAAGTCCTGCCTGGGCGACGGAAAATGCGTTGTTAACGCAAATGCTGTTCGGCAATCGCGCTTAGATCAGCCGACAGGGTCCCGGAAGCCATGCCGCGTCGGAAGGCATCCTTCGCCTCGGGAAGATGACCATCCGCTTCGAGAGCCAATCCGAGCCCCAGCCACCAGCGGCCTTCGTTCGGCGCCAGACGCGCTGCCCGCTGATAATGGCCAACGGCCAGACGCTGGGCACCGAGGCGCGACTTCAGGTGCCCCTGAAAACCGGCATAGTCGGCATTGGCTTCGGCATAAGCCTGCGAACGAGCCAGCGTGCGGTCCGCCGCGGCCAGATCGCCGTGCTCCAGTTGCAGGCGGGCCAGTGACATCGCCCAGCCGGTCTGGGCCGGCTGAAGCTCAAGGCCTTCCTGCAGCACGAGCATCGCCTCATCGTTCTTGCGCATGTCGAGCAAGTGACGGAGCAAAGCCTGACGGACCTGGACATACGATGGATCCTGTTTCAACGCTGCCCGCATGCCGTCGATGGCCTCGGCGCTCCGGCCTGAAGCCATCGCACCTTCTGCCTTGCGGTACTCGGCATCGGCCCGATCACGCGGGGTCGCCGCGATCGGACTCTTCTCGATCTTGACTGGCCCTACCGGTGCGGGAGATGCCGGCTTCGGCGCTTCCGGAATCGCCGAAGCGGGTTCGCTTTTCGGCGCGCTTGCAGCTATCGGCACGACTGGATCAGGCACCGGCAGGACCGGCGCGGCGGGAAGCGGCAAGGCCTCAAGATTCGAGGCCAGGCGCAATTTGTCGTCCACCGGTTCCGCGACCACAACGGGCGCTGGTGGTAGCGCAGGAGTAACTACGGCAGGCGGAACAGGCGCCACAACCGGCGCATGATCAAGGCCCAACAGAGGCAGCAGACGGCCATTCGCATGGAGGACACCAGCGCCAATCAACAGCAACAAGCCACCGACCAAAATCAACTTGGCAGTATGACCATGATCACTGCTAGCAGCCGGTAAGGAACGTATTTCCCGCTGCAGGTTCTGCCGGGCCAAGTCATCGGGACGCTTGGTCTCGAGATTGCGCAGCATGTCGTTGATCAGACTCATGTCACCACCATCCCGCCGAGGCGGCACCTTCCGTGTCGGAGGCAGCCTGCCGGACATGGCTGGCCGCTACCGCATGCTTGCCTTCGCCATAGACCGAGAGCAAGGATTTGTGGGCCAGGATATTGAGCAGACGCGGCGTACCGCGACTGGCCCGATGCAGGCAGCGAACGGCGCGCGGCCCGAACACATCTTCACCACGATAACCGGCCACGCGCAGGCGATGCACCAGATATTTGGCCACCTCTTCACGGGCCAGGCCGCTCAAGCGGTAATGGAAGGCAATGCGTTGCAGCAACTGGCGAACCGAAGGTTCGGCCAGCTTGCGATCGAGTTCCGGCTGACCGAACAGCACGATCTGCAGTAACTTGCGCTTCTCGGTTTCCAGATTCGAGAGCAGGCGCAGCGACTCCAATGTCTCCAGCGGCATGGCCTGCGCTTCGTCGATGCAGACAACGACCTGCCGCCCGGCTGCGGCATGCGCCAACAGCGCACGATTGACGCTCTGCAACAGATGATAGTCATCGCTATCGGTGCTGACTTCGAGGCCGAGTTCCTCGGCCAAAGCCAGCAGCAAGGTGCGCGGGGCAAGATAAGGATTGGGCAAATAGGCCGAAACCCCGCCTTCCGGCAGGGCTTGCAGCAGGCGCCGACAAAGCAGCGTCTTGCCGGTCCCGACCTCGCCGGTGATCTTGATGAAGCCTTCGCCGCTATTCAGCGCGACGAGCAGGGTATTCAGCGCCTCCTGGTGGCTGCGCGTGATCACCGTGTAGCTGGTGTCCGGCGTAATGCCGAACGGCAATTCAGTCAGGCCGAAATGATCAAGATACAACGCGACCTGCCTTTGCTGCCGTTGTCAGCGCTGTCATTGCCACTCGATGTGGCGTTGCTGCCGCGGGTCGAGCGCCTGCAGACGGTCCTGGGCATCGCCGGCCACATCGCGCCAGGAATTCTCGCCCCGAATGACTGTCGATTTCATCAGGATGACCAATTCGCGCTTGCGATTGGAAACACTCTTCTGACCGAACAACAGACCAAGCCCGGGCACGCCGCTGATCCCCGGCAGACCGTAGCGGTTGGTATTCTGTTCCTGGCTCATCAGTCCGCCGATGGCGACAATACTGCCGTCCTGGACGCGGACGATGCTGTCGCTCTCATTGATCGTGCTCGATGCCAGCGGCAGCGTGTAGGTTCCGAGGTCGCCAAGATTGACGCTCTTGCTCTTTTCCTCGACCACGCTGACAGACGGATGCACGTGCAGGATGATGTTGCCCTCATCGTCGATCTGCGGCGTCACATCGAGCGAGATACCGGAGAAAAATGGTTGCAGGGTGATATTCGGAGTCACGACATTGCCGCCGGTACCGGTGCCGGTCGTCACATTGGTGCTAATCCCGGTCACGAAGTAATCGTCCGTCCCCACCTTGAGCACGGCCTTCTGGTTATTGGTCGTCGCAATACGCGGGCTGGACAGCACCTGAACGTCACCCTGCCCCTCGAGGAAGGAAAGGAGCGCCGCAAAATTATTGGACTGGAAGGTCAGGCCGAAGAAACCACGCCCCGTCGGCCCCGTAGCCATGGCGCCGCCACTGCCCGGTACAGCAGCCACCGCAGTGCCGCCGGAAACACCGGCGGCAGAACCGCTGATCACCCCGGAGCCGGCCAGGGTCGCACTCGGGGCAGCGATCCCGAGAGAGAAGCGATTGGCTATGCCACCGAACTTGCTCCAGTTGATGCCGGTCTGGTACGAGTCGTTCAGCGAGACCTCGATGATCTTCGCCTCCAGCATTACCTGTCGCTCGACCACCAGCTGGGTCGCCTTCAGATATTCCTCGACCCCCCGCAGCTCGACTGGCGTTGCTTTGACCAGCACGACCCCGGAGCCTGGATTGACGATCACATTGCGGCCGTCCTGGTGACCGACAATCGTCGTCAGTGCCAAGGTCAGATCTTTCCAGAAATCAAAATCCGAACTCGTCTGGACACGGGCGCTGTCGACGATGCGCTGTGCCGACGAGCTGGTCGTTCCGCCCGTCGTCCCCGAGGCACTGCCACTTAGCTGCTGCCCGGAAGCTGCCCCGCTGCCCATGCCGGGGTTCGAGGTTGTCGGTGAGCTGCCGGTCACCCGCATGTCGCTCATGCCCTGCCGACGACTCGCCAGATAATTGATCTTGAATATCCGGGTCTGGATGGTATTGGGCTGCACGTAAATCCGGTTGCCCTGGAAACGGTAATCGTAACCATAGACATCGCGCAGGGTATCGAGCGCCTCGCGCACTGTCGTGTTCTTCAGATTCAGGCTGACCGTGCCCGACAGTTCGGGCGGGAAAAGCATGCTGTAAGGGGTACCGGAAACCAGGGCATTCAGTACCTGTCCAACCGGGGCATTATTGACCGCCAGATTGAAACGAGGCTCCGGCTTGGCAGCAACCGGCTGCTCCAGTTGCAGTGGTGGCACCATGGCCTGGCCGACGACATCGCCTTGCGAGCGGTTCGTCTTGCCGGCAGCGGCGGCACCGATTTCCTGACCGGCCCGTTCGAACGCGTCTCCCCGATGCGAATACTGGTTGCTGCACGCGGCCAGCAAAAGTGCCGACATAGCGACTATCGAAATCTTGCTCATGGCAGACCCTTCACTGGCCCGGTTTTCCCGGCCTTGCGGGATTTGGGCGTAACTATCATTTGTTTTTCAACGTCGGGGGTCAGGTAGAGATGCGTCACGCCATCCGCCCCCTGCAATACAGCTTCTCGTTCAGTCAGGCGCACCAGTCTGGCGCCGCCGACCTGGTCGCCAAGGGTCACGGTCTTGCCATCGATGATCGCCACCGGCCGGCCACCTTGCCTGAGCAGAACCGACTGCAGGCGCAAACCCGTTGAACCCTCAACGCCGGAAACGCCAGCGTCTGCCGCTGTCATCCAGGCAGCCGGCGGGCGCGTCGGATCGTTCGACTGGGCATAGGCCGATGAGACAAACGCGAGCCAGGCGAAAAAGATCAGCTTCATAGCGCCAGCCACGAGCGATCCGGGCTCAAGGTGTAAACCGTCAGGGTCATCTCCGCCTTCGGGTAGTCGATCACGCGATAGCTCAACTGCCCCCATAGCAGGTGTTGCGGCATTTTTTCCAATTGGGCCAGATAAGCTTGCAACTGGCCATAGCTGCCTTCAAGGCGAATCTCCACACCATGCCGATAAAGATCAAAGCTTCGCTCGGCAGTCTCGCCCTCTTTTGCCACGTCCACTCGGCTCAGGGCGCTTTGTGGCGCCAAGGTTTTAAGGCTGAGTAAACGCAGCCCCGGATGACGGGCCAGCAAACGTTCAAGCAGGGCGTTCATCTCCTCCGGCCGGACCAGTGCCGAACCGAGCTGACGCAATTGCTCATCCAGTTTGTCCCGCTCACCACTCAGAGCGGCCAGTTCAGCCTTCCGGCCAGCATCGGGATCAATCGCCAGTTGCTGCTGCAAATTGGCCGCCTCCGCCTGCAACTGGGCCGCCGAGGCACTTTCGGTCGCAATGGTATTCTCCGTACCATTGAGGCGAGCGCGCAGCGGATCAACAAACAGGGCGTTGCCGATCAGCAGCGGCCCCAGAATCAGGGCAACAGCCACCAACTGGCGCTCGCGCTTGGCCAACGACGAATATCGCTTGTTCAGCCGGAACCAGGTTTGGCGCATGCCGTTCATCGTGCCTTCTCCGGCTCCGTGCGCAACACAAATTCCGTATAGCGCGCCTTGACCTTGGTCTGTACCTCGGCGCCCGAAGCCGCATCGCGCTTTTCATCAAGCGGATCGAAACCCTTCATGTCGAGCGCCGAGAAACGACGCCCCGCAAAAGCCGGTTCGTCATTCAGCCGGTTGATATAGACCGGCAGCAAAGCCGGATCGGTCAGCCGGCCACGAATTTCGATATCCTTGTCGGCAAAACCGAAACCAACCAGCCAGACCCCCTCTACACCCTGTCGCGAGAAACCCTGCAGCAACCCCGAATAGGCATTGCTGCCGGTCACCTCGCCCCGGGCGATCACATTCAGCACTTCCTGGCGCTGCGCCACACCGAGCCGGGCTGCCGCAATCTGTGTATCCAGTAAGGAATCGCCCTGTCGCGCCCCCAGAGACTGGCCAAGCATCTGCACCTGTTGCTGCAGCGCGAGCAGCTGCGTCTTGATTGCCGCCTCTTTGGCGCGGAGGCTTTCTGCCCGCATCGCCGTCACCGTGGCCAAGCCAACCAGCAGCAGCAAGCCGACAAGGGCGAAAGCAGCAACCACCGGCAAGGCCAGCCAGTCGACGCGCGGTTTCAGCTCCGGCAGCAGCAGGTTGATCTGCTGACTCATACCGCGGTCCTCAGCGCAGTTCCGATCGCCAGCAGGCTCTGGGCTTGCCGCTCGGCGGAGCGCAATTCGGGCAAGGTATTGAATTCAGCAACCTGGCCGAGGTCGGCAAGCTGAACCGGCAAATAAAGATTCTGGCCCAGCGCGGCCACTACGCCAGCACAGTCCGCTTCCGAAGCGACCAGCAGACGTGATACGGAAATAAAGCCATATTGACGATCGAAATTATCGAAGGTGCGCTGCAACTCCAGCGCCAGACGCTCCAGCATCTGCTGGCGACGTTCCTGATCGGCCTCGGCCAACGCTGCCGACGAAACCTCGATGCGCCGCGACAGATAAAGCTCGCCGCGATAGGTAATGGTCAATAAGCCATCGCCCTTGGTCAGCACCAGAAAGGCAAGCCCCCGGTTAGGCTCCTCGAAAAGCACCGCGACATTGCGCACGGCCATTTCGGGGATATCGATAGCCTCCAGTGGCACCTTTGAACCATGGAACAGCGACATCCTTTCGCCAACCGCGGCCTGCGGCGCAACAACAGCGAAGACGCTGGCCTGTCGACTGCCTTCGACGGGAATGTCGGCGACGGCAATAGCCGCACCCTCGACCGAAAAATCAACCACATCCTTCAAGCGCCAGCGCAAGGCCTGCAGACGCTCTTCAAGCGGCACTGCCGGGGCCTCGATCTGCACCAGCCGATACTCGGCGTCGCCAAGCAGGGTGGCGCAACGATAACGTTTCAATCCCCGGCTCTGAGCCAACCGGGAGAGCGCATCGTGCTCATCTTTCTCGATCCGGAACGATTCGCAAAGCTGGATCTCAGGGCATTTGCCAGCCGGGCGAATGACATGGGCAAGGTCGATGCGATCGCCGTTTCTGACGACCGACATCCACCCCTCCTCAAGTTTCACCCCAAAATTTGGCCACATTGTCCAAACACCTTAAGTTTTTTCAGAAGGATAGCCAGTAACACATTATTTTTCAATGGTTTTTTAGTTTTAGTATCTTTCGCGAAAATAGATTACTGGCGATCTTGGACCACAGGAACCGAAGCATGCACGGGCATTCCCCGTGGCAGGAAGCCAAGACGCTGATGGCGTCAATTTGCTGCCAATGACGTCCACGTATCCAAAGTTGCCGACCCCGGGACCGATGCTTGACGAGGCCAATCCACGCAGCACCAGCTTTCCATCCCCATTGACCATGGCAACCGACGCGGCTGTCGAGCCGTTCATTTGTGCAACAGCCTCACCCGGGGCGAGTCCATTACGGGCCGTATCGGGCGGCGCGTAGAAGACCAATCCGGCATTTCCGGTGTCTTGTCTCGTTGGCTGGGTCAGCGCAGTGCAACTGTCGTAGCTGTTTGTCCTCCAGCCTGCCGAGCTCCAATACTGGGCCAGCACAGGAACTGACAATGGGAGCATTTCAGAGCCATAGGCATTGTTCAGCCACAAACGCCCATCGACAACGCCCGTCGTTCCGATCTTGCGTGCCGAGCAAGCGGCTACAGAGCAAATACCCGTAGTTGCCGAATTCATATCCATACCGTCGATCGCCACACCATCCGTGGTGTCGTTCAGGGCAACCCCGATATCGAGCAACCAGAAAGGCCCGCCCGCGCTGGCACGATTCGCCGCACAAGTCGCCAAGCTCAATGCGACAGGCGATGCAGGACGTGAAAAGCTAACGGCTGAAGTATCCGGTGCATTGTCTGCGTTGGCGTCATTGATCACGTAAAGCCCGGACGACCACTGTGCCGTAGCCAGTCCACCGATGCGACTCGCCAGGTCGCACCCCTGATTGGCCGTATCCTGATCCTCGGCCACGAGACTCGGGTTAACAACGGGGTAACCCAAGGCCTGCGAATAATTCTTCGTCACGACACCTGCCCCATTGACCGCCTGCAATCGGTAAGCGATACCCATTTGCGGCTGCCCCATGTAAGTGAAGGGCTTGGTACCGGAACTGCAGAACGACGTAACGCCACCACCAAGGTAGGCAATCCGATCCGGGATAAAGCGTCCGAACAATACCGAATTGGGCGCCGATGTACCGCTATCCAGAAGCCCGAACAGGCAACCATATTTGCCTGAAGCATCCTTGGCATTCGAATAGCTGCCGGCAACACAATCGTTCTTTGTTGCGGCGCTATCCACGGCAACCCAGTCATCGTCATAGACACCGCGCACCGATGTCGTATCGGTAGCCGGGTCAAAGCCAAGAAAACGGAAATTCCCGACTTCCGAATAGGTGAAGGAACCGGTAGCCACCGATGTCGATGCACCAGGCGTCGCATTCGGGAAAATGATCGGGGACAGGCTGCCCACCGTCCATCCAGCTGCCGTTGCGCTCATCCCGCTGCTACTGACCTTGGGCGTTCCCGAATAGCCAGCGGCATTCGCCGTTGCCGTCAGGGTAAAGCTATCCGTTCCTGCCTTGAATTTGGGCGCCCCGGTCAGGGTGGCATTGGTTGCCGACGATGTAACACTGGAGAACCTGGTCGGTCGGACAGCGAAGGTGTCGACGGAGCAGGCGGTCACGGCGCCTTCGCTCATGACCGCAACCAGATTGGCATAGGCCGTATTGATCGTGAAATCGGCGGTCGTCCTGATACCCTTGTCGGTTGACGTATAGGCCAGTGTCTGGCTACCACCCGTTACCGCCGTCTTGCCATTGCAGGCACTGGTGGCGCAAGCCGTCGCCCGGTTCGCATCGGTACCACATGCGCCATCGCTGTTATCAACCAGCTTGATCGCCACATTTTTCGTGCCGCTGGCGGCATACGTCGTCAGGATCTGGCTGTTGGACAGGGCGGCAACCTTCAGCTTGAAGGCGGTGCCAACGAGCTTGGTATAGATGTGCCCCGTCAAAAAGTTCTGAATGGTGCTGCTGTATGCGTCATCAATCGCACTAAACCCGCCGGCGGTTCCGCCGTCGGGAGGAACATAGTTCTGCGCGCAGATTCGAACCTCGCCGAGCTCGTGAATATTGGTTGAACCACCGGTTGAGCCAGTAAAGGACAACTGCCAGTTGGCCGGCACAGCGGCCTGGGTGTAACCAGCCAAAGTCGCAGCAGCAAAGGCATCGAAAGAAGGGACAACCGAAGCATAGCTGGCACGCGTTCCCGTGGTATCGCGGTTGACTGCAACAAGTGTCTTCCCGGAGGCAGCATTCCGCGCGTCGACGATGACCTGATAATAATGACCATATGCAGGAGTGGTGGAGGCAGCATTATCCACCCCCGGAGACAAGGTGGAACCCGACCCACCCAGATAGGGGTACCCCGATGTGCCTGAGCCAGAGCCACGTACCGCGACTGCATCAGCAATGAATCCAACGCCACCGACGCGTCCTTCTGTTGGATTCGAATAATTTCCATATTCATCGACGGCAATACCGATCCAGCCACCGGCAAATCCGGGAACTGTGCCGCCAGCGGTTTTCTGAGCATAGCCCAACGACCCGCCAAATGCTCCGGGAACGGCTGGCACCGTGTAATCCGACAAGGTCACGGCTATCCCGTCTGCACCGCTACCGTTGTAGGCATAATGCTTGAACTCGACCGATATGTAGTTACCGGCCGCCGGGAAGAAGCCCGGTGCCGTCGCCGCCTTGGCGTTGTTGCCCGTCTTTTCCGTCAGGCGCAAAAAGCCGGTGCTGGTATTCAGGTAAGGCACAACCCCCGTCGTATCACTGGTCGAGACGACCCAGTTGCTGGTGGTAAACATCGGCGACGGATTCAGGGTGCTGCGACCAAAGCTGTCGCACTGACAGGTCAACACCAAGCCACTTGGTGTATTGGCCGGCGGCACACAACTACTCGATATGATCGTATAAGCCTCACCGGAGAAATTGCCATTTCCCGCCCCCGTTCCGCCCAGCTTGGTGCCATCGGCGCTACTGACGATCGTATCGTTATCGACCAGATTCAGTTGCAGCGTCCCACTCGTGCCAGTCCCCGTATTGGCAGTCACGGTCCACGTCGTTCCTGAGCCACTAACCGCCGTGATACTCGCGCCGGTGGCACCACTCCCCTGAAGCAGGGAGAAATCGCCAGAGTCCACCCCGGTCACCGACCTGTCGAAAACCACCTGCCAGGTCACACTTGAGCTGGGCGCAGCCGGATTACTGCTGGAACGGCTGATGGAAAGCACGTTGGGCCTGGCATCGACAATCACAGCCGAGGCGAGCGTATAGCTTGACGCGCCAGTGGTGCATGCATCGTTGTTGTAGGCAACAAAATAAACGTTATAGGTCCCCGCCACCGAGGGAGCCGTCATGGCAAACGTTTCGGAATAGCTCCCAGAACTATTGTGATTGGAATGATTTACCGCTGTCGGCGTACCCGGCGATGACGCCGCGATAGCCCACGTCGTGCACTGCCAATTATTGTCTGACCCCGAAGTCGAGGCATTGACCACGGCAGTGATCGACGCACCTGGGGCGACAGTGGTCACCGAACCGCCATCGACCGTCGCCGACGTTACCGTGCGCGCCGCCAAAACATCCCCGGAAAACAGGCACGAGAGGCTAAACAGCGTAGCCAACAGCCCACTTCTGATCCGGATTGCCATTGTTCTCACCGCTCGCCCCTTATATCCCTTGATCCACTAACAGTCATAAGGCGCCACCGTAATCGACGAATCCCGGCACTTTTCCAGTGTCACCTCCACCTGGCGCTCTATCCCAGGCGCCTTGGCCCCGTTCGCGGTCGCCTTGGAGATAATCCGGTAAATACCGATCTGGCGCCCGGCCTCGGTATAAGTCGAGCTCGAACAGGTCACTGTAACAGTGTGATCAGGAATTGCCGGCGTCCCATCGACACATGTCGGCAACGATGACAACTGGGCATTGGGGTCAAGCTGGAACATCCCCCACTCGGCACCGGCGCGAGCTGCCTGATAGGCCTTGGCACCGCCAATATCGGTGGCGAGATTGACATGTGCCGTCGAGACGACAGAAACCATCGCTGCCGCCAGGATCGCCATCAGCAACAACAAGAAAATAGCGGTGATGACCGAGGCACCCTGCTGGCGCGATCCATGAGCGGAATGATCCGAAAAAGGCATCATGGCGTGTTCAGGACATCGACCTGATGCAGCAAATCGACCGACTCCCCGTTCCGCGTCAAGGTCAGCCGGAGTACAACCAGTCCGTTGCGCTGTAATACGGCGGGGATATAGCTGAACGAACAAGCCGAAACGTCGTTTACCAATACCGCTGACACGCCCCCGAAGGGCCACGGTGCGGAAGCAAGGCTGCTTTGGAAACCGTAACCGGAATGCCGGGTGATGCTACCGAGCTCCGGATTGGCCGCGTTTGCCGAGCACTCGTAGGTCACGGGAGTTCCAACAATCTGAAAGCGACTATTCGGAGAGGCCAGTGGAAACTGCTGATTCGGCGCACTCCCTAGCGTGAACTGGATACTCGATACGCTGCCAGCCGCAGTGGCTATAGCCCGCCTGCTGGTTCCGGCATAGACATCCGAACCGGTCTGACCGAGATTGAATATCACCAGTTCATCACCCGCCGTTATTGTTACCGCCGGTCCGAGCACATCAAAGCCATTGTCGGTCGTGCTGCCAAAATTAAGCGGATTACCAGCACCACTATTATCGACATCCGCCCGATAACGCCCTGCATCGTGAATCGGCACGAACTCAAGAAAGCCCCCTGACTGCCGGACGCTGTTTGGCAATGCCGACTGAAGATCGCGAGCAATGCGGCGCAAGGCGGTATCGGCGGCATCGGAAAGATCGGCGCGATTGCTCACATTAACGTAGGCATCGATCTGGCGCCACCCGAACATGCCGACCATACCAAGCAGTATTCCGGTGATGACGATCACGACAATCACCTCGACCAGCGTAAAGCCGCGTTCGCCGGCTGAAACAGGATGAAAATCAGTAGCGCGGCGCATAGCGGAAGCGATAGCCCGTCAAGGAAAAAGAATGCCCATTACGACTCACCGTCACGGTCACGCTCAAGGCGGCCGTATCGTCGGCCAGCCCCAAGGCGGTTCCGGCCCGAGCAACCGCAACGCCTGCCGTATAACCCGTCATGGCATTACCACCGGAAGCGTCATCGATATTGTTTTTGGAGAAGCCATCGTAGTCCGCCACATTGTCGTAAGCCGTTCCCGGCCCGCTGCCGGAACGACTTGTCTCTGTGGACGGCGTCGCACCGCTGACATTCTGCGGGTTGGCACAATCGGCATACTGCTGTGCCGTCGATGCCGCAGCATCGTCCGGATCACACCACGTGAATGGCTGATGCAAAATCTCATTGAGCAACGACTCGGCAATGGCCATAGATTGCTTGGTTTCCATCGGATCTGCACTGTAACGCACCAGTGGATTCATCACCGACACCAAGCCAACCACTCCGACGCTGACAATCACAATGAAAACAATCAGCTCAACCAGTGAAACGCCGAATTGGCGACACCGAAAGCGATCAATGCACATAACCCGTCTCGCTTTCGACGGTGATCGCCAGGGAAGCCGGCAAGCCGGAAACGCTGATGCTCGCACCCGCGCTGGGCCGCCCGGCAGCATCGAAGGTCAAACTGCTTGTTGATGAAGTAATGACGACTGAACCACTCGCCGCAACGCTGAGATTCGTCCCATCCGGTCCGGCCAGTAAACTGCCGGCGCTGCAATTGGCTGCCGGATAAGCACTCGAAATTGAAAAATCCACCTTCGAAGGACTTGAGGAAAAACTGACGCAGACCGTCCGCCGCGCCGCCACCGCTGATTTCTGCGCGTAACGCAGCGCCGCAACGACCTGATCGTGAAGGGCTCGCTCTTCAAAACCGCTGCCACCTCGCCAGCGCGGCATGACCACAGCGGCCACGATGCCAAGCAGCACGATGACGACAACCAGTTCGACTAGGCTGAAACCAGCACTGCCCGCTCTGCGCACTGGAACTGCACTAAAAACAAAAGGCCCGGCAGTGACGCCAGGCCTTCCATCACGAAAAATCATGAGTATTGACAGACGATCAGCAGGCAGATGCAGTGATCGTATAGGTCGGTGCAGTCGTCGAAGTTGCTGGCGCATAGAGAACCTTGCAACTAGCAGGCGTCGGCGCTTTCTTCATTTGGATTTCATTGAGGGTCGTGGTGTCAAAATCGGCAGCTGGATTAAGATCCATGACCAATGCCAGTTCAGCTGCAGTGCTGGCAAATCCGTACACCAATGAAACGGCTGTGCCATTCACCGTAACACTACCCGTCGCACCACCTTGGCCACCCGCCTGAGCCTTGGCATAGAGCATCGCATTTGCTGCGGCCATGGAGCCAGATACGCCCTTAATCACCGAAGAGCGAGCATCGCTCGACAGATCGACAAACTTCGGCAGTGCCGTCGCAGCAAGGATGCCGAGAATGACGATCACAACAACCAGTTCGATCAGCGTAAAACCCTTTTGTACGTTCTTCATATCCAACTCCTCAAATTAAAAAATTAGCATCCGGTCGTGGTCAGGGCACTGATCGTCGGCGCTGCATTAAGTGCGGCAGGCGCGTAGGTAAAGACACAGTTTCCGGGGGTTGTCGCCCCCACCACACCGAAAGTGGCCGTGCCGCCGGCAGCGCCGCCGTAGGTATAGCCCTCGGTCTGCAGTTGAGCCGCAGTCGGATTGAAGACACCGGTCAGGCCGGCCATCGACAGAATACCGGCGGTAGTTCCGATCGCCGTGACCGCCGGATAGGCGTTGGTCATGTTAACAATGCCGCTCTCGGTACACACCGTGCCAGCCCCGGAAACGACATTGGTCGCCGTGCCACCACCACCAGGACAAGCCGCTGTATCCGCAACGCCGGCCCGGGCCAGCATCGTCGCATGCGACAAGGCCGATGCCGCGAGCACGCTGCCGCGTGCCGCTTCCAGCTTGGCAATGCGGGCATCGCGTTGCAAATTGACAAAACGCGGCAGAGCAACCGCAGCCAGAATGCCAAGGATGATGATCACGACGATCAGTTCGATCAACGTGAATCCGCGCTGGCCTTGTCTGTTAAAAGCAGATGATTTATTCATATTTATATTATCGACAGCGAATCTTATAACTTTAGACATATAAACTCCCTTTCTCAAGCCTTATTCACGTTGATCTTCAAGTCGAGACAAACCAACCCCCGCGAGCACCGCCATTGAATGCTCGCTTCCCAATTCGCGACTGAAGCGAAAGCGGGCCCGGTGCCCATCGCGAAAGCGAAAAACCAGTTCCCCGGCAGGCCGGTCGAAATACCAGACCGATCTGTTTTCCGGCGCCACATCCAGTTCGCCGACGTAGTTCGCTGGTCGAACCGAAACCCAATCGAGCGGATTTTTGCTTTTCGGCAGTTCGCCACCAAAACCTTCTCGATGGGCCACAGCCTCGACCAAACCGATCCGAATGGCCGCCACCTCGGATTGCACGATGGCCTCTTCCACCTCGACCCGCGTCGCTTCCAGTGAGCGCATTAGCAACAACGACATCAGGCCGATCAGGATGATGACAAACGCGAATTCGTAATAGCGTCGCATGTCCATTCATCGCTTGATGGCCACCTTGCCGAGATCCCACATCGGCAGGAAGATACCGAGCGCCAGAACCAGCACCAGCGCGCCAAGACAGACAATCAGGATAGGCTCAATCTGCTGCCCGAGCGTCTTCAGTTCGTACTCCACCTCGCGCTGGTACATCTGGCCAACCTCTTCCATCATGTCGTCGAGCGCCCCTGATTCCTCTCCAACCGCCACCATCTGCAGGACCACCGGCGAAAAGAATCCGGAAGCGATGGCCGCCCGCAGCACGCTTTCGCCGCGTTCGACCGTATCGCGCATGCCTTCGATCTTGGCTGCGATATAGCTGTTATCGACGGTTTGCGACGAATTGGTCAAGGCTTGCATGACCGGAACGCCACTGCGCGTTCCCAACGCAAAGCTGCGGGAAAACCTTGCCATTGCTGCCTTGCGGACGATTTTTCCGGCAATCGGAAAACGCAGGACGATGGCCTCCCACTGCATCCGTCCGGCCATCGTACCGATCCAGGAACGAAACGCCAGCACCGCAACGACAAGGCCGATCAGCATGGCCGGCCACCAGGCCACCATGAAATTGGAAAAGCCAAGCAGAATCCTGGTCATCAGCGGCAGTTCGGCGCCAAAGCCCTGAAAGACCTTGGCAAAGGCCGGGATCACGAAAATATTGACGACAACGATAGCCACAACCATCGCGATGACCACGAACATCGGGTAACGCAGGGCCGATTTGACCTGCTCGCGCATGTAGCGCTCGAACTCCAGATGCTCGAACAGCCGCAGAAAAATCTCGTCGAGCAGGCCAGTGGCTTCGCCGACTCGCACCATGGAAATATAAAAGGAGTTGAATACCTTGGGATGACGGGCCAGCGATACCGACAATTCGCGGCCAGCCTCCAGGCTCTCGCGAACATCGCGGATCACTTCCCTCATGGCCTGATTGGTGGCCGACTCCTGCAGGCCACTCAGCGCACGCATGATCGGCACGCCTGATTTGAGCAAGGTATGCAGTTGCCGCGAAAAGAGCAGGATATCGACGTGCTGGACCTTGGGTTTGAACAGATTTAATTCGGCACCGGGACTGCCTTTCGATGCAGTTTCCTGAATGGAAACCGGTGTCACCCCCCGCCCGAGCAGGAGATCAGCAACCCCACCCGCCGACGCGCCTTCGAGCACGCCTTCGATCAGCTTGCCGCTGGCGTCCCGTCCCTTGTAGGCGAAGTTGGCCACGTGGGCTTATTCCTCGAACTGGTTACTGATGCGCATGGCTTCGGCCACACTGGTCGTTCCGGCCAGTACCAGGCGGACCGCATCGCGACGCAGGGTCTCGCCGGCCATCTGCTGCCGGGCGACGCGCATGAATTCACCCGGGTCCTCATGGTTGATTGCTTCGACCACCGGATCACTCATTTCGAGAAACTCATAGACACCCGTCCGGCCCTGATAGCCCGTGTTGGCACAGTGCGCACAGCCGCGACCATGGTGGAAGACATGGCTATCGATCTGACTGCCCAACTCGTAACGTAGCCATTCGTGCTCGTTTGGCGTTGGCACATAGGCCTCGCGACAATTGCCGCAGATGACCCGAACCAGCCGCTGGGCAACGACCATATGCACCGACAGCGCCACCATGTAGCGTGGCACCCCCATGTCGAGCAGGCGGATTGGCGTCGACATGGCATCGTTGGTGTGCAAGGTCGACAGCACGAGGTGGCCGGTCATGGCGGCCCGCATACCGATTTCGGCCGTCTCCTGGTCGCGCATTTCGCCGATCAGCACGATATCCGGATCCTGACGCAGCACGGTGCGCAGCACGCGTGAGAAGGAAAGGTCGATCTTTTCGTGCACCTGCACCTGATTCAAGCCCGGAAGCCTGTATTCGACAGGATCTTCGACGGTAATGACCTTCTTTTCCGGGCTGTTCAGTTCGTTCAGCGCAGCATAAAGCGTCGTCGTCTTGCCGGAACCTGTCGGGCCTGTCACCAGAACCATGCCGCTCGGCCGCTTCAGGGCATGGCGGAAGCGCTCCAGCACGCGTTCCGGCATGCCGATCTTCTCAAGCTCAAGCAGGCCGGTGTTCTGGTTGAGCAAACGCATGACGACCGACTCGCCGAATTGGGTCGGCAGGGTGGAAATACGCACGTCAACGGGATTGGCGCGCACCTTGATGTTGAATCGACCATCCTGCGGCAGGCGCTTTTCGGAAATATCCAGCCCGGACATCAGTTTCAGGCGCAGCGCGACGGCCGATGAGATCTTGGCGTCGGCCTCGGTCTGGATATGCAGCACACCGTCGATCCGGAAGCGGATGCGCAGTGATTTTTCCTGCGGTTCGAAATGGATATCGGAAGCGCGCAGGCGCATGGCCTCCTCGAACACCGTCTGCAGCAGCTTGACGACGGGCGCATCTTCGGCACCGGGGTTCAAGCCAAGCAGGTCGCCGAACTCGATCGGCACATCGCCCAACTCGGCTGTCAGCTCCTTGGCAAGGCCGGTAATCTGTTCGCCACGGTGATAAACGCGGTCGACCATCGCCAGCAACTGGCTTTCAGTAACGACTGCGAGATCAATCTCTCGCCGAACCAGACGGGTAATTTCGTCATAGGCCTGCAAATCGGTTGGATCGGCCAGCCCTATCTGCAGGCGACCATCCGGCAACTGATCAAGCACCAGCGCCCGGAAACGTCGGGCTGGCGCCTCGGGCAGCAGTTTGATCAGGTCCGCCTTGGGTGTGAAGCTGTTGAGATTGACGAAGGGAATCCGCAACTGACGAGCCAGCGCCTGCGAGATCCCTTCCTCGGTAACGTAGCCACTCTCGACAAAAACGCGCCCCAGCTTGCGCCCGGTGCGTTTCTGTTCATCGAGCGCGATTTTCAATTGTTCGTCAGTCAGCAGACCTTGCTCGATCAGCAGGTCTCCAAGGCGGACTTTTTGCGGGGGGGGCATCCCGACCTCCAAAACACCTTAAGAAACGCCGTTAACAATATGAAATAACGGATTAAGTTCCCACAGTAGACGTTTTTCGGAGGGCCGACAAGTCAGCTGCCCCTCAAGCCGAGGGGCAACGAACAATCAACGATGCCGGTTGCCGCTGTGATGTTGCGCCGGTCGCCCTGGTTTTTGTGCTGTTTTTTGTGCCTGCGGCCGGCCTGGTTGCGGCTTGCGCGCGCCACGCGGCGGCTGAACCGGCTTCGGCGGCGCGATTGCGGACGGCTCAAAACCCGGAATAACAACGCGCTCAAGATCCCGCTTGATCAGCCTTTCGATGTCGCGCAGGCTACCGCGCTCATCGTGGGAGACCAGCGAAATTGCCTCGCCTTCCATCCCGGCCCGGCCGGTACGGCCGATGCGGTGCACGTAGTCTTCGGCGACATTGGGCAGTTCGTAGTTGATGACATAGGGCAGCGCGTCGATATCGATGCCACGTGCCGCAATGTCAGTGGCCACCAGAGCAACCAGCTTGCCTTCCTTGAATTCGGTCAGGGCACGGGTCCGGGCGCCCTGCGACTTGTCGCCGTGAATGGCAGCCGACTTGATACCAGCCTTTTCCAGTGTCTTGGACAAGGCATCGGCGCCATGCTTGGTCCGGGCAAAAACCAGCACCTGATGCCAGCCGCGCGTTTCGAAAAGGTGACAGAGCAGCTCTTTTTTCTGATCGCGATTGGTTTCGATGACGCGCTGGGTGACCGTTTCGGCGGCGGTATTGCGCGCCGCAACATCGACCGAGGCCGGATTGTGCAGCAGTCCGGCAGCCAGTTCGCGAATATCCGGCGAGAAGGTGGCCGAGAACATCAGATTCTGGCGCTGTTTCGGCAATAGGGCGATGATCTTGCGGATGTCGCGGATGAAGCCCATGTCGAGCATGCGGTCGGCTTCATCGAGGACGAAAATCTCGATCTTGGACAGATCAACGGTGCGTTGCTGAACGTGATCAAGCAAACGGCCCGGCGTCGCCACCAGAATATCGACCCCACGGCGCAGGTTGGCGATCTGCGGATTGATACCAACGCCGCCAAAGACGGCCAGTGAAGTGATCGGCAGATGCTTGCCGTAAGTGCGCACGCTTTCCTCGACCTGGATGGCCAGTTCACGCGTCGGTGTCAGGACCAGCACGCGCGGCGTCTTGGCAACGCGGGTCAGGCGGTCGTTCGGGCCGCTGCACAGGCGGTGCAGGATGGGCAGGGTGAAGCCGGCTGTCTTGCCGGTGCCGGTCTGGGCCGTAGCCATCAGGTCGCGGCCGGTCATGACGGCCGGAATGGCCTGCTGCTGGATGGGGGTCGGCGTGTCGTAACCTTGGTCGGCGACGGCGCGCAGCAGTTCGGCCTTCAGGCCGAGATCGGAAAAATGCATGGGAATCCTTGGATAAAGCCTGACCGGAACGGCCAGGGAGCAACGATGCAGCGAGGGTCAGGAGAAACCGGATTTCAATTCAGGGCATTTCCCGAGTGACTCTGGAAATGCCCTGCTCCGGTTGTTTGCGCCCCCTCGCTGTCGGCGCGTAATAATTCAGACGATCAGATCAGGGCCAGACCCCGTTCGAGGTCGGCCTGCAGGTCCTCTACCGCTTCAAGGCCGACGGCGATGCGCAGCAGCCCTTCATTGATGCCGGCAGCGGCCCGGGCTTCCGGGGAAATGCGGCCATGCGTGGTGGAGGCAGGATGGGTGATGGTGGTCTTGGTATCGCCGAGATTAGCGGTGATGGACAGCAGGCGGCAATTATCGACGACCTGCCAGGCTTGCTCGCGAGCGCCCTTCACCTCGAAGGCGACAATGGCACCACCGGATTTTTGCTGGGTCTTGGCCAACTCGTGCTGTGGATGCGATGGCAGACCGGGATAGAAAACGCGGGCCACCTTCGGGTGCGCTTCCAGCCAGGCAGCCAGCCTTGCGGCATTGGCGGACTGTGCCTCAACCCGCAGCTTCAGGGTTTCGAGGCCCTTGAGCAACACCCAGGCATTGAAGGCCGACAAGGTCGGACCGGCGGTACGCAGGTATTTGAAGACTTCTTCGGTCAGCTTTTTCGGGCCACAAACGGCACCACCCAGGACGCGCCCCTGGCCGTCCAGGAACTTGGTGGCCGAATGAATGACCAGATCAGCCCCCATATCGAGCGGGCGTTGCAGGATAGGCGTACAGAAACAGTTGTCGACGGCGACCAGAATACCCTTGGCGTGGGCAATGGCGACCAGCGCCCGAATGTCGGCGATTTCCGTCAACGGATTGGACGGCGTTTCCAGGAAAAACAACTTAGTTTCCGGACGGATCGCCGCTGCCCAGGCCGCTGGATCGGTATGCGACACGAAGGTGGTCGTGATGCCGGTCCGCGACAGGATATTGTTGAACAATTGCACCGTCGCGCCGAACAGACTATTCGAGGCAACAATGTGATCACCCTGCTTCAGATGGGCCAGCACGGCGGCCATGATCGCCGACATGCCGCTTGAGGTGGCGACGCAATCCTCGGCGCCCTCCAGGGCAGCAAGGCGCTCCTCGAACATGGTGACGGTCGGGTTGGAGAAGCGGGCGTAAACGTTGCCTTCCTCTTCACCGGAGAAACGCTTTGCCGCCTGTGCCGCGCTCTTGAAAACAAAACTTGAGGTCAGGTAGAGCGCTTCGGAATGCTCGCCAAACTGGCTGCGCTCCTGGCCGGCACGAACTGCCAGCGTTTCCGGACGGTAATTCGGCAAGTCAGCCATTACTCCTGCCCACCATTCGCCAGGCCCAGCACCATCTGCTGCGAAGAGCGACCGTCGCCGTCATCATCGTTCTTGACCGGCTTGCCGCCACGCTTGCCCTCGACGGCATCGAGGTAGTAGTCGTCGATGTCGCCGGTGATGTAGCAGCCGTCGAAGCAGGAAGCATCGAACACGGTCAGGTCGGCCCGCAGGTTGGTGATGGACTGCTTCAGCGCTTCAAGATCCTGATAAACCAGGGCATCGGCGCCAATTTCGGCAGCGATCTGGGCATCGGTCCGCCCGGTGGCAATCAGTTCGGAACGGGTCGGCATATCGATGCCATAAACGTTCGGGAAGCGCACCGGTGGCGCCGCCGAAGCGAAATAGACCTTGACGGCACCAGCCGCACGGGCCATTTCGACGATTTCATGGCTGGTCGTGCCGCGGACGATGGAGTCGTCGACCAGCAGCACCCGCTTGCCCTTGAACTCCTGGCCAACGGTGTTCAGTTTCTGGCGCACCGACTTCTTGCGCATGGCCTGCCCCGGCATGATGAAGGTGCGACCGACATAGCGATTCTTGACGAAGCCCTCGCGGAACGGAATGTTGAGCACCTGCGCCAGTTGCATGGCCGACGGACGACTGGAGTCGGGAATCGGGATGACTACGTCGATTTCCTCGATCGGGATATGCTTCTTGACCTTCTCGGCCAGCAGTTCGCCCATCGCCAGGCGTGCTTCATAGACCGAAACGCCGTCGATCACGGTATCCGGCCGAGCCAGATAGACATACTCGAAGATACACGGGGCGTACATCGGCTGCTGCGCGCACTGACGGCTATGCAACTGATGATTGAAGTCGATGAAAATGGCTTCGCCCGGCTCGATGTCGCGCACCATCTTGAAACCGAGTGTGTCGAGCGCCACGGACTCGGAAGAGACGAGGTACTCCATGCCTTCCGGCGTTTCGTTCTGACCGTAGATCAGCGGGCGAATGCCGTGCGGATCACGGAAAGCGAGCAGGCCATAACCGGCAATCAGCACCACGACGGCGTAAGCGCCACGGCAGCGGCGATGCACGCCGCCCACTGCCTGGAAGATGGCATCAACATCAAGCTCATAACCATGCGCCGATGACTGCAGTTCATGGGCCAGCACATTGAGCAGCACTTCGGAGTCGGAATTGGTATTGATGTGCCGGCGATCGAGGCGGAACATCTCGCCTTTAAGTTGCTCGGCATTGGTCAGGTTGCCGTTATGGCCAAGCACCAGGCCAAACGGTGAATTAACGTAGAAGGGTTGTGACTCGGCGAAGTTGTAGGCCGAGCCAGCGGTCGGATAACGAACGTGACCGATGCCGCAGTTGCCCGGCAGGGCACGCATGTTGCGAGTGCGGAAAACGTCACGCACCAGACCAGGCCCCTTGTGCAGGTGGAAGGTGTTACCTTCCGCCGTCGCGATGCCGGCCGCATCCTGGCCACGATGCTGAAGCACCATCAGACCATCGTAAAGCAGCTGATTGACCGGCGTTGTCGCCATTACACCCAGAATCCCGCACATAGTATTTCCTGCCTAGCTGAATCGAATTCGTTTTGCCAAATCGTTTGGCAACCAAGGCTTGGCTGCCAAAACGACAGTTTCCAAAGGTGCCGACAAGGTCGCATCCTGCCACCACGCCTGCATCGGTGCCGAGGTCATCCCGCCCAGCCCGACCAGCACCATGCACACCAGTACGCCACGGACCAGGCCGAAGACCATACCAAGGATACGGTCCGACACGGACATGCCCAGTGCCTTGACCATGCTGCGCACGGCCATCCGGAACAAGGCCATGACGACCAGTACACCCACAAATATCACCACACAACCTGCCAGTGTCCGCAAAGCCGGATCAGACAAGCCGGCAAATGCTGTTCGCCCGACCACCGCGCCGAACTCCACGGCAGCGAAGATCGCCAGCACCCAGGCGACCAACGCGATAATCTCGCCCACCACACCCCGCCACAGACCAAAGATCAACGACACACCGACGATGCCGATCGCAACGTAGTCAAAACCCGTCATGGCTTGGCCGCAACAACTCCAGACACACCGATGCGCTGCATTTTTTCGCGCGCCTTGTCAGCGGCTTCGCGACTGGGGAAGGGACCGGCCCGGAGGCGCGTTTTCCTGCCCTGCGGCGTATCGAGCGGCTCGCTGTAAGTCTTGATACCCTGCTCCGTCAATTTGGCCTTCAGTATCTTGACGTTTGCCTCGTTGGAAAACGCTCCGATCAGTACCAGATATTCGCCGCCCTTGGCCGCCGGTTTGGCTTCCGCCATCTGCCCGGCCAGAATCGCTGCCGCCCGCTTGGCCTCATCGGCCTTGGGTTTGTCCGCCACTTTTTCGACGGGTTTCTCAACGGGCTTGGCAACTGGTTTTTCAGGTGCCTTCTCAGGTTTCTGGGGCGCCTTTTCTGCTGGCTTGTCGTCCGCCTTGACGACCTCAAGCACGCGCGCCGTTGGCTTGACTTCAGGCGCCACTACGGCCGGCGCCTTCTCAATAGGAGGCTCAGTCGGCTTGACCACCGGTTTCCCGACCGGGGCGGCAGCAAACTTGGGCGCAAACGTTTTTTCTTCCTGCCCCGGAATGCGAATCTCGACATCCTGCACCGTCTGACGCGGCTCATGATCCATCACCATGGGCAGCACCACGGCAACCACGGAAACAAAGAAAACCGCCCCGACCAGACGGCGGCGGGCGCGTTTCTTGAGGTGCAACTGGGCGTCGTTGTCGTCCATGATCAGGGCTTTTTCCGAAGCGCTTCAAGCGCACCGGCCACCGTATAGAAAGATCCAAAGGCCAAGATTCTATCACTTTCAGCGGCCTGACCCTTGGCTGCCTGCAAGGCAGCCTGTGGCGAAGGATGGCAAACCACCTCACCACCCAGCCCGTTGTCGGCGATGACGCCGGCCAGCGTCTCGGCTGCAGTACCGCGCGGACCACCCAGTGTCGCCGCATGCCAGACATCAATCTTGCCTTTAAGCGGCGCCAGCGCACCGGCAATATCCTTGTCACTGAGCATGCCGACGACAGCGTAAGTCTGGTCGAAAAAACCCATGCTCGACAGGTTGTCGGCCAGCACGCGGATCGCCTGCGGATTGTGGCCGACATCGAGGACGATGGCCGGCTTGCCGGGAATGACCTGAAAGCGCCCGGCCAGTTCGGTTTCGATCAAGCCGGGACGGATGGCCTGCATGGTCACCGGTAGTTTATTACCCAGCGCATCGAGAGCGGCCAAGGCGACCGCTGCGTTGAACAACTGCGTCGGGCCGCGCAGGCCGGGATAGGCCAGCGCCCGTTTGAGCAACTGTGTGCCGGAGCGGCACCACCACCGCCATTGCAGGCGGTTTTCGTTCGTTTCGGCACTCGGTCGCTCGAAACCAAAATCGCGACCGATCAGGCGCAAATCAGCACCAATGGCTGCCGCATGATCGAGCAGGCTTTGTGGCGGCTGCGGGTCGGCGCACAGCGCCGGCTTGCCGGCGCGGAAGATACCCGCCTTCTCAAAACCAATCGATTCGCGATCCGGCCCCAGCCAGTCGGTGTGGTCGAGCGCCACGCTCGTCACGATGGAGACGTCCGGTTCGTAGGCATTGACCGCGTCAAGTCGGCCACCCAGCCCGACTTCGAGAATAGCCGCCTCAACGCCGGCCTCGGCAAACACCTCCCAGGCCGCCAGCGTACCAAATTCAAAATAGGTCAACGCAACATCGCCGGCTTGCTGACGGGCCGCCTCGACTCGGGCAAACGCCGCACACAGGGCTTCATCGCCGACCGCCTGGCCATTCAGGCGAACGCGCTCGTTGTAGGCGAGCAGATGCGGCGAGGTGTAACAACCCACCTTGTAGCCGGCACGATCAATGATGTTTTCCAGATAGGCGCAGGTCGACCCCTTGCCATTGGTGCCACCAACGATGATCACCGGGCAATGCTGAGCTTGCCCGAGCGCATCCTTGACCAGTCGAATGCGATCAAGGCCCAGCTCGATCCCGGCCTGACCTTTTGGGTGCAGGCCTTCGAGATGGGCCAGCCAGTCTTCAAGCGTCTTCAAGCGGCAGCCGGCAGCTTTTGCAGCAGGGCCAGAACTCGAGCTACCTGATCGCGCAGTTCGCGACGATCGACAATCATGTCGATGGCGCCCTTTTCCAGCAGGAATTCGGAGCGCTGGAAGCCCTCCGGCAACGTCTCACGCACGGTCTGCTCGATCACGCGCGGGCCGGCAAAGCCGATCAGCGCCTTTGGCTCGGCAATTACCACATCACCGACAAAGGCAAAGGAAGCGGAAACGCCGCCCATGGTCGGGTCGGTCAGAATGGAGATGAAAGGCAGGCCAGCCGCAGAAAGCTTGGTCAATGCAGCTGTCGTCTTGGCCATCTGCATCAGCGAGAACAAACCTTCCTGCATCCGCGCGCCACCGGAAGCGGTGATGCAGATGAAGGGCATTTTCTGCTCAACCGCCGCCTGCACGCCGCGCACGAAACGCTCGCCGAGCACCGAGCCCATCGAACCGCCCATGAAGTCGAACTCAAAAGCCGCCGCAACAACCGGCATGGTCTTGATGGCACCTTGCAGCACAACCAGCGAATCGCTCTCGCCAGTGGACTCATTGGCTTCCATCAGGCGGTCCGGGTACTTCTTGGAATCCTTGAATTTCAGACTATCGACCGGCAAAACCTCGGCACCAATCTCGAAACGGCCTTCCGAATCGAGCAGCAGATCAAGGCGCTGACGCGAATTCAGGCGATTGTGATGGCCGCACTTGGGGCAGACCTGCAGGTTATTTTCCAGATCGGTGGCGTAAAGCACAGCCTCGCAGGACGGACACTTGCTCCACAGACCTTCCGGCAGGTTGCCGCGGCGCTGGGGGCCCTGTTCGCGCTTGATCTTTGGGGGCAGTAGTTTGGTCAGCCAGCTCATTTTTTTACCTCATCCACACCACGGCGTATGTCTGCGACCAGTGCTTTCACATTGGCACAGGCTGTTTCAGCCGTCGATTTTTCAATTTCTTCGATAATCCGGCTACCGACGACCACGGCATCGGCAATACCGGCGATACGTGCCGCGGTCACGGCATCGCGGATGCCAAAACCGACGCCGACCGGCAGGCCAGTTTTTTCACGAATCAGCGGCAGGCGCTCGGCTACCGCCTCGACATTCAGTGCGCCAGAACCGGTCACCCCAGCTAACGAGACGTAATAGACGTAACCGCTGGCAATTTCGGCGACATGCGCGATGCGCTCGGTCGAAGAAGTCGGTGCCAGCAGGAAAATCGGATCCATGCCCTGAGCCTTCATGGCAGCACCGAAGGCAGCCGCTTCTTCCGGCGGGTAGTCGACGATCAGCACGCCATCAACACCAGCCTGAGCAGCCGCTGCGGCAAACTTTTCCAGCCCCATCGCTTCGACCGGATTAGCGTACCCCATCAGCACAACGGGTGTCTTGCCATCGGTCTTACGGAACTCGACCACCAGTTGCAGCACCTTGCGCAGTGTCATGCCCTTGGCCAGCGCCCGTTCCGAGGCACGCTGAATGGTCGGACCATCGGCCATCGGATCGGAGAATGGAACACCGAGTTCAATGACATCGGCGCCGGCTTCAACCAGCGTGTGCATCAGCGGCAGGGTCAGCGCTGCATCCGGGTCGCCGGCGGTAATGAAGGGAATCAGCGCCTTGCGGCCTTCGCCATTGAGGCGTTCAAAAGCAGACTTGATGCGCGACATCAGAAGACGATCCCGGATTTTTCGGCCACGGTATGCATATCCTTGTCACCCCGACCGGAGAGGTTGACCAGCAGAATCTTATCCTTGGCCAGCGTCGGTGCCAGCTTGGCGGCATAGGCCAGCGCGTGGCTGGACTCGAGCGCCGGGATGATGCCTTCAATGCGGCACAGGGTATGGAAGGCGGCCAGCGCTTCGCTGTCGGTGACCGGCTGGTATTCAGCGCGACCCAAGTCCTTCAGCCAAGCGTGTTCCGGGCCAACACCCGGGTAATCCAGACCAGCCGACACCGAATGCGTCTCAATGATCTGGCCATCTTCATCCTGCAGCAGGTAAGTACGGTTTCCGTGCAGTACGCCAGGTACACCAGCAGTCAGCGAGGCAGAGTGACGACCCGTTTCCATCCCATCACCGGCGGCTTCGACGCCAATCAGGCGAACGCCCTCGACATTGATGTACGGATAGAAGATACCCATGGCGTTGGAACCACCGCCGACGCAGGCAATGACGGCATCCGGCTGACGGCCGGTCATTTCCGGCATCTGGACCAGACATTCTTCGCCAATGATCTTCTGAAAATCGCGCACTAGCATCGGGTACGGGTGCGGGCCAGCCACCGTGCCGATGATGTAGAAGGTGTTGTGGATGTTGGTGACCCAGTCGCGCATCGCTTCGTTGAGCGCGTCCTTGAGTGTCTTAGAGCCAGACTCGACCGGCACGACCGTGGCGCCGAGCAATTTCATGCGATAGACGTTGGCCGCCTGCCGTTTGACGTCCTCGCTACCCATATAAACCACGCACTCCATGCCGTAGCGGGCGGCGACGGTGGCCGTCGCAACGCCGTGCTGGCCGGCGCCCGTTTCGGCGATCACGCGCGGCTTGCCCATGCGCTTGGCGAGCATGGCCTGGCCGATGCAGTTATTCACCTTGTGGGCACCGGTGTGGTTAAGGTCTTCGCGCTTTAGGTAGATCTGGGCGCCGCCGAGCATTTCGGACCAGCGCTTGGCGTGGTAGATCGGCGACGGGCGTCCGACAAAATGTTTGAGCTCGTATTCGTATTCGGCGCGGAAGGCCGGATCAGCCTGCGCAGCCGCGTAGGCTTCCTTCAATTCATCGAGCGCGCCAAACAGCGTCTCGGCCACGAAGACGCCACCGTAGGGGCCGAAATGGCCCTTGGCGTCGGGGAAGTTATATTGACTCATCGGCTTTCCGTACAGCCGCCACGAAGGCAGCGATTTTCGAGTGATCCTTGATTCCCTTGCTCGCTTCGACACCTGATGAGATGTCAACGGCCACCGGGCGCACGCGCCGCACGGCATCGCCGACATTGTCTGCGGTCAGGCCACCGGATAGCACCAGATACGAGGGGAGATTCGGCGGGATCAGCGTCCAGTCAAAGACATGGCCGCCACCACCGTAGCCCTCGACAAAGGCATCCAGCAACAGACCCCGGGCATCGGGAAACGAGCCGGCGAATTCTACCAGATCAAGCCCCGGCCTCACCCTTGCCGCCCGCAGATAGGGCCGGGCAAACTGGCTGCAATACGCTGCATCCTCGTCGCCGTGAAACTGCAGGACGTTAATGGGCAGGGCTTCGCAGGCGATGCGGACAACTTCCGGCGCCTCGTTCACGAAGAGACCGACGACGTCGACGAAAGGTGGAATCCGCTTGACCAGTTCGGCCGCGCGCTGCGGCGAAACGTAACGCGGGCTGGGCGGGTAGAAGACGAAGCCGATCGCATCGGCACCGGCCGCGACAGCCGCGTCGACATCTTCTTCGCGGGTCAGGCCGCAAATCTTGATTCGGGTCTTCATTTCAACATTCCATCGAGGAAATCGTCATTCGGATCAGGCAACCCCCAGTGCGGTTCGTAAACCGGCCCACGGAAATACAGACCATCCGGCGAAAAGGTAGGCGCTGCCAGTTTACGATCCTTTGTCTGCAGAAGCGCTTCGATCCAGTCTGGTTGCTGCGTACCCTTGCCAATATAGACCAGCGTACCGACCAGATTGCGCACCATGTGATGCAGGAAAGCACTAGCCTCGAAATCAAAAACAAACATGTTGCCGCACTGGCGCACCTCAGCCCGCGACATGTGCTTGACCGGCGACTTGGCCTGACAATTTGCCGCCCTGAAAGCAGAAAAATCATGCTCGCCGAGCAGCCGAAGACAGGCCTCCTGCATCGCTTCCAGCTCCAGCGGCCAGTGAAACCAGCCCACCCGTCCTTGCCACAATCCAGGGCGCTGCGGACGATTAAGCAGCAGATAACGATAGCGCCGACCTCGGGCGCTGAAGCGGGCGTGAAAATCTTCTGCCACCAGCTGCGCCCAACGCACGGCCACGCCTTCCGGCAAATGCGAATTAACCCCGCGCACCCATGCGGTCAGCGGACGATCAACCGGCACGTCGAAATGGGCAACCTGATGGGTTGCATGGACCCCGGCATCGGTTCTCCCCGCGCAGAGCACACCAACCGGCACACCGGCAACTTCGCCCAACGCCGCTTCCAATGCATCCTGCACCGTCCCACCGCCGGCCTGACTCTGCCAGCCATGGAACCCGGTACCGCAGTATTCAATCCCCAACGCAATTCTCACAGCAATACCGCTCCCATCAAGCCGATCCCCGCTACCGTGACCGCCAGCGTGTCCCGGCCGGACCAGTGCAAAACTTCCAGATGGAGCACCTCAGGACCACCCGCCAGCGCCGCATCGACCGCCAGCATTCGCCGCCACGCTCCCTTTTCCGGAACCGTTTGCAGATTGGCGAGGACCAGGGAGAGACGAACCACCAAACGCTCGACATCCAACCCCAGCACCCGGAAATGTCTCAGCAAGCACCATAGACCGCCGACCATTCCATCATGACCGACATTGACGAAAAGCCAGGCCAGACAGGCCAGCATGACAAGCAATCGAGCCGCCTGCAAGCTGGCTTCAGCGACCCCCTCATAGGTTGGCGCCCACACCCAGTCCTGCCATGCCTCACCGGGCGTGTTGTAAGCCAGAATCAGCCAGAGCGTCAGCAACAACCAGCGCGCCCGGCGAACATAGGCCAACCAACGAACCAAGGAAGCTGGCGTCAGCAGCGAAATCCCGAGCAACAAAATCGCCAAGCCGGCGTATCCGACAAACTGCGTACCCAGAACAGCCGCCAGCCAGACGATCAATGCACACGAAGGATGCAAACCAGGCTCCCAAAATGCACACAGCCCCTTGCGGGGCCATGTGCCGATCACAAGCCTGAATTCTACCCGCCTATTCGACCGAGTATCGTACGTGCCTGCTCAACCAGATCAACCGACCCTTCGCCGACCACTTCCTGCAAAAGTTCGCGAGCTCCCTCGAGATCACCCATTTCTTCATAGGCCTTGGCCAGATCAAGCTTGGTATTAACCTCTTCCCACTGCGCATCATGGGTCGCCGCATCAGCAACCGGAACTTCCGCCACGGCGGGAACTTCGACTGGCGAAGCAGAAGATTCTGCGGGTTCGGCCGCCAAATCAAGATTGATTGATCCGATATCGAACTCAGGCGGAATCATCGGTTGCCCAAGGAACATGGAATCAGTCAGCTTGACGTCAAATTCGAGAGAGTCAGCATCGACCACACCCGAGTTAACCACAGTGTTCGACAGCTGAGGATGATCGGTTTCTCCACCAAAGCTCAGGATATCGGAACTAAGCAGCGTATCCGTTCCAGCCATCGGATTGACAATGGTCTGAGACATCAGCGAATCCGTATCAACAGACCCGCCACTGCCGGCCGAAGCCTCCTCATTCGTCGAGATACCGGGCTCGCCGTCAGCACCAACCCAAGTCCCCAGGCCAACATCAAGGTCTTCGTTGTCAGTGGCCGACGGCATGACCAAGGTACCTTCCGGAGAGAAGTCCGGGGTTGGGATGACAGATTGCTCTGGCGCCAACAACTGCTTTTCGGCGGCGTTGAAATCAATATCCACGCCGGTCGCAAGATCACCAAATACACCTTGGTCACCGACGAGCGTCGCGGCAATCTCGGGCTCCTGAACATCGTTACCGAGATCGAAATCAAGCGCACTGGAATCGATGCTGACCGGCGATTCGAGATCCGCACTGACATCTGCCAGCGAGGTCTCTGCCACCCCCTTGACCTCGGGAGCGATCGTCTGTTCGCCAAGATCAAAGTCAAGCGTCATGGCATCAGAACCCGATGCCATCTCATCAGCCACGGGAACATCCTCGCCCAGCACCTCATGGCCATCGGTTTCCTTCGGCAGGACCAACGTATCCCGCTCGAATTCATCGGCCAAACCAATCTCCGGCAGCGGCTCAACCCCTCCCACCAGCGGCGATAACGCTTCAGGCACTGCCTCCGGCAGCTCCAGTTCCTCTACAGGGACAGCCACCATCGTTGCGGCAGAGACATCCGACGTACGTGAGCTGGAATATAGCGGATTGCTTGGATCAAGGCCTACGCCCAAAGCGGCAACTTTTTCCCAATCAGGCCCAACACCAGCGGTCTGCGCATACAGCTCGCTGGCCAAGGTTTCAAACTGTTTCAGGCTGTGCCGGTTGGCGTAAATTTCGAGCAATTTGGCGTGAATCGCCGTCCGTTGCGGATCCTTCTGCAAGGCCTCGAGGAGAATTTCTTCAGCCTGGGTATCGCGACCATAGGCCATGTAGACGTCCGCCTCAGCCACCGGATCAACTTCATCGGTATCAATGGTGCCGGGCCCTGTCTGACTGAACTCACCGGTCTGTGGCGGCGTATTCCCCGTATCGACGCTTTGCCCACCAGTCATTCGGAACACGGAATTTGGACCAAGACTGGATGGCATCGGTGCAGCGGTTGTTTCCAAGGCGGAGCTCTGCGTACGACGACGCTTGAACAGGAAATAGCCAGCCAGCAAAGCCAGAATACCTCCACCGCCAACCAGCGGCAGCGGGTCGTCAAGCAACGACTCCTCGACAACCGGCGCCGGAGCCGGCGGCGGAGCGACCACCTTCGGTTTCTCCTCAAGCTTGGGGGCCTCCGGCTTAGGCGGCTCGACCGGTTTGAGCGGCTCAACAGGCTTGGCCTCTTCGACCACCTTCGGCGGCTCAACCGGTTTCGGCGCTTCCTCAACCGCGGGGGCTGGCTTGGCAACTTCGACAGGCTTTGGCGGCTCGACTGGCTTGACCACCTCAGGCGCCTTGGGCTCTTCCTTCTTGACCGGAGGTTGCTGAAGTTCAGCCAGCTTCTGGTTTTTCATTTCCAGAAGCTTCTGCAACTCATTCACATTCTTTTCAAGGGTCGCCATCCGATCCTGCGCTTCCTTCAGCGCCTTATCCTTGGCAATCTGGTCAGCCGCTTCAGCAGCCTTAGCGGCGGCAGCGCCCTTGGCTGCAGCATCGGTACGTGCCACCTTGAGCTGATCCTTGGACTGCTCGGCAGGCACTGCCTTTTCCTCTACCTTGGCCGTGATCTTGCCGGAACTGGCCTGGGCTCCCGAGGTTTCGTCCTTGGCCGGCGTCTTGGCTGTAGATGCTGCCAATTTCTGGCGATAGGCATTCCAGTCCGCCGCCTGGGCAACATAAATCTTCTTGGCTTCTTTTGGAGAAACTGCCTCAACAGCAGATTTTTCCGGAATATTCAGAATAGCGCCTGATTTCAGACGGTTAACATTTTGCCCGATAAAGGCATCCGGATTACTCTGGAACAAGCCAACCAGCATCTGCTCAAGGGACACGCCGTCGTATTTGCTTTCATCGGCAATCTTGCGCAGCGTCTCGCCCTGCCGAACAACCCGGGTTCCACTATTTTCTGCTGCCGCCTTGGGCTCAGCCGCGACCTTGGGCGCAGGTGCCGGACGCGATGCAGCAGCCTTGACCGACACTGGCCTGTCTTCGGCAGCGCCTCCACCCCGTACCGTTTCGACAATCCGCGCGTCCGCAACCGGGCGTGACGCCTGGCTGGCAGCAATTTCAGGCGGATCAAGCAGGAAGGTATATTCGCGAACAAGACGACCAGCCGGCCAGTTCAATTCGACAAGAAAGTCGAGGAAAGGCTCATTGATCGGCTTGGCCGATGACACCTTGACGACGGACTGTCCATTCGCGCGTTTTTCAACCGAAAAACGAAGATCAAGCAGGACAGTGGCGAAATCGACTCCCGCTTGCTTGAAGGCATCCTGCGGGGCAAGACGAGCGGTCATCCCGGCCACCTCATCCTTGGTGGCGCCGATATCGAGCTCTGCCCGCAAGGGCTGCCCCAACGCGGATAGCACGGTCAATTTACCTAGCCCTGCGGCCTCGGCAAACCACGGTGCGAGCGACATGCATGATGCGACAGCGAGCGCTGCCGCACGTTTTTTGAACTTGATGTGATTAGTTTCGTTCACAGCGAAACCCTGAGTATGGAATTTGGGACTTTCAAATTAACATCATGCACTTAGCAATGCAAGCTAATCTGGCTTCTAGTTAGTTGCCCTTTGGCATATTCCCAACAAATAAAAACCGGGGTCGAAGCCCCGGTTTTTATTTGCCAGAATGCCTGATCAGGCATCAAGCAGGATGCGCAGCATGCGACGCAGCGGCTCGGCGGCACCCCACAGCAACTGGTCGCCGCAGGTAAAGGCAGCCAGGTATTCCGGCCCCATGGCCATCTTGTGCAGACGGCCGACCGGCACCGTCAGCGTGCCGGTGACGGCAGCCGGTGTCAGATCGCGCTCCGAGATCTCGCGATCATTCGGCACGACCTTGGCCCACGGATTGGCCTTGGCCAGCATGTCGCTGATTTCGTCCAGCGGCACATCCTTCTTCAGCTTGATGGTCAGCGCCTGGCTATGGCAGCGCATGGCACCGATACGCACGCACAGGCCGTCGATCGGGATAGAGCCTGGCGAACGGAATGCCGGCCGGCCGAGAATCTTGTTGCACTCGGCACCGCCCTTCCATTCCTCCTTGGACTGACCGCCGTCAACCGGCACGTCGATCCACGGAATCAGGGAACCAGCCAACGGGGTATTGCGGAAATTCTTCCTCGGGAAAGCATCCGAGCGGATGGTTTCAGCGACCTTGCGATCGATGTCAAGGATGGCAGAAGCCGGGTCGGCCAGCAGGTCGGCCACCGATGAATGGATGGCCCCCATCTGCGAGATCAGCTCGCGCATATTTTGTGCACCAGCACCGGAAGCAGCCTGATAGGTCATGGACGTCGCCCATTCGATCAGGTCGTTCTGGAACAGGCCACCCAGACCCATCAGCATCAGGGAAACAGTGCAGTTGCCGCCAATCCAGTTCTTGCCACCCTTGGCCAGCGAATCCTTGATCACGTTCATGTTGACCGGGTCGAGCACAATCACGGCATCATCGGCCATGCGCAGCGCCGAGGCGGCATCAATCCAGTGGCCGTTCCAGCCGGCAGCACGCAGCTTAGGGAAGACTTCCTTGGTGTAATCGCCCCCCTGACAGGTAATGATGATTTCGCAAGCTTTCAGGGCGTCAATCGAAGAAGCATCCTGCAGCGGCAGTGAAGCTTCCTTGCCGCCGAATACCGGCGCCTTGCCGCCTGCGGCAGAGGTCGAGAAATACACCGGATCGATATGGGCAAAGTCGCCCTCTTCCACCATGCGCTGCATGAGGACCGAACCAACCATACCGCGCCAACCAACCAGACCAACCTTCTTCATGACATCACTCTCCGTGAAAAACCTGTGCTCTTTTTACAGCGCCGCCAGCACGGCGTCGCCCATTTCCCTGGTGCCGACCTTGTTCGTGCCACGCTCGTAGATGTCGCCAGTACGATAACCTTGGGCCAAGACTCTTTTGACCGCATTTTCGACACGAAGTGCCTGCTCTTCGAGGCCGAAGGTGTAACGCAGCATCATTGCCGCCGACAGGATGGTCGCCAGCGGATTGGCGACACCCTTACCGGCGATGTCCGGCGCCGAACCGTGCGATGGCTCGTAGAGACCCTTGTTCTTGTCGTCCAGCGAGGCAGACGGCAGCATGCCGATCGAGCCGGTCAGCATCGAGGCTTCGTCGGACAGGATGTCGCCAAACATGTTGCCGGTGACCATCACGTCGAACTGCTTCGGCGCCTTGACCAGTTGCATGGCAGCGTTATCGACCAGCATGTGGCTGAGTTCGACATCCGGGTAATCGCGTGAAATCTCGATCATCACGTCGCGCCAGAGCTGGGTGCATTCCAGCACGTTCATCTTGTCGACTGAACACAGCCTTTTGTCGCGCTTTTGGGCGGCCTGGAAGGCGACATGGCCAATGCGGCGGATTTCCGACTCGCTATAGACCATGGTGTTGAAGCCGACGCGTTCGCCATTTTCTTCGCGCACACCGCGCGGCTGGCCGAAATAGATATCGCCGGTCAGTTCGCGGATGATCAGGATGTCCAGCCCGGCAACCACTTCCGGCTTCAACGTCGAAGCATTGGCCAGTTCCGGGTAGAGAATGGCCGGACGCAGGTTGGCGAACAAGTTCAGATCCTTGCGGATGCCCAGCAGGCCGCGTTCCGGGCGCTGTTCGCGCGGCAGCGAGTCCCACTTCGGGCCGCCAACGGCACCGAGCAGCACAGCGTCAGCAGCGCGAGCCAGCTTCTGGGTGGCTTCGGGATACGGATTGCCAGTCGCATCGACTGCGCCACCACCGAGCAAAGCCTCTTCCATCTCGAACTTGAGATCGAGCGAATTCAGCACACGCACCGCTTGAGCGGTAATTTCAGGACCAATGCCGTCACCCGGCAGAACACAAATTTTCATCTTTTTTCCTCGTCAGGAGAACAGCCAAGGCTGATCGACACGGCGCTTGGCCTCGAATTCGCGAATTTTTTCAGCGTGACGCAAGGTCAGGCCGATGTCGTCCCAACCATTGAGCAGGCACTCCTTGCGGAAAGCATCAATCTGGAACGGAATACCATGCCCGTCAGGGCGCACCACCGCTTGTGCAGACAAATCGACCACCAGCTTGTAGCCGGGCGTTGCCTCGACCTGCTGGAAAAGTGCCTCGATTTCAGCGGCAGGCAACACGATCGGCAGGATGCCATTCTTGAAACAGTTGTTGAAGAAAATATCGGCAAACGACTCGGCGATGATCGCCTTGAAGCCGAAATCGAGCAGCGCCCACGGCGCGTGTTCGCGCGAACTGCCACAGCCGAAGTTGGCGCGCGTCAGCAGCACCTCGGCCCCTTGATAGCGAGGCTGGTTAAGCACGAAATTCGGGTTCTTCGGGCGGCCGGTATTATCCTGCCCGGGCTGGCCGACATCCATGTAACGCCATTCGTCAAAGGCATTCGGGCCGAAGCCCGAACGCTTGATCGACTTCAGGAACTGCTTCGGAATGATCGCATCGGTATCGACGTTACTACGGTCGAGCGGAGCAACCAGACCTTCCAGACGAACAAACTTATCCATTAATTCACCACCTTCTGCACGGCCTCGCCACCCTTCTTCAGGGTTTCGCCGACCACTTCGCCAGTCTTGTTCAACGCACCGCCTACCGCCTCTCCACCTTTCTGGAGAGCCTCACCGGTCTTCTCGGCACCGATCGCCACGTCTTTCTTGACGCCTTGCGCGGTGTTGCACCCGGCAAAGACCAGAGCCAGCAGCAAAATTGAAATCGAACGCATGAGCATCACCGATTACAGGACGTCGCGGACATCCGCAAAGCGGCCGGCAATCGCCGCCGCTGCAGCCATTGCCGGGCTGACCAAATGGGTACGCCCACCCGGCCCCTGACGCCCCTCAAAGTTGCGGTTGGAGGTTGACGCGCAACGTTCCCCCGGCTCCAGACGGTCGGCATTCATGGCCAGGCACATCGAGCAACCAGGTTCGCGCCATTCAAAACCAGCCGCAACGAACACCTTGTCCAGCCCTTCGGCTTCTGCCTGCCGCTTGACCAAGCCGGAACCCGGCACAGCCAGTGCCAGCTTGACGTTGGCAGCGACGTGACGCCCCTTGAGCACCGAGGCGGCTTCGCGCAAATCCTCGATACGGGAATTGGTGCACGAGCCGATGAAAACCTTGTCGATGGCGATCTGGTTGATCGGGGTATTCGGATTCAGCCCCATGTACTGCAAAGCCCGTTCCATCCCCTCGCGCTTGACCGGATCTGCTTCCTTGGCCGGATCAGGCACCACGGCATCCACCGAAACGACCATCTCGGGTGAAGTACCCCAGGTCACCTGCGGACGAATGTCTTCAGCCCTCAGCGTAACGACACGGTCGAACTGGGCTCCGGCATCGGAATGCAGGGTGCGCCAGTAGGCCACGGCGCGATCCCAGGTCTCGCCAGTTGGCGAGAAGGGACGCCCCTTCAGGTAATTGATCGTCGTGTCATCGACAGCAACGAAGCCCAGACGCGCGCCGCCTTCGATGGCCATGTTGCACAGGGTCATGCGACCTTCCATGCTCAGGCCGCGGATGGCGCTGCCGCCGAATTCAATGGCGTAGCCCGTCCCCCCCGCCGTGCCGATCGTGCCGATAATGGCCAGCGCCACATCCTTGGCAGTAACGCCCTTGCCAAGCTTGCCCTCGACTGCGACCAACATGGTCTTGGAGCGCTTCTGCAGCAGGCACTGCGTGGCCAGCACATGCTCGACCTCGGAAGTGCCGATACCATGCGCCATACAGGCAAATGCGCCATGCGTCGAAGTGTGCGAGTCGCCGCAGACAACAGTCATACCGGGCAAGGTCGCGCCGTTTTCCGGACCGACGACATGGAGAATACCCATGCGCTGATCCTTGAATGGGAAATAGGCCAGTGCCCCGACTTCGCGAATGTTGGCATCCAGCGTTTCGACCTGCTGGCGCGAGATTGGATCCTTGATCCCCTCTTCCCAGTGGTCGGTCGGCGTGTTGTGGTCCGGTGTCGCGACGATGGAGGAAACGCGCCACGGCTTGCGGCCAGCCAGCTTCAGGCCTTCAAAAGCCTGTGGGCTGGTCACTTCGTGGATGAGGTGACGATCGATGTAGAGAAGCGCCGTGCCATCAGCTTCCTGATGAACAACGTGGTTCTCCCAGAGCTTGTCGTAAAGGGTCTTCGACATGGAACTTTTAGTGGGCCGTAAAGCTTTGAATTATTGCACAGGATCGCCGGTTTTTGCCCGTTCCGGGGCATCAAGCGCCGCATTACCGCCAACCCAGCCCCAGATCAGAAACAAGCCAATCAGCGCGAAGACCGAGCCGAGCGTGAAAGTCCAACCGGAGCCTAGCCAGTCCCAGGTCCGACCACTGATCAAGGCGCCGAGCAAACCACCGGCACCGAAAGACAGGCTGGAATATAGCGCCTGCCCCCGCCCCTGAGTCTTGCCGGGAAACCATAGATTGACTGCGGCGATTGCCGATGCGTGATAGGCCCCAAAGGTCAGACCATGCAGCAACTGGACAAAAATCATGATAGCGGCAGACTCGACACCCCAGCCCATCAGCAAAAAACGAACGACGGCGGCGGCAAAACAGGCCAGCAGAATGACTCGTAGCGAAAAACGCTTCGCCAGGCGTGCCATGCACATGAAAGCAACGATTTCCGCCACCACACCGAGCGACCAAAGCAGCCCAACCTCTGTCTTGGTGTAGCCATGGGCATCGAGATGGATCGAATAGAACACATAGAAGGCGCCGTGCGCTGCCGACATGGCAAAACAGGCGGCCATCAGCGCGAACACTTTCGGCTGACGGAGAATGGCGCCAATCGGCTGAGCGTCTCGGGGGTGCGGAAGAGGCGGCGACTCGGGCAAAGTCAGCGCATATAGCAGAATGCCAACCAAAATCACCCAGCACACCCACAGCACACCCACCGGCGGCGCAATATCGAGCAGCGCCCCTGTCGCCATGACGGCAACGATGAAACCGATCGAACCCCAGAGACGAATGCGACTGTAACGCCCACGCTCCTCCCGCAGATGATCGAAGGTCAGCGTTTCAACCAGAGGTAACGCGGCACTCCAAAAAAATGCCAAAACTGCCATCGCAAGCAACATGGCAGGTAACTTATCGAGCCAGAAAAACGCGGTAAACCCGGCCAGGCCAATCAGCCCCGCCAGACGAATGATCGCTAGGCGCCGACCGAAACGATCTGCCAGCCACCCCCACAGATTGGGGCCAAACAGACGCATCAGCTGCATCTGCGACATCAACAGTCCGATGTCCCAGGCAGAAAAACTCAGGGATTGGAGATAGAGCCCGAAATAGGGCGAAAACGCGCCAATGAAGGCGAAATAAAAAAAGTAATAGCCCGAGAGGCGCCAGTAAGGCAAAGCATGCATCCGGTGATTTTACCGGATGCAGCGTCGGGCAAAGGCGCTAATCAGGCCTTGACGGATTGCTGGCCAGCACGGAAGGCAAGCAGCAGATGGTAGATCTCGTCCTTCAGTTTGACGCGCTGCTTCTTCATGTCTTCCATGGTGAAGTCGGCAACTGGCATGTCATGCTCCTCCAGATCTTCGACCTTGCCGGTCAGGCGGCTATAGGAAGCGAACTGTCTGGCGAAATAGGCATTGCTGGTCTTGAGTGCTTCGATCGCGTCCTTGAATTCCGGAAATTCCTGATACAGATCGTGGTGATCGACTTGCATATTTTCTCTCCCTATTGCATTAACCTGCCGCCAATGCGGCAAAAAATAAATACTACGCGATTTTCCCAGGAATGCGCGGCGTCGCACATAGCACATCGCCACACTGGGCACGGTGACGCAAAGCATGATCCATCAGAACCAAGGCCAGCATCGCTTCGGCAATCGGCGTGGCACGAATGCCGACACAGGGGTCATGCCGCCCCTCAGTCGCCACCTCAATAGCCTCCCCTTGGCGATTGATCGAGCGGCGCGACTGGGCAATTGACGAGGTCGGCTTAATCGCCATATTGACCACGATTTCCTGCCCTGTCGAAATACCGCCGAGCACACCACCGGCATGGTTGGTCGCAAAGCCCTGTGGCGTCATTTCATCGCCATGCTCGCTGCCTTTCTGGGCGACCGAATCGAAACCGGCACCGATTTCAACCCCCTTGACGGCATTGATCCCCATCATCGCGTAGGCGATCTCGGCATCGAGCCGATCATAGACCGGCTCCCCCCAACCCGGAGGCACACCGGTAGCGGTTACAGTGATCTTGGCGCCCACAGAGTCCAGCGACTTGCGCAGCTTATCCATATAAGCCTCCAACTCCGGCACGATGGCCGAGTTCGGGGCAAAAAAGGCGTTGCCATCAATCGCATCAGCACTAACAAACGGAATTTCGATTGGCCCGAGCGCACTCATCCAGCCACGTATCGCCACCCCGAAGCGTTCGTACAGCCACTTGCGGGCAATCGCCCCGGCCGCCACGCGCACCGCCGTCTCGCGGGCTGACGAACGGCCACCGCCACGATAGTCACGAAATCCGTATTTCTGGGTGTAGGCATAGTCGGCATGGCCAGGACGGAAAGTATCGGCAATGTTGCCGTAATCCTTGCTGCGCTGGTCCTGGTTGCGAATCAACAAGCCAATCGGTGTGCCAGTCGTCTTCCCCTCGAAGACACCGGAGAGAATCTCAACGGTATCCGGTTCGCGGCGCTGCGTCACATGACGAGAAGTACCCGGTTTGCGGCGATCCAGTTCCGCCTGTATATCGGCCTCGCATAAGGCCAGCCCCGGCGGACAACCATCAACCACGCAGCCGATGGCCGGGCCATGCGACTCACCAAAAGAGGTAACAGTAAACAAAGTACCAAATGTATTGCCGGACATGGATGGACTGGTTTTTTGATCAGGGCATTGAGTTTATCACGTCGTGAAATTCGGCTATCTTTTGCCATCCAAGCAAAGCAATGAAAAGGGCGGCCGGAGCCGCCCCTGCAAGAACTTCCGCCACATCAGGCCGCCGGTGTTTCGCTCGGCCAGTTCTTGATATAGCTCTTCAGCATCTTGTTCTCGAAGCTCTGCTCTTCGAGCACCGCCTTGGCGACATCGAGAAAGGAAATGACCCCCATCAGCGTATCGCCATCAATCACCGGCAGGTAACGCGAGCGTTTTTCTATCATCAGACGGCGCAGATCATTGGCCTCCATGTCCGGAAAGGCCGTCACCGGGTTGGCCACCATGACATCCCCGACCGTGATGCCATCCGGACTCGATGCATGCTGCCTGAGGGCCAGCAGAACCTCGCGGAAGGTCAGCATCCCAACCATCTTTCCGGCCTCCATGACCACCAGTGACCCAACATCAAGATCCGCCATGGAGTCGATGGCGACCGCCAGCGGCTGCTGCGGCGTCACCGTAAAAAGCGTGCCGCCCTTGACGCGAAGGATTTCCCGAACCTGCATCGCTTTCTCCCGCTCTAACAGTTAATTGACCTGAACGATCTTAGAACATCCTCCTGAATTCTGGAAGAAGCATGGCACCACCCTGCCGGGGCATAGTCAAACGTAAATGCGAGATCATCACGCGCACAAATAATCGCCAATGCATTTACTGAATTTAATGAAATTGGCACTTGCACAACGTCATAGTCATATATATACTTCGTAATATTACCTAAGTCATACTTCGCTAGGATGCTTGGGTAGCCTTATTACACTAGCGTATGGAGAATGGATGATGAGCACTGTAAAGACCATCGAAAAGATCGACGCCCGCGAAATCCGCCGCAAGCTCGGCCTTAACCAACAGCAATTCTGGTCCACCCTGGGCGTTACCCAGAGCGGCGGTTCCCGCTATGAAAGCGGTCGCAGCATGCCGAAGCCGGTGCGCGAACTGCTGCGCCTGGTTCACGTTGAGCAAGTCGATATCAAGAGCATCAAGCGTGACGACTGGGAAGTTGTCGAGTACTTGAAGTCGCAGGAACCGGAACTGTTCAAGTCCCTGAAGAAGTCGGCTCGCAGCCACGCAAAAAAAGCGGCCTGATTTTTGCCCGAACAAGGGCATCAATCGCGAAAACGGGCATTACGGGGATACAGAAACCCGGATGCCCGTTTCTTTTTCTATCTGTTTACCAAAAGCAGTCAGCTCAACGGTCGACAGCGCACTGAGACGCGGTGCCGCGGGCCGCAGTGACGGCCGGGCCAAACCGTAAAGATGCACGCCGGCAAGTTTCTTGGCCAAAGGGCGCAGAAAATCACAATAGGCCATTCGCGACTCAGCCGATGGCATAACGCCATCCAGCGCAAACCAGCAGGTCTGAACCCAGGTTCGGGCTAGCCCCGCGCAAATCTCCAGATTTTTGGCCGTCTTTTCCGGAACCCCAGGAACGCCGTTGATTTCAGCCATCTCAGCGGCAATGGCACGATCAACCTTGAACCAGACCTCCCCATCGAATTCCGCCAGACGCTGGATACCCAATTGAACATCCGGGCGATGCATCAAACTGCCATTGGTGATTAGACGCACCGGCAGATTGCCGAGCAGACCAAATCTTTTCAGCACATCACCGACTCGGGCAACTGCCTCTGCGAATTCCGCCGCGCTGGTTGGCTCGCCGTTTCCGGAAAACGCCACATCCATCAGATGCCGCGCTTCGGGCGGCACCTGCCGCTGCATGAAATCACCATCTATGACATCTTCGAGAAAGCCAGCCAATTCGGTTTCCAGGCGATCCAGATCGATCGGTGGCGGGCCGCCGCGCGTCAGGTTCTCGACCTGACAATATAGACAAGCCCAGTTGCACGCGTTGTTGGGATTGAGATTGATACCAATCGACACCCCACCGGCGCGACGCGACACAACGGGGTAAACGTAGAGCAAACCGGCACTATCCCGGCGGTGATCATCAATGGAGAGCATGGCGCATTGTATAATCCGCGACCGCCTTGTCGAGCAATATGCCCATGTTGATTACCCGCCGCCTCGAATTCGATGCCGGGCACCGCATCCCCGACCACAAAAGCCAGTGCCGCCATCTGCACGGGCATCGCTACGCCATTGAAATCACCCTCTCCGGTAGCGTGATCGACAAGGCAGGAGATGCCGCAAACGGCATGGTGATGGATTTTTCGCAGGTCAAGGACCTGGCCAACCTCCATCTGGTCAAGGAATGGGACCACGCCTTTCTTGCCTTTGCAGGTGACAAGGCCATTGTCGATTTCCTGTCATCGCTGCCCGGACACAAGACAGTCATCCTCGATCGTGTACCAACCGCCGAAAATCTGGCCCGACTTGCCTTCGAGCGACTCGATGCGGTTTACCGGGACACCTACGGCAACCACCTGCAACTGGAACAGGTAAGACTCTACGAAACGCCCAACTGCTGGGCCGATGCTTTACGCACCAAGCTGGATTGAGCCGGAAAACATCTCCCCTTATACTGCTGGAATAGAGCAGAGGCATCACCGGATGCCGGGGAGCGTGAGATGCAGAACAAGACCGCCAATAAACGCGGAACAGCCTCACCAGAACGGGGCACCGGATTGCCATGACCCAGCGCACCGGCAACACCCCCAATACAGCGCTGGTCCTCACCGGTGGTGGAGCGCGGGCAGCCTACCAAGTAGGCGTTTTGCTGGCCGTTGCCAAGCTTTCGAGCAATCGACGGCAAAACCCGTTCCCCATTCTTTGTGGCACCTCGGCAGGGGCCATCAACGCAGCCAGCATCGCCTGTCTGGCCGACAACTTTGGCAAGGCCGTCTCAGTTCTCGCCTCCTTCTGGCGCAACATGCACGCTGGCGACATCTATCGCGCCGACCCGTTGGGGATTGGTCTTTCAGGCGCACGCTGGTTATCGACACTAACCATGGGCTGGCTGCTTCACAACCCGCCGCGCTCCCTGCTCGACAATGCCCCCCTCCGCGAATTATTGACTCGCCACCTCGACTTCCGCGGCATCGAACGTTCCATAGCCAATGGCGCCCTGCACGCTCTGAGCATCTCGGCTTCCGGTTATGAATCGGGCGACAACATCAATTTTTTCCAGGGCAACCCCGACGCCCAGCCTTGGCGCCGCGTCCAGCGCATCGGCATCCGCGCGGAGATCGGTGTCGACCATCTGCTTGCCTCAAGCGCCATTCCGTTCATTTTTCCTGCCACCAAAATTCATCGAGAGTACTTCGGTGATGGATCGATGCGTCAATTAGCACCGATCTCGCCAGCCATCCACCTCGGCGCAGAACGTGTACTGATCGTCGGTGCTGGTCGCAAGAACGAGCACCAGGAAAGACGGCGCACAGACAGCCATCCCTCGCTGGCACAAATCGCCGGCCATGCACTTTCCAGCATTTTTCTTGACAGCCTGGCGGTCGACATTGAACGAATGCAGCGCATTAACCGCACGCTATCCGCAATTCCGCCAGAAACCAGAAAAAAAAGCGATATTCCGCTGCGCCCGATACGCACCTTGATCATTTCGCCGTCCGAACGCCTGGAGCGAATCGCGGCCCAAAATGCCAACTCCCTGCCGTGGGCGATGAAGATGATGCTCGGTGGAATCGGCGGCATGAACCGCCGCAACGGCACACTAACCAGTTATCTTTTGTTCGAAAAACCCTATACGCGAGCCCTGATTGATCTGGGCTACGCGGACACAATGGCTCGCTCACAGGAAGTTGGCGACTTCCTCGATCTCTGAATTATCAATGGTGGGCCCCACGGAGATTCGAGTGACATTTCCATGCAATTGCGCATTATCCAACCCATTTTCCCGAGGTAACAATCCGCTACACAACAGACACAGATCGATAGCGCCGAAAGCCTACACTGTCCATATTGTGCACCGCACAAGAACGAACACAAGGAGCGCTGGAATGAATGTCGATTACCAACAGATATATACAGACCTTCGTACATGCAAACTGTCATTCGATCAGTTCATGGACGTCATGAGCGATGTATACAGCACCGGTTACAAGAATGGTTTAAAAGCAGGTGAGCAGGCAAGCCCCCGCTCGGAGAAGGCAGTCCACAGCGGACCTGCCAAACGGCTAGAGTACGAAGCCGTTTTCTAGGGAACTCGAAGTCTTTCTTCGCCCGAATTATTCGGAGCCTGGGGAAAATAACACCTGTAAGTCGGCAGAAACCCCTGAGACAGAAAGACAAAACCCGCGCCATCACTCAGGATTTACGCGGGTTTAGCTATTTTTACTTGGCGGGTCCGGTGAGATTCGAACTCACGATGGGTTTCCCCACGCCGGTTTTCAAGACCGGTGCATTCAACCGCTCTGCCACAGACCCGAGAGGCGCGCATGATAGCACAATCGCTACCGGCAGCCAGCCTGCCGGATCACTCAGGAATAATTGAAACTTCGGCCCCGCTCCGCTAGTCTTAACACCTGTCGAAATAATATAAGGGAGTTTCCCGCATGAACACCAACTTCGAGATTGCCAACCAGGGCTCTTCGGGGCTTGCACTGCAGCAGAACCGCGTTCTGCGCAATACCTACATGCTACTCGGCCTGTCCATGGTGCCGACGGTTATCGGCGCACTGGTCGGCATCCAGATGGGTTTCAGCTTCCTGGCGGGCAGCCCTCTCATGTCTTTCCTGCTCTTCATGGGCATCGCCATGGGCTTCATGTGGGGCATTGAGAAAAACAAGGACAGCGGCCTGGGTGTCGCCCTGCTGCTCGGCTTTACCTTCTTCATGGGCCTGATGCTGTCGCGCATCCTGCAAGTCGCGCTAGGTTTCTCCAACGGCGGCTCGATGATTGCCATGGCGGCAGGCGGCACGGGTGCCGTGTTCTTCACGATGTCGACCGTCGCCGCTGTTAGCAAGCGGGATTTCACCGGCATGGGAAAATTCCTGTTCGTCGGCATGATCGTCATTTTGCTCGCTGCCGTTGCGAACATCTTCTTCCAGATTCCTGCGCTGTCGCTGACCATTGCCGTCGCAGTCGTTGGCATCTTCTCGGCTTATATCCTGTACGACATCAGCCGTATCGTCCAAGGCGGCGAAACCAACTACGTCAGTGCCACCCTAGCGGTCTATCTGGACGTATACAACGTATTCGTCAGCCTGCTGCAGTTGATCATGGCGTTCACCGGCGAGCGCGACTGAGCACGGTTCATCAGTTGCAAAAAAGGCGGCCGAGGCCGCCTTTTTCATGCGCTCTCCAACCGCTTGATCATGGCAGCTCAAAAACGGCAATCGACTCGACATGCGCAGTATGAGGAAACATATTGACCGCACCAGCCGAGACGAAGCGGTACCCCTTCTCCGTCACCAACACTGCCGCATCGCGGGCCAGCGTTCCCGGGTTGCAGGAAACGTAGACAATGCGCTTCGGCGCATCCTTGCCAATTGCCCGGACCAGTTCGACAGCCCCCTCACGCGGCGGATCGATCAGCATTTTGTCGAAACGACCAAGCGCGGCCAGCGATTGTTCGGTGCATTCGAACAGGTTGGCGACGCCGAACTCGACGTGATCGGCCAACCCATTCGCCGCCGCACTCTCCCGCCCGCGCCGAACCAGGGCTGCACTGCCTTCGACGCCGATTACTGTCGCTCCGGACCGGGCGATCGGCAAGGTAAAATTCCCCAAGCCACAAAACATGTCGGCAATCCGCTCACTTGGCTGCGGATCGAGCAGGCGCAAAGCCCGGCGGACCAGCACCCGATTCACCGCGTGATTGACCTGCGTGAAATCGGTCGGCTTGAAATCAAACTCGAGGCCGAACTCGGGAAGGGTGTACGAAAGGCGCGGCCCACCGCTCGGATAAAACCGGAAGGCCGTATCAGGCCCTTTGGGCTGCAGGTAAAAAACGACATCGTTCCGGTCGGCAAAATCGCACAACAAGCGCTCATCGGCCGGGGTCAGCGGGTCGAGAATACGTAAAAGCAGTGCCGTGCAGTGCTCGCCAACCGCCACGTCGACCTCACGTATGCGCTCGGCGATCGACAGGGCCGCAAACAGCTCGCGCATCGGCATCAACAACGCCGAGACATGCGGCGGCAAAATGGCGCAACTTCGAATATCTGCAATGTAGCTACTGCGCCACTCATGAAAACCAATCAGCATACCGCCGCTTTTCGACACCCGGCGGACAGCAAGGCGGGCGCGATGTCGATACCCCCACGGTTCCCCTTGAATCGGCGGCAGCATCGTTTCCGGGCGAATGCGGCCAATGTGCCAGAGACTATCTTCAAGCACGCGCTGCTTGGCGGCGACCTGGGCAGAAGGCTCCATGTGCTGCATGGCGCAACCGCCGCAGACCCCAAAATGCGGGCAGCGCGGCTCGACCCGCGCAGTCGACGGCTTAATCACATGAACCAGATGCGCCAGCTCGAATTTCGACTTCCTCCGAAAGCTGGCGTATTCGACGGTTTCTCCAGGCAGGGCGCCGTCGACAAATATAGCTTTGCCCTCTTGACGAGTGATGCCCCGTGCTTCGTGGTCCAGCGATTCGATTTTCCCGATCGGCACGGTCAACTCCGAAAAAGCGCGAATTCTATCAATCGGTTACACTAAGCGCCATGGCTCGCGAATTGATCACCACCTGGGCAGACTATCAGACGGCAATTGACCGGCTATTGGTCATTGCCAGCCATAAAATCAGAATTTACGACGAAGATTTGCTCTCTCTGAAGCTGGAATCGGAACCCCGCCTGGCCTGCATCAAGCGCGTTCTGCAAAGCGGGCACGACGATATCCTGCAAATAGCGCTCCGAAATGCAACGCCGCTTCGTCAACAGCAACCAATATTGCTAAGGCTTCTGAGCACCTACGGGCACACCGCGGCAGTGCAGGAAACACCACCCCAACTGGCCCATCTGCGGGACAGCATGATTATCGTCGATGACAAGCATGCCCTGATCCGCTTTGAACGCGACCTGCCCCGCAGCAAATTGCTGATCGATGAAATCGATGAAATTCGTCCGTATCTGACACGTTTTCGTGAAATCTGGACAGAAGGTGGGGAAAGCGTAACTGTCACCACCCTGGGGCTGTGATACGCAACTGCCATGATGCAGAGCAACAACCCGCGCCCAACAACGGCAATATATTGATATAATCTTGGACTGGTCAGGTAGCTCCTGACCTCTGAATAATCAGATTATATTGGTTCTTGTCGATAAGGAAATCCCATGAATAAGTCTATTCTCGTTGCTGCTCTGATCGCTGTTGCCCTGTCCGCTTGCGGCAAGAAGGAAGAGCCGGCTGTTGCCGCTCCGGCCCCGGCTCCGGTTGCCGCCCCGGCTCCTGAAGCTGCCAAGCCGGCTGAAGCCGCTGCTCCGGCTGCCGCTGAAGCCGCCAAGCCGGCTGAAGCCGCTGCTCCGGCTGCCGCTGAAGCCGCCAAGCCGGCCGAAGCCGCTGCTCCGGCTGCCGCTGAAGCCGCCAAGAAGTAATACTACTTCTTGCACCAATAAAAAACGGGGCTTCGGCCCCGTTTTTTATTGCCCATCAACTTTTCTACACCAAGCTGCGCCAATCAAATCCGTCTTCCGGCGTCGCCACCCCCACCTGCTCAGGCGGGCAAGCCAGCGTCTCGCTAATCAGGCGCACCACCAGCTCTGGCAGGTTATTACGCTCGCTCAAATGGGCCGCCACCAGATGTTGAAGGTTTGAGCAGTCAATCAAATTAAGAAGTGCAGCGGCTGCGGAATTTTCCAAATGACCATAGCGCCCGGAGATTCGCCGTTTGAGCGAAATCGGATAGGTTGAGCGCTCAAGCATCTCGGCATCATGGTTGAACTCAAGAACCAAGCCAGCGCAGCCGGATAATACTTCGCAGACATGCGGGGTCGTTTCGCCAATATCGGTCAACACACCCAGACGACGTCCCGCCCCCGAAAACACATACTGAACGGGTTCCCGCGCATCATGCGGCACAGGAAACGGCAAGATCTCGAGGTCACCGACAGTAAAGGAACGATGACTATCGATAATGCGCAGATCGATGCCATCACCATCGTCCCGACAGGCACCCCAGGTCCCATGCGTCATCCATATCGGGAGCCCGAATTTACGGGCTAGCCGGAAAACTCCGCCGACATGGTCGCCATGTTCATGGGTAACAAGAATACCGGCCAGATCGGCCGATTGCCGGCCCAGACGCTGCAGCCTGGTTACGGTTTCCCGCAACCCGAAGCCGCAATCGAGCATCAGGCAGGTTGCCCCATGCTCGACCAGCAGCGCATTGCCTGCGCTGCCACTGCCGAGCGAGGCAAAACGGATCACTGCAACTGCTGAAGGAGCAGGCCGAGAATCTTCTTTGCAGTTTCCGACTTGTCGGTACCGCCCTCGCTGGACAGAACCTTGACAACACTCTGTTGCCCATCTTCGCTGACGTAGATGCGGTACTGCACCTTGGAACTGGCCGGCTCAGCGCTCTTCCAGAAGGTCAGCTTGGACAGGAAACCATCATCCTTCTTGCGGTTATCGACTTCCGGGTCGACGTAACGCACGAAGTACAGGCCACGCGAACGGTCGCGATCTTCGACGGTAAAGCCGACGCGATCCAGCGCCAGACCGACACGACGCCAAGTACGGTCAAAACGTTCGAATACCTCCAGGGTTCCGGCGCCATCATCGGATTTGGCCAGCTTGGCGCGCGGTTCAGCCTTGGCGGCAGCGAGCGAGACTTCGGCTCGTTTTTCTTCAGAACCCAGGCGCACCATCAGGCGGCGCAGCATTTCTGCTTCCAGCTCCGGATCAGCAGCACGCGGCTGCCACCGGGTATCATCCTTGGCCGATGAGGTATAGACCTCTTCCATGCCACGGTGGCTGATGAAAACGTCAGTCGTTCCCGGCGTAGCACCCGGCTCGAAGCGAGTGCGGAATTTGTCCCGCTCCCCTGTCGAGTAGAGGGAGTCCAGCAACTTGCCCAGCGTATTGCGAATGAAATCCTGGCCGATCTTGGCGCGGTTTTCGGCCCAGTCGGTTTCCATCACACCAGCTTCGGGGCGTTCGACCGAAATGATGAAGCCGGTTTCCTGCCAGAAGTCCTTGACCGTATCCCACAGCTTATCTGCCGGAACGGCAACGACCAGCCAACGCTGATTGCCAGAGCGTTCGACACGAACTTTGTCGACCTGCGGCAGCACCACGGAATTCTGAGCCTGGGCCAGCGGGGTCCGGTCGGCGCTGTAGGCTGAGAATGTCGCACTACCCTTGCCGGCGGCATCGGGCACCAGATAGCGGTCATCACGAGTGATCTGCGTCAGATCTGGAGGCACTTCAAGCGTCGGCGCTTTGCCGGCCGACTTGTATTCGATCTTGCGGGAGTCAGGGAGAATGCCGCATCCGGCCAGCGCTAATGCCAGCAGGGAAAGGGCGAGGCCGGAAAGCCGACGATTCATATTTTCTTTACTCCGTCAGGCGACGAGGCCGGCCTGGCGCAGCGCAGCCAGGACACGTGGTTGATTGGCTTCGGAAAGCGTGGTCAGGGGCAGGCGGATGCCATTGGGCATCAGGCCCAGCTTGTGCACAGCCCACTTGACCGGGATTGGATTGGCTTCGCAGAACAGATCGCGGTGCAAGGCAAGTACTTTGAAGTGAATTTCCCGGGCCTTGGCGATGTCGCCACTGGCAGCGGCGACGCACATTTCGTGCATCAGGCGCGGTGCCACATTGGCCGTCACCGAAATATCACCGTGGAAACCGAGACTGATCGTCGCCACAGCTGTCATGTCATCGCCGGTGTAGAGAGCAAAATCCTTCGGGGCACGGGCGATCAGATCACAGGCCCGATCAATGTTGCCGGTCGCATCCTTGACACCGACGATGCCCGGCACTTCGGCCAGGCGCAGAATGGTGTCGTTGGACATGTCGGCAACGGTACGGCCCGGCACGTTGTAGAGAATGACCGGCAGCTCGACCGCTTCGGCAATCGCCTTGAAGTGGCGATAGAGGCCCTCCTGGGTCGGCTTGTTGTAGTAGGGCACGACGGACAGCGCCATGTTGGCACCGGCCTTCTTGGCGAACTCGGTCAGCTCGATGGCTTCAGCCGTCGAATTGGCTCCGGTTCCGGCAATTACCGGAATGCGGCCGGCGACATGATCAACGGCGACCTTGATCAGCTCACAATGCTCCTCGACGTTGACCGTCGGCGATTCGCCGGTCGTACCAACGACTACGATGGCATCAGTGCCTTCCTGCACATGGAAGTCGAGCAGATTGCGAAAGGAGTTCAAATCGAGGCTGCCATCCTCATGCATGGGCGTAACGATGGCGACAATGGATCCGGTAATCATGGCCTGTATATGAAGAAAGTAATCTGTTGATTGTAACTGAAGGCCAATCACCGCGGAAAGGCGCTTGGTAAGAGTTTGTTATTTTTCCGGCATCCAGTGCAGCAAGCCACGTCCGGCCCACATTTTACCGTCCGGCAAGACCAGTTCTGGATGGCGGTCCGGGCCGGCTGACTGCAATTGGCGGGCAAACTCATCGAGTCGGGTCGCCACCGGAACCTGCCATCCGAGGCGGCGCAAGCGATGACGCAGCAGATTCTTCAGGCGCGGCAAGGAGAGCATTCGCATTTCCGATAGACGTGCCGCCTCCCCGTCGCCAATCTGTTGCCAATCCTGTTCGGCCAGCTCATCCAGCAAAGCAGCCGCCTCGCCAAAATTGGCTGCCGCCTGCGCCAGCGATGCTTCAGCCGCAGGAAAACGCTGGGCAAGTGCGGCCAGGGCCTCATGGCGAAGAAAATTTCGGGTCAAAGAGACGTCGGCGTTGCTCTCGTCGTCGATCCAGGCCAGCCCGGCGGACATGGCATAGGCTTCGATTTCGTTGCGGGAGCTAGCAAGAAGCGGCCTGAGCAAACGCAAGCGGCCGAATTGTCGTTCAGCCGGCATTCCGGCGGCCCCGGTCACGCCGGTACCACGTAGCAGGTTGAACAGCACGGTTTCTGCTTGATCGCTACGGTGATGGCCCAGCAACAGGGAATCAGTGGCGACTTCGGCAAAGACCGAGTAGCGGGCCTTGCGCGCCGCCGCCTCCAGCCCCAAACCGGAAGCGGTATCGACGGAGACATGGCGAATGGTCAGCGGAACGCCCAGGCCGGTGCAATAATCGGCACAGAACTTGGCCCAGGCATCGGCATTCGGCGAGAGTCCATGATGGACATGGATGGCATCAAGCCGCCCGGCAAATCCCAGCCGGGTCAGCAGATGCAGCAGGACGACAGAATCGCAGCCACCGGATAGCCCTACTGCAAGGCGCTCAGACGGGGCAAGACGGGCAGCGAGAAAGGCGCCGACCCGTGCGGGCAGGTCAGCTGACAGCCTGTTCCTTGAAGCGGCCATAGCTCATCAGCCGCTCGTAGCGCGTTGCCAGCAGTTCGGCGGTAGATAGCCCGGAAAGCTGCTTCAGCGCATCCTGTAAGGCCTTCTTGAGGTTTTGCGCCATGGCCGCATGATCGCGATGTGCACCACCGAGCGGTTCGTTGACGATCTTGTCGACCAGCCCCAGGGTTTTCAGGCGCTGCGCCGTGATACCCATCGTTTCGGCCGCTTCCGGAGCCCTCTCCGAGCTCTTCCACAGAATGGAAGCACAGCCCTCCGGCGAAATCACGGAATAAGTGGAATATTGCAGCATCTGCAAGGTGTCGCCGACGGCGATGGCCAGCGCACCACCAGAACCACCTTCGCCAATGATGGTGACGATGACCGGCACCTTCAGTTCGGCCATCACGTACAGATTGCGGCCGATGGCTTCGGACTGACCACGCTCCTCGGCATCGATGCCGGGGTAAGCACCCGGCGTATCGACAAAGGTCATGACCGGAATGCCGAATTTCTCGGCCAGCTTCATCAGGCGCAAGGCCTTGCGATAGCCTTCGGGGCGCGGCATGCCGAAGTTACGGTAAATTTTTTCCTTGGTATCGCGGCCTTTTTGATGGCCAATCACCATGACCGGCTGACCATTGAAGCGGGCCAGACCACCGACGATGGCATGGTCATCAGCGAAGGCGCGATCGCCGTGCAATTCTTCGAAATCAGTGAAGATCAGCGACAGGTAATCCAGCGTGTAGGGACGCTGCGGATGGCGGGCCACCTGGGATATCTGCCACGGTGTCAGCTTGGCATAGATGTCCTTGGTCAGCTGGCCACTCTTCTTCTCCAGGCGACCGATCTCTTCGGAGATATCGACGGCGGAATCATCCTGCACGAAGCGCAACTCTTCGATCTTGGCTTCAAGATCGGCAATGGATTGTTCGAAGTCGAGGAAACTTGTTTTCATGGACTGCTCGTTTGCTAAGTTGGGGCGCATTTTACCCCAAAGGCAGAAAGGCTACCGCCTCAGTACTCGACAGGCACCGGATCAAGGCTGCGCCACAGATACCAGGTCGCGACGGAACGCCAAGGGCGCCAGCGTTCGCCGAATTCAGCCAGGATCTTGCGCGGCTGTTTTTCACCCTTGAAATAATGTTCGTTTACCGCGCGCTGCAGGCCGATATCATCGAGAGGAAAGACATCGGGCCGCATCAAGTTGAAGATCAGGAACATCTCGGCCGTCCATCGACCGATGCCTCTGACCGCAACCAGTTCGGTGATGATCGCTTCGTCGTCCAGCCCGCTCCAGGCGGTTGGATCAAGTTGCCCGCTGGAAAAATGACTGGCCAGATCACACAAATACTCGGTTTTCCGTTTCGACAGACCACAGCCGGCCAATCCACTCTCGCCCACAGCCAGTATCTGTGTCGGCGTGACGCTTCCCACCTGCTCGGAAAATCTCCGCCAAACCGAATCGGCCGCCTTGACCGAAATCTGCTGGCCAATGATGGAACGGGCCAGGGTCATAAACGCATCGCCGCGAGAAACCAGCGACAAGCCGGCATAGCGCTCGACCAGTTCGGCCATGGCGGCATCGCGGCGCGACAGATCGCTTATCGCTTGGATCCAGTAATCGGGAGGCATCTGGCGATTATACGGCGACGCAACGCCAGGCCGGATTTGGCGAATATTTTAACCCCCAGCCAAGACTCCTTCTGGCAAGTTTGTTAGTATTAACAAAAGTAATCGCGAGAATATGCAATGAATCATTCGGACCCCGTTTTTGTCCAGCCACTGCTCGGCACTGATGACGCATGGTCGGGCTATCAGGCCGAGTTGGCGCCCGGCGCGAATGACAAAATCCTCGCCCGGCTTTGCGCTTCGCCACAGCTAGACGAATTCGATCAGCGGCTACCATGGCTCCTTCCGGCATCCAGCAAGTGCACTGAGTTGGCGCGCCTGGGCGAACGCTCGGTCAGCGTTTTCCCGGCACAAACCGCCCTCGAGAACGAAGATTCGCTCAAGCAACTGGAAGCCGAGCGACGCCGAGGCAAATGCAAGGTCGGACTGATGGCATCGGCAAATGCCAAATTGCCGGCAACCGGAACCTGGGATTATTTGTTGATCGGTGCCAGCCACGCTCGCTGCTTGCCGCCCTTCACGCTACACGGCATGGCCAGTCGCACCACGATCGTCGCGACCGATGTGCATTCTCACAGTGATCGCGAGTGGTTGTTGGGCAACGCCTGTGCGCTGTCCACCAGCGAATTCCTGCTGACTCGTTCGGCCAGCAACAGCAAGGCCGACATCACCCGACTCAAGCTGCTCAAATTACTGACCCTGATTGAAGGGGATGCCGATACCGGCGCCCTTGAAACTGTTTTTCGCGAGGAAGCAAAGCTGTCGTACAGCCTGCTCCGATTGGTCAATTCGGCGGCATTGGCCCCGCGCAGCCCGATTACCAGTTTCACCCAGGCGATCAACCTGCTTGGTCGCCGCCAGTTGCAGCGTTGGCTGCAGTTGCTGGTCTATTCCGACCCGAATAACGGGCAGCACCCGACCCCATTGCTCCAGAAGGCGGCCTCGCGCGGCCGTATTCTCGAACTATTGGTTGGCCGACTCGACCCGACACTCGAAAACCCGGAAGACACGGCCTTCATGATCGGCACCTTCTCGCTGCTCGACGTCTTGCTCAACATGTCCATGTCGGACATCGTCCATCAACTGCCGCTGCCACCTGTCGTCCACGAAGCGCTGGCAGCACATGACGGAGCGCTGGGCCAACTGCTCGGCGTGCTCGACGCTGCTGACAAGCACGAATTGTCGCTGGCTGCCACGCTGCTCGAAAAACTCGGCATCGGTGCCGACACCTATCTTGATGCTCAGCTCAATGCGTACAGTTGGGCGGCAAAAATCCGGCCGGCGGCCTGATCAGCCGAAACGACCGCTGAGGAAGGGGTTGTATTTGCGCTCTTCGCCAAAGGTCGACATCGGGCCGTGGCCGGGAATGAAATCGACGTCGTCGCCCAGCGGAAAGAGTTGTTCCGTGATCGAGCGGATCAGGGTGTCGTAGTCGCCACGGGGGAAATCGGTCCGACCGATCGAGCCCTGGAACAGCACATCACCGACCTGTGCCAACCGGCTGGGGGCATGGAAGAAAACGACATGACCAGGCGTATGGCCGGGGCAATGCAGGACATCAAGCTCGACCTCGCCAAAAGTCACCTTGTCACCAGCATTCAACCAGCGAGTCGGCTCAAAGCTCCGGACATTCGGGAAGCCGAACATCTTGCTTTGTTGCGGCATGCCCTCAATCCAGAAACGATCTTCCTCATGCGGCCCCTCGATGGGGACTCCCGTCTGCTCGGCCAGCACCGCCACACCGCCAGCATGGTCGATATGACCATGGGTGACAAGAATTTTGGCCAGCGTCAGCTTTTCATCCTCAAGCAGGCGCAGGATGCGCTCTACGTCGCCACCCGGATCGATCACTGCCGCCTGGCGGGTATTTTCACACCAGAAAACGGTGCAGTTCTGTTCAAAAGGGGTAACGGGAACAATGGCGTAGCGCATGGCATGAAGGGGAATGTTTAAGCTTGGCCGATTATCGCATGGCCCTACCCTTGCCCGGCACCGCCCGCCCCCTTAAACTCCCCGTGCTTGATCCGAAACCAATTTCAAGGGCTCATACAACATGCTCGACCATCCGTTGCCGGACATCGACTCCTGGACACTGCTCTTCAGCAATAATGCCCTACCGGTCCTGCGTGTCACCAAGCGGCGAATCGAGGAAATGCGGGCCAATCTGGATCGGGTCGACGCCCGCGAACTGGCACGGCTGATTCTGCAAGACCCAATCATGACGGTGCGGGTACTGGCTTTCATTCAGCCAATGCGTGGTCGTTCGCTGCAGCATGACATCACCACCATTGCCAGTGCAGTAATGATGGCCGGGATAGAACCCTTCTTTAACCGCTTCAGCGAACTGTTCACCATCGAGGATCAGCTCAAGGAAGGTGGTCCGCAAGCCTTGCTCGGTGTCCTGCAGATCATTCGTCGCGCCCAGCGTGCCGCTGACTACGCGCAGGAATGGGCCATCTGGCGCCACGACATCAACATGGAAGAAGTGCGTATCGCCGCGCTGCTGCACGACCTGGCGGAACTTCTGGTGTGGTGTTCCGCACCACGACTAGGCCTGCGCATTCTCGAACAGCAAAAAGCCGATCCGACGATGCGTAGCGCCGATGCTCAGAAGAACACCCTGGGTTTCACCTTTTTCCAAATTCAGCACGAACTCTGTCGCGTCTGGCACCTGCCTGCATTGCTGCAAACGCTGATCGATGACGATAACGCCGAACAGCCGCGAGTCAAGAATGTCACCCTCGCCGTTCGCCTGGCGCGACACTCCTCGCATGGCTGGGATGATGCCGCGCTCCCCGACGATTACAAGGATATCGGCCAGTTGCTGAACATCACCCCGGAAGCCGTGCGCCAGCGCTTGGGCCTTGAACCGATGCCAGCCCGCGAGGCCGACGGCCAAGGCACTGATTAATCGGCGGCCAAAATCAGTCGGGCACGCCCCCCTCGGCCAGGGCTAGCCGCAGTAACGCAGGTTGGCCCAGTCGAGCAGCAATTCAGGTGCCTGATAGGCTGCGAAAATCAACGCCAGCAGCAATAGCCCGAGCGCCACGCCAACGCCACTGAGAAACCAGCGCCACTGCGGCCTCAAGCCGCCACCCCTTGGCGGGCCAGCGGTTTTTCGTCGATCGGCCAGGAACATAGCGTCGCTAGAACCGACAGGCCAATTGCCAGCGACCAGGCCAATGAGTAGGAGCCGGTCTCGTCGAAAATCCGCCCCCCCAACCAGGCACCGAGGAAACTGCCTAACTGGTGACCGAGGAAAACAACCCCGGTCAGCATCGACATGTAGCGCAGCCCGAAAATCTGGGCGATCAGTCCGTTGGTCAGCGGCACGGTACCCAGCCACAGCAGGCCAATCACCGCAGCGAACACCCAGGCCACGGCAGTGGTCAGGGGAACCAGCATGAAGATCAGGATCGCCACGGCGCGCAGCCCGTAGATCAACACCAGCAGGTTCTTTTTGCTCGACCGCCCGCCCCCCCAGCCGAAGATGAACGAGCCGAAGACATTGAACAGGCCGATCAGCGCCACGGCCGTCATGCCAACATTGGCCGACATGCCTGAATCCACCAGATAGGAGGGCAGGTGCAGCATGATGAAGGCTGTCTGGAAGCCGCACACGAAATAGCCCCAGAACAGATAATGAAAGCTGCGCTCGCCACTCGCTTCGCGCAGCGCCTCAGCCACCGACTGCCCGGCACCAGCCGACGGTTTATGACCATCGGCCATGGCATAGGCGAGCGGTGCAATCAAGCCGACGCCACAGGCCAGCAAGACCAGGGCGCTCTGCCAGCCGTAAGTGGAGATCAGCATCTGGCCGATCGGTAACACCGCAAACTGGCCCAGCGAGCCGCCAGCACTGGCGATGCCGAGCGCCATGCTGCGCCGTTCCGGCGTCGTATGGCGACCGATGACGCCCATGATCACCGCAAAAGTGGTTCCCGACAGGCCAAGGCCGATCAGCACGCCGGCCGAGAGATCAAGGCTGAGCGGCGTGCCGGCCTGCGACATCAGGACCAGCCCAATCACATAGAGCACGGCGGCACTCACCACCGTACGCCCGGCGCCATGGCGATCGGCGATGGCACCGGCAAAAGGCGAAGCCAGTCCCCAAACCAGATTCTGGATGGCAAAAGCAAAAGAGTAGGTTTCGCGACTCCAGCCATGATCGCTCGTCATCGGCTGCAGGAAGAGACCAGCCGTATGACGCACCCCCATCGACAAGGTCAGGATGACGCAGCCAACAGTCAGGATGATCAGCGGGGTACGCCAGGTGGTGTTGCTGGTGCTCATATCGGCTTTCTCGAATTGGCCTGTTGGAGCGCCAGACTTACGCCGGGTTCCCGGCGCGTGATTCGAGTCCTTCCCAACGTTCGAGCAGCACCATCAGCTCGTCATCGATGGCAGCCAGGCGCTCGGATGCCTTTTGCGCCGCAGCCGGATCGGACTGGTAAAGGGAAGCATCTTCGAGACGCTTGCCCAGTTCGGCCTGCTCGGCTTCCAGCCCGGCGATTTTTCCGGGTAGCTCGTCCAGTTCACGCTGCTCTTTCCAGGACAGCTTCTCGCCTTTCGGCTTGGCCGGTTCAGCGGACTTGACGGGCTCCGGCGCCTTGGCGACGGGCTTTGCTTCTGCCTTGGCCTTCGGCGTTTCCTTGGCCACGCTGGCCTTGTAGGTCGCCCAGTCGGTGTAACCGCCGGCGTATTCCTTCCAGACGCCATCGCCTTCGGCGGCGATGGTCTGGGTCACCACGTTGTCGATGAAAGTCCGGTCGTGGCTGACCAGGAACAGCGTCCCTTCGTAGGTTTGCAGCAGCTCTTCGAGCAGTTCCAGCGTTTCGATGTCGAGGTCGTTGGTCGGTTCGTCGAGGACCAGCACGTTGGCTGGTTTAGCGAACAGACGGGCCAGCAGCAGGCGGTTACGCTCGCCACCGGACAGCGAACTGACCGGTGAACGGGCGCGCTCGGGGGCAAACAGGAAGTCTTCGAGGTAGCCAATGACGTGCTTGCGAGCACCGCCGATATCAACCCAATCCGAGCCCGGAGAAATGACATCGGACAGCGTCGAATTGGGATCGAGCTGGGTGCGGAACTGGTCGAAATAGGCGATATCCATTTTCGTACCCTGGCGCACGATGCCGGAATCCGGCTTGATTTCGTCGAGGATCAAGCGGAGCAGCGTCGTCTTGCCGGCGCCGTTGGGACCGATCAGACCGATCTTGTCGCCGCGCTGAATACGGGTTGAAAAATCGCGAACGATAGTCTTTTCACCGTAGGATTTGAAAACATGCTCCAGTTCGGCCACCAGCTTGCCGCTCTTGTCGCCGGAGTCCAGCTGCAGATTGACCTTGCCCATCCGTTCGCGCCGCGCCTGACGTTCCGCCCGCAGTTTATCCAGCCGCTGGACTCGGAACACGGCGCGAGTCCGCCGCGCTTCGACGCCCTTGCGAATCCAGATTTCTTCTTCCTTGAGCAACTTGTCGGCCCGCGCGTTGGCCAGCCCCTCTTCATGCAGCAGCGCCTCCTTGCGCAACTGGTATTCCTTGAAGCTGCCGGGAAAGCTGACCAGCTTGCCGCGATCGAGCTCGACGATACGGGTACAGACGCGGTCGAGGAAGGAACGGTCGTGGGTGATGAAAAACAGCGTGACACCGGATTCGATCAACAGGTTTTCCAGCCATTCGATGGCCGCAATGTCGAGGTGGTTGGTCGGCTCGTCGAGCAGCAGCACCTCGGGTGCGACCGCCAGGGCCTGAGCCAGCGCCAGACGCTTCTTCTGGCCGCCGGACAGGCTGCCGACCCTGGCATCCGGGTCCAGCCCGAAACGTTCGATGACGCGCTCGGCCTGCGCCTCGTAGGCCCACGCACCACGCGATTCCAGTTCGTGCTGCAGTGCTGACATCCGTTCGAGCAGTAGGTCGTGGTCCGCATCGACTTCGCTCAGCTTGTGCGACACCTCGTGGTACTCCGCCAACAGGGTCGCGTTCTCGCCCATGCCGGAAATGACCGCCTCAAAGACCGTCGATTCGGCATCGAAAGGTGGCTCCTGCGACACATAGCCGACACGAATACCGGGCTGCACCCAGACTTCGCCATCGTCCAGACGCCCCCGCCCGCTACCCGCAGCCATCGCGGCCAGGAGCGATGATTTTCCGGTGCCGTTGCGGCCGATCAGGGCCACCCGTTCGCCGGGATCGAGCAGAAAATCGGCGTGATCAAGAAGCGGCACGTGGCCGTAGGCAAGGCAGGCGTCAGTCAGTTTGAAATAGGGCATTGGTCGCAATAAAAACGGCGCCCCGCAAGGCGCCGCGTTGGGAAGAAGCGAATTTTATCCGCTTGCCGGGCAATCAGGTGGTAAAGCGGGATAGCTGCGCCTGAAGATCGGCCGCCAGACGTTGCAGATTCTGCGCCCGCTCGCTGTTGCGGACAGCGCGGCTGTTGCTGCCCTCGGCCGACTGGGCAATGTTTTCGACCAGGCGGGCAATCTCCTGGCTGGCCGAACTCTGCTCTCTCGTACTGTCAGCAATCCCGTGCACCACCTCGACAGTCTGCTGCGCCCGCTGATCGATAATCTCCAGCGAATCCCCCGCCTGACGGGCCATGCCAACGCTGCCACTCATGTTGGTACTGACATCCTGCATGCGTTGAACGGCCCGACTTGTTTCTTCCAGAATGGCATGAACAGTCGTGGAAATCTCCTGGGTCGAGACTGAGGTCCGCTCGGCCAGCTTGCGCACCTCGTCCGCTACCACAGCGAAGCCACGCCCTTGCTCACCGGCGCGAGCCGCCTCAATGGCCGCGTTGAGTGCCAGCAGGTTGGTCTGATCGGCAATTTCACGAATCACGCCGACCACGCTGGAAATCTGCTTCGAGCGCTCGCCGAGGGACTGAATCAGCACAGCCGATTCGTTGATATCGCCCGCCACACGCTCCAGTTCGGTCATCGCACGGGACACCACTTCACGCCCTGAACCGGTCACCTCTTTGGTGTCGGCGGAGATCTGAGCCGCATGATTGGCGTTATCGGCGACATGCGTGATGCTGACCGACAACTCCTCGACCGAAGCGGCAATGCCAGACGCCGAGACAGAAGCCTGCTCGGAAGCAGCCAGGGCCGAACTGGCGGCGTCCTGCAACTCGCTGGCGGCGACAGCGACTTGCGACGAGGAGGTGGAAACGCCACGGACCAGATTGCGCATGCTTTCCGCCATATGGTTAAAGGCGGTCGCGATGGCATGCACTTCATTACGACTGTCTGGCTCAGCCCCTTGCACCACCGCGCGCAAATCGCCCTGACTGATGCGTTCCACGTCCTGAACCATCTGCCCCAGCGAACGCAGACGGAAACTGACCAGCAGATAGACCAGCGTGGCCAGCACCAAAGCGGCAGCGACGCTGATGACGATCAGCAAATTGCGCAAGGCACGGCTTTCCTCGAGATATTCGTCCAGCCAGCTGCCGGTGCCAACCGTCCATCCCCAGGCCGACGAGGTCGCGGCGTAGACGATCTTTTCGCGTTCAGCCCCGCTGCTGTCAGCCATCGAGTAACGGAAAAGACCATTTTTCTGGGCCAATACCTGACGAAGTATTCCGCGAGTCGCTTCGGGCATATCGACCTCGCCGATTTGCTGCTGCTGGAACTTCGGGTGCATGACAAACTCGCCGATGCCCTTTTCATCGGTTGGGCGGGCGATATAGACATAGCCTGTCTTGCCGGCAACCAGGGCTCCGAACTGGTCGCGAATCCGTTTGAGTTCCTTGTCGAGGGAAATCCGTACCGAATAAGCCAGCCACGGCTTGCCATCAGCCCCCTTCACTTGTTTGACAGTGCTGAAGTTGTATTTGCCGCCCCGGATGGCCAAGCCCTGATAATCCTCACCGGCCAGCAGCGCCTTGGCGACCGGGTCGCCATCGGGCAGCGGCACGCCGTTCATGGATTTGCCATCCTTGTCCTTGAGCAGGGTCGCCAGGCGATAAACCTTGTTGTCGCGCACCATCAAAAACGCGCCATCGCTTCCTGCCAGGTCGCGAAAGGCCTTCAGCAGACGATCATTGCCATTGAGAATTTCGCTACCCAATCTGACCATGGGCAAATCGACATCGCCGGTCTTGACCAGACCGACACCAGGCTCAGGCACGTTGCCGATGTATTTCCGGAAGAACTGCGACTCGTCGTCGCCGCGCACCTTGACCGCATCGAAAACCGAATCGAGCATACCGGCCATCAGTTTGGCCTCATGCCCCAAATTGGCCTCGGCCACAGCAATCGCTGAGTTATCTGCCTTCTTCTGCACGATCAAGGCCATCACTGAGAAAACAACGACCAAGGCTGCAATGGTCGCCAGGATGAGTTGCTGGGCTATCGGGCGCCGCGCGAAACCACTGACCATGGTATTTCTCCCCACTTTATTAATATTGGTCTTTTCAAATCTATCACAACGCTGCCGCCGACAGTACAATGCGGACCTCCGGCGCGTCTCCATAGTTAAATGGATATAACGGCTCCCTCCTAAGGAGCAGTTCCTGGTTCGATTCCGGGTGGGGACGCCACCTACCCTGGCCAGTCGGCGGAGAGCCATGCGACCCAAAAGAAAGACCACCCAGCACTCTGTCGATATCAGCGAAGAAGCCGGCGTGCGTTATCTGCACTTCGGCTCGGACTGGATTCAGGGCGCCATGCGCATTGCGCGCCCGTGGTCGCTGGAACTGGCCTATACCCGCGAAATGATGGCCGGGCTGTTACTCCGCCCCTTACGCCATTGGCCACGCCATGTGTTGCTGATCGGCCTCGGCGCAGGCTCCCTGGCCAAGTTCATCTATCGCTATCTGCCCAACTGCCGGATTACGGTGGTCGAGATCAATCCACAGGTTGAATTCATTGCCCGGCAATACTTCAAGTTACCGGACGATCCGCTACGCCTCGATGTAAGCATAGGCTGCGGCGCCGATTTCATGCTGGGCGGCACGAGCCGCTTCGACCTGATTCTGATCGACGGCTACGACCCTGAGGGGCGGGCCGGTGTGCTGGATACCGAGCCGTTCTACCAAGCCTGTCGCGCCCGGCTGAGCGACAACGGTCTGTGTGGCCTGAACCTGCTCGGCTGGAACAGAGGTTTTCAGGGAAGCGTCGAACGTATCCGGAGCGCCTTCGACGAGCGAGTCGCCGTTTTCCCCTCGTGCGATAGCGGCAACACCATCGCTTTTGCTACTGGTGGCAATCCGGTCGATGTATCGCTGGATGACATGCGCGCCTGCGCCGTGCAACTCAAGAAAGAAACCCGCCTCGACCTTTTGCCAACCCTCAGCCGGATACAATTCGCGTATCCCTTGCCAGACGGTCGTCTCCAGATCTGATTGCGTGTATTTCTTGATTTTTCTGTTTTTTGAACTAAAAACAGATTATCCCCACCCATAACGACGACAAGGCGGATCCCAGAAAAATAATCAGCAGGCAGTATTGACCTGCCTCCTATTTTTCCAATTGAAGGAGGATCCGATGTTATCGATTCAAGACGTTCTGGACTATTGCGACCTCGATCGCGGTGAAATTGAGGCAATTGCCGAACATGAGCATATTCCGATCACGATCGCAGCCGAGATGAGTGAGTCCTTGCTGTGTACGCCGGAAGGTGTCTGCCAGTTACATCTGATGTTTCTCGAAAACATGCAACATGCCATTGAGGCCGGGCGTATTGAGCACATCAAGGAACTGGCGGTGGCCTATGAGCATCTGCAGCGCACTCATCCTTTGCCAAGCACGCACTAGCCAGCAGGCTTAGTACGGCCGCCCGTGTCCGTAGCCGTTTTCGACGGCGTAGAGTGCGACTTGGACGCGGCTGCTCATATTCAGCTTCTTGAAAATATTCTGTACATGGATTTTGACCGTACTCTCGGCCAGATCCAATTTGCGGGCGATTTCCTTGTTGCTTTCCCCTTGCGCCAGCGAAGCGAGGATGTCGCGTTCGCGCGGCGAGAAACGGTCGCGTTCGATTGTCGCAGTTTCTGCTTTGGGCGGATTGCGCACGCCCTGGATCAGCTTGGCTGTCATTTGCTGGGAGACGACTGATTCGCCCTGTGCGGCGCGGCGAATGGCATCGACCAACATATCGGTCTCGATATTCTTCAGCAAATAACCACTGGCTCCGGCCCGCAAGGCATCCATCAGATCCTGGGCATCTTCTGAAACGGTGAGCATCAGGACACGAACTTCAGGCATTTCCTCGCTGATGACTTTGACTGCCTCCAAGCCAGAAACACCAGGCATGTGCAGATCGAGCAAGGCGACATCCGGCTTCAGGGAACGAACTCGTTTGATGCCCTCCAGCCCGTCACCCGCCTCGCCAACCACCTCGAAATCGTCGTTTCTCTGCAACAGGGATTTGATGCCGCTGCGGAACAACGTGTGATCGTCAACCAACAGCACCCGGATTCTCTCGCTCATATCAGACACTCCCCCTATTTTCCTTCGGCAGGCTCAATATAACGCACGAGCCTTGGCCTGGATTTGATGTTATTCGGCACTCACCACCGATACGGTGGGCCCGCTCCCGCATGATTTTCAGACCGACATGGCGATCGGACAGGCAATTCGGATCGTTTTGCGGGTCGAAACCGATACCGTCATCTTCAACCATGACTTTGCTGGTACCAAGCTCCTGACGCACGGTGACCCGCACATGCCTTGCCCTGGCATGCTTGCGAATATTGGACAAGGACTCCTGCACGATATGCATGATCTGGATTTCGTCCGTGGGCGGCAATGGCGTTGTCGCTCCAATCCGTTCAAACTCGGTCTGGATACCGGTTTGCCCTTCGAATTTTTCGAGCGCGGCATTGATCGCCGAATCGAGATCGGACTGATGGACGCGCGTCCGGAAATGCACCAGCAACTCGCGAACATCGTCATAACTCTCCTGAACGCCTTCGCGCAATTGCCCGGCCGTCTGCATGGCCTCATCAGCCTTGCCCTTGCGCAGCGAATCCTGCAGCAGCTGGACCTGGATATTCAGGAAAGCCAGGCCTTGGGCAATCGAATCGTGCAGTTCCTGAGCCAGCAGGTTGCGCTCCTCGGAAACGGCCAACTCCTTTTCGCGGGACTTCAGGCGCTGGTTCTCAATCGCTACACCGAGGTGATGGCCAAGCGTTTCAAGCAAGTGGATTTCCTGCTCGGACAAGGCTTGGGGACGGCGGAAATAGAGGTTGTAGACGCCAAGTCGTTGCTTGTCGTAGAGGATGCTGAACGCCGTTGCCGTCGCAAATCCTTCACGAATGCAGCTCCGGAGGCGCATGCCCTCCGGTGGATTGGCGGTTGCAAAGGCGGCCGGCCGGCTGCTCTGAAACACCTCGCCGCACAGGCACTCGCCGCAATTCAGCTGGCCTTCGTTGGCGACAAACTCGTCTGAAAGCCCTTCGTGGGTCATCAGGTAGAGCTTGTCCGTCTGCGGCACATAAAGTCGCACCGCACCGGCGTCAGCCCCCAGCGCGTTCTTGATGTGATCAAGAAAACCCTCGCACAGGGCTTCCAGTGGTGCGGGTTCACTGAGAAACGAAGTCGCCGCATACAAAATACCGAGTTCGTGATTGCGCTGGGCGAGACGTCGTGTTTCGGCCTCGATGCGCTGTTCCAATGAGCCGTAAGCATCCTCCAGATGCTCGGCCATCTGGTTGAAACCTGCGGCGAGCCCGCCCAGTTCATCGTCGCTGCTCACCGGGACGCGTACCGTCAAATCGTTTCCGGTCATGCGCCGCATGCCGGCATGCAGCAGGCTGACCGGCCGGATGACCAGCTGCTCGAAAAACCGGATCAGGATGACCGTACCAAAGATCGCCAGCAACACCAGCGCCACCTGGACATAGCGCAACAGATTGGTGTCGTAGGCATAGCTGCGCTCCATGGCCAACACCAATTCGTTAATTCCCCTGACGGACGGTTCCAGTTCGAGATCGAAGCGATCAAGCACCTCCGAGCGCGCCTGATGATCACCGGCCAGATAGCTTTCCACCAGCGGCCGAATAGTCTTCCGCCACGACTGTTCGACGTCATGCAGCCTGTCCTGCACTTCGAAATTCCGAGGCGAAGACAGTGGCCGAAGGGGATCGCCCAATTGCAGGTCACGCTGCACCTTGTCGAAACGCACGACTTCTTCGCTCAAGGCAGCAGTCAACGCGGCAACCTGCGTTTCCGCTTCGAGGCCGCGGGCCATCAAGTGGCCTAAACGGTAGGTCCGCATGCGCTGGCTGCCCGCGTCATTGATCGCCGCAGCCACCCCTTCCAGTTGCCAGGAAATGAGCAGGGTCAAACCAATGGCAGAGGTCGCAACGAGAAAAAACACGACCAGTACGCCAATGATTTTTCGCGAGAGTTTGCCTGAGGTGGCGAACATCCAGATCAGTCCATGACGAAAACCCGAGACCTTAGCCCTGCCAATGCAGAAAAGCAAAGGAGATAAATCAAGAAAAAACCCGCCGTGTTTGGGCGGCGGGCAAAAGTCACTACGGAGAGCGCGTAGTGACAATGGCAAACGTGAATCAGCTCAAGCCGCGACCTTCTCGACGTGCGCCTGTTTCTCATAGAGGAACTCGAGTACCGCAGCGCGGTAGCCGATGTAGGCCGGGTTGTGAGCCAGCGTCAGCCGGTCGCGCGGGCGCGGCAGATTGACCTCGAGAATTTCGCCAATGGTTGCCGCCGGGCCATTGGTCATCATTACGATGCGATCGGAGAGCAGAACTGCCTCATCAACATCGTGAGTCACCATGACCGTGGTCGCCTTGGTCGCCTCGCAGATCCGCATCAGCTCGTCCTGCAGCTTGGCGCGGGTCAAGGCGTCAAGCGCACCGAAAGGCTCGTCCATCAGCAGCACTTTCGGTTGCATGGACAGGGCGCGGGCGATGCCGACGCGCTGCTTCATGCCCCCGGAGATTTCGTTCGGATACTTGGCACTGGCGTGATCCAGGCCAACCAGGCTGATGGCGGCAGCGGTGCGCTCCTTCAATTTGGCCTTGCCTTCCTTCTCACCAAAGACCCGCTCGACGGCCAGATAGACATTTTCGAAACAGGTCAGCCAGGGCAGCAGGCTGTGGTTCTGGAAAACCACCGCCCGCTCAGGACCGGGGCCGGCGATTTCACGGTCTTCCAGCAGCAGCACGCCGGTACTTGGCTTGGTCAGGCCGGCAATCAGATTGAGCAGCGTCGATTTGCCACAACCGGAGTGACCGATCAGCGCAATGAACTCGCCCTGCTTGATGGTCAGGTCGATGTCGCGCAGGGCAACGAACTTGCCCTTCTTGGTATCGAAGGTCTGACCAACGCGTTGAACTTGTACGAATTTTTCCATGATGCACTCCCGGATCAGGCGGATTCTTTGGTCAGCTTCTTGGCCAGCAGGATCAGCGCCTGCTCGAGGATCAGGCCGACGATGCCGATGACGAAGATGGCGATGATGATGTGCTCGACCTTCAGGTTGTTCCACTCGTCCCACACCCAGAAGCCGATGCCGACGCCGCCCGTAAGCATTTCGGCGGCGACGATGACCAGCCAGGCAGTGCCGATCGACAGGCGGATGCCGGTCAGCATGTAGGGCAGTACGGCCGGGAACAGGATCTTGGTAACCACCTTCCATTCGGACAAGGCCAGCACACGGGCGACGTTCAGGTAATCCTGCGGCACGCGCTGGACGCCTTGCGCCGTGTTCATGATCATCGGCCAGATCGAGCAGATGAAGATGGTGTAGGTCGCCGCCGGGTCGGCCTTCTTGAAAACCAGCAGGCCAATCGGCAGCCAAGCGAGCGGCGAGACCGGACGCAGCAGGCTGATGATCGGGTTGATCATCGCCGACAGGAAGGCCGAGCGGCCGAGGATGAAGCCGAGTGGAATGCCGACCAGTGCCGCGAAGCCGAAGCCGATGGCGACGCGCTGCAGCGAGGACAGCACATTCCAGCCGATGCCCTGGTCGTTCGGCCCATTGCGGTAGAACGGGTCGGCGAACAGCGTCACCGCCGCATCCCAGGTCTGGGCCGGGCCGGGAATGCTGCCGCCCTTGTGGGTAGCGACATACCAGATGCCGAGCAGGATCAACAGGCCGAGGACCGGCGGCAATACCGCGCGGCCCGCAGCAGCGAGTTTCTCGCTGATCGGCGTACCGACGGCGGCAGGAGCTACGTTTTCCATTTTCTTTTCCTTGACCGGCTCGGCGGCAACTGCCGCGACCGGTGCGCTGGTTGTGCTTTCCCGCAAGGGGACTTCCATCAGGGTTCGGTCGATTGGCTTCTCAGTACCGAACTCACCGTTCATCGTTATTGCGTTCATGGCTTTCTCCTGGGCAAACCGTCATTCCCGCGAAAGCGGGAATACAGGACCGTCCTTAAGCTTTGATCTTGAAACTGTCGGCGTACTTGACCGGGTCCTTGCCGTCCCACAGCACCCCATCGATCAGCTTGTGGCTGCGCATCTCGCTCTTCGGCAGCGCGACACCCGCGGCGGTGGCGCCCTGCTTGTAGATGTCGATGCGGTTCACCTGCTTGGCAACGGCCAGGTAATCCGGGTGGCTCTTCAGCAAACCCCAGCGCTTGTGCTGGGTCAGGAACCACATGCCGTCGGTCAGATACGGGAAGTTGACCGCGCCGTCATTGAAGAACTTCATGCAGTTCTTGTCATCCCAGCTCTTGCCGAGGCCGTTCTGGTAGCGGCCGAGCATGCGGGCGACGATGACTTCAGTATCGGTATTGACGTAGGACTTCTGGGCAATGGTCTCGGCCGTCTTCTGCTTGTTGGCGATGGATGCATCGATCCACTTGCCGGCATCGAGGATGGCGGCGACCACGGCACGGGCGGTGTTCGGATTCTGCTTGGCCCAGTCGGCCGTGGTGCCAAGCACCTTTTCCGGATGATCGGTCCAGATGTCCTGGGTCGTCGTCGCGGTGAAGCCGATGTTGTCCATGATGGCCCGGTTGTTCCATGGCTCGCCAACACAGAAACCATCCATGTTGCCGACGCGCATGTTGGCCACCATCTGCGGCGGCGGCACGGTGATGGTCTTGACGTCCTTCAGCGGATTGATGCCTTGCGAGGCCAACCAGTAGTACAACCACATGGCGTGGGTGCCGGTCGGGAAGGTCTGGGCGAACGTGTATTCGCGCTCTTTCTTGGCGATCAGCTTGGCCAGGCTCGGGCCGTCGATGGCGCCCTTGTCCTTCAACTGATTGGAGAGGGTGATGGCCTGACCGTTATGGTTCAGGTTCATCAGCACATTCATGTCCTTCTTCGGACCGCCGATACCGAGCTGCACGCCGTAAACCAGGCCGTAGAGCACGTGGGCGCAATCCAGTTCGCCATTCACCAGCTTGTCGCGCACTGAAGCCCAGGAGGCTTCCTTGGTCGGAATGATCTTGATGCCGTATTTCTCATCGAACTTGTTGACCGCCGCCATCACCACGGAGGCGCAGTCTGTGAGGGGGATGAAGCCGATGCGGACTTCCTTTTTTTCGGGGGCGTCGGAACCAGCGGCCCAGGCACCGCTGCGAACGCCGGGGGGGACCATGGCCATCAGAGAGGCTCCCAATGCGGTTGAAACGAAATCGCGACGAGAAAGGGATGATTTGGCCGTCGTCGTGCCTTCCGGGGCCAGTTTCTTGTCTTCCATTGCTTGCTCCTTGATTGCTTGAATCGAAAAAACAAATGGGCGTCGCATCCGAACCGCCGGTGGCAGCTCGGATGGACGCCCTTGTCCTTGAATCGGCTTTCGCTCGACTCTCGCCCGGCCGCCTTTGACCGTGCGCTTTGAGTGGACTATTGCAATGGCCGTGCCAGGTGTAGTTATTTAGAACTAGTCACAAATAACTACTATGTTTTCAATGACTTGGAATTTGTTTTTCCCGACCGCCGGGGCCGGAGGCGATGCACTATTGCAGTGCAGCAAGGCTTTTTATCGCACAGGTTTAGAGCAGCACCCGCGCCATGTCGATCACGTCGCGCGCCACTTTGGCCATCGACTGGCCGCGCTCCATCGCCAGCTTGCGCATGGCGTGATAGGCCGCATCCTCATCCAGACCACGGGCTTTCATCAGCACACCCTTGGCCTTGTCGACCAGCTTGCGGTCGGTGAGCTTCTTCGAAATGTCATCGAGTTCGCGGCGCAAGGCCTGCGTATCTTCAAAACGCGCCCGCGCCACTTCGACAATCGGCTTGATCCGCTTGGAATCGAGGCCATCGACGATATAGGCCGAAACCCCCGCCTTGACAGCATCGCGTATGGTTTCCTGGCCATCCTCCTGGGTAAAGATCACCACCGGGCGGGGCATGTCCTTGTTCATGGCTGCGAGATTTTCGAGCGTATCGCGGCTCGGGCTCTCGGTATCGATCAGGATCACATCGGGCTGCAGCCTTTCGACTTCAGCCGTCAAATTTTCTGAGCCGGCCAGAATGGCAGCGACTTGATAACCGGCGAGCGCCAGCCCGGCACAAATTTCGCCGGCTCTGGCTCTGGATTCATCAATGACGAGTACGGTAAGCATGGTTCTTATCTAGCAAGCTACAGGCCAGCCACCTCGAGGGTGGCTGCCGCCATGGCCTGAACGACCATTTCGTGCTCGCCGATGGCGGGGGCGAGCGAAAACTCGACATCGGGGTATTTTGCCCGCAGCGCCTCAATCATCTCCGGCGTTTCCTTCTTCAAATGTCCGCCACGGGCAACGAACATCGGCATCACGACAATTTTGTCCGCCCCCTGCGCGATCAACTCGCTCGCCCGCTCCGGCAAGGTCGGCGTCATGAATTCGAGGAAGGCCAGTTCGACCGGAATATTCGTCATGCGCTGACGGACAGCGGCTTGCACGCGGCGCATGGGATTGGCCCATTCCGGGTCGCGGGCGCCGTGGGCGAAGAGAATCAGGGCAGTGGTCACGGTTCTTGTCTCGTTGATTTCGCCGGATTATCCGGCCTTGGTGCCGGAAAGGCGAGATTGATGTTCTGGCCGTATTTTTAGCAAGAACAAGGTTAGCAGGCAGAAGACTGCGCCGGCATAGAAGGTAAATGCGGCTCCGTAGATGTCCCACAGCCAGCCGGCACAAACGCTGGCCAGCAACATGGCCAGCCCACTGATCAGATTGAAAAAGCCGAAAGCGGTTCCCCGTAAATCGGCCGGCGCCGTATCGGCCACCATCGTGGCCAGCAGGCCCTGCGTCATACCGAGGTGGATGCCCCATAGCGCCACGCCAGCAAGCACGACTGCCCAATGCGAACTGCTGGCCAGCACGAGATCGGCGGCAATCAGGACCAGCAAACCGATTGCCAGCAACTTGGTGTGGCTGACGCGATCCGACAGTTTGCCGAAGGGATAAGCCGACAGCGAATAAACGATATTCATGGCGACCATGACCAGCGGAATCAGCGCCAGTGCCATGCCGCCCTGCTGCGCCCGCAGCACCAGAAAGGCTTCGCTGAAGCGGGCCAGCGTAAATAATCCGCCCACCGCGACCACCCACCAATAAGCGCCCCCCAGTCGTCGCAGATTGGCCCGACTGATCGGATTGCGCCGAACCGTGTGGGCCGGTCGATCCGGCTCATGCACGCCAAAGACCAGCACGGCCACGGCGAGCAGGCCGGGAATGACCGCCACCCAGAACACCGCCCGGAAATCGTCCGCCCACAACAGCATCAACCCCACCGCCAGTAGTGGCCCGACAAAGGCGCCAACGGTATCGAGCGACTGGCGCAAACCGAAGGCGGCGCCCCGCAGTTCAGGCGGAGCGATGTCGGCGACCAGCGCATCGCGCGGCGCACCGCGGACGCCCTTGCCGACGCGATCGGCCAGCCGGGCAGCGAGGACCAGCCCGGTGCCCGAGGCCAGCGCAAAGACCGGCTTGCTCAGCGCACCGAGCGCGTAACCGAATACCGCCAGCCCCTTGCGCTTGCCGAGGTAATCACTGAGCGCCCCGGAGAACACCTTGACGATCAAGGCCGTCGCTTCGGCCAGCCCTTCAATCAGCCCAACGACCAGGGCGCTCGCCCCCAGCGTGCCGACCATGAACAGCGGCAGCAGGCTGTGGATCATCTCGGAGGAAATATCCATCAGCAAACTGACAAAGCCGAGCATCCAGATGCCACGTGGCATTTGGGCAGGCATCGGGGTGCTGGTCTTGGTATCAGTCATGGTCACCGGGGAAGCGTTGGACAATAGAGCCGCAGCTTAAGCGATCCCCTTGCTTCACGACTATCGCAACAGCTTCAGTAACAAAATCAGGTTGATGGCAAGCGAGATGGCCGCAACGCCTTTCCAGAATTGCAGCGGATTGCGCTGGACCAGCGGCTGCCGGCTGGGTGCCGCAATGGGCCGGGCAGCACCGCGCTCCAGGGCGAGCAGGAACTCCTCGGCCGTTTCGAAACGGTCCTTGGCCTCCTTGGCCACGGCCTTGAGCAGGATGTTCTCCAGCCAGCCGGGGATTTCCGGGCGCCAGCGCGTTGGTCGCGTCGGCTCGCCAAACTTGGGCGTCTGGAAGGGTTCGATTTCACCGTAGGGGTATTTACGGGTCAGCAGATGGTAGAGCGTGACCCCGGCGGCGTAGAGGTCGTAGCCCGGTTGCGGCTCCGGGGTCTCGAACAGTTCCGGGGCCATATATGAAGGCGTGCCGGCCTGGCCGATCGGATCGCCGGCCTTGCGTTCGGCCAGGCTGACGGCCACCCCCAGATCGAGGATGCGCAGCACGCCGTCCTGCCCGAGGTGGATGTTGTCGGGCTTGATGTCGCGATGCACGATATCGAGCCGATGCAGGCTGGCGATGGCCTTGAGCAGCGCAACGCCATGGCGCACCACCTCGCCGACCGGAAAATGCTGGTCGCCATCAAGGCGGACTTGCAGGGTCGCCCCGGCATGCCAGGTCATCAGGTAATACAGGCAACTGCGCTGCTCGGCCGGCACGACCTGCGGGAAGAAGGGCGAAACCACGCGGCGGGCACGCCACTCCTCCATCAGTAGCGCTGCCGTGGCCTCGGGATCACCCTCCATGCCCGGCTGTAGCGTCTTGAGGACCAGTTGCTGGCCGTTACGCGGATTGCTGACGCGATACAGCAGGGTCTCCCGGGAATCATGCAGGATATCCTCGACGACCAGCCCATCCAGTTCATGGCCGGGCTTCATGCGGTGCGGAAAAGGCAGACTGGCCGCCCCCTCCAGGCTATCGCGCAGATTGGCCGGCGGCAGGGCCAGCACATCGACGACCACGGCGCTGGCGTTGTCGTGCCCGCCGTGGGCAATCGCCAGGCTGGTCAGCGCCGCCGCCGCCCCCTGCGGTTCCGGGTGATCGAGCAGCACATCGGCGATCAGGGCATCCGGCAGCACACCCCAAACGCCATCGGAAACCAGCAGGAAACGGTCGTTGAGCGCCAGTTCGCCATCGGCGAAATCCATCAGCACGCGCGGATCAAGGCCGATGGCCCGCGACAGCACGTTGTTCAATTCCGGGTGTTCCCAGGTGTGATCGACGGTCAGCTGATGCAGTCGCCCTTCCTGAAAACGGTAGATGCGCGAATCGCCGATATGTGCCGTGTAGAAACGACGGCCACGCAGGACGACGACCGACAGCGTCGTCGCCATGCCGGCCAGCTCTGCATTGCGGCTGCCCTCGGCGATGACCCAGCGATTCAACGCCGTCGACACTGTCTCGATGGCGCGCGGCACACTCCAGGTATCCGGCGTTGCGAAATAGTCGGCGAGCAGACCGCGCACCGTGTATTCAGCGGCCTCGCGTCCGCCCTTGTGGCCACCGATCCCGTCAGCCACTGCTGCAATGACGCCCTTGTTTTCAAGGTCCTGACCTTCCGGCGTCGCAACACCGCAAAAATCCTCGTTCCGCTCGCGCGGTCCGGTCAATGAAGCGTATCCAAGGGCAACTTGCAGAGGCATACATTTATCCAGGCAAAAAGGCGGGGCAGCCAGTAAGCGCCCCGCCGTGTGACTTTACGTCAGATCTTGGCCGCCGTCAGGTGACTGGCGCCCCAGGTGGTACGCCAGCGGGTCTTGACACCGGTCAGACCAAGCAAGGCCAGCACTGCCAGCGAGGCAAAGATCAGGAAGCCAGCCTGATAGCTGCCGGTCAGTTGCTTGGAATAACCGAGGCTGGAGGCCAGGTAGAAACCGCCGACACCGCCGGCCATGCCAACCAGACCGGTCATCACGCCGATTTCCTTGCGGAAGCGCTGCGGCACCAACTGGAACACCGCGCCGTTGCCCATGCCCAGCGAGAGCATGGCACCGACGAAGACGAGCAGCGCCATCCAGGCTTCCGGCAGGCCAAAGCTGACGATGGACAGGAACAAAGCCGCAAACATGTACATCACGGTCAGCGACTTCACGCCGCCGATGCGATCAGCCACGTTGCCGCCAATCGGGCGAACCAGCGAACCGGCAAAGACACAGCCGGCAGTAAAGTAACCCGCCATCTTCGGATCAAGGCCGTACTGGGTGTTGAAGTAGATGACCAACGACGAAGCCAGGCCGACAAAGCCGCCGAAGGTCACCGAGTAGAAGAACATGAACCACCAGGCATCCTTGTCCTTGAGGACTTTCAGGTACTCGGCAAAGGTCTTGGGCGGCGGCGCATCCGGTGCATCCTTGGCCATGAAGATGAAAGCGATCAGCACAATGACCAAGGGAATCAGCACGACACCGAAAACATTGACCCAGCCGAAGGCGGCCGCCAGCCCCGGGGCGAACAAGGCAGCGAGCGCCGTTCCGGAGTTGCCGGCACCGGCAATCCCCATCGCTGTGCCCTGATGCTCGGCCGGATACCAGCGCGAAGCCAGCGGCAGTGCGGCAGCGAAGGAAGCGCCGGCGACACCGAGGAAGAGTCCGAGGATCAGCACTTCAGCGTAGGAATGCACGCCGACCTGCCAGGCATAGATCATGGTCGCGATGACCACGACCTGCCCGATGATGGCCGCCTTCTTCGGCGACAGGCGATCAACCAGGATGCCCATGATGATGCGTAGCAGCGCACCGGCCAGCACCGGCGTCGCCACCATCATGCCCTTTTCGGCATGCGACAGGCCCAGATCCTTGGCAATACTGATACCGAGGGGCCCGAGCAGCACCCAGACCATGAAAGCCAGATCGAAGTAGAGGAAGGCCGCGAGCAAAGTCGGCGTGTGGCCGGCCTGCAGGAATGATTTCTTGTCCATGTTGGTCTCTTTTCCGCGTTGATCGCCGAAGCGCTCGTTAAGGGGGATTGCTTGTGTCAGCGCATGGCATCGTCGCCATCAGCCCACCCTCGTTGGCGGAAAATCGCTGTGATGACCTGACTCCGCAAGCCCCGTGCCAGGACAATAACCCTATGAATTGTTTAGATTATCAACAAAACACTGATGGCGACCTGCACCAAAAGAGCGCATTCATTTCCATTGCGGTGCAGCATTTCGTGGCCGGTGTATTGCAATGATTCAAGATGCACGCCCGAGTTCAAGGTACGTTGCTTTGTTTGAGATCGAGAGTGAGCAGGCGGTAACTATCCTGGCTGAACGACGCCGACGTTCAAATGGATTTCCACTCAATTACAGCCTGGATATCCTAGCAATTGTGACTGCCCGTTCCCCTGCAGATATCACCTTTGCCTGCTTTTACCCATCTGTCAAAAAGATAGATATCGAATTAAAATATCAAATCTTGCATTTAAAAACAGGAAATATGGGATGAATAAGAGGTTCAGCATACTTTTCATGACTGCATCTGTTTTGGCTGGATGTGCAACCCCTAAACAGTTGGTTGCGACTGGCGGTAGTAGAGCAGATGGCACCGTAAAGATGTCCTACGAATATGGACGCTTTGAAACACCTCAAGTAAATGGAGCGCAAGGCACGGCTACAGCCAAGCAGCGCTGCGCTGCTTGGGGATATTCAGGCGCAGAACCATTTGGCGGAGCAACAAAACAGTGCGTGAATAACTCCAGTAGTGGGTGCAACCGCTGGATGGTCACATTTGAATATCAATGCACAGGAACTCCCGTGGCCTCACGATAGCTGCCGCAGGAAACGGAGGAATGCCTACCGTCCCCTCCGATACCTCAGAAAAAATGGCGCGCTAAATACCGGCGCCATTTTTTTGACCTTTTCACGTTAGACCGCGCAGATATCAATCCGATAGGGTCAGCATCGCATTGGTCACCACCGGGTTCCGGCAATTCAGGGGATGTGGTTCGTGAGCGCAATTCTTGGCATTACCTAGTTTATACGGCATGCCATTCCCTAATTCCATACCAGCGCTTAGATAGCTCTCCCCGATTTCCCGCCGGCCGTCCATTTGGCATTTGCGCATCCACCTAGGCTGACCTAATCTGAAGACAGCCGCATACGCCCCCGCCGTTTGTCATCTTGCCCGGGCAGAACCATCGGCCACTCACTTTCAATATCTGTCAGGACGCCATCGTTGTCCGCATTTGTTCAGAAAGGAATTGGAAATGGCATTCAAACCAGCAACCAAGCGCAAGGGCGCCACGCTAGTCGCCTCTTTCCCGGCCGAGCAGGCTCACCCTCGAATCTGCTTCGAACGCATCATTCCCGACGAACTCGACCAGGAACGCCCGGCCCGCCAGGCGTTGCGCGAGTACATGCTGAGCAGCGAGAAACGCAAGCTGAATGCCGATGAGGTGGCCCATGTCGCCAGGATGGCCGTCGTCAAGACCAAGAAATGGCCGGCGGGAACGACGCTGCGCTGCCTTTTCCTCGACGGCAGCACGACGATGAAGAAGAAGGTTCGGGCCTATGCGCACCAGTGGGAGAAGCACGCCAACATCAAGCTGAAATTCGTTACCAAAGCGCCGGCGGAAATTCGCATCTCGTTCTATGCCGACGCCGGATCATGGTCAGCCGTGGGCCGCGATGCCTTGAACCAGGCCTATTTCCCCCTGCATCAGCCGACCATGAACTACGGCTGGTTGCGTGACGACACGCCGGACGACGAATATTCACGGGTCGTGCTGCACGAATTCGGCCACGCGCTGGGCTGCATTCACGAGCATCAGACGCCGACCTTCAATCGGAAATGGGACGTCAAGGCAGTGATGAAGTATTTCCAGGGGCCGCCCAACTACTGGACGGAAGACTCCATCAAACACAACGTGTTGCAGAAATACTCCCCGACCGGGATTGCCGCCACTGTGTTCGATCCCAAGTCGATCATGCTCTACTCGTTCGATGCCGCGCTATTTGCCGATGGTCTGGGGCCGACCAACGAAAACAACAAATGCTCACCTGACGATATCAAGATGATCGGAACGATGTATCCGAAATAGCGATGTCGGCGGCCGAGGATGCGGCGGGCGCCAGGAGGCCGTGCCGCAAACCTCGGCCTGGCTTATGCAAAACCGGCAGTTTTGTGTGCCTGCACAGTAATTACCCAGCCGACCGCGCGATCACCGGAATCGGGCCAGGCTCAAAACAATCACCGCCAGCATCAGCACAAACGAAACACTCTTCCAGAAGATCACCGGGTTGCGCTCAATGAGCGGTGGACGAGTCTTGTTCAGGAAATCCTTGTTCGGGTGATGGAGATCGAAGACAAATTCGGATAATTCCTCGTAACGTTCAAAGGGATCAGGATCGACGGCTTTGCGGATGGCATCGTCGACCCAGGCAGGAATTTCCTTTTCGTCGCTGAGGACCGTTTGATAGACAAGTTTTCTTTGTGCTGCCCTGGTTCTGGATTTGGCGACTTCGACGCCATAGGGCAGTCGACCGGAAAGCATCTGGTAGGCGATAACGCCAAGCGAGAAGATGTCCGAGCGTGACGAGCCATTTTCACCGAGGAAGTATTCCGGCGCGGCGTAGGTGGCTGAGCCGAGCAGGTTGATCTGCTCAATGGGCGTGGCGACTTCCATGACGCCGGCCACCCGCGTGGCACCGAAATCGATGATCTTCACCGTGCCGGTGTTGTCGATCATGATGTTGTCGGGCCGGATATCCTGATGCACCATTTCGAGACGATGAAAGGCCTGCAGGCCCTTGGCGGCTTGCTCGAGAATACCGCGCACGCTGGCCAGATCCGGCTTCGGGTTGTCGATCATCCACTGGCTCAGCGTCTGGCCTTCAATGAATTCGGTGACGACGTAGATGTAGTGGCGCTTTCGCGTCTGCTGGCAGGGCTTGAGGACGTGCGCGCTGTTGATGCGGCGGGCGATCCACTCCTCCATCAGGAAGCGTTCGAGGTAGGCGGGGTCGCCTTGCAGGTCGATGGACGGTGTCTTGATGACCACCTTTTCGCCGCTTTCGCTATCGACGGCGAGGTAGATGTGGCTGCGGCTGCTGCCCTTGATTTCGCGAACGATCTGGTAGCCGTCGAAACTGGCCCGCGCTTCAAGTAGTGGCGGGAAAGGCAGTTCGGAGATTTGCCGGTAAATCTCGTTGGCTTCCGGGCTAGGCAGTGCCTCGACCTTGATGATCTGGAGCGTGAGATTGTCACCGCTGCCTTGCAGGATGGCTTCGTCGACGATGGCTTTGGCCGCAGCATCGAGATTACCCTCGCAGCAATCGATGGTGGCGATCATGAAGTTGGCGTCGATATGTTCATAGACACCATCGGTGACGAGCAAGAAAACGTCACCCTGTTCGACCTGGATGGCCTGGTAATCGATATCCAGCTTGCGATCGATGCCCAGGGCACGAGCGAGATGGCTTTGCGTCGATGAAATCCAGACCCGGTGATCCTCGGTCAGTTGCTTCAGCATCTTGCCGCGCAACTGGTAGATTCGCGTATCACCGACATGAAAAATATGCGCGGTCGTGGACTTGATGATCATGCCGCTGAAGGTGCAGACGTAGCCGCGATCCTTGTCGTAGCGGTGCTGGCTTTGCTGGGTCTGCGCATGCAACCAGGAGTTGGTGGCAGTCAGGACGCGCTCGGCCGAGGTTCTGACCGACCACGCTTCCGAGGTGCAGTAGTAGTCCTCCAGAAAGCCGGTAACGGCCGACTGGGCAGCAACCTGGCTGACCTGGCTGCTGCTGATCCCGTCGGCCAGTGCGATGGCGATGCCCTTTGAACTGAGCTGCGGTTCGTTCGGGACATAGAGGCCGTGGAAATCCTGATTGCTTTCCTTGTGGCCCTTGTCGGAGTACTGCCCGGCGGAGATTTTGAGTTTCATGCTCACTTTTATACAAGAAAAGCCCCAGCCCCGTGCGGGACTGAGGCTTTTTGATCGAGCCCCCGATTAGTTGAAGCTGCGCTTCGGACCAGTCTTGATGTGCGTGGCGTACAGGGTCAGGCCGGTGAAAGCCAGACCACCGATGAGGTTACCGAGAACCACCGGGATTTCGTTCCAGATGAAGTAGTCGAGGATGGAGAAGTTGCCGCCCATCATCAGGCCGGACGGAAACAGGAACATGTTGACCACGGAGTGCTCGAAGGTCATCGCGAAGAACAGCATGATCGGCATCCACATGGCGATGACCTTGCCGCTGACCGTGGTCGAGATCATGGCTCCGACAACACCGGTGGAGACCATCCAGTTGCACAGCATGCCGCGGATGAAAATGGTCAGCCAGCCCATCAGACCATACTTGGCGTAGCCGATGGTACGTGCTTCGCCAATATGGCCAATCTTGGTGCCGATTTCATTAGGCGCGGTCGAGAAACCGTAGGTGAAGACAAAGGCCATCAGGAAGGCAACGGTCAGCGCACCGAGGAAGTTGCCGGTAAAGACGACACCCCAGTTTCTCAAAATTCCCTTGATGGTCACGCCCGGACGCTTGTCGAGCCAGGCCAGGGGCGTCAAAACGAAGACGCCGGTGAGCAGGTCAAAACCCAGCAGGTAAAGCATGCAGAAGCCAACCGGGAAGAGGATGGCGCCGACCAGCGCCTGACCGGTCATGACCGAGGCCGTTACGGCGAACACAGCCGCCAGCGCGAGGATGGCGCCGGCCATATAGGCGCGGATCAACGAGTCACGGGTGGACATGTAGATTTTTGATTCGCCCGCATCCACCATTTTGGTGACGAATTCTGAAGGTACCAGGTAAGCCATTTTGAGTCCCTTGATCTTGCTGTGGCAGCCACAGCGTGAAGTTTTAACTTGAGAAGAAGTGCGGCGCCTGCCGCCCCTATTCGCTGCCGAGGCGAAGCGCCGTCTCGGGCGGAGCATTCTGGATTTGATATTCGACCATCCGGATCGCCGTCAGGATGTCCGCCTTGGGCTGCGCGCAGATGTACTTGTCAGCCTGGGAAAAAACTGTCCGCAAACGCCGTTTTTCGGGTTCGCCAAAGGGGTGCCCGTTGGCAACCGCCAGCAGTAAATCCTGGATACCGCTGTAAAAATTGATCGAGCGGCGATCCTTGTTGATATACGCCAATGCCAGGGCAACATTGAAAACACCGGCGACCGAAGCGACATGCTGGTTATCCCACTCACCGGTTGCCAACAGAAGCGACAGGTGGAGATGTGGAATCAGCATGATGTGCACTTCTTCCGGTTCGGTGATGCCGAAGTCGGCGCCGAGGAAACGGTTGATTTTGCGATGACCTGAAAAAGACATTTGACTCGCCAGTTTCTTCAATGGGCCGGATGACAGCCTGTCATCCGGCGTTTTGCCTGAAAAGGCTCCGGTCAGACAGACAGGTAGACCTGCCCGCCCTCGACCTTGACCTCGAACTTGGTGCAACCACCGACATCCGGCGCCACCGCCTTGCCGTCTTCCAGCCCGATGTTCCAGCCGTGCAGCGGGCAAGTCACCCGCTTGCCATGAACGATGCCCTGCGACAGCGGACCGCCCTTGTGCGGGCATTTATCGTGCATGGCGAACACCTGGTCATCGGAGGTACGGAAGATGGCGATATCGCCACCAGTGGCCGGCTTGATGATGCGCGAGCCTAATTGCGGGATGTCTTCCAGCAGGCAAATCAGTTTCCAGTTACTCATTTTTCTATCCTCTTTTTTCTGAATGCTCAGGCTTCAACCATGATGGGAATGAACTGCTTGATCGCTTCCGGCTCGCGGGAGGTGGCCCACGGGTCCTTGGCATCCTTCAGCGAGTCGAGCAGCGCGGCGTAGAGCGCCTTGCGACCCTCTTCATCCTCGAGAATCCTGCCCTTGATGTAGTCCATGCCAACGCGTTCCAGGTAGTGGCAGGTGCGCTCCAGATACCAGCCTTCAAGGCGGTAGAGTTGCAGGAAGGCGCCGGAATATTCCATCACGTCCTCGTCCGACGACACCTTGCACAGGAACTGGGCGACTTCGGTCTTGATGCCGCCGTTACCGGCAATGTAGATCTCGTAGCCGGAATCGACACCGATGATGCCGACGTCCTTGATGCCGGCTTCGGCACAGTTCCGCGGGCAGCCGGAGACGGCCAGCTTGACCTTGTGCGGGGCGTACATGTCGAACAGCATCTTTTCCAGCTTGACGCCCATCGACATCGCCAGCTGCGTGCCGAAGCGGCAGTGCTCCATGCCGACGCAGGTCTTCACGGTGCGGATCGACTTGCCATAGGCGTGGCCCGAGACCATGCCGGCGGCGTTGAGGTCGGCCCACATTTTCGGCAGGTCTTCCTTCTTGACGCCGAGCAGGTCGATACGCTGGCCGCCGGTGACCTTGACGGTCGGCACGTTGTACTTCTCGGCGGCATCGGCGATGGCGCGCAGTTCCTTGGGGTTGGTCAGGCCGCCCCACATGCGCGGCACGACCGAGTAGGTACCGTCCTTCTGGATATTGGCGTGTGAACGCTCGTTGATGAAGCGCGATTGCGGATCGTCCTTGGCTTCATGCGGCCAGGTCGAAATCAGGTAGTAATTGACGGCCGGGCGGCACTTGTCGCAGCCGTTCGGCGTCTTCCACTCCAGCGCCGCGAAGACGGCTTCCTTGGTGATCAGGTGCTGGTTGAGGATGGCGTCACGCACCGCCTTATGCGACTGCTCGGTACAGCCACAGACCGGTTTCTTGTCGGAAGCAGCTGGCGTGTAGGCGCCACCGATGGTCGAGGCGAGAATCTGTTCGACCAGACCGGCACAGGAACCGCATGAAGAGGCGGCCTTGGTGTGCTTCTTCACCTCGTCCAGCGTGAAGAGCCCCTTGGCCTTGATCGCCTGGACGATGACGCCCTTGGTGATGCCGTTACAGCCGCAGACCTCTGCACTGTCGGGCATGTCGGCCGCTTTGCTATTGCCGGCATGGCCGACGTCACCAACCAGCGACTGGCCGAAAATCAGCTGGTCGCGGATGTCGTGAATGTCGCGGCCGTCCTTCAGCAACTGGAAGTACCACGGGCCATCGGCCGTATCGCCGTACATCACGCCACCGACCAGCTTGTTGTCCTTGAGCACCAGCTTCTTGTAGACGCCGCCGTAAGGGTCGTTGAGGACGATTTCCTCGGTGCCCTCACCGCCCATGTAGTTGCCTGCTGAGAACAGGTCGATGCCGGTGACTTTCAGTTTGGTCGAAGTGACCGAGCCGGTATAGCGGCCGATGCCATAGCCGGCCAAATGGTTGGCGGCAACCTTGGCCTGTTCAAACAGCGGGGCGACCAGACCATAGGCAATGCCACGGTGCGTCACGCACTCGCCAACGGCGTACACCTTTGGATCATAGGTCTGCATGGTGTCGTTGACCACAATGCCGCGATTGCAGTAGATGCCGGAAGATTCAGCCAGCGCATAGTTCGGGCGGATGCCGGCGGCCATCACAACGAGGTCGGCCGGGATTGTCATGCCGTCCTTGAAGCGCACGGCGGCAACGCGACCGCTTTCCCCCTGGACCAGCATTTCGGTCTGTTTCTGGAGCAGGAACTTGAGGCCCTTGTCCTCCAGCGACTTCTGCAACATCTTGCCGGCGACTTCGTCGAGCTGACGCTCGAGCAGCCACGGGCCGAGGTGCACCACGGTCACATCCATGCCGCGCAGCTTCAGGCCGTTGGCCGCTTCCAGGCCGAGCAGACCGCCGCCGATGACCACCGCATGCTTGTGCAGCTTGGCGGCTTCGATCATCTCGTCAGTGTCTTTAATGTCACGGTAGCCGATGACACCCGGCAGGTCGTTACCCGGAATCGGCAGCATGAACGGCGTCGAGCCGGTGGCGATCAGCAGGCGGTCGTATTCTTCTTCGGTACCGTCTTCAGCGATGACCTTGCGCTTGACGCGGTCGATCGTCTTGATCTGCTTGCCGGTATGCAACTTGATGTCGTTTTCCTTGTACCACTCGAGTTCGTTGAGAACGATCTCGGAGATGGTCATTTCGCCGGCCAGCACCGGGGAAAGGAGAATACGGTTGTAGTTCGGATGCGGCTCGGCGCCGAAGATGGTGATGTCGTAGTGATCAGGCTTGATCTTCAGCAGCTCTTCGACGGTGCGGACACCGGCCATGCCATTGCCGATCAGGACGAGACGGGGTTTACTCATTTTTGGCTCCAACGTTGCGCGCACCCGGGGGTGCAAAATTCATTTCAGCGCATGACGTCGTTGCCATCGGGCCGCCTTCGTTGGCGGGGAATTCGCTGCTCCGATGCTGTTATTGCAATCAGCGTGCCAAGGTTTTATTTCATTGATTTATATGGATTTATTAAAACCAGCCATGAGCGCGTCGCACCAAATTCGTGCATCAACCGCCATCCCGGTGCAGCCCGGGTGCATTCATGCCAATCAAGGAAGTATTCTTTCGGGCGCCGGGGTAAGGAGTTTTCCCCTGAAGCGCAGCGGCGCAGAACATGGCAAAACCCAGGCTCGACCTTAAGCCTGAGAACTGCCGTGCATGCGACCGGAATCAGTTGCCGCCGACCAGCAAACCCGTCGATTCAACGGCAACAATGGCCTTGGCCTGATTGAAATCCTCGGCATAGCCGCTGGCAAACAACAGGCAGGCCAGCTGGTTGGCAATCGGTTTGGGCAGGGGAACCTGCTTGTCGAGGATGCGGCGTATCCATTTCGCCGTGCTGACTGCATCCGAAGCTTCGGGGAGGTTAGGCAGGGAACGCAGGCTTTCGTGTTCGGCTTCGAACAGGGCCTCAACCATGCCGCCATGGATGTACTCGAGACGCGGGCGGCGCTTCGGGTTGGCAAACGGTTCGCCTTCCGTCCCTCGCAGCAACAGCCCGCGCTGGCCCCGCGCCAGCAAAATGTTGCGCATCAGGTCGAGAAATTCGGGGTGAGTAGCCGGCGCGACCATGACCGCATCGCCCCGGAATGGATTGATCAGCTTGACCAGGCTGTGCGCGCTGTTGCGCACCCCCATCCGGCTGCGCAGGGCCAGCAGGTTATGGATGCCGGGACACATGGCGCTAAGCGGCAGGAAGGCCAGGCCTTTTTCTTCCAGCGCGACCTGAGCCTGGGTGGCCGAGGCCAAAGGCATGATGCCCAGCTCCCGGAAAATATGCGCCGTCGTCACCCGTCCGAAGCCTTCGAGCAAACCATGCACCACGACGGGCACACCAAAGCGCTGCAGAAGCAGCGCCAGCAGCGGCGTCAGGTTGGCTTCCTTGCGGGCGCCGTTATAGGTTGGCAGAGCCACCGGCCGGACACGGCCATGCGGCATGTCGAGCAGGTTCGTCCGGTCATCGATGGCACCCAGGAAGCCGAGCATTTCGTCGAGCGACTCACCCTTGACCCGCAGGCCAAGGATGATCGCGCCCATTTCGAGATCGGGCACACCGCCGTCGAGCATTGCCGCGTAGAGCTGCTGCGCGTCGTCGCGCGGCAAATCGCGCGCGCCTTCGGCGCCGCGGCCAATCTCCTTGATATATTGTGCGTAGCTCAAAGTCTCCTCCAGTCGCGGTCAGGCTGCCGCTGCAGTTTTTTTGGTTTGCTCGGCGAGCATGCGCTTGATATCCGGCACGCATGAACCGCAAAAGGTTCCACATTTCAGATTCTGCTGGAGTTTCGGCAAATCTGCACCGTTTTCCAGTTCCTTGCGGATTTGCACATCACTGACATCGGCACACTTGCAGATGATATTGCGCGGCGCCATGCTGACCGGCGGCTTCGCCGTCGGCGCCAGAGCGAAGCGGATCAGGCTGGCATCCAGTTCATCCTCGGCCATCGCCTGCTTGAGCCAGGCTTGAGCCAGCGTCTCGCCAACCAGACGGACACCAATCAGGCGCCCCTCCTGGGCAATCGCTTTCTTGGCCACCTTGCGCGTCGCATCGATATAGACGATAGCGCCGTCAGCTCCGTCCAGACCGAAGAGACGATCCAGATCGAGCACTTCTTGCTCGCCGATCGGCAGCGCAGTAGCTGCACGAAAAACGACCAGCGGGCTTTTCCGTCCGTACAGGCCGAGCGTGACATACGGATAGTCGCCGAGCACCGCACGAGCCCGCTGCAGCAATTCCAGTGCCGCCGACTGGCTGGCACAGCGGCGCACCACCGCCAGCGGATACGGCAAATCCGTTTTTACGATCTGCACCGCCGCATGCTTGAGTTCCGGTTGTTTCGAATAGGGATCGGTGGCGTCGCTAGCCAGCGCATTGGCGCCAGGCGTATTCATGAACTGGTTGCCCCAGTGCATCGGCATCCAGGCCCGGCCCTTGACCAGCCCGGGTCGATCAGTCACACGAACCACCATCTCGCCGCGGCCATTGGTCACCTTGGCCAGATCACCGGACTCCAGACCACGATGCCGCATATCGCAAGGATGCATGGCAAGCAACGGCTCGTCCTCAAGGTTGAACAGACGCGGCACCGTGCCGGTACGGCTCATGCCGTGCCAATGATCACGCATACGACCGGAGAGCAGGCTGATTGGCAGTTCAGGAGACAGCGCGTCGGCCGTCGGCTTGTGCTCGACCGGCACGAAACGCGCCTTGCCATCCGCCGTCGGGAAATGCCCATCTTCGTAGAGGCGTACCTTGCCGCCGCTCGCTCCTTCCGGATATGGCCACTGCTGCGGGCCTTGCGCTTCAAGCAAGGCGTAGGACAAACCGGTGATGTCGAGATCGCGGCCACGCGTGCTTTCGCGATGCTCATTGAAGATGGCTTCGGCATCGGCATAGGGGAACAACTTGTCAGCGCCGGCGTGATCCAGTTTCTTGCCCAGACGGCGCGCAAAGTCGACCACAATTTCCCAGTCGTGGCGCGCTTCCCCTGGTGCCTTGACGGCCGGCAGGACGCGCGTGATGCAGCGCTCCGAATTGGTCACTGTGCCGTGCTTTTCACCCCAGCCACTGGCCGGCAGCAACAGATCGGCATAATCGGCCGTATCGGTGTTGCCGTAGGCCTCCTGCAGCACCACGTATTCCGCGGCCTGTAGCGCCTCGCGTACCGCTGCCTGATTGGGCAATGATTGGGCTGGATTGGTGCAGGCGATCCAGACCGCCTTGACCTCGCCAGTTTTCAGGGCTTTGAACAAGTCGACTGCGGACTTTCCGGGCGTCGCCGGAACGAATGGCACCCCCCAGAAACGCGCCATCTCGGCACGATGCGCTGGATTGGCGAGATCGCGATGCGCCGACAGCAGATTGGATAGACCGCCGACTTCGCGTCCGCCCATGGCATTCGGCTGCCCGGTCAGCGAAAACGGCCCGGCACCCGGCTTGCCGATCTGGCCGGTGGCGAGGTGCAAATGAATGATCCCGGCGTTGTTGTGCGTACCGTGCGCCGACTGGTTCAAACCCTGGCAGTAGAGCGACAACGATGCATCGCTGGCGCCGAACCAGCGGGCTGCCTGGACGATGGCCTCGGCCGGCACACCGCACAGCGCGGCGGCTTGATCCGGCGAGTAATTTTTGACGATCTCGGCCAGCGCATCGAAGCCGCTGGTGTGCGCCTCAACATAGGCCCGGTCGACCAGATCTTCGTTGATCAGCACATGCAACATGCCGTTGAACAGCGCAATATCGCTCCCCGGCTTGATCGGCAGATGAAGATCAGCGATCTCGGCACTTTCCGAGCGCCGCGGGTCGGCGACGATGATCTTCAGATCCGGGTTGGCCGCCTTGGCATCTTCAATGTAACGAAAAACAATCGGATGCGCGACGGCAGGATTGGCCCCGCTGATGAAAATAAGCTTGGCCCGCAGGATGTCAGCGTAACTGCAAGGCGGCGCATCGGCGCCTAGCGTCTGCTTGTAGCCAGCCACGGCCGACGACATGCAAAGACGTGAATTGGTGTCGACGTTATTGGTCCCGATCAGGCCTTTGGCCAGCTTGTTGAAGACGTAATAATCTTCGGTCATCAACTGACCGGAAATGTAGAAGGCCACGGAGTCAGGACCGTATTCCCGAATGGTGGTGGCAAAACGCTCTGCCGCTTCATCAAGCGCCAATTCCCAACTGAGGCGCTGGCCGCCTTGACCACGAACAAGGCGCTTCTCCGGAAACTGCAAACGATAGGTCGGGTTAACGGTCTGATTCAGGGTCGCGCCCTTGGTGCACAGACGCCCGCGATTCGCCGGATGCTCGGGGTCACCACGCAAGCCAGTAACGACGCCGCTCTCGGTTTCGATAAGCACACCACAACCGACGCCACAATAGCAGCAAGTAGATTTAACTTCAGTTCTCATGATTTTCCTTCCGGCATGCCATCAGCAACAGGCATGCCACCTATAAAAATCATGGGCTTGCATAAAAAAAAGGGGAAACCCCTGTTGGAATTTCCCTTTTTTGGTGCGTTGACCGCAGCAAGCGTCCCTATTTGATGCGTTGCAACTTGGGACGCCCTCCTTCTGGGCGCGGCGGCTCCGGTGGCTCATCAGAAACCGCTTCGGATTCGACCGGCTCAACGAACACCTCATCGGCCATCGCCTCATCACCATCGACTTCAAAAGCCATCCCGGCACCGTTTTCGCGAGCATAAATAGCAGAAATTCGATCAATCGGGACCGATAGTTCGCGCGCAACGCCACCGAAGCGAGCCTGGAATTCGACGTACTCATTCCCGATCTGCAGCTTGTTGGTCGCACTGGGGCCAAGATTCAGCACGATCTGGCCCTCGCGCACGAACTCGCGTGGAACACGAGTCCGCTCGTCGACTTCGACTGCGATATGCGGCGTAAAACCGCTATCGCAGCACCACTCCCAGAGCGCACGCAGCAGATAAGGCTTGGTAGACGGAAGTTCCATGCTTACTTGCGCATCGCCTTTTCAGAAGGCGTCAGGGCATCGATGAAGCCTTGGCGGCTGAAAATCCGCTCGGCGTATTTCATCAACGGGGCCGCAGCCTTGCCAAGGTCGATACCGTAGTGGTCCAGGCGCCACAACAACGGTGCGATGGCCACGTCGAGCATGGAAAACTCATCGCCCAGCATGAACTTCTGCTTGTTAAAGATCGGCACGATCTCGGTCAGGCGAGCCTTGATTTCCTGACGCGCCTTGTCGGCGGTCTTGCCGTTCTTCTCGATCACTTCCATGAACGAAAAGATCTCGCGTTCCATGCCAACCAGCAACTGGCGGGCACGCGCACGCATGATCGGATCGGCCGGCATCAACTGCGGATGCGGGAAACGCTCGTCAATGTATTCGTTGATGATGTTCGGCTCGAACAACACCAGATCGCGCTCGACCAGAACCGGCACACGATTGTGCGGATTGATCGCCGCCATCTCTTCCGGCTTGTTGAACATGTCGACATCGATCACCTGAAAATCCATGCCCTTTTCGAACAGGACAATGCGGCAGCGATGGCTAAAGGGGCAAGTAGTACCCGAGTAGAGGTTCATCATTTGTGGTAACCCTCAAAATGAGATTCGGCACCGGGGGCTGGCCGAAGCCAAACCCGCGATGCCGTTAGCTAATCCGCGAAGGATCAGTGAATATCTTTCCAGTATTCCTTCTTCAGTGCGTAAGCAACGACGAAGAGGACTGCCAGGAAGCCAAGAACGAAAAAGCCCAGCGTCCGACGGAACTCCTGCTGGGGCTCAGCCATCCAGACCATGAAGCCGACCAGATCGGAAACCGACTTGTCGAATTCTGCCGGCGCCATCGAGCCCGGAACAGCCAGCTCCAGCTTGTGCGTTTCGTGATTGCGCACTTGCTGACCTTGCAGCCCGTACAGGACATGCGGCATGCCGACATTTTCGAACACTACGTTGTTCCAGCCAGTCGGACGGTTCTCGTCGCGATAGAAGGAACGCAAGTAGGTGTAAAGCCAGTCAGCACCAGCAGCAGCGTTGCCGGCTTCACCACGGGCGCGGGCCACGATGGTCAGGTCAGGCGGGGTAGCGCCAAACCACAACTTTTGCTCATCGGAACGCGCAGCAACCCGCATCAGTTCACCAATCTTGTCAGACGTGAACATCAGGTTTTCCTTGACCTGCTGCTCGGTCAGACCGAGGTCCAGCAGATTCTTGTAGCGCAGGTAAGACGCACCGTGGCAATTCAGGCAGTAATTGACGAACAGCTTGGCGCCATTCTGCAACGAAGCCTTGTCGCTAACGGAGCCCGGCCACTTGTCGATGTGGGCCGTACTACCGCTGGCAAATGCCATGATCGGTGCGAAGAGCAATGCGATAAGGAATTTTTTCATTTTAGGCATCCTCTCACTTGAACGTCACACGGTCGGGAACCGGCTTGAATTTGTCCATCCGGGACCACCAAGGCATGCCCAGGAAGAATCCGAAGTAGAACACCGAACAAATCTGCGATACCAGTTCACCCATCGGGGACGGGGACAGCGTGCCCAGATAACCGAGGACGAAGAAGACGATCACGAAAATGGTCAGCAGGGTCTTGTAGATCGGGCCACGGTAACGAATCGACTTGACCGGGCTACGGTCCAGCCACGGCAGGAAGGCAAAGATCACAACCGAAGCGCCCATCGCGACAACCCCCCAGAACTTGGCATCGAGACCGAACAGCGGATAGGTCACAGCACGCAGGATCGAATAGAACGGCGTGAAGTACCAGACCGGCGAAATGTGCGGCGGGGTCTTCAGCGGATCAGCCGGATAGAAATTCGGCGTTTCCAGGAAATAACCGCCACCTTCCGGAGCCCAGAACATTACGGCAGAGAAGACCATCAGGAAAACCACAACACCGACGATATCCTTGACCGTGTAGTACGGGTGGAAGGGGATGCCATCGCGCGGGATACCGTTCTCGTCCTTATTGGCCTTGATCTCAACACCATCCGGGTTGTTCGAACCCGTTTCGTGCAGGGCCAGCACGTGAGCAGCAACCAGACCGATCAGAACGAGCGGGAAGGCAATCACGTGGAAGGAGAAAAAGCGGTTCAGCGTTGCGTCGCCAACCACGAAGTCGCCACGGATAATCAGGGAGAGATCACCGCCAATGATCGGAATCGCCGAGAACAGGTTAACGATAACCTGCGCACCCCAGTACGACATCTGTCCCCAAGGCAGCAGATAACCGAAGAAGGCTTCGCCCATCAGGCACAGGAAAATACCAACGCCGAACAGCCAGGTCAATTCGCGCGGCTTGCGATAGGAACCGTAGAGCAGGCCACGGAACATATGCATATAAACCACGATGAAGAAGGCCGAAGCGCCAGTTGAGTGCATGTAGCGAATCAGCCAGCCTCCCGACACATCACGCATGATGTATTCGACGGAAGCGAATGCAATCGGCACACCATTGGCATTCAGAGCGGCATCGGGCTTGTAGTGCATGACCAGGAAGATACCGGTCACGATCTGGATGACCAGTACCAGCAGCGCCAGTGAGCCAAAGAAATACCAGAAATTAAAGTTCTTCGGGGCGTAGTACTCGGACAGGTGGCCCTTCCACATGGAAGTCGCCGGGAAGCGGGCATCAACCCACTCCAGCGCGTTACCAGCCAGCGAGCCGTCGGACTTGTATTTTTCGAAATTGCCAGCAGCCATTTCTTATGCTCCCTTCTTGTCTTCGCCGATCAGGATACGGGTATCAGCGAGATACACGTGCGGCGGCACTTCAAGGTTGGTCGGGGCGGGCTTCGACTTGTACACGCGACCGGCGAAGTCGAAGGTGGAGCCGTGACAAGGGCACAGGAAACCACCCAGCCACTCACCAGGCATACCTTCTTCGGAACCCTTCTTGAACTTCTGGGAAGGTGAGCAACCGAGGTGCGTACAAATACCGACGACAACCATGATTTCCGGTTTCACCGAACGGGTATCGTTCTTGGCATAGGCCGGCTGCTGATTCTTTTCCGACTTCGGATCTGCCACGGCATCGGCCAACTTGGGTAGCGTATCCAGCATCTCCTTGGTGCGATTGATGATCCACACCGGCTTGCCCCGCCACTCGACGGTCATCATCTGACCCGGCTCGAGCTTGCTGATATCGACTTCGACCGGAGCGCCTGCCGCCTTGGCACGCTCAGATGGAAGCAAGCTGGAGACGAACGGCACGAGAGCGGCAACCGCGCCCGCCCCGCCCACGGCCGCGGTCGCGACGACCAAACGCCGCCGTCCGCAGTCCATTTTTCCTTGATTGCTCATAACGCTGACCCCTAACGGAATTAGATGGGATAAAAATTAAACGCTAAATTATACTTCATCGAAACCCTCGACAAAAGGCGCTATCAATCACCACAGATCTTGCGTTCGCGCAAAGCCTGGGCCAGCGTGCCGCTGTCGACATACTCAAGCTCTCCTCCGACGGGTACACCGCGCGCAATTCGCGTCACCCCAACTCCCTTTGGCTTGAGCATGGCGGTGATGTAATGAGCGGTTGCCTCACCTTCATTGGTGTAGTTGGTCGCCAAAATAACCTCCTTAACGACCCCGTCGAGCGCTCGAGTCATCAAACGATCCAACCCCAACTCCTTGGGACCGACACCATCCAGCGGGGAGATTTTACCCATCAAAACATAATACATACCCCGATAAGTCAGGGTCTGTTCCATCATGTTCATATCAACGGGAGTTTCCACCACGCAAAGGAGCTCAGGATCTCGCCGGGGAGAAGCACAACGTTCGCAAACATCGCCTTCAGTAAAGGTATTGCATCGTTGACAATGCCGGATCGCCTGCAATGCATGCAGAACCGCATCACCCAGACGCTGAGCTCCGGGCCGATCACGTTGCAATAAGTGGTAAGCCATGCGCTGCGCCGATTTCGGCCCGATCCCGGGCAAGCAACGCAACGCCTCGATCAAAGACTCAAGACCCGAAGGATTCACAGGCTCAGAACGGCAACTTAAAGCCGGGGGGTAAATTCAGGCCGGAGGTGAAACCTGACATCTTGTCTTTACTCAAAGCCTCCCCCCTGCGTACGGCGTCATTCAAGGCCGCTGCGATGAGATCCTCCAGCATTTCTCGATCATCCATGACAGATGGATCGATATTGACCCGGCGAACTTCATGCGCGCACGTCATCAACACCTTGACCATACCAGCCCCAGCGACGCCCTCGACTTCGACCTGAGCCAATTGCTCCTGGGCTTTTTTCATATTTTCCTGCATCGCCTGCGCCTGTTTCATCAGGCCAGCCAAGCCACCCTTCATCATATTCATTTCTCCGTTAGGCGATTGGTTTAATGGAAGACTCTACGAGAGACGCATCGAAAGATTCGATTACATCCCGAACAAACGTATCCTGTGCGATGGCCGTCGCAGCCCGCTCCTGCTGCTCTTGGCGTTGGCGACCAACGGTCTCTGCCGGCGTAACATTTTCGTTCTGCGCCAGCTCTATGCGCACCTGTAACGGGCGGCCAAAAAAATCACTCAAGGCCTGTTGCAACCTGTCTGGATTAGGCCTCATTTGAAGATGCCCTTGCGCCGGAGACAAACGAAGCAAACACTGGTTCTCACTAAGTTGTCTCAACTCACAGTTCTGAGCCAACTCTCTGGCCAAACCAGACAGCGATAGCGATGCAACAATCTGATGCCAATCCATCTCCCCACTGGCAACGGGAGGCAATTTCGGAATGATCACAGGCTCAGGAATCGAGTCCACCTTGCTCTGGGCGGCAGGAGTTGCACGTACCGCTTTTGGCATTGCGCCAACGGCGCTTACGCGAGGTACAGCCGCACCAACAACATCAGCCACAGTACTCGGACGAAAGGTGTACAACCGGAGCAGGGTCATGACAAAACCCGCATACTCGTCAGGTGCTGCGGCCAATTCATTACGACCCGCATTGACGATTTGATAGGCTAGTTGAACAAACTCCGGTGAGAGCGCGGCTGCCAGCCCCTTCAAACGATCCCTCTCTGGCTCATCATCGTCGATCGCACCCGGGACGCACTGGGCGATCTGAAGACGCGTCAGCAGCGCGCCAAGTTCCTGCAATGCAGCCGAGAAAGAGAGACTGCGGATACCGAGATCTGCCGCGACCCGTAGCAGAGCCGAGGGCTCAGCGCCGTGCAGCGCCTCAAGGATGGTAAAAAGGTAATCCTGATCAACCGTACCGAGCATGCTACGAACCTGGGCCTCTTCAACTCTCCCTGCGCCATGAGCTATCGCCTGATCCAGCAGAGATAGCGCATCCCGCATACTCCCGGCCGCAGAACGAGCAACCAGAGCAAGCGCCGGCTGATCGAAGGGAATCCCTTCTGCCTGGAGAATGTGACCAAGATGCCCCGTTATCGCCAGTGCCGGCATTTGTTTCAGATTGAATTGCAGGCAGCGGGATAAAACTGTGACAGGAATCTTTTGCGGATCGGTCGTCGCGAGGATGAATTTCACATGCTCAGGCGGTTCTTCCAGCGTCTTCAGCATGGCATTGAACGCCGAATTCGATAGCATGTGAACTTCGTCGATCACATAGACTTTGAAGCGACCCCGAGTTGGCGCGTAGACGGCATTCTCAAGCAACTGCCGCATCTCATCGACACGCGTATTCGTCGCTGCGTCCACCTCAAGCAAGTCAACAAAGCGACCGCTGTCAATTTCCTGGCAAGCCGAACATGTACCACATGGCGTGGCAGTGATGCCTGTTTCACAATTCAGAGATTTGGCGAGAATCCGTGCCAAGGTCGTTTTCCCGACCCCACGCGTACCGGTAAAAAGATAGGCATGGTGCAGACGCTGCTCTGAAAGCGCATGCGTCAAGGCACGGACAACATGCTCCTGCCCAACCAGCGTAGAAAAATTGCGCGGCCGCCACTTGCGCGCAAGAACTTGATAACTCATGCGCTTCACACCAATGGAAAGAAATGAAATTGGCGAGCCTAACCCCCGGCACTTACAGTAATTGGCTGTGGCTGCTTCCTTCCGGACCTGACCAGGTTCACCACACTGTAATGCGGGGAGACCCGCCGAGCGCGATTCTATCACAGCCCCCAGTGGGTAACGTATCACGCTCGGGGTTAATTTTCTGATCAGCAACAAGCCGCGACGCTATGCTACTGATGGAGAGAGTTTGGATCGGTGCGTAAACGACAAACCCCCGCTAGCTTATGCTAACGGGGGTTTGAATGGGGAGTCTGGCGTTGACCTAC